>QXGG01324017.1_pt1 | contig 166827 bp, 174 predicted proteins | sample 1982491 | NCBI WGS metagenome assembly QXGG01 (sample SAMN09924614, study PRJNA488089) | Wastewater metagenome, whole genome shotgun sequencing project. | isolation source: South African research farm wastewater | place: South Africa: Irene, Agricultural Research Council, Animal Production...
ACAACGCAGCAAGAAGGAGATGCAAGAAGCAGCGATGACCGTATAGTTATCCACAACCGGGCATCAAAAAACCCGGTGCAGGCCCCTGGTCAAAATTCAATCGGCACGCCTGGTCAGATTTGAATCGGCGCCAACAGCCATGGCCAGCAGGTTGTCGCCGTAGATGAGGCGGTTGGTCCAGGGCGCGTCGGCGGGCGGGGCGGCCGACGCATCGCCCAGCGTGGCCTGCGCGCTGGGCAGCAAGCTGGTCTGGCCGGGGGCGAACACCTCGCGCTGGGCGGCGCGTTTCTGCGCGGTGATCCAGTCCTGCGCGGCGGCGTCGCGCGCGGGCAGCACCAGTTCGCGGGTCTGCAGCCGCACCCGCTGCCGGCCTTCCAGCCCCTCCAGGATTTTTTCGGCTTGTTTGCGCCCGGTGGCGACGATCTCGGGCAGTTGTTCGAGCAGGGATTTGGGCATGGGCGCGGAAACTGAATCGCAAAAACGTGACTAAAAAGTACGTGCAAAACGTAACTATTGAGCCATGTTACCGGAGCGATGTGCGCCGTCCCTAGCGTGACCGGGATGGAAAACGCCAAGCTTCAGTTTGCGGAACGGTTACGCGATGCCATGACGGCGGCGGGCTACGAAGCCAAGCCGGCCGTGCTGGAGCGCGAGTTCAACACCCGCTACTGGGGCAAGCCCATGACACTGCATGGCGTGCGTCGCTGGTTGCGGGGCGAAACCCTGCCCAGCCAGGAGAAGCTGCTGGTATTGGCCGAGTGGCTGGGTGTGCCGCCTCAGCAGCTGCGTTTTGGCAGCGAGGTGGTACAGCGGGTGCAGCAGCGCCGCGCCCGCTGGGACAGCGGCGTGGGCTACCAGGACCGCGACATTTTTGAAGCCTTCCTCAAGCTGCCAGTGCCGCAGCGCCGGCTGATCCGCGAGGTGATCCTGACATTTGCGAAAGTGCACACCACCGAGAAGGGCTGACCCCGCAGCATCTGTACAGAAATCACCCCGTTTCTATACACGTGGCGTTTAACATGTATAGAAAGTTGAGTTTTCTATGCATATAAACCTGATGGAGGCGATGCATGTCCGCCCTGACGTCCCTCGAACAGCTGGACCCGGCCCGGTTTGACACCCCGGCCATCCTGAAAAAGCTGGCCAGCAGCAGCCGGCAGCTGGCCGAGCTGAAAGGCCTGGCGGCGTCCATTCCCAACCAGGGCATCCTGATCAACACCCTGGGCTTGCAGGAGGCCAAGGACAGTTCCGAGGTCGAGAACATCGTCACCACGCACGACGAGCTGTTCAAGGACGACGTGCATCCGGAGGCGTTCGCCAATCCGGCGGCCAAGGAGGTGCTGCGCTACCGGCAGGCGCTGCGCTTTGGCTTTGAGCAAGTGCGGGCCACCGGGCTGCTGACGGCCAATCATGTCGTGGGCATACAGGGCGAGCTGGAGCGCAACAACGCGGGTTTTCGCAAGTTGCCCGGCACGGCGCTCAAGGACGGCAGCGGGCAGACGGTGTACACCCCGCCGCAGGACCCGGCCGAGATCGTGGCGCTGATGAGCGGGCTGGAGCGCTTCATGAACGATGACGCCCTGTTTCCGGTCGATCCGCTGATCAAGATGGCGCTGATCCACCACCAGTTCGAGAGCATCCACCCGTTCTACGACGGCAACGGTCGCACGGGCCGCATCGTCAACGTGCTCTATCTGGTCAAGGAAGGCTTGCTGGACATTCCGGTGCTGTACCTGAGCCGCCACATCGTGCAGCACAAGGCCGACTACTACCGCTTGTTGCAAACGGTGCGCGACGACGACACCTGGGAGGACTGGGTGCTGTACATGCTGCAGGCGGTGGAGACGACGGCTCGCCAGACCGTGACCACGGTGCAGGCCATCAAGACGGCGCTGTTCGACTACAAGCACCGCATTCGCGATGGGCACCGGTTCTACAGCCAGGACCTGATCAACAACCTGTTCACGCACCCGTACACCAAGATCGACTTTGTGCAGCGAGACCTGCAGGTCTCGCGCCTGACCGCCACCAAGTACCTGGAGGCGCTGGTGGACGGGGGCTTTCTGGCCAAGCAGAAAGTGGGGCGCAGCAACTACTACGTGAACGTCGCGCTCAACAGCATCCTGTCGGCGCCCGCTCCGACCGAGCCTTGACCCGCTTCACTCCCGCTCCAGCTCCAGATACGTGCGGCTCGCGTTGCCCGGGTGCAGCTCGGCCGCATTGAGCAGGTCCATCCACGGCTTCGCGTCGAAGGCCTTGATGGCGGCGCCGATGTCCTCGCCGTTCTCCACCGCCTGCTTCATGTGCGAGCGCAGCGCCTGCAGGTAGTCGCGCGTCTGCGCCTGGGCCTTGGGCAGCTCGCACACCTCGCCGTGACCGGGCACGATGCGCGCAGGCTTGAGCGCTTCCAGCGCCGCGAAGCTGGCCAGCCAGCGGCCGGTGTGGCTGACCGGGATCACGCCCAGCATGCGGTCCACATAGACGATGTCGCCGCTGAAGACCACGCGCTGCTGCGGCAGCCAGACCATCAGGTCGCCGGGCGTGTGCGCGCCGCCGCGGTGTTTCACCTCAACGGTCACGCCGCCCAGGTTCAGCGTCTCGTCGCTGCCCGCGAGCCAGCGCGTGGGCAGGGCGGGCACCGTGCCATCCAGCTTGTCCTTCAGCACCGGCTTGAGGGCGGCGAGGTGGTCGCCGCCGCGGGCCAGCAGGTCCGCCTTGCCGCTGGCGTGGGCGATGACCTCGGCGCCTTGGGCGATGAAGTGGCCGTTGCCCAGCCAGCGGTGGTCCTGCCCGCCGGTGTTGATGACCCACTTCACCGGCTGGTCCGTCACCTTTTTCACCGCCGCGTGGATCTTCTGCGCGCCCTGGGCGCTCGCGCCGCTGTCGATCAGCAGCGCGCCAGCCGGCGTCACCACCAGGCCGATGTTGGCGTTCAGGCCCTCGTTGTCGTAGGTGCGGCCCACCTTTTCGCCGATGAAGGCGTAGACGCCGGGCGCAACGGGCTGGAAGCGCACCTCGACGGCGTGGGCCAGGGGTGAGGTGACGGCCCAGGCGAGCAGGCCGGCGGATATGGAAAACAGGGAAGGGAGGCGCATGAACAAGCTCAAAACATCAGAAATCAATTATGTTGTGATTGATGGATGTCCCGGTGCGCGGGTTTTCCCGGCATGCCCGGCTAAAATCATGGCCTCTCAAGGAGCGCTGCAGCGCCGCCCCTCTGCGGGCCGCGTCAGGCTTGAGTCACCGGGCGTCGACGACGCCCCCGCCGGTCCCGGCGGCCACAACGGCGCTCACCAGTCCCCGAATGTCATCTGGTGAGCCCCATGTCCGTTGCTTCCGTCGCCCCCGTTTCCGCTTCTGCCGTGTCGTCCGTCCCTCCCATGCTGCTGTCCGGCCTGGAGCCGCTGCGCATCGGCGAGGGCAGCCTGTTCGTCAACGTCGGCGAGCGCACCAACGTCACCGGCTCCAAGGCCTTTGCCCGCATGATCCTCGAAGGCCGCTACGAGGACGCGCTGGCCGTGGCCCGCCAGCAGGTGGAGAACGGCGCGCAGATCGTGGACGTGAACATGGACGAGGCCATGCTGGACAGCCAGGCCGCCATGGTGCGTTTCCTGAACCTGATCGCGGGCGAGCCCGACATTGCGCGCGTGCCGATCATGATCGACTCGTCCAAGTGGAGCGTGATCGAGGCCGGCCTGCAGTGCATCCAGGGCAAGGGCGTCGTCAACTCCATCTCCATGAAGGAGGGCGTCGAGGAGTTCAAGCGCCAGGCGAAGCTGATCAAGCGCTACGGCGCGGCCACCGTGGTGATGGCCTTCGACGAAAAAGGCCAGGCCGACACCTACGAACGCAAGATCGAGATTTGCGAGCGTGCCTATCGCATCCTGGTGGACGAGGTCGGTTTCCCACCCGAGGACATCATCTTCGACCCCAACATCTTCGCCATTGCCACCGGCATCGAGGAACACAACAACTACGCGGTGGACTTCATCGAGGCCACGCGCTGGATCAAGCAGCACCTGCCAGGCGCCAAGGTCAGCGGCGGCGTGTCCAACGTGTCGTTCAGCTTCCGCGGCAACGACCCGGTGCGCGAGGCCATCCACACCGTGTTCCTCTACCACGCGATCCAGGCGGGCATGGACATGGGCATCGTCAACGCCGGCATGGTGGGCGTGTACGACGAGCTGGAGCCCACGCTGCGCGAGCGCGTCGAGGACGTGGTGCTGAACCGCCGCCCCGACGCCGGTGAGCGCCTGGTGGAAGTGGCCGAGACCGCCAAGAGCGGCGCCAAGGACGAGAGCAAGAAGAACGAGTGGCGCGCGCTCCCGATCCGCGAGCGCCTGACGCACGCGCTGGTGCGCGGCATCAACGAGCACATCACCGAAGACACCGAAGAGATGTGGCAGGCCATCAAGGTCGACGGCGGCCGCCCGCTGCACGTGATCGAAGGCCCGCTGATGGATGGCATGAACGTGGTCGGCGACCTGTTCGGTGCCGGCAAGATGTTCCTGCCCCAGGTGGTGAAGTCGGCCCGCGTGATGAAGCAGGCCGTGGCCCACCTGCTGCCCTACATCGAGGAAGAGAAGCGCCAGCTCGAAGCGGCCGGCGGCGACGTGAAGTCCAAGGGCAAGATCGTGATCGCCACCGTCAAGGGCGACGTGCACGACATCGGCAAGAACATCGTCACCGTGGTCCTCCAGTGCAACAACTTCGAGGTGGTGAACATGGGGGTGATGGTCCCGTGTCACGAGGTGCTGGCCAAGGCCAAGGAGGTCGGCGCCGACATCGTGGGCCTGTCGGGCCTGATCACGCCCAGCCTGGAAGAGATGCAGTACGTGGCCGGCGAGATGCAGAAGGACGCGCACTTCCGCGAGCAGGGCATTCCGCTGCTGATCGGCGGCGCCACCACCAGCCGCGTGCACACCGCGGTGAAGATCGCGCCGCACTACGACGGCCCGGTGGTCTACGTGCCCGACGCCTCGCGCAGCGTGAGCGTGGCGCAGAGCCTCATTGGCGACGGCCGCCAGCAGACCATTGCCGAGCTCAACGCCGACTACGAGCGCGTGCGCCAGCAGCACGCCAACAAGAAGCAGGTGCCGCTGTGGCCGCTGGCGCAGGCGCGCGCCAACGCCACGCCGGTGGACTTCGTGGCCCACCCGCCGGTGGCGCCCAAGTTCATCGGTCGCCGCGTGTTCAGGAACTTCGACCTGGCCGAGCTGGAGCGCTACATCGACTGGGGCCCGTTCTTCCAGACCTGGGACCTGGCGGGGCCGTACCCCGCCATCCTGGACGACGAGGTGGTGGGCGAGCAGGCGCGCAAGGTGTTCGCCGACGCGCAGGCCATGCTGAAGAAGATCATCGAAGGCCGCTGGCTCACGGCCAACGCAGTGATCGGCCTCTACCCGGCCAACCGGGTGAACCACGACGACATCGCGCTCTACGCCGACGAAGCCCGTCAGCAGCCGGTGCTGACCTGGCACGGCCTGCGCCAGCAGACGGAGAAGGAAACCGTCGATGGCGTGACGCGCCCGAGCCGGTGTCTCGCCGACTTCGTGGCGCCCAAGGGCACGCCCGACTACGTGGGCCTGTTCGCGGTGACGGCCGGCGTGGGCGTGGAGAAGAAGGAGCAGCAGTTCCTGGCCGCGCACGACGACTACAACGCCATCCTGTTCAAGTCCCTGGCCGACCGCCTGGCCGAGGCGCTGGCCGAGTGCATGCACGCCCGCGTGCGCACCGACCTCTGGGGCTACGCCGCGGGCGAAACGCTCTCCAACGACGAGCTCATCAAGGAAAAGTACCAGGGCATCCGCCCTGCGCCGGGCTACCCGGCCTGCCCGGACCACAGCGTCAAGCGCCAGATGTTCGAGCTGCTGCAGGCCGATGAGATCGGCATGCAGCTCACCGAGAGCCTGGCCATGAGCCCGGCCGCCAGCGTCAGCGGGTTCTACCTGGCGCATCCTGAGAGCACCTATTTCAACGTCGGCCGCATTGGCGAGGACCAGGTGGCCGACCTGGCCGCGCGCAGCGGCGTGGCGGTCAGCGAGCTCAAGCGCTGGCTCGGCACCAACCTCTGACCCGGTGACGCCCGTTCGCCAGGGCTGCCCGACAGCCCGTCGGTGCGCCGGGCGGCGGGACCGGGGCTTGTGCTACAACGCCAAGCCCTTCCAGTTCCACCCTCTGATCGTCATGGCCATCGTGTGTCCTTCCTGCGGCAAGGAAAACCGGGACCAGGCCCGGTTCTGCCGGGGCTGCGCCCGCCCGCTGGACCGGCCGGGCGGGGATGCGGGTTCTGACGCTGTGGCCCGCGAGCGCGCCAACCGCGCGCTGCGCCGCGCCCGCCGGCGCAAGCGCTCGGGCCAGCGCACCGAACAACAGCCCGCCTGGTGGCGCTGGGCGGGCGCCATGACCGCGGGCGTGCTGGTGCTGGCCATCGGCTGGTGGCTCGGTGCCCACCAGTCCACGCCGGCGCCGGCCCGGGCGGCGCCCCTGGCGGCGGTTCCCGCCGCCCTGCCTGCGGCCACGCAAACGGCCAGCCCTGCGCCGTTGGCTACCAGCGGCCCATCGGCGGTTGCGGAGCCTGCGGGCGCAGAGGCCGCGACATCACCATCCACCCCAGAAGCCGCCGCCGCGGTCGACCGGCTGCGCCACTCGGTCGAGTTGCTGGAGCAGCAGGACCGGGAGCGCGCGGCCGCCCTGGAACAGCAACGCCAGAAGCTGGCACTGGAACAGAAGCGGCTGGACTACGCGCGGCGGCGGGCTGGCGCAACGCCTGCGGCGGCGGCCAGCACCCATTCGGGTGCGACCGAGCCCGCGCCCGTGGCGGCGCCCGCACCCGCCGAGTCCGCGCCGGTGGCGGCTGCTGCAGCGCCACCAACCCCCGCCGCGCGACCGGCCGCGGGTGTCGACCAGCTGTGCGCGGGCAGCGACAACGTGTTCGCGCGCGACTTCTGCCGCATCCGCGAATGCGGCAAAGCCGTGTTTGCCAACGACCCCATCTGTGTGCGCTTCCGCCAGATGGACGAGGCGCGGCGCCGCGAGGCCGAGTACCGCTGATCGTTCAGCCCGCGGCGCGCAGCGCCCGCCGGTACTGCACCGCCTCGGCGATGTGCGCCACCCCCACGCTCTCGCTGCCGGCCAGGTCGGCGATGGTGCGCGCCACGCGCAGGGCTCGGTGGGTGCTGCGCGCGCTCCAGCCCAGGCGGGCCGCCGCGGTGTGCAGGAACTTGAGCGCGGTGGGTTCGGCCATCACGTGCCGGTCCAGGGCCTGGCCCGACAGCGCCTGGTTGCTCTGGCCCTGGCGCGCCTGCGCCCGCTGCCGCGCGGCCGCCACGCGTTCGCGCACGGTGGCGCTGGGTTCGCCAGCCGGGCTGTGCAGCAGGTCGTGTGGGGGCAGGGCGGGCACCTCGATGTGCAGGTCGATGCGGTCCAGCAGCGGGCCGGAGAGGCGTCCCTGGTAACGCGCGATCTGGTCCGGCGTGTCGCGGCAGGGCTGGCTCGGGTGGCCCAGAAAGCCGCAGGGGCAGGGGTTCATCGCCGCCACCAGCTGGAAGCGCGCTGGGAAATCGCTCTGCACCGCTGCGCGCGAGATGCGGATGTGGCCGCTTTCCAGCGGCTCGCGCAGGGCTTCGAGGGCGGCGCGCGGGAATTCGGGCAGTTCGTCGAGGAACAGCACGCCGTGGTGTGCCAGTGAGATCTCGCCGGGTCGGGGCGGTGAGCCGCCGCCGACGAGGGCCACGGCGCTGGCGCTGTGGTGCGGCGCGCAGGTGGGGCGCAGGCCCCAGGCTTCCAGCCGGAAGCGCCCGGCCAGCGAGGCGACCGCGGCCGACTCCAGCGCCTCGGTGGTGTCCATGGGTGGCAGCAGGCCGGCGAAGCGCTGCGCCAGCATGCTCTTGCCCGAGCCGGGTGGGCCGACCATCAGCAGCGAGTGGCCGCCCGCCGCCGCGATCTCCAGCGCCCGGCGCGCGCCCGCCTGGCCCTTGACGTCGGCCAGGTCGGCGTAGGTTTCGCTGGCCGATACCGGCGTGGGCGACAGACGCGCCCAGCCCGTGTCGTCGGGCGGTGCATCGCCGGTGCCCGCGGCCCCTTCGGGCAGGAACTGCGCCACCACGTCCAGCAGGTGGCGGGCCCGGCACACTTGGGCTTGCGGCACCAGCGCCGCCTCTTCGGCGCTGCCGGGCGGCAGCACCAGCCGTGTGGTCGCGCCCGCGGAACCGTCCCGGTGCAGCGCCAGGCTCATGGCCAGCGCGCCGCGCACCGGGCGCAGCTCGCCGCCCAGCGAAAGCTCGCCCGCGAACTCCCAGCCGGCCAGCTTCGCGCCGTCGATCTGGCCCGCCGCGGCCAGGATGCCCAGCGCGATCGGCAGGTCGAAGCGACCCGAGTCCTTGGGCAGATCGGCCGGCGCCAGGTTCACGGTGATGCGCTTGTTGCTGGGGAATTCAAGCCCGGCGTTGGCAATCGCCGAGCGCACGCGTTCGCGCGCTTCTTTCACTTCCGTGTCGACCAGACCCACCAGCGTGAAGCTGGGCAGGCCGTTGGCCAGGTGCACCTCCACCTGCACCGGCCGCGCCTCCAGCCCGATCAGCGCGCGGCTGTGCACCAATGACAAACCCATCTGGTCCTCCATCCCTGTTTCGGTGCATGGCCGGCTGGACACCGGCATGCACGTGTTTGGTGCGGCTCTGCGGCCGCGGCGCGGGGATCATGTCATGCCCACGGGGTGGGTCGCAGCCCCCGTCGGGAGGACGTTTTCCCTCGGGGAATCCCTCTCGGGTCCGGGTTGGATGAGCAGCTGGCACGGTCCCTGCTTCTGGCTGTAAGCGATTGCATCAACCCGTGGTGTCACCCGGCCCTGCCCCGACACCGTCCCACCCTAGAAGAGGTAACACAGCATGAAAATGGTTTCCGCCATCATCAAGCCGTTCAAGCTGGACGAAGTGCGCGAAGCGCTCTCCGGCATGGGCGTGCAGGGCATCACCGTGACCGAAGTCAAGGGCTTTGGCCGCCAGAAGGGGCACACCGAGCTCTACCGCGGCGCCGAGTACGTCGTCGACTTCCTGCCCAAGGTCAAGATCGAAGCCGCCGTCGACGACGCCCTGGTCGACCGCGTGATCGAAGCCATCGAAGGCGCTGCCCGCACCGGCAAGATCGGCGACGGCAAGATCTTCGTCTCCCCCCTCGAACAGGTGGTTCGCATCCGCACCGGCGAGACCGGCAAGGAAGCCCTCTGATCCCCGCATCCGCATCAGAAAGAGCACCCAAATGAAAAAACTGATCGCTTCCCTGCTCCTGGGGGCAGGCCTTATGTTCGGCGGGTTCTCCGCCATGGCCCAGGACGCCGCCAAGCCGGTCGATGCACCGGCCGCCACCGCACCCGCAGCCGATGCCGCGGCTGCTCCCGCAGTGGCCCCTGCTGCCGACGCTGCAGCACCCGCTGCCGCCGAGGCCGCACCGGCTGCGGCAGAAGCTGCGCCCGCCGAAGCCGTGAAGGAAACGGTGGACAAGGGCGACGTGACCTGGATGATGATCTCCACCATCCTCGTGCTGCTGATGGTCGTGCCTGGCCTGGCCCTGTTCTACGGCGGCCTGGTGCGCAGCAAGAACATGCTGTCCGTGCTGATGCAGGTCATGGTCGTGTTCTCGCTGATCGCCGTGCTGTGGGCCGTCTACGGCTACAGCGTCGCCTTCGGCGGCGAGGGCCTGATCTACGGCAACTTCGACAAGCTGTTCCTCAAGGGCGTCACCCCCGACTCGCTGGCCGCCACCTTCACGGCCGGCGTGATGATCCCCGAGTTCATCTTCATCGCCTTCCAGTGCACCTTCGCGGGCATCACCTGCGCGCTGATCGTCGGCTCCTTCGCCGAGCGCATCAAGTTCGGCTCCGTGCTGCTGTTCTGCGCCATCTGGTTCACCTTCAGCTACCTGCCGATCGCCCACATGGTCTGGGGCGCGGGCGGCTACCTGTTCGACAAGGGCGCGCTGGACTTCGCCGGCGGCACCGTGGTGCACATCAATGCCGCCATGGCCGGCCTGGTGGGCGCCTATGTCCTGGGCAAGCGCATCGGCTACGGCAAGGAAGCCATGGCCCCGCACAGCCTGACCCTGACCATGGTCGGCGCCTCGCTGCTGTGGGTGGGCTGGTTCGGCTTCAACGCCGGTTCCAACCTGGAAGCCAACGGTGGCACCACCCTGGCCTTCATCAACACGCTGATGGCCACCGCCGCCGCCGTGCTGGCCTGGTGCGTGGGTGAAGCGCTGACCAAGGGCAAGGCCTCGATGCTGGGCGCCGCCTCCGGTGCCGTCTCCGGCCTGGTGGCCATCACCCCGGCCTGTGGCACCGTTGGTGTCATGGGCGCCATCATCATCGGCCTGGTCGCCGGCTTCCTGTGCCTGTGGGGCGTGACCGGTCTGAAGAAGATGCTCGGTGCCGACGACTCGCTGGACGTGTTCGGCGTGCACGGCGTCGGCGGCATCGTCGGTGCCCTGCTGACCGGCGTGTTCTCCGCCGGATCGCTGGGCGGCGTCAAGGGCGACGACTTCTCCATCGCCAGCCAGCTGCTGGTGCAGGCCGAAGGCGTGGTCATCACCATCGTGTGGTCCTCCATCGTTGCCTTCATCGCCTACAAGATCGTCGACCTGACCATGGGCCTGCGCGTGACCGAAGAGCAGGAACGCGAAGGTCTGGACATCAGCTCGCACGGCGAGACCGCCTACAACCGCTGATACAGCGAACGATTGCCTCCTTTGGATGTTCGACCCGCGCGCCGCAAGGCCGCGGGTTTTTTTTCGTCTGGTGAATGCATCACAGACAGGGCCTGGAGCGGGCGCGAGCATGCGCGCTGTCACGCACTTCAGGAGGAACCTATGTCTGCACAACCGATGTCGCTGTTCGCCGTGCTCGCACTCACCCTGGGCGTCGCGCTCCAGGCGGCAGCGGCCAGCCCGCCCGCCAAGACCGAGCGCCGCCCGCCGGCCCGCGTCAGCTTCATCGACGCGCCGTCCAGCGAAACACCCGCCGCGCGCGAGAAACGCCTGAAGCGCGAGTGCCGCGGCCGGCCCAACGCCGGCGCCTGCCTGGGGCACACGCGCTGACCGCGGGCCGGCTCCGATTGCAGCCGGCCGTGCAAAAAATTCAAAGGCCCTTGCAAGGCCCGCCGCTACCATGGCGGCCATGCAGAACAGCCTCACGAACGACACCCCGCATGCGCTGATCGACCAGGTTCGCGCCGCCGTCGCTGCCCGCACGCCGCTGCGCATCCGGGGCGGCGACACCAAGGCCTTCCACGGCGAACCGGTGAGCGGTCAGACACTGGACACGCGCGCTTTCAGCGGCATCGTCGCGCACGAACCCAGCGAGCTGGTGATCACCGTGCGTGCCGGCACGCCGCTGGCCGAGGTCGAGGCGGCCCTGGCCGAGAAGGGCCAGCACCTGCCGTTCGACCCGCCGCATTTCGGTGCCGGTTCGACCATCGGTGGCGCCGTTGCCGCCGGTCTCGCCGGCCCGGCCCGCGCCACCACAGGTGGTGTGCGCGACTACGTGCTGGGCGCCCAGTTCATCAACGGCCAGGCCGAGTGGCTCACCTTCGGCGGCCAGGTGATGAAGAACGTGGCCGGTTACGACATCAGCCGCGCGCTCGCCGGCTCCATGGGCACACTGGGCGTGATCACCCACCTCTCGCTCAAGGTGCTGCCAGTGGCCCCGGCCGAGGCCACGCTGGTGTTCAAAATGGGCCAGCACGACGCGCTGGAGCAGCTGCACCGCTGGGGCGGCCAGCCGCTGCCGCTCAATGCCTCCTGCTGGGTGAAGGACGACACCGCCGCCGACCGTCCCGAGCTGCTGTTCGTGCGCCTGCGCGGCGCCGTTGCCGCGGTGGAGGCTGCCTGCGAACGGCTGGCGCGCGAAGCAGGTGGTCAGCGCATGGACAACGCCCAGTCGGGGCCCGACTGGGCCGCCTGCCGCGACCAGACCCTGCCCTTCTTCAGCGCACCGTCGCCGGACCTGTGCCTGTGGCGCCTGTCGCTGCCGCAGACCGCGCCGGTGCTGGAGCTGCCGTTTGCCCAACTGATCGAGTGGCAGGGCGCGCAGCGCTGGCTCTGGGCGCCGGCCTTGGCGGCCACGCCGATCCGTGCGGCCGCGGCCAGGATGCAGGGCCACGCGACCCTGTTCCGTGCCGGGGCCGACGGCGCCCCCGGCGTGCGCCGATTCGATGCCGAGAGCCCCGCGCTGCAGACGATCACCAAACGCCTGCGCGAGGCCTTCGACCCGCTCGGCCTCTTCAACCAGAACAAGATGGGCTGAACCCACGATGCAAACCCAACTCGCCCCCGAATTCAAAGGCACGCCAGACGGCATCGCCGCCGAGGCCATCCTGCGCAAGTGCGTGCACTGCGGCTTCTGCACCGCCACCTGCCCCACCTACCAGTTGCTCGGCGATGAACTCGACGGCCCGCGCGGCCGCATCTACCTGATGAAGCAGGTGTTCGAAGGCGCACAGCCCACGCGTGCCACCCAGCTGCACCTGGACCGGTGCCTCACCTGCCGCAACTGCGAGAGCACCTGCCCCAGCGGCGTGGACTACGGCCATCTGGTGGACATCGGCCGCAAGGTGGTGGACGCCAAGGTGCCGCGCCCGGCCGGCGAGAAGGCGGTGCGCTGGCTGCTGAAAGAGGGTCTGACTTCGCCCGCCTTCGGCCCCGCCATGAAGCTGGGCCAGCTGGTGCGTGGCCTGCTGCCCGAGACGCTGAAGAACAAGGTGCCCGCCAGGCAGGACGCCGGCCGCTGGCCCACCGCCACGCACGCGCGCAAGGTGCTGATGCTGGCGGGCTGCGTGCAGCCGGCCATGATGCCCAACATCAACACCGCCACCGCGCGCGTGCTGGACGCCGCCGGCATCCAGACCGTGGTCGCACCCGAGGCGGGCTGCTGCGGCGCGGTGAGGTTCCACCTGAACGACCAGGACGGCGGTATGGCGCAGATGCGCGCCAACATCGACGCCTGGTGGCCGCACGTCGAGGCGGGGGTGGAGGCCATCGTGATGAACGCGTCGGGCTGCGGTGTCACGGTCAAAGAGTACGGCCACATCCTGCAGCACGACCCGGCCTATGCCGCCAAGGCCGCACGCATCAGCGAACTGACGAAGGACCTGAGCGAGCTGTTGCCCGCGCTGGTGCCGGTGTTGCAACCCAGGCTGGCCCGCAAACCCGACGCGAAAAAGCTGATCGGCTTCCACCCGCCGTGCACGCTGCAGCACGGACAGAAGCTCCGGGGCGGTGTCGAGACCCACCTGGCCGCGCTGGGCTTCACGGTGCAGGTGGCGCGCAACGAAGCCCACCTGTGCTGCGGCTCGGCCGGCACCTATTCTGTGCTCAACCCCGAACTGGCCTACCAGCTGCGCGACCGCAAGCTCGGCCACCTGGCCGAGCTGCAACCCGCGGTGATCGCCAGCGCCAACATCGGCTGCATCACCCACCTGCAGAGCGGCACGGCCACGCCGGTGCGGCACTGGATCGAGCTGCTGGACGAGGCGCTGGGGTCCTGACCTGCGTCCGCGGTGCCGTCCGCGCCCGTGGCGCCAGCGGCACAGCCGCGGGCACTGTCGCACGCAGCGGCCCCGGCCCGACCATTTGCGACGATTTGTCATGCTTTGGTGGCACACAGGCCGTTATGCTGTCCCTCCGAGGCCGAGCGCGTCCGGCCCGGCACCTCCCTCCACTCGACGCCACAGGAGCAGCAGCATGGGTTTCTTCAGCAACATCCTCGAAAAACTCGGCATGAAGGACGCGGCCGCCGCGCCGGTCATCATTCCGCCCGCCGCCGCAGCCCCCGCACCCACCCCGGCCGCCGCACCCGCCGCGGCCCCTGCGGCACCGGCCGCGCCGGTGGTCAATCCCATCGCCATGGTGGACGTGATGGCCCTGCTGACCGACAAGGCCGCCAAGCACCCCGAAAAGCTCAACTGGAAGACCTCCATCGTCGACCTGCTCAAGCTGCTGGGCCTGGACAGCAGCCTGGCCGCGCGCAAGGAACTGGCCAAGGAGCTGTACTGCCCCGACGAGCTGATGGCCGACTCGGCCAAGATGAACATGTGGCTGCACAAGAACGTGCTGGGCCACATCGCGGCCAACGGCGGCAACATCCCGCAAGAGCTGCTCTGATGCGTTGATGCAACCGCTGACAGCCTGCTGCCACAGCGCTGTCAGCAGGGGGTCCGCAGACTCCGGGTTCTGTTCAACCACCCCCTGGAGTCTTTCATGGCACACGCCCTCAACTGGTTCGAGATCCCCGTCGCCGACATGGACCGCGCCGTGCGCTTCTACGAGGCGCTCACCCGCCAGTCCCTCAAGCGCGAAGCCTTTGGCGGCCCTGGCCAGGAGCTGGCCGTGTTCCCCGGCGACCGCGAAGCCGATGTGCGCGGCGCGCTGTTCAAGAGCCCGGCCATGCAGCCGGCCGCACAGGGCACGCTGGTCTACCTCAACGCTGGCGAGACGCTGGAACCCTGGCTCTCTCGCGTGGAAGCATTGGGCGGCCAGGTGGCGCTGCCCAAGGTGACCCTGCCCGAGGGCATGGGCTGCTTCGCCCACATCATCGACAGCGAAGGCAACCGCGTGGGCCTGCACGCGCTGGCGTGAGTGCCTCCCGCCGCTGGCCACCATCCCCGTTCCATGCGCCGCGCCGACCGCCTCTTTGCCCTGGTCCAGCTGATCCGTGGCCGTCGACTGTCCACCGCCGCCTGGCTGGCCGGGCGCCTGGAGGTTTCGGTGCGCACGGTCTACCGCGACGTGGCCGACCTGCAGGCGCAGGGCGTGCCCATCGAGGGCGAGGCGGGCGTCGGCTACCGGCTGGGCACAGGCTTCGAGCTGCCGCCGCTGATGTTCACCGTCGACGAGGCGCGGGCCCTGGCGCTGGCCACCCGCATGGCGCAGCAGTGGCTGGACCCGGCGATGGCGCTGGCCGCGTCGGACGCGATGTCGCGCGTGCTGTCGGTGCTGCCCGCCGGCGTGCGGGCCGAGGTGGAGCGCCAGCCCTTGCTGATCGCACCGGTGGGGCTGGAGCCCGCGCTGGGCCAGCGCCTGCAGGCGCTGCGCGAGGCGGCGCAGGGGCGGCGACGGGTGACACTGCGCTATGTCGACCAGGGCGAGCGGCGCACCGAGCGGCAGGTGCGGCCGCTGGGCTGTTTCTACTGGGGCCGGGTGTGGACGCTGGCGGCCTGGTGCGAGCAGCGCCAGGATTTCCGCAACTTCCGGCTCGACCGCATGGAGGCGGTGCAGGTGGAGGCGTCGGTGTTCCCGGTCGAGCCGGGCCGGACGCTGGCCGACCTGCTGCGCCGCGAGACCGGGCACAGCACCTGGCGCTGATCAGGCCCGCACCGGCACCTCGCGGCGCCGGGTGACCTCGCCCTTGCTGTTGACGCTCTCCAGCTGCACGCCAAAGCCCCACAGCCGGGCAACGTGCTTGAGCACCTCGCCCGCGCTCTCGTGCAGCGGCCGGTCGTTGTGCTGGGTGTGGCGCAACGTGAGCGAGCGGTCGCCGCGCAGGTTGACGTCCCAGACCTGGATGTTGGGCTCGCGCGAGCCCAGGTCGTACTGGCGGGCGAGCGTCTCGCGCACGCGCCGGTAGCCCGTCTCGTCGTGAATGGCGCTGACCTCCAGCGTGTCCTGCTGGTCGTCGTCGACCAGGGCGAACAGGCGGAACTCGCGCATCAGCCGGGGGCTGAGGTACTGGCCAATGAAGCTCTCGTCCTTGAAGTTGCGCATGGCGTGGTCCAGCGCGGGCAGCCAGGGCGTGCCCGCCAGTTCGGGGAACCACTGCCGGTCCTCGTCGGTGGGGGCGTCGCAGATGCGTTTGATGTCGGTGTACATCGCAAATCCCAGGGCGTAGGGGTTGAGGCCGCTGTAGCGGCGGTCGCCGACGCCGGGCTGGAAGATCACGTTGGTGTGCGACTTGATCCACTCCATCATCACGCCGTCGGTGAGGAAGCCGTTGTCGTACATCTCGCTGAGCAGGCGGTGGTGCCAGAAGGTGGCCCAGCCCTCGTTCATCACCTGCGTCTGGCGCTGCGGGTAGAAGTACTGGGCGATCTTGCGCACGATGCGCACCACCTCGCGCTGCCAGGGCTCCAGCAGCGGCGCGTTCTTCTCGATGAAGTACAGGATGTTCTCTTCCGGCTCGGCCGGAAAGCGCTTGACGGCCAGGGCGTCGCCCTCGGCCTCGGCGCGCCGCGGCAGCGTGCGCCACAGCTCGTTGACCTGCTGCTGGGCGTAGGCCTCGCGGTCCTTGCGCTCGGCCAGTTCCTGCGCCAGCGACTTGCGGCTGGGCCGGCGGTAGCGGTCCACGCCGTGGTTCTGCAGCGCGTGGCAGGAGTCCAGCAGGTCTTCCACGGCGTCGATGCCGTGCCGTTCCTCGCACTCGGCGATGTAGTTCCGTGCGTAGACCAGGTAGTCGATGATCGCGCTCGCATCGGTCCACATGCGGAACAGGTAGTTGCCCTTGAAGAAGCTGTTGTGGCCGTAGGCGGCGTGGGCGATCACCAGCGCCTGCATCGCCATCGTGTTCTCCTCCATCAGGTAGGCGATGCAGGGGTCGCTGTTGATGACGATCTCGTAGGCCAGCCCCATGTGGCCACGCTTGTAGTTCTTCTCGGTGAGGATGAACTCCTTGCCGAAGCGCCAGTGGCGGTAGTTGACCGGCATGCCGACGCTGGCGTAGGCGTCCATCATCTGCTCGGCGGTGATCACCTCCAGCTGGTTGGCGTAGGTGTCCAGGCCGAAGCGGCGCGCGGTGCGTTCGATCACCTCGTGGTAGCGCTCGATCAGCTCGAAGGTCCAGTCGCTGGGGCCGGGCAGGGGCTCGGGCGGCCGGGGCAACATCGGCAGGGGGTGCTGGAGGGCGCTCATGCCGGCGCTCCTTCCTTGCGGAACAGGTCGCGGAACACCGGGTAGATCTCGGCTGCGGTCGACACCTTGCGCAGCGCGAAGTTGGGGTGTGCCTGGCCCAGCGTCTCGTAGGCCTGCCACAGGTTCTGTTCTTCCTCGGTGACCTGGATGTAGGCGTAATAGCGGCAGGCCGGCAGCAGGCGGGAGTCCAGCAGCTCGGCGCACTTGGGCGAATCGTTCATCCAGTTGTCGCCGTCGCTGGCCTGCGCGCCGTAGATGTTCCACTCCTGCGGGTTGTAGCGCTCGCGCACGATGCGGTCCATCAGCTCCAGCGCGCTGGAGACCACGGTGCCGCCGCTTTCGCGGGCGTGGAAGAACTCGTCCTCGGTGACCTCCTGGGCCTGGGTGTGGTGGCGGATGAACACCAGGTCGATCTGGTCGTAGTGCCGGGTCAGGAACAGGTAGAGCAGCACGAAGAAGCGCTTGGCCAGGTCCTTGCGCTGTTCGTCCATCGAGCCGGAGACGTCCATCAGGCAGAATATCACGGCGCGGGCGCTGGGCACCGGCACCCGCACATGGCTGCGGAACTTGAGGTCGATCGGGTCGATGTAGGGCAGGCGCTCGATGCGCCAGCGCAGCTGCCTGAGCCGCGCCTCCAGCTCGGCCACCTGGCTGCGGGTCACCGGGTCGTCGCCGTGGCGGCGCAACTCGGCAATGCGCTCTTCCAGCTCGGCGCACTCGCGCCGCACGGCGCCGCCCAGGGCGATGCGCCGGCCGTAGGCGCCGCGCATCGAGCGCACGATGTGCAGGTTGTTGGGTGTGCCGCTGCTGGTGAAACCGGCGCGCCGGGTCTTGAACTCGGGCACCTGCGCCAGCTGGGTGCGGATCAGGTTGGGCAGGGCCAGATCGTCGAAGAAGACCTGCATGAACTCCTCGCGGCTGAGCGCGAAGGTGAAGTCGTCTTCACCCTCGCCGCCGTCACTGGCCTGGCCGCTCCCGCTGCCCTGTCCGGTGCCGCCCTGGGGCCGCTGGATGCGGTCGCCGGCCAGATACTCGCGGTTGCCGGTGTGCACCACCTCGCGCTTGCCGCCGGGGCCGTGGCGGAATTCGGGTTCGGACAGGTCGCGCTGCGGGATGTGGACCTCCTCGCCACGTTCGACGTCGCGGATGCCGCGCCCGCTGATGGCGCGCCGAACCGCCTCGCCGATCTGCTCGCGGTAGCGGCGCAGAAAACGCTCCCGGTTGCCGATGGATTTGTTCTTGCCCGCCAGCCGCCGATCGATGATGGACTGCAGCATGGGTGTTCCTGGTGGACGCCGGCCCCCGCGGTCAGCTGGACTTGCGCACGCGCAGGTACCACTCGCACAGCAGGCGCACCTGCTTGGGCGTGTAGCCCTTGGCCACCATGCGCGTCACGAAGTCCTCGTGCTTCTTGGCCTCGTCGGCGCTGGCCTTGGCGTTGAAGCTGATCACCGGCAGCAGTTCCTCGGTGTTGGAGAACATCTTCTTCTCGATCACCGTGCGCAGCTTCTCGTAGCTGGTCCACAGCGGGTTGTGGCCGGCGTTGTTGGCGCGCGCGCGCAGCACGAAGTTGACGATCTCGTTGCGGAAGTCCTTGGGGTTGCTGATGCCCGCGGGCTTCTCGATCTTCTCCAGCTCGGCATTGAGCGACTGGCGGTCGAACACCTCGCCGGTGTCGGTGTCGCGGTACTCGTGGTCCTGGATCCAGTAGTCGGCGTAGGTGACGTAGCGGTCGAAGATGTTCTGGCCGTACTCCGAATAGCTCTCCAGGTAGGCGGTCTGTATCTCCTTGCCGATGAACTCGGCGTAGCGCGGCGCCAGCTGCTCCTTGATGAAGCCGACGTACTTCTGCTCCAGTTCCTGCGGGAACTGCTCGCGCTCGATCTGCTGCTCCAGCACATACATCAGGTGCACCGGGTTGGCGGCCACCTCGGTCGAATCGAAGTTGAAGACCTTGGAGATGATCTTGAACGCGAAGCGCGTGGAGATGCCGCTCATGCCCTCGTCGACACCGGCGAAGTCGCGGTACTCCTGGTAGCTCTTGGCGCGCGGGTCGGTGTCCTTGAGGTTCTCGCCGTCGTAGACCTGCATCTTGGAGAACAGCGAAGAATTCTCCGGCTCCTTCAGGCGCGTGAGCACCGAGAACTGCGCCATCATCTTGAGCGTGCCCGGTGCGCAGGTGGCCTGCGAGAGCGAGGAGTGGCGGATCAGCTTCTCGTAGATCTTCACCTCCTCGGACACGCGCAGGCAGTACGGCACCTTGACGATGTAGATGCGGTCGAGGAAGGCCTCGTTGTTCTTGTTGTTGCGGAAGGCCTTCCACTCGCTCTCGTTGCTGTGCGCCAGCACGATGCCGTCGAAGGGGATGGCGCCGAAGCCCTCGGTGCCCTTGAAGTTGCCTTCCTGCGTGGCGGTCAGCAGCGGGTGCAGCACCTTGATCGGCGCCTTGAACATCTCCACGAATTCCATCAGGCCCTGGTTGGCCAGGCACAGGCCGCCCGAGTAGCTGTAGGCGTCGGGGTCGTCCTGCGCATAGGTCTCCAGCTTGCGGATGTCCACCTTGCCGACCAGCGAGCTGATGTCCTGGTTGTTCTCGTCGCCCGGCTCGGTCTTGCTCACGGCGATCTGGCGCAGCACCGAGGGGTGGCGCTTGACCACGCGGAAGCGCCGGATGTCGCCGCCGTATTCCTCCAGCCGCTTGACGGCCCAGGGACTCATGATGCGGTTGAGGTAGCGCCGCGGAATGCCAAACTGTTCCTCCAGCAGCGCCGCGTCTTCCACCGGATCGAACAGACCCAGTGGCGACTCATTGACCGGCGAGCCCTTGATGGCGTAGAACGGCACCAGTTCCATCAGCTGCTTGAGCCGCTCGGCGATCGAGCTCTTGCCGCCGCCCACCGGCCCCAGCAGATAGAGGATCTGCTTCTTCTCTTCCAGGCCCTGCGCGGCGTGGCGGAAGTAGGACACGACCTGCTCGATCGAGTCCTCCATGCCGTAGAACTCGGCAAAGGCCGGGTAGACCTTGATGACCTTGTTGGCGAACAGGCGCGAGAGCCGCGGGTCGTTGCGCGTGTCGACCATCTGCGGCTCGCCGATGGCCTTGAGCATGCGCTCGGCCACGGTGGCATAGGCCAGAGGGTTGCGCTTGCACTCCGCGAGATAGTCCTCCAGGGACATCTCTTCCTCACGGGTGCGTTCGAAGCGGGCGCTGAAGCTGCTGATCACGTCCATGGCGACCTCCTGTGGAGTTGCAACGTTGGATCACGACGCAGGCCTCAGGTTCACAGAAATTCGGTCGCGTGAAAACCCCGGTGTTGCGTATGGCGCGAATGATCGGACAGGGCGGGCAGAGGCGCTGCCCCGGACTCAGGCCAGTGCGGCCTCGATGTCACCGGCCAGCTTCTGCGGTGCGTCCTGCGGTGCGTAACGTCTGATCACGCGACCGTCCCGGCCGACCAGGAACTTGGTGAAGTTCCATTTGATGGCCTTGCTGCCGAGCAGCCCGGGCGCCTCGGCGGTGAGCCAGCGGTACAGCGGGTGGGCCTCGGCGCCGTTGACATCGATCTTGCTCATCATCGGAAAGCTCACGCCGTAGTTGCGCTGGCAGAACGTGGCGATTTCGCTGTCGCTGCCCGGGTCCTGGCTGCCAAACTGGTTGCACGGAAAACCCAGCACCACCAGTCCCCGGTCGCCGTAGGTCTGGTGCAGTTGCTCCAGACCGGCGAACTGCGGGGTGAAGCCGCAGGCGCTGGCGGTGTTGACGATGAGCATGGGCTGCCCGCGGTACTTTGAAAGCGGTACCGGCTGGCCGTCGATCGACTGGGCCTGGAAGTCATAGATGCTGGACACCGGAAGTGCTCCTCATGAGGTGGTTGGTGGCGTGGGGCCGTTTCGCGCGGACCTCACAGGCTGGCACTGTGTCACGTTGTGGCGTTCCGCAAGCGGGCAAGGGCAGAGTCCGGGACGACCGAGCGGGCATACTCGTGGGAGTTGGGTAATCCCTTTGTATTCGGTGGAGAGGTGAATGGCAGGCTCATTTTCGTTGGCCCTGGTCGGTTTTCCCGAGAGCGAATCGGCCACGTTCGAGTCGTTCTTCCGGCTGGCAGCGCGTCGCCCGCCGGCCTATGTGGTGCAGGACGAGGTGCTGGATGCGCAGGTGCTGGTGGTCAACGCCGACAACGCCCAGGCCGTGCACCTGGTGCGCCACGCCGAGCTGCAGGGCAAGGTGCTGCTGATCGGTCACAACGATGCGGGCACCGGCTGGCCGCTGCAGCGCAAGCCGGTCAAGCTGGTGGGCGTGCTGGCGGCGCTGGACGAACTGGTGGGCGCGCGGGCGCGGCCGGCCGCAGCGCCCACCGCCCCTGTGGCGCGCACGCGCCGTCGTTCGCCCGACACCGAGTTTCCGCCCACCCGCCCCATGGTTCGTGAGCGCCAGACAGGCTCCGCACCGCCGGTGCTGCGCAAGGTGGTGGCGCCCATGCCGCGGTTGCCGTCGCAGCCGGTGGGTGTGATGGGGGTCACCGATTTCGGGGCGCTGGAGCCGGCGCCCGCACCCGCGCCGTCCTCGCGTGCACCTTCTTCCCGCGCGCCGTCATCCCGGTCGATGCGCTCCAGGAACAGCCGGACGTCGGCGGCGGTGCCGGAGGTGCAGCGCGGCGACGTGCTGCTGGTGGCCGAAAGCCTGGTGGAAGGCCGCATCCTGCACAAGCGCTTCAAGCGCTACGGGCTGAACATCGACTGGTCGCGCGAGGCGCCCCAGGCGCTGGCCCTGCTCAAGGAGCACCCTTACCGTCTGGTGGCGATCGACCGCATCAAGGGTGACGCCGATGCCTACTCGGTCTGCCGCAGCGCCAAGCAGCGCAAGCTGCCCAATGGCAGCGCACCGGTGGTCCTGATGTTTGCGCCCACCGCCGGCAGCATGGACCGCATCAAGGCGGGACTGGCGGGGTGCGACGCCTACCTCTCCCGCTCGGTGGGCGAGGCCGAGTTCTACCGGGTGCTGGCGCAGCACCGGCTGGTCAATCTGGACGGCTTCGAGCCGACCAACATCAATTTCTAGCCGTGCAGGTCGTCCCGGCGGGCGATCTCCAGCAGCCGCTCCAGCTCCACCCCGTGGTGGCGCTGGTTGTGCTGGTGCCACTTCATGATCAGCCACATGAAGCCGGCCACGATCAGGCCGAAGATGGTGATGGCGGCGAAGGCCGAGAGGCCGGCCGCCGTCGAGAAGCTGTAGAGCGCACCCAGGCCCAGGATGCAGGCCTGCTCGTTGAAGTTCTGCACCGCGATGGACCGGCCCGCGCCCATGAGGTTGTGGCCCCGGTGCTGCAGCAGCGCGTTCATCGGCACGACCAGGAAGCCGCCCAGGCCACCCAGCAGCACCAGGAAGGGCGCGGCCACCCAGACGTTGTCGATGAAGTTCATGCCGATGACCAGCAGGCCCATGCCGATGCCCAGGGGCATGACGCGCGTGGCCTGGTCCAGCCGCATGCGCAGCGAGGCCACCACCGCACCCACGGCGGTGCCCAGCGCCACCACGCCCACCAGGGACGAGGCCTGGGTGGTGGTGTAGCCCAGTGCGGCGCCGGCCCATGCCAGCACGATGTAGCGCAGGTTGCCGCTGACACCCCAGAACAGGGTGGTGGTGGCCAGCGAGATCTGACCCAGGTGGTCCTTCCAGAGGCGGCCGTTGCAGCGCCAGAAATCAGGCAGCAGCTCCAGCGGATTCCGGGGCATGGGTCGCGGGGTCACGCCGGTCAGCGGGATGCGCAGGTTGAAGGCCGCGGCCAGCGCGTACACGCTCACCAGCACCGCGATGGCGGCTTCGGCCGGGTGGTCGATGCCGGTGGTCAGCCCGGGCGCGTCGACCGATAACAGCAGCGACGACAGGTAGGGGCCGACGAGCTGGCCTCCCAGCAGCACGCCCAGGATGATGGAGGCGATGGTCAGGCCCTCGATCCAGCCATTGGCCTTGACCAGCTGGGAGGGCGGCAGCAATTCGGTGAGGATGCCGTACTTGGCCGGGGAGTAGGCGGCGGCGCCCAGGCCCACCAGGGTGTAGGCCAGGAGTGGGTGCACACCCATCAGCATCAGCAGGCAGCCCGCCACCTTGATCGCGTTGCTGATGAACATCACCTGGCCCTTGGGCCGCGCATCGGCAAAGGCCCCCACGAACGGGGCCAGGGCGACGTAGAACAGGGCGAACAGGGGGACGAGGGCGGCGCTCTGCCACTCGGGGGCGTGGCGGCTGCGCAGCAGCTCGATGGCGGCTACGAACAGCGCGTTGTCAGCCAGGGAGCTGAAGAACTGCGCCGTCATGATGGTGTAGAAGCCGCGCTTCATCGAGGGTCTTGTTGTGGCCGGCGTTCGGTGTCCGGGGGGTGGCGGCTGCGGGGGGCCTCGGGCTGTCTCCAACGATCCGGCGGTTATAGCACGCCACCCTGACCGTCCCGCCCCGGCGCGAGACGGTGTTGCGCCTGGTGGCAGGGGCACCGCCAGGCGTGATGCCGGGTGTGTCAGTTTGGCGCAAGAAAGGGGTGGAACGGGTCTTGCGGCCGGCTCCGAAACCGACAAGAGGAGACACCCACATGATCAGCATCGACAAGGCGCTGCTGCGGCAGCTGCTGTTGATAGAGCGCCCCTGGGAAGTTCGCGACTACCGCCTGGACGTGCGCAAGCGCCGCTGCGATGTCTGGATCGGGCAGGAGCCCGAGCGCGGCTGGTTCGGCCGGCCCAAGGCGGCGCCGGCGGGGGAGGTGGCGGTCTGGCAGCACCTGGCGATCGGGCCGGTCCGTTTTCATCTGCACGTGACCGTGCCGCACGGGTTCGAGTCCAGGGGCATTGGCTGGATGGGCGATGCCGGCATGCCGTTCACCCGGGCGCTGGCGGCGCGGGTGTTCGCGCTGTTTGGCGAGGGTGTGCCGCTGCAGTCGGTGTGCACGCTGCTGGACCTGAGTCTGCAGGACGTCTGGCGCTACCGCTATGCGCTGGACACCGGGCGCGCCGGGGGCTCCGAGCCGGTGGCGCGCCCGGCGGAACCAGCGCCAGCCCCGGCGACCACGCTCGCCGGGCCGGCCCCGGCCAGCACCGCCGTGCCCGATGTGACCGACCCGGTCTGGCTGCGCCTGCTCGACGGCGACCTGAGCCTGGACATCAAGGTGCTCAGCCTCAAGCTGATGCTGACCAAGCTGCGCTCGCAGCTGGACCTGATCCACGACGAGGAGGTGCGCCTGCTCAAGCTCAAGGAGCTGCACCGCTATTTCGTCAAGAACGAGCGCGTGCTCACCCACGAACTGGACCAGCTGCGGCTGGGTTGACCCGACATGAACGCATCCCGAACCCCGCCGGCACGCCCCGTCAGCGGCACGCTGATGGACCTGCAGGACGCCCTGGTGGCGATCCGCAGCGGCGCCTACCTTTCGATCGCGGCCGACGAGGCCCTGCTGCGCCGGCTGCCGCCGGGCAACTGGCTGGCCGGCAGCATCCCGTACTTCATGGCCCAGGACGGCGGCGAAACCTCGCGCCAGAAGCTCTTCGTCACCGAGCTGCCCACCCACGCCGGCACGCCGCAGCTGCGCTGGTACGACGCCGCCAGCCTGCACAAGGTGGCGCTGGACGCGCCGGCCCACGGGCTGACGGTGCTGATCGTGCCGGCCTTCTCCGACGTGCATTCGCGCTTCGCCCGCGAGGCACCGGCCTTCGAGGACATGTACATGAAGCCCCTGGTGGGCTGGATCGCGGGCGTGCACCTGGACGACCTGGGCCAGGCCGCGCCGGTGGTGGCCAACGGCCAGACCCTGGTGTTCAGCCACGACAAGGCGCTGGCGGTGCACATCCCGCTGCCCGAGTCGATCTACCCGCGCATCGACATCCTCAACCTGTTCCAGCCGGGCGGCGGCGACGCGATCCGTTTCCCGTCCACCGGCTTCTCGGCACAGGAGTGCTTCGTCAACGGGCAGCTGATGAACCTGGCGCAGTACCTGGCGCAGAAAGGCATCGACACCCGGCTGCCGCTGGTGGCCGACTATTCGGGCGCGATGATCAATGTCTCGTTCAAGGCGGTGGACGCGGCGGCCGGGCGCGTGGACTTCTACGCCCCGGTGTTCGACGACGTGGAGTACCGCATCGCCGAGCCGGTGCCCGACTACGCCCGCTCGTTCGCGCAGTCGCTGCCGGGCGACGCCCTGGGGGCGCGCTGGAGCTGCAACTGCATCCTCAACTACCTGTACGGCGGGCTCGAGGGCCAGCGCACCGGTCCGATCACCGGGCCCATGACCTTTGGCGAGATCGCCTACCAGCTGCTCAACCAGACCATGGTCTACGTGAACCTCGAGAAGCTGTAGAAGCGGCGCTGCTCTGGCATGAATCGCCTTGGGCAGCGGTGGTGGCGAGACGGGTTTGTGCGACAGTCGGCGCTTTCCGCCGACTTTTGCTTCCACCCATTCGTCCGGTTCTGCCATGCCCCGCCCGATCCTCGCCACCGTCCACCCCGAAGCGCTTGAACACAACCTGAACCAGGCCCGCGTGCGCGCGCCCGACGCCCGCGTCTGGGCGGTGGTCAAGGCCAACGCCTACGGACACGGTATCGAGCGTGTGTTCCCGGCCCTGCGCAGCGCCGACGGGTTTGCCATGATCGACCTGGCCGAAGCCGAGCGCCTGCGCGCGCTCGACTGGCGCGGTTCCCTGCTGCTGCTCGAAGGTGTGTTCGAGCCGCGCGACCTCGAACTCTGCTCGCGCCTGAACATCTGGCACGCGGTGCACTGCACCGAACAGATCGACTGGCTGGCCGCGCACAAGACGCACGCGCCGCACCGCGTCTTCCTCAAGCTCAACAGCGGCATGAACCGCCTGGGCTTCCGGCCCGAGGCATTCCGCGCCGCCTGGGCGCGGCTGAACGCACTGCCGCAGGTGGAAGAGATCTCGCTGATGACGCACTTCTCGGACGCCGACGGCCCGCGCGGCATCGCCCACCAGGTGGCCGCCTTCGAGGCCGCCACCGCCGACCTGCCGGGCGAGCGCAGCCTGTGCAACAGCGCGGCCATCCTGCGCCACGCACAGAGCCCGTTGCGCGGCGTGGGTGTGAGCACACTGGCGGCCGACTGGGTGCGCGAAGGCATCGCGCTCTACGGCGGAGCGCCCGACCACCCCGAGAACACCGCGGCCGGCTGGGGCCTGCAACCCACCATGAGCCTGACCACCAAAGTCATCGGTGTGCAGAGCCTGCAGCCCGGCGACACCGTGGGCTACGGCTCGGCCTTCACCGCGGAGCAGCCCATGCGTGTCGGCGTCATCGCCTGCGGCTACGCCGACGGCTACCCGCGCCACGCGCCCACCGGCACGCCGGTGCTGGTGGGCGGCGTGCGCACCCGCACCATCGGCCGCGTCAGCATGGACATGATCGCCGTCGACCTGGCGCCGCTGGACGCCGCCGGCGTGCCAGCCGGCATTGGCAGCGAGGTCGTGCTCTGGGGCGTCTCGCCGTCCACGGGGGCGCAACTGCCGGTGGACGAGGTGGCCCGTTCCGCAGGCACCATCTCTTATGAACTGCTTTGTGCGGTCGCACCCCGGGTGCCGTTCGCCGAACCGGCGTAGAACCCGGTTACCACACAGGTTCATTTGCAGGCCCCGCCGGGCGCCGGAGTGGTTCCCGGCAGACAATCGATTGCATTCCCGATTGAAAGCCTGATGTGAACCCCGTTTCCGCCTTCCTGGCCGCCCCGCTGAAAACCCTGCGCGGCCTGCCTTATGTCGCCTGGATCATCCTGTACTGCGCCCTCACCTGGGGCATCTTCGGGGCGCTGCTGGGGGCGGTGACGCCCAACCTGCGCGCCCAGATGGGCGTGTCCTTCCAGCAGATGGGCTGGCTCATGGCGATCTGGAGCGCCGGCGGCGCCGTCGGCTCGCTGCTGGGCGGCGCCATCGCCAAGCGCTTTCCGCCGCGCCGCCTGCTGCGCGCCTACACCGCGGCCGTGGTGGTGGCGCTGGCGGGCGTGCTGCTGGCGCCCAGCTTCGGCTGGCTGGCTTTCTTCATGGTGACCATCGCCACCTTCGAGACCGCGCTGTTCACCGTCGGCCACGGCCTGCTGGCCGAGCTGAGCGACGAGCCCGAGCAGCGCGCCCGCATCATCAGCCTGGTCGACGTCGGCTACAGCCTGGGCACCATGTTCTCGCCGCTGATGGCGGCAGCGGTGCTGGCGGCCAACCCGAACTGGCGCGGCCCTTATGTGGTGTTCGGCTTCATGGCGCTGGTGATGCTGCTGATGACGCTGCAGCGCCGCCACCTGCGCAGCGTGGCTTTTCGCAGCGACCACGCGCACGCCGAAGCCACCGGACAAGTGCACCAGCCGCTGGACTACGGCGGCCTGCTGCGCCAGCCATTGGTGCGCTGGGTGCTGTTCGCCGGCGTGTGCAGCGGCCTGTGCGAATGGGGCCAGTACTTCTGGTTCGTGAGTTTTGCCACCGAGGCGCTGGGCGAGAGCGACCAGGTGGCCCGCATGGCCCTGGGTTTCCTGATGGCCGGCATGGTCACCGGTCGGGTCTGGCAGGCCTTCGTGCACAGCCGCTGGAGCATGGAACAGAAGATCCAGGGCCTGGGTGCGCTGGCGGCGCTGGCGATCACGGGCGTCTGGCTGAGCCCGGCCGATGCGCCCTTCGTCTGGCTCGCGCTGTGCAACTACCTCACCGGCCTGGGCGTCTCGGTGGGCTTCCCCATCCTGCTGGGCATCGCGCTGCGCGGCTTCCCGCAGGAGGCGCCGCGCCTGTCGGCCCTGCTGATGATTTCCTTCACCGTCGGCGCCCAGATCGCGGCGCTGCTGATGGGCGAACTGGCCGAGCACTTCGGCCTGCGCGCGGCCTACGCGGTGCTGGTGGCGGCGGCGCTGAGCTTCTTCGGGGCGGCCTGGGTGCTGGCGCGGCAGCGCCGCTGAGGCTCTGCCGCCGATGAACGGCGGTCGAAGAGGTCTTGTACCCCTGGGGGTATGTGTGTATACTGCGGCAGGTATAGGAGATTGCCATGCCCGTCCATGCACACGCCCCGTTGTTTCTGTCCCTGAACCCGGTCCGCACCGCGCGCCTGCTGCTGGCTTCCGGCCTGCTCGCCATGGGCGCTGCCCAGGCCGCCGATCCGGCCCCCGCTTCGGCGGGGCCCCAGGTGCCCGTGGTCGCTGTGGGCGCGCAGGCGGTGGCCGGCAGCGCCGAGTTCGACGGCAGCCTGCAGGCGGTGCGCCAGAGCGTGCTCTCGGCCCAGGCCAGCGGCCGCATCGCCACGCTGTCGGTCAAGGCCGGTGACCGCGTCCAGGCCGGCCAGGTGCTGGCCGTGATCGACGACCGCGCGACCCAGGCCGGCGTGGCGCAGGCGCAGGCCGGCGTCGCGCAGGCCCAGGCCAGCCTGGCCAACGCCAGGGCGGCCTACGAGCGCACGAAAGAACTGCGCGCGCAGGGCTTCATCGCACAGGCTGCGCTCGATTCGGCGCTGGCCCAGTACCGCGCCGCCGAAGCCGGCGCCGCCGCCGCCCGCGCCGGCCAGACCCAGGCCAGCGTGGCCCAGGGTTTCACCCGCCTGACCGCGCCCTACGACGGCTGGGTGCTGGCGACGCACGCCGAGGCCGGCGCCCTGGCCATGCCCGGCGCGCCCATCCTCACCGTCTACGCGCCGCAACCGATCCGTGCCGTGGTGCATGTGCCGGCCTCGCAGCAGCCGCTGGCGCTGGCGGCCTCGCAGGTCGAGGTGCAACTGCCCGGCACAGACAAGTGGGTCAGCCCCGCCGCCAAAACCACCGTGCCCGCCGCCGACCCGGTGTCGCAGACGGTGGAGTGGCGCCTGAACCTGAGCGACGCCGATGGCGCTGGTCAGGTGCCCGGCCGCCAGGTGAAGGTGCGCTTCGTCGGCAGCGCCGCCCAGGCCGCGCCGCAGCGCCTGGTGGTGCCGGCCACAGCCCTGCTGCGCCGGGGTGAGCTGACCGGCGTCTACGTCGTGACCACCAAGGGCGACGCCGCGAAAGGCTTCGCGCTGCGCGCGGTGCGCACCGGTGCCACACACGGCGACGGTGTCGAGGTGCTGGCGGGCCTGAAGGCCGGCGACCAGGTGGCGCTCGATCCTGTGCGCGCCGGTCTGGCCGGCGCAACGCCCGTGACGAAGTAAGGGGCCACCATGAGCCATCCCAACGAGTCTTCCCCGCTGGAGAAGCTGGGCTTCTCCGGTTCCGTGGCGCGGGCCTTCCAGGCCAACGCCATCACGCCGCTGCTGGCGCTGGTCGCGCTGCTGCTCGGCCTGTTCGCCGTGCTGGTCACGCCGCGCGAAGAGGAACCGCAGATCAACGTGACCATGGCCAACGTGATCATCCCGTTCCCCGGCGCGTCCAGCGCCGACGTGGAGAAGATGGTCGCCGCCCCGGCCGAGCACGTGCTCTCGCAGATCCAGGGCATCGAGCACACCTATTCGGTCGCGCGCCCCGGCGTCGCGGTGCTGACGGTGCAGTTCAAGGTCGGCGTGCCGCGCACCGAGGCGCTGGTGCGCCTGTACGACGTGCTCAACGCCAACCAGGACTGGCTGCCGCAGGGCCTGGGCGTGCTCACCCCCATCGTCAAACCCAAGGGCATCGACGACGTGCCGGTGCTGGCGGCCACGCTGTGGACGGTCGACGCGCAGAGCGCGCACGACCTGGAGCGCGTGGCGCACGCGGTCGAGACCGAACTCAAGCGCGTGCCCGGCACGCGCGAGGTGGTCACCATCGGCGGCCCCGGCCGCGCGGTGCATGTGTGGCTCAACCCCAACCAGCTGCGCGAGCGCGGCGTGAGCGTGCAGCAGCTGCACGGCGCCATCGCGGCGGCCAACCAGGCGCTGCCTTCGGGGGCGGTGGTCAACCCCAACCCGGCCCCCGGCGAGCCCGGCATGCTGTCGGTGGAAACCGGCGAGTTCCTGCAGAACGAGCAGGACGTGGGGGACATCGTGGTTGGCGTGAACGCGGGTCGCCCGGTCTACCTGCGCGAGGTCGCGCGCGTCGAGGCCGGCGCCCAGCTGCCGCAGCGCTATGTGTGGTTCACGCCCGGCGTGGCGGATGCGGCGCACGCCGCCCAGCAAGGCCAGAACCACCCAGCCGTGACCATCACCGTCACCAAGAAGCCCGGCGAGAACGCTGTGGACGTGGCGCGCGGCACCGCCGAGCGGCTGGACAACCTGAAGAACACGGTCATCCCGGACGACGTGCAGGTCAGCATCACGCGCGACTACGGCCAGACCGCGGCCGACAAGGCCAACAAGCTGATCCAGAAGCTGATCTTCGCCACCGCCAGCGTGATCGTGCTGGTGGGCCTGGCGCTGGGCCGGCGTGAGGCGGTCATCGTCGGCGCGGCCGTGATCCTCACGCTCACGGCCACGCTGTTCGCCAGCTGGGCCTGGGGCTTCACGCTCAACCGCGTGTCGCTGTTCGCGCTGATCTTCTCCATCGGCATCCTGGTGGACGACGCCATCGTGGTGGTGGAGAACATCCACCGCCACCGCATGCTCACGCCGCACGATCCGCTGTCGCTCATCATCCCGCGTGCGGTCGACGAGGTGGGCGGTCCCACCATCCTGGCCACCTTCACCGTGATCGCGGCCCTGCTGCCCATGGCCTTTGTGTCCGGACTGATGGGCCCGTACATGAGTCCGATCCCGATCAACGCCAGCATGGGCATGGCGATTTCGCTGGCCATCGCGTTCACCGTCACGCCCTGGCTGGCCCTCAAGCTGACCAAGGCCGACGGCCACGCCGATCACGGCCCGGGCAAGCTCACCAGCGCGCTGCAGAACACCTTCACGAAGATCCTCACGCCCTTCCTGCAGAGCGCCCGCAAGCGCTGGCTGCTGCTGGCCGGCATCCTCGCGGCGCTGCTGCTGTCCGTGGGCCTGGCCGTGGTGCAGTGGGTGGTGCTGAAGATGCTGCCCTTCGACAACAAGAGCGAGTACCAGGTGGTGGTCGACATGCCTGCCGGCACGCCGCTGGAAGGCACGACCGCCGCGCTGCAGGACATGACGGCCTGGCTGGCCACACAGCCCGAGGTGGCCAACGTGCAGGGCTACGCCGGGACGGCCAGCCCCATCACCTTCAACGGTCTGGTGCGCCAGTACTACCTGCGCGCCGAGGCCGAAGGCGGCGACCTGCAGGTCAACCTGGTCGGCGCGCACGACCGCAGCGAAAAGAGCCACGCCATCGCCCAGCGCCACCGCCCCGAACTGGAAAAGATCGCCGCCGCCCACGGCGCGCGCGTCAAGGTGGTGGAAGTGCCGCCCGGCCCGCCTGTGATGTCGCCCATCGTGGCCGAGGTCTACGGCCCCGACCAGGCCGGCCGTGCGGAGCTGGCGCAGCGCGTGGCCAAGGCCTTTGCAGGCACGCCCGACATCGTGGGCGTGGACACCTCGCTCAAGGAGAACGCGCCGCGTGCCTTCCTGCGCATCCAGCGCCAGCGCGCCGAGTCGCTGGGCATTCCGGTTCAAGTGATTGCGCAGACGGTCTACGCCGCGCTCTCGGGTTCCGACGCCGCCTGGCTGCACGACGGCCACGCCAAGTTCGCGGTGCCGGTGCGCATCCAGCTGCCGCGCGAAGCGCAGGTGGGCCTGGACGCCGTGCTGGCCCTGCCGCTGAAGGCCGCCAACGGCGCCATGGTGCCGCTGTCCGAACTGGTCACCGTCGAACGCGGCGTGATCGACCAGCCGCGCTTCACCAAGGACCTGCTGCCCGTCACCTACGTGTTCGGCGACATGGCGGGAAAGCTCGACTCGCCGCTGTACGGCCTGTTCGGCATCCGCCCGGCCATGAAGGACGCCGCACTGCCCAACACCGGCGAACTCGGCGAGTACTGGATCAGCCAGCCCAAGGACCCGTACCGCCAGTACGCGGTGAAGTGGGACGGCGAGTGGCAGATCACCTACGAGACCTTCCGCGACATGGGCGCCGCCTACGGCGTCGGCCTGATCCTGATCTACCTGCTGGTGGTGGCGCAGTTCCGCAGCTACCTCACGCCGCTGATCATCATGGCGCCCATCCCGCTGACCATGATCGGCGTGATGCCCGGCCACGCGCTGCTGCAGGCCCAGTTCACCGCCACGTCCATGATCGGCATGATCGCGCTGGCCGGCATCATCGTGCGCAACTCCATCCTGCTGGTGGACTTCATCGAGCTGGAAACGAAACGCGGTGTGCCCTTTGCGCAGGCGGTGGTGCAGTCGGCCGCGGTGCGCGCGCAACCCATCGCGCTGACCGGCCTGGCCGCCATGATGGGCGCCTTCTTCATCCTCGACGACCCGATCTTCAACGGCCTGGCGATCGCGCTGATCTTCGGCATCGCCGTGTCGACCATGCTGACCTTGGTCGTCATTCCCGTTCTCTACTACGCCATGTACCGCAAGAAGTACGAAGCGGCGTGACCCTGTGTGCTTCCATTTTTTTCAAGGAGTCTGAAATGACCGTCGAACGCCTCATCCGCATCATGGCCGGAACCGTCGTGCTGATCTCGCTCGCCCTGGGTTACCACGGCAGCCCCATCTTCGTCAGCGAGTGGTTCCTTGCGCTGACCGCCTTCGCTGGTTTCAACCTGGCGCAGTCGGGCATCACGGGCTTCTGCCCGCCGGCCATCCTCTTCAAGAAGATGGGCATCCGCGAAGGCGGCAGCGCCTGCTCCACCAAGTAAGCCGGTGACATGAGCAGTCCTACGCCCCTCAAATTCCTCATGCCCGGCTGGTTCTCGCTGGTCATGGGCCTGTGCGGCCTCGCGTTGGCCTGGCACCGAGCCGGGCCATTGCTCGGCGAGATGGCCGGGGGGCTGGCGCTGGTGGCGGGGCTGGTGGCGCTGGTCGTGTTTGCCGTGCTGCTCGTGGCTTCGCTGCTGCGCTGGCAGCGCTATCCGGCGGCGCTGGCCGAGGACCTGAAGCACCCGGTGCGCCACGCCTTCGTGGCCGCGTTCCCGGTGTCGCTGCTGCTGCTGGCGACGGTCGGGGTGGCGCTGGGCGGTGCCTCGGGCGAGCTGGCGCCGGTGTGGCGCGCGCTCTGGTGGACCGGCAGCCTGATGCAGCTCTGGGCCACGCTGTGGGTGCTGGGCCGCTGGCTCGCGCCTGCGGTGGGTGCCACGCCGGGCAACACCGGGCTGTGGCCTTCGGTCACGCCGGTGCTGCTGATCCCGGTGGTGGGCAATGTGCTCGCGCCGCTGGCGGGCGTCCCGCTGGGCCATGGCGACTGGGCCGCGGCGCAGTTCGGCATCGGGGCCTTCTTCTGGCCGGTGGTGCTGGCGCTGATGCTGGCGAGGCGCATCGCGCACAGCCCGCTGCCCGACCGCCTGCTGCCGGCCTGGATGATCACCGTCGCGCCGCCGGCCGTGGTCGGTCTGGTGCTGGCGCAGCTGGTCGAGCGTGGGCAGGCGCCGCTCGGAGCGGCGCAGGCGATGTGGGGCATCGCGCTGTTCTTCCTGCTGTGGGTGCTGCCGGTGCTCAAGCGGGCGGTGGCGCAGCCCTTCGGCATCCCGTTCTGGGCCCTGTCGTTCTCGCTCGCGGCCTTCACCACCCTGACGCTGCGCTTGCTGGCGCTGCAGGAGCAGCCCGGTGGTCTCATGCAGACCGCGGCGGTGCTGCTGCTGGCCGCCACGTCGATGGTGGTGCTGTGGCTGGGCTTTGCCACCGTGCGCGGCCTGCGCGACGGTTCGCTGCTCGCGCCCGAGCCGGTGGCCGCCATCACGCCGGTTTCCGCCTGAGCCGGACCGGAGCCGTCCATGACCGCGCCGCGCACCCTGGCCACCGAACGCAAGGCCGAGCTCATGCACCGGCTGCGCCGCGCCGAGGGCCAGGTGCGCGGCCTTCAGAGGCTGCTGGAAGAGGGGGCCGACTGCGCCAAGATCGCCCAGCAGCTGCTGGCCACGCGCCACGCACTGGACAGCACCTATGTGCGCCTGAACCTCTCGCTGGCCGAGCAGGAGCTGACCGCCTGCGGTGGCACCACCGCCGACCCGCAGACGGTCAGCGAGGTGCTGGGTCGCCTGCAGGACAAGCTCGGCCGCTCGCGATAGGCCGCCCGCCCGCGGGGCGATGCATCTGGTTGCAGCTCGGGGACGGGGGGCTTTGGTATGCTGGCTTCCCTCTGAAAACCGATCCCGCCCCATCCATGAAGACCGTCTTCGCCGCCGCCCTGCTGCTGTCCCTGGTTGCCTGTTCGTCCACCCCCAAGGCCGAGTGGGTCAAGCCCAAGGCCAGCAAGGACGACACCTACACCCAGCTCTCCGATTGCCAGTACCAGGTCGGTCTGGCCAAGGTGCCCGAGGACGAGCGCGAGCAGATGGTGGCCCACTGCATGCGCGGCAAGGGCTTCCGCTACGTGGCCATCCCCGCTGCCAAGTGAGCCCGGCCTGGACCTCCTGAGTTCCGCGCCGCTGCTGGCGGCCGCCGCGTTCGGCGCGGGGGCCCTCAATGCCATCGCCGGCGGCGGCAGTTTCCTCACCTTTCCCGCGCTGGTGTTCACCGGCGTGCCGCCCATCGTCGCCAACGCCACCAGCGCGCTGGCGGTGAGTCCCGGCTATCTCGGCAGCACGCTGGGCTTCCGGGCCGAATTGCGCGAACTGCCGGCGCAGCGGCTGCGGCGCGAGACGCTGATCGCGGCCATCGGCGGTGTCGTGGGTGCGCTGCTGCTGCTGGTCACGCCCGCCAAGCTGTTCACCGGCATCGTGCCCTGGCTGCTGCTGTTCGCCACCGTGCTGTTTGCGGCCGGTCCGGCCATCGCCCGCCGGGCGATGGCGGCCTCGGCCAGTGGTCATGGCCTGGCGCGCTGGCGCGAACCCGGCCTGATGGCGGTGGCCATCTACGGTGGCTACTTCAACGGCGGGCTGGGCATCCTGCTGATGGCGCTGTACACGGTGGCTGGCGAGACACGGCTGAACACCGTCAACGCGCTCAAGAACCTCAACTCGCTGGTGCTGTCCTGGCTGTCCGTGGCGGCCTTCGTGGTCGCGGGCGCGATCGCCTGGAAGGAAGGCCTGCTGATGATGGTCGCGGCCACGGCGGGTGGCTACTTCGGCGCGCGCTGGTCCAAGGCGCTGCCAGTGGCCTGGGTCCGGCGCGGCGTCATCGCCACCGGGCTGGTGATGAGCGCCGTCTTCTTCTCACGCCTTTGACCGGGCGTCACAGTCCGAACCACGTTCCCATGTGCTGCCAGGCCGCCAGCGCCAGGTGGCCGACCGAAATGGCGTAGCCCACGCCCACCGCGCCGGTGGCCGCGGACAGCAGCAGCGCGATGCCGTCGCGGAACAGCCAGCCCAGGCTCAGCAGCATCAGGCTGGTGCCGGGCAGCACATTGCCCAGCGGCAGCGGCAGGAAGATCAGCGCGGCCATCAGCGCGATCCACAGCGCCCACCAGAACCTGGCGCGGGCATGGCACAGCGCCTGCCAGCGCGGGCACATCCAGCGCTCGGCGCGCTCGTAGGTCCAGGCGAGGCCATGCAGGCAGCGGCGGGTCCAGGTTTCGTTGAGGGTCAGCCGCGCCAGCCGCTCGGGCAGGGGCAGGGTGTCGCGCCCGCGCAGCCAGGCGCCGGCCAGGGCGAAGATGCCCAGGCTGAGCACCGTGCCCGCCCCGGCGATGGGCACCGTGCTCAGCAGCGCCATCAACATCAGCAGCACCGCGCCCGATCCCTCGCCGTGCAGCTGCAGCAGCTCCCGCAGCGACAGGCGCAAGGCCTGCGGTCCCTCGGAGGCCGCGCCGCGCAGGCGCTGCGCGATGCCCTCGTTCACCGGACGATCCTCCGGATGGCGCTCATGCGCCCACAGGCCTCACGCCGGTCTGCTGCGCCGTGGTGCGCCCGACCAGCCAGTGCAGCAGGCCGGCGATGGCCAGCATCGGCACCAGCACCAGGCCCCAGCCGACCCACAGCAGCGGACCGACCCAGGCCATCAGGGCATCGCCCGAGGGCATCACCGCGCCCAGCCATTCCACCAGCGACACCACGAACGACTGCAGGGCGGCGATCGACGCGGTGTCGATCCAGGGCTCCAGCCAGGCGGGCACGGGCGGCAGCGCCAGGCCACCGACCGTGCCCGCCGCGCCCTGCAGCGACCCAGTGTCGATGGCCGACAGCAGCCAGCCGGTGAGCTGGTGCACGGCGGCGATGAAGCCGGTCCACAAGGCCGCCAGCAGGGCAGTGAGACTCCAGATGAGTGTTTTCATGGCGTCACACCAGCACCGGTCGGCGCCACGCCGCGCTCAGTGCATCCAGCAGCTCCACCTCGCCATCGGCCAGATGACCGTCGGACAGCATCAGCGTCTCGCACTGCAGCAGGATCAGGTCCTGCAAGCCGCGGTCCGTGACCTCGCTCATCAGCTGGTCGCGGATGGCGGGGTCGACCACGCCGGTCCACTGCCCGCCGCCGGCCAGCAGCAGGTCCTGGCAGAAGTCGTCCACCACCCCCTTGAAGGCGTCGGGGCTCAGGCCCAGGCGCTCGGGCGCCTGCTGCCGGTCGAGGGCGCGGATCTCGGTCATCGAGTACTGGCCGTCGGCCAGCATGGCCATGGCCAGCACGCGGGCGGCGGCTTCGGGGCTGTTGACGGAATAGGCTTTCATGCGGGACTCCTGGTGGGTTGGGTTGCAGAAACGCTCAGTCGTTGCCGCCGATGCCGAACAGGCTCAGCAGGCTGGTGAACAGGTTGAAGGCCGAGACGAACAGGCCGACCGTGGCCAGCACGTAGTTGGTCTCGCCGCCGTTGACGATGCGGCTGGTCTCGAACAGGATCAGACCGACCGACAGCAGGGCCACCATGGCCGAGACGGCCAGCGCCAGCGCGGGCATGGTGAAGAAGTAGGCCACCAGGGCCAGCACGATGGCGATCACCATGCCGGCGAACAGGAAGCCGCCCATGAAGCTGAAGTCGCGGCGCGTGGTCAGCACATAGGCCGAGAGGGCGACGAAGGTCGCGCCCGTGGCGGCCAGCGCGGCCACGATGGTGCCGGCGCCGCCGGGCAGTTCCAGCGTGCGCGAGAGCAGCGGGCCGAGCGTGTAGCCCATGAAGCCGGTCAGCGCGAACACGGCGGGCAGCGCCCAGCCGCTGTTCTGCAGCTTGTGCACCGCGAACAGCAGGCCGAAGTAGCCCACCAGCGTGATCACCAGCCCGGGCGCGGGCCAGCTGTTGGCGACCGCCAGGGCCGCGATGCCGGCCGCGAACAGGATGGTCAGCGACAGCAGGGCGTAGGTGTTGCGCAGGACCTTCGCGGCCTGCGGACGGTCCAGCGACAGGGAGCTGCCGGTGGACAGGGAAGGGATGCGACGGACTTGTGCCATGAGGGTTCTCCTGAAAGGGAACAAAGGGAGGCTGAAAGATAGGGTTTCGCGTTCTTCATAAAAAGCAGACAATGGCGAAGAATTTCTCCCAAAAAGGCGAAGAATGAATCAGGAACTCAACTACAAGCACCTGTATTACTTCTGGGTCACGGCCAAGGAAGGCGGCATGTCGCACGCGGCGGCCCGGCTGGGCATGGCGGTGCAGACCATCAGCGCGCAGGTGCGGCTGCTGGAGCAGTCGCTGGGCCACGCGCTGTTCAAGCCGGCTGGCCGTGGCCTGGCCCTGACGGAGGCGGGCCAGGCCGCGCTGCAGGTGGCCGAGCAGATCTTCCATCTCGGCGAACACCTGCACGCGGCGGTGCGCGATGCCACCAGCCAGACCTCGGTGCGGCTGGTGGTGGGCATCTCGGACGGGCTGGCCAAGCTGGCGGTGCGCGAGCTGCTGGCGCCGGCGCTGGAGGAGCCGCGACTGCGCCTGGTCTGCCACGAGGACGAATTCGACGATCTGCTGGCCGACCTCGCGCTGCACCGGCTGGACGTGGTGCTGTCCGACCGGCCTGCGCCGGCCAACCCCAACCTCAAGCTCTACAGCCACGCCATGGGGTCGTCGCCGCTGGGCTGGTACGCGCCGAAGGAATGGCTGGCGCAGGCGCGCAAGGACTTCCCGCGCTGCCTGTCCGAAGTGCCGGTGCTGCTGCCCAGCGCCCACGCCTCGGTGCGCATGCGCATCGACCAGTGGTTCGAGCAGCAGGGGGTGCTGCCCAACGTGGTCGGCGAGTTCGAGGACAGCGCGCTGCTGGTCACCTTCGGTTCCTCGGGCATGGGGGTGTTCCCCGCCTCCGAGCGCATGCGCGAGAAGCTCTCCAGCGGCTACGGCCTCGAGTGGTTCGCGCCCTGCGAGGGCGTGCAGGAGCACTTCTACGCCATCGGCACGGCGCGCAAGGTGCAGCACCCGCTGGTGCAGCAACTGCTGGCGTCGGTGGTGCCCTGAGGCCCGCGCGATGAACCCGCGTGTGCTCACGCCGGCCGCCGAGGTGCCGTGGGCGGTCGGCACCCCGTTCCGCATGCGGCCCGGGCTGTCGCGGCTGGCCGTGGCGGGAGAGGCGGCCTTGGCGCCACCGTTGTTCGTGCGCGATGCGCAGGCCGGCGCCTACGCCGACCACAAGCGGGCGGTGCTGCGGGCGCAGACCCACAGGGCACCGGTCGGTGAAGCCGACTCCGCCGTGCTGGCCGCGGTCGCGCAGGCCTACGCCTCGCAGACGGGCGTGGTCCTGGCGCCCGACGCCGATGCCCTGGCCGAGGGCCTGCAGGAGGACTTCGTGATCCTGCACGACGAGCCAGGCGACGGCTTCCGGGCGCGTTTCCTCTCGGTGTGTTTTCCTTCGAACTGGAACCCGGCCGAGAAGCTGGGCCTGGACTTCACTGCCATCCACGCACCGGTGGCCGACAACGCGCTGCTGCAGGCGGGCGCGCGTGGCATCGTCGACATGGCCTTCCGGCAGGCGCCGATGTTGCGCCACGTCTGGCTGCTCACGCCCAATGGCGATCTGGCCCAGCACCCCGAGACGCGCCGCGCCCGCTGGGAGGACGCGCTCGCCGCGGCCGACGCACCGGACGCCACGGGCCGGCTGATCGACCAGGTGTTCTTCCGCGTCGAACGCCAGACCACACTGCCGCTGCCCGCGCTGCGGCGCGGCGTGTTCTTCATCCGCGTGATGGTGGCGCGGCTGGTGGACGTGCTGGCCGTTGCGCCCGGGCGCGCGGCCGAACTGGCCGACGCACTGGCCTCGATGAGCGAGGCCGTTGTGGCCTACCGCGGCATGGCCGCGGTGCGCGAGCGGCTCTGCGCCGAACTCAGGCTTTCTTGACCGTCGTGCTCGGTCCGTGGGCCTGGACCGACTGGATGCCGTTGTCGCGGCCAGCGGCGTCCTTGTACAGCTGGCTGGTGCCGATGACCTGGTGGTTGCCCGCCTTGAGGTTGAAGTAGAAGCGGCCGTCCGAAGCGTCCTTGCGCTCGTAGCGCGCTTCCTGCGGGCTGTTGGTCTGGACGGACTTGATGCCGTTTTCGGCCGACGCTTGGGCGTCGTACTGCTCGCTGCGCAGGATCACCTCGCCGTTGTCCGCTTTAAGGACGAAGGAAAACATGCCCTTGTCGTTCGAAGAGAGTTCGTACCAGCCTGCCATGTCAGCTCCTTGAGGTGGGTGGAAAGAAGGAATGTGCCGAAGCGGTGCCATCGTAGGCGGCTGGGGCGCTGGTGGGAAGCCGGCGCCCGCGCCTTGGTGGCCTTGGGCTGCTGGCTGTGGCGACCCCGGTCGCCTGCCTGGCCCGCAGACCTCGGAGCTCAGGCCTTGGCGTCGAACAGTGTGCCGAGCATGTCCTGCTCGGTCTTCACGACCTGGAGATTGGCTGCGAAGCTGTAGAGCGCCATCTTGCCGCCGACCAGGTCTTCGGCGAGATGGCCCAGGTCGCCACCTTCTGCGGCGGCCTGGGTTTCGCGCTCGACGCGCGCGCTCACGCCACCCGATTCGGGGTTGGCCGTCTGCACGACCTGCTGGCGCTGGAAGCCGGGCGTCTGGGCGTTGGCGATGTTGTGCGCGCCCACGTCCAGCCGCAGCTGCGCGGCGCGCAGGCCGCTCAGGCCGATGGCGGAGGCGGAAGAGCCGATGGGCGACGACATGGTGCGGGCCTGCTGCGAGTGTCCGGGCGAACGTACCCAAGGGGCTTATCGGCACCCGCCGCGCCGGCTTGAGTCAGCCGCCGTACCGGGTGTGCAGCCGGGCCAGTTCGGCCTTCACCGCCCTGACCAGGGCCGGGGGCGCGAGCGCCTGGGCCTCGGCGCCGAAACCCAGCAGGCGGCGGGCGCCGTGCTCGACCGACTCGATCGGCAGCCGCACCACCACCCAGCCCTCGGGCAGGGGCGCCGGGGACGCGGCGGTGGGCGGGTGGTCATCGGGCGTGAACGGCGTGAGGGCGTTGCGCAGCCAGCCCAGCGCGCGCGGCGACACCGCGACGCTCGCCCGGATCGGGTGCAGTTCCGCCTCGAAGCGCGCGCTGGTGGCGCGCCACCAGGCTGCGAGGTCGAAGGCCCTGGGCCTCCGGAAGCTGCTGTCCCGCACGCGCAAGGTCTTCACCGCGGAGAGCCGGTAGGTGCGCACCGCATCCTGGCCGGCCGTGCGCGCCGCGAGGTACCAGGTGCCGCCCTTCATGACCAGCCCCAGCGGTTCCAGTTCGCGCTCGCTCGGGCCGCGCCAGCTCTCGTAGCGCACGGCGATGCGCCGGCCACGCCACACCGCTTCGGCCGCCGCGCGCAGACAGGCCGGTGTCTCGCTGCGGCGGTACCAGTCCAGCGGGTCGATGTGCAACCGTGCCCCGACGCGGTCGGCCTGCTGGCGCCACTCGGCGGGCAGGGCCGCCACCACCTTCAGCCGCGCCGAGGCGGCGGCCTCGCCCAGCCCGAGGTCCGTCGCCGCAGCCGGCAACCCGGCCAGCAGCAGGGCCTGCGATTCGGGTTCGGTCAGACCGGTGAGCGTGGTGCTCCAGCCCTCGCGCAGCTGGAAGCCGCCCGCGCGGCCCGGTTCGCCCCAGACGGGCACGCCCGCGGCCGACAGCTGGTCGATGTCGCGCAGGATGGTGCGGGTCGAGACCTCCAGCAGGCGCGCCAGCGCCGGAGCGGTCAGGCGGCCGTGCGACTGCAGCAGCATCAGGATCGAGAGCAGGCGGCTGGCTTGCATGGTCGTCCGCATCATGCCCGCAAAACATGACATTGGTTGACATGGTTTGGGGCGCAGCATGCGCAGCCATGGAACACCTGACCTTCACCCTCACACAAACCACCCAGCTCTGGCTGTTCTTCGTGCTCGTGCTGGGCATCATCGCCTTGCCCGGCATGGACATGGCCTTCGTGCTCGGCAGCACGCTGGTCGACGGCCGGCGCGGCGGCCTGGCGGCGCTGGCCGGCATCGTCGCGGGCGGCGTGGCGCACACCGCCATGGCCGCGCTCGGGGTGGGGCTGGTGCTGCGGGCGGTGCCCGCGCTGCTCACGCTGATGCTGGTGGCGGGGGCGCTGTACCTCGGTTGGATCGGCTGGTCGCTGTTGCGCGGCGCCTCGGCGCTGGGCGAGGTTCGCGCGCCGGTCTCGCGCCCCTGGCCGGCCACCTTCCGGCAGGGCCTGCTGACCTGCCTGCTCAACCCCAAGGCCTACCTGTTCATGCTCGCGGTCTGGCCCCAGTTCGCCCGGCCGGAACATGGGTCGATGCAGGCGCAGGCGGTGGCCATGGGCGCGGTCATCGCGCTGACCCAGGGGGCGGTGTACGGCGCCGTGGTCATCGGTGCCGACCGCGCCAGGGCGTTTCTGCGCGGCAGCGGGCGCGCGCAGGTGCGGGCGGGACAGGCGGTCGGCCTGCTGCTCATTGCCGGGGCCCTGTGGATGCTGTGGGAAGGCCTGGGCAGCGGCTGACCCTTCTGCCAGCCAAAGGACAGCCAGAACTGGCACGATGGCTGCTACGCTCCGCCTCCCAGCCTCCACCCCCAAACCCCATGGAACTCCCCGCCCACCAGCTGAGCATGACCGTGCTCATGACGCCCGACACCGCCAACTTTTCCGGCAATGTCCACGGCGGCACCATCCTCAAGCTGCTCGACCAGGTGGCCTACGCCTGTGCCAGCCGCTACGCCGGCACCTACGTGGTCACGCTGAGCGTCGACCAGGTGATGTTCCGCCAGCCGATCCACGTGGGCGAGCTGGTGACCTTCCTGGCCTCGGTCAACCACACCGGCACCTCGTCCATGGAGGTCGGCATCAAGGTGATCGCCGAGAACATCCGCACGCAGGACAAGCGCCACGTCAACAGCTGCTTCTTCACCATGGTCGCGGTGGACGAGGACCGCAAGCCCACGGCCGTGCCGCCACTGCGGCCCTTCACGCCCGACGAGCGCCGCCGCCACGCGGGTGCCGAGCTGCGCAAGGCGATGCGGCGAGAGATGGAGCAGCGCTTCGCCGCCATCCGTTCGCAGGACGTGGCGGGCGCCTCTAGCTGAGGCCTGCGGACCCGGCGGGATCGTCCAGGCGCGCGGCCGCTTCCTTGAGCAGGCCGCGCAGCCAGATCAGGCCCGGGTCGCGCGTGAGGTACTTGTGCCACTGCATGGCCTGGCTGAAGGCCCGCATCGGCAGGGGCACCGGGCGGATCTCGATCGGCAGCAGGGGCAGCAGGCGCTGCGCCAGCCGGGCGTGCACGGTGCCGATCAGGTCGGTGCCCACCACCAGGTGCGGGATCGCGCCGAAGCTGTAGGTGGCCAGGCCGATCTCGCGGCTGAGGCCGTGGTCGCTGGCCAGCCAGGTGTCGAACACGGGCTGGCCGCCACCGGGCGGACGCATGGTGACGTGCCGCGCCCGCTGGTAGCGCTCCTGCGTCAGCTCGCCCTGCGCGAGTGCGCTTTCGCGCCACACCACGCAGACGAAGCGGTCCTCGAACAGCACATCCACCGGGTGGTCGGGTGAGCAGAAGGTCTGCGGAATGATGAGCAGGTCGGCCTCGCCCCGCTCCAGGTGTCGGTAGGGCTGAGTGACCTGGGGCTCCAGGTTGAAGCGCACCCGGCTGCCCTGCGCACTGGCCAGCGCCAGTGCGCCCGGGATCAGCACCTCCATCGAGTAGTCGGAGACGAAGAGCGTGAATTCGCGGTCCGATTCGGTGGGGTCGAAGGCCGGCTTGGCGGCGATGGTGGTGTCGATGCGCACCAGCACGTCGCGCACGGCATCGTGCAGCATCACCGCGCGCGGCGTCAGTTCCATGCGCCCGCCCACCTGCACCAGCAGCTCGTCGTCGAAGTACTGGCGCAGCCGCGCCAGCGCATTGCTCATGGTGGACTGGCTCAGGAACACGCGCTCGCCCGCCCGTGTGACGTTTTTTTCGGTCAGCAGGGCGTCGAGCGCGACGAGCAGGTTGAGGTCGAGTTTCTTGAATCGCATGGTCGGCCGGTGGCGCAGTGTGCCTCAGGGCAGAGGGGCCCAGGCGGGTGCAGCCGGGGTCATCAAGGGTTTGCCCTGATATTTCGAAATCCGATTTCGGAGATTCGAACAATCCATTTCCCAGGGTATTGCCCGCTCCATAAAGTCGCGGCTCGTTTGATCTGGATCAAGTGGTCCAGGCCGACGAGAGCCCACGACAACAAGGAGACAAGCCATGCCCGATCGAGCGATTGCCCGACCCGCCGCCCCGCGCCGGGCGCACGGACGCCGCACCCTCACGCCCCTGCTGCTCGCGCTGCTGGCCGCCCCCGCGGCCCAGGCGATCGAGATCGACACGGGGAACCCCGACTGGACCCTGCGCTGGGACAACACCGTCAAGGTCAGCCTGATGCAGCGCCTCAAGAGCGCCTCGCCCACGCTGTCCGCGCAGGTGCCGCTGACCGTCAACCAGGACGACGGTGACAACAACTTCAAGAAGGGCCTGGTCTCCAGCCGGCTGGACCTGCTGACCGAGCTGGACCTGGCCGGCCCGGGCTACGGCGCCCGCCTCAGCGGCGCGGCCTGGTACGACAGCGTCTACAACGGAAAGACCGACAACACCGGCTTCACCGCCAACCACCGGCCCGGCACCGCGTTCGCACCCGAGACCCGCGACCTCATGGGCCGCAAGGCCGAGCTGCTCGACGCCTTCGTCTACGGCAAGTTCGACCTGGGCGACCGCCCGGCCTCGGCCCGGCTGGGCCGCCACACCCTGCTCTGGGGCGAGAGCCTGTTCTTCGGTGCCAACGGCATCGCGGGAGGCCAGGCGCCGCTGGACCTGATCAAGCTGCTGTCGGTGCCCAACGCCACCTTCAAGGAAGTCGCCATGCCCACCGGCAAGCTCTCCGGCCAGGTGCAGCTGACGCCCGACGTGTCGCTGGGGGCCTACCTCGCCTACGAGTGGGAGAAGACCCGCCTGATGCCGGCGGGTGCCTACCTCTCCACCAGCGACTCCATGGGCCCGGGCGCCGAGCGCATCCTGGCCGGCCCCACGGCCAGCTTCGAGCGCCAGCCCGACCTGGACGCCAAGGACAGCGGGCAGGGCGGGGTGCAGCTGCGCTTCCGCGCACCGTCGCTCGACACCGACTTCGGCCTCTACGCCATCCGCTACCACGCCACCACGCCCAGCAACATCAACACCGTGCTCAACGGCGTGCCACCGGCGCTGGTGCCCAGCAGCTACCGCTGGATGTACCACGAGGGCGTGCGCGCCTTCGGCGCCAGCTTTGCCAAGTCGGTGGGCGAATGGGGTCTGGCCGGCGAGGTCTCGGTGCGCCAGAACACGCCGCTGGCCAGCTCGGGCCAGGCCTCGCTCGCGACCATCCGCGTCAACACCGGCCTGAACAACAACAGCAACCCCGGCTACGCGGTGGGCGAGACGGCGCACGCGCAGCTCTCGTGGATCGCCTCGCTGGGGCCGTCCTTTCTCTCGCGCGAAGCCTCGTTCGTGGGCGAGGTGGCCTGGAACACGCGGCTGAAGGTCACGCGCAACGAGCAGATGCTCAACCCCAATGCCGACAAGTCGGCCGTGGCCACGCGCATGGTGTTCTCGCCCAGCTACCGCCAGGTGCTGCCGGGCCTGGACCTCTCGCCCACGATCGGGCTGGGCCACACCAAGGGCAAGTCCTCGGCCGTGGGGCCGGGCTTCGGCGTGGACGGTGGTGGCGACCTGAGCCTGGGGCTCAACGCCGTCTACCTCGGCGCCTGGAACCTGGCCATCAACTACGTGCACTTCCTGGGCAAGGCCGCGCCCACGCTGGACGCCGCCAACAACGCCGTGTACCGCCAGGCGCTGAAAGACCGGAACTACCTGACCGTGTCGCTGCGCACCACCTTCTGACTGAGGAGACCACCATGAAACAACCGCAACTGTGGACGGCGGCGGCGCTGCTGCTCGCCCTGGGCACGGCCCAGGCCGGCGTGACCGCCCAGGAGGCCGCGCGCCTCAAGACCGACCTGACCCCGCTGGGCGCGGAGCGCGCCGGCAACAAGGACGGCAGCATCCCGGCCTGGACCGGCGGCTACACCACCGCCGTTCCTGGCTTCAAGAACGGCGGCCGCCGCGGCGATCCGTTTGCCAACGAGAAACCGCTCTACAGCATCACGGCTGCCAACATGGAGGAGCACGCGGCCAGGCTGACCGAGGGCACGCAGGCCCTGCTGAAGAAATACCCGCAGAGCTTCCGCGTCGACGTCTACAAGACCCACCGCACCGCGGCGGCGCCGCAATGGGTGTACGACAACACCTTCAAGAACGCCACCAGCGCGAAGATCGACGGCGGCGTCGTCACCGGTGCCTTCGGCGGCATTCCCTTCCCGGTGCCCAAGACCGGTGAAGAGGTCATGGCCAACCACGAGCTGCACTGGCGCGGCGAGGCCTGGCAGGCCGACTTCCGCGGCTACCTGGGCACGGCCAGCGGCCAGCGCGTGCTGTCCGTTGAAGGGCGCGGCGACTTCCAGATGCCGTACTACGCCAACGGCGAGGCCGACAAATTCAATGGGGGGTACTGGTCGATCCGCCTGGTCAACAGCGGCCCGCCCGTGCGCGCCGGCGAGGCCATCACCGGGGTGCTGAACCTCGACCAGGACAAGAGCGCCTCCTGGGTCTACCTGACCGGGCAGCGCCGCGTGCGCAAGCTGCCCAATGCCTGCTGCGACACGCCCACCCCCGCCACCGCGGGTGTGGCCAGCTTCGACGAGGTCGACGTCTTTGGCGGACGCAGCGACCGCTTCGACTGGAAGCTCGTGGGCAAGCAGGAAATGCTGATCCCCTACAACAGCAACCGGCTGCACACCCCGGCCAAGGACAGCGACGTGCTGCTGGCCAACCACCTGAACCCGGACCATGTGCGCTGGGAGCTGCACCGCGTCTACGTGGTGGAGGCCACGCTCAAGGCTGGCCAGCGCCACCAGGCACCCAGGAGCCGCTACTACGTGGACGAGGACACCTGGGTGGCCGTGCTGGGCGACCGCTGGGACGCCAAGGGCCAGCTGTGGAAGACCATCTGGTCGCACCCGGTGGTGATGCCCGACCTGCCGGCCACCACGCCGCAGCAGCAGTGGGGCTTCAACGACCTGATCTCGGGCGCCTGGTACGCCAGCGGCGTGGTCAACGAGCGCAACCAGCACTACAAGATCGTGCCGCGCCGTCCGGACAGCTTCTTCACCCCCGACGCCATGGCCGGCGACGGCGTGCGCTGAGCGGGCAGCACCATGCGTCTGTCACTTCTTCTGGCCGTGGTGTGCGCGGCGACCAGTGCGGGCCCCGCGCTGGCCCGCCCGCCGGTGGGCGACGCGCTACAGCGCCCGGCCCTGGCGGTCAAGGCGCCGCAGCGGGCCGTGCTGCTCGCGGCGGCCCAGGCCGGTGCGCGCCTCGTGGCGGTGGGCGAGCGCGGCATCGTGGCCCTGAGCGACGACCGCGGCGCCACCTGGCGCCAGGCGCCCAGCCCGGTGAGCGTGACGCTGACCATGGTGCGCTTCGCCGACGAGCGGCACGGCGTGGCCGTGGGCCACGGCGGCACGGTGCTGACCTCCGACGACGCAGGCGCAAGCTGGCGCCTGCGTCTGGACGGCCGGCGCCTGGCCGAGATCGCCAAGGCCAGCGCCACCACGCCCGAAGCGCAGCGGGACGCCGAGCGCCTGCTGGCCGACGGACCCGACAAACCCTTCCTCGACGTGCTGCAGTGGGACGCCAGGCGCCTGCTCGCGGTGGGCGCCTACGGGCTGGCCTTCCACAGCGACGACGGCGGCGAGCGCTGGACGCCCTGGATGGACCGCCTGCCCAACCCCAAGGCCCTGCACTGGTACGTGGCCCGGCGCGCGGGCGACACCTTGCTGCTGGCCGGCGAGCAGGGCCTGCTGGCCCGCTCGCTGGACGGCGGCCGCAGCTTTCAGACCATGAACTCACCCTACGCGGGCAGCTGGTTCGCCGGCGAGCTGCGCGCCGACGGCCAGACCGTGCTGGCGGGCCTGCGCGGCAACGTTTGGCGCAGCAACGATGGCGGCGCCCAGTGGACCCCGCTGGCCTCGCCGGTGCCGGCGACCATCACCGCCACGGCGGTCGACGCCAAGGGTGGGCTGCTGCTGGCCAGCCAGGCCGGCGTGGTGCTGCGCCTGCAGGGCGACGCGCTGGTGCCGCTGAAGGCACCCCCGGTGCCCATGCCCTCGGCGCTGCTGCCGTTGCAGGGCGGACCGCTGCTCACGCTGGGCGTGGCCGGCGTGGTGCCTGTTGATGCAGGAGCGCTGCAATGAGCACCTCTGCATTCGATCCCCGCTCGGGCTCGCTGATCGAGCGCGCACTGTTCAACCACCGCGGCACTGTGCTGCTGCTGTGCGCGCTGGTCACGCTGCTGCTGGGCTGGCAGGCCACGCGCCTGCAGCTCAACGCCAGCTTCGAGAAGACCATCCCCACCAGCCACCCCTACATCCAGAACTTCTTGAGGTACCAGGCCGAGCTGAGCGGCCTGGGCAACGCGGTGCGCATCGCCGTGGCGCAGCCCGAAGGCGGCATTTACGACGCGCAGTACCTCGACACCCTGCGCCGCCTCTCCGACGAGGTGTTCCTGCTGCCCGGTGTGGACCGTGCGCGCATGAAGTCGCTCTGGACGCCGAGCACGCGCTGGGTGGGTGTGACGGAGGACGGCCTGGAGGGCGGTCCGGTGATCCCCGATGGCTTCGACGGTTCGCCCGCCAAGCTGCAACAGCTGGCCGCCAACGTGGCGCGCTCGGGCGAGATCGGGCAGACCGTGGCGCGCGACGCGCAGTCGTCGGTGATCTTCGTGCCGCTGCTGGCCAAAGACGCCGAGGGCCGGGCCATCGACTACGCGCGGCTCTCGGGCCAGCTCGACGCGCTGCGCACCAAGTACGAGGCCGAAGGCGTGCGCGTGCACATCACCGGTTTCGCCAAGATCGTCGGAGACCTGATCGACGGCGTGCGGGCGGTGCTGGTGTTCTTCGCCATCGCCGTGGCCATCGCCACCGCCATGGTGTTCTGGTACACGCGCTGCGTGCGCTCCACGCTGCTGGTGGTGCTGGCCTCGCTGATCGCGGTGGTCTGGCAGCTGGGCCTGCTGCCGCTGCTGGGCTACGCGCTGGACCCGTACTCCATCCTCGTGCCCTTCCTGGTGTTCGCCATCGGCATGAGCCACGGCGCGCAGAAGATGAACGGCATCATGCAGGACGTGGGCCGCGGCCTGCCCAAGCTGGTGGCCGCGCGCTTCACCTTCCGCCGCCTGTTCCTGGCCGGGCTCACGGCCCTGCTGGCCGACGCCGTGGGCTTTGCGGTGCTGCTGGTGATCGACATCCAGGTGATCCGCGAGCTGGCGGTTGCGGCCTCCATCGGCGTGGCGGTGCTGATCTTCACCAACCTGATCCTGCTGCCCATCGGGCTGAGCTACACCGGCGTGAGCGCCAAGGCGGCCACGCGCAGCCTGCGCGCCGAGCAGGCCGACGACACCGGCGCGGCCAAACACCCGATGTGGGCCTTGCTCGACCGCTTCACCCAGCGCCCCTGGGCCACGGCGGCGGTGGTGGCCGGGCTGCTGATGGGCGCGGGAGGCTTTGCCGCCAGCACGCAGCTCAAGATCGGCGACCTCGACCCCGGCGCGCCCGAGCTGCGGGCCGACAGCCGCTACAACCGCGACGTGGCCTTCATGAACGCGGCCTATGGCGCCGGCAGCGACGTGCTGGCCGTGATGGTCAAGACGCCCGAGGGCCAGTGTTCGGCCTACGACACCCTGAACAAGGTGGACGCGCTGGAGTGGGAACTGCGCCAGATCGACGGCGTGGAGAGCACCAACACCCTGGCGCTGCTGAACCGCCGCGTGCTCTCGGGCCTGAACGAGGGCAACCCGCGCTGGTACGAGTTCCTGCCCAACCAGGACATGCTCAACACCGTCACGGCCAGCGCGCCGCGCGGCCTCTACAACGACGCCTGCGGGCTGCTCACGGTCTACGTCTACCTGCGCGACCACAAGGCCGACACGCTGGCCCGCGTGGTGGACCACGTCGAGGCCTTCGCCCAGGTCAACAACACGGCCGACACGCAGTTTCTGCTGGCCGCCGGTTCGGCCGGCATCGAGGCCGCGACCAACATCGTCGTCAAGGACGCCTGGCGCACCATGCTGCTGATGGTTTACGGCGCCGTGGTGCTGCTGTGCTTCGTCACCTTCCGCTCCTGGCGCGCGGTGGTGGTGGCGGTGCTGCCGCTGGTGGTGACCTCGTTCCTGGCCGAGGCGCTGATGGTGGCGCTGGGCATGGGCGTGAAGGTGGCCACGCTGCCGGTGATCGCGCTGGGCGTGGGCATCGGCGTGGACTACGCGCTCTACATCCTGTCCATCACCCTGGCCCAGCTGCGCGAAGGCAAGAGCCTGTCGGACGCCTACTACCGCGCCCTGCTGTTCACCGGCAAGGTGGTGATGCTGACCGGCATCACGCTGGCCGTGGGCGTGATCACCTGGGTGGCTTCGCCCATCAAGTTCCAGGCCGACATGGGTCTGCTGCTGGCCTTCATGTTCCTCTGGAACATGCTCGGCGCCCTCGTGCTGCTGCCCGCGCTCGCGCACTTCCTGCTGCGGCCCGCGCCTGTGCGCGTCGCCGCGGCCCCATCCCTTTCCAACCCCCTCCCGGCCCACTGATCCCATGTTCAAGTACTTCCCCACCAACTACGTCTGGAACCTTTCCGTCAATCTGGCCATCGAGATGGGCGCGCGCATGGGCGAGATCGAAACCATGTGCGGGCCTTTGCAGGAGGCCGCCAAAGCTCCCGACGCCGCCGGCACCCAGGCTTTCCGCGAGACCTGGGTGAGCATGGCCGACCGGCTCTGCGAACTGGCCGCCGAAGACGAGGCCAAGGGCCGCCTGTTCTCTGCCGGCGAAAAGTACCGCCGCGCGTCCGCCTACCTGATCACGGCCGAGCGTCTGCAGGCGCACGATGCCCCCGGCCGCCTGGCCCTCTACCGGCGCGAGCTGGCGCTGTTCCACAAGGGCGCCAGCCTGATGCGCGACCGCGTCCAGCGCGTCGAGATCCCCTACGAGGGTTCGCACATCTCCGCCCTGTACTTCCCGGCCGAAGGCCTGCGGCCCGGCGAGCGCGCACCGCTGCTGGTGCAGCTCAACGGTCTGGACTCCACCAAGGAGATGAAGTACCTGGTCGGCCTGCCAGCCTGGCTGTCCAAGCGCGGCGTGTCCTCGCTGATGGTCGACCAGCCCGGCACCGGCGAAGCCCTGCGTCTGCAGGGCCTGACCGCGCGCTACGACGCCGAACACTGGGCCAGCCGCGTGGTCGACTGGCTGGAGCAGCACCCCGCCGTGGACCCGAAACGCATCGGCTGCGAGGGCGTCTCGCTGGGCGGCTACTACTGCCCGCGCGTGGTGGCGATGGAGCCGCGCTTTGCCTGCGGCGTGGCCTGGGGCGCCAACCACGACTGGCGCGACGTGCAGAAGCGCCGGCTGGAGAAGGAAGGCGACTTCCCCGTGCCGCACTACTGGGCCCACGTGTGCTGGGTCTGGGGCGCCAAGGACATCGACGACTTCATGCGCATCGCCGAGGACGTGCACCTGGACGGCGTGGTCGAGAAGATCAAGGTGCCGTTCCTGGTGACGCACGGCGAGCGCGACTCGCAGATCCCGCTGAAGTGGGCGCACCGCACCTACGAACAGCTCGTCAACAGCCCCAAGCGCGAACTCAAGATCTTCACCGACCGCGAAGGCGGCGTGCAGCACGCCAGCTTCGACAACAGCATCAACGCCGGCCACTACATCGCCGACTGGGTGGCCCAAACCCTGGGCGGCCGCGCGGCCGCCTGAAACACCACAACAGTAGGGAACCTCACATGAACATCATCGGACTCGACGCCCTGGTCTTTGGCGTGGACGACCTCGCCGCCTGTAGCCAGTACCTCATCGACTACGGCCTGCGCGACGCGGGCGGCGACCGCTTCGAAGCGCTCGACGGCACCGCCGTCGTGCTCCGCGCGAAGGACGACGCCACGCTGCCGCCCGGCCTGGGCACCGCCAGCATGCTGCGGGAAACGGTCTACGGTGTGGCCGACGCCGCCACACTGGACGCGATTGCTGCGGAGCTGTCCAAGGACCGCACGGTGACGCACGAGCATGGCGTGGTGCGATCGCACGACGACATGGGCTTCGCGCTGGCCTTCCAGGTCAGCGTGCGCCGCCCGCTGTACCTGCCGGCCGAGGCGGTGAACGCGCCGGGCGCGCCGGTCCGGCGCCCGGCGAACACGGTCGCGGTGGACCAGAACGCGCCGGCCCTGCCGCGCTCGCTCTCGCACGTCGTGTACTTCGTGCCCGACACCGAGAAGGCCGAGGCCTTCTACCGCCGGCTGGGCTTCGTCTGCACCGACCGCTTCACCGGCGTCGGCCCCTTCCTGCGGCCCGCCGGCACGCACGAGCACCACAGCCTCTTCATGATCCAGACGCCGCCCTTCATGAAAGGCTGCGAGCACTTCACCTTCCACATGGGCGGCCCCACCGATCTGATGCTGGCGGGCGCGCGCTTTGTGGGGAAGGGCTATCAGAGCTTCTGGGGCCCGGGGCGCCACAAGTTCGGCAGCAACTGGTTCTGGTACTTCAACTCGCCGCTGGGCTGCCACGTCGAGTACGACGCCGACATGGACCTGCACGACGAGGCCTGGGCCGCGCGCGAGGCGCCGATGGGCGCCGACACCTCGCAGCTGTTCCTGTTCCAGCACCGCGAGAAGTGGGCGCCCTCAGGCCCGCCGCCCGGCGCCGCCGCGCACTGAAGCAACCAGGGCCACCGACCATGAGGCTGTGTCACATCGACCAACTGCCCGACGGCGCATCCCGGGGTTTTGACCCGCACCAGGTGGGGCAGGACACGGTGCTCGTGGTGCGCCAGGGCGCGCGGCTGTTCGCCTACCGCGACGCCTGCCCCCACCACGACACGCCCATGGCCTGGCGCAAGGACGCCTACCTCGACGGCACGGGCCGGCACATTGTCTGCGCGGCCCATGGCGCGCAGTTCGACATCGCCACCGGCCTGTGCACGCTCGGGCCGTGTCTGGGCGAATCGCTCACGCCCGTCACTTTGCAGATCCACAACAACGGCGAGGTCCACCTCGCTCCCCAACACCCCCTGGAGACACCCACATGACCCGCTCCGCATCCCGCATCCTCATCATCGGTGGCGGCTTCTCCGGCATGGCCTCGGCCATCCAGCTGCGCCAGCAGGGCGCCGAGGTCGACCTGGTCGAGATCGACCCCGGCTGGCGCAGCTACGGTGCCGGCATCAGCCTGGGCGGCGCCACGCTGCGCGCCTTCCGCACCCTGGGCATCCTGGACGCCTTCCTGGAACATGGCAGCGCCGCCGACGGCGTGGACATCTGCCTGCCCCATGGCCCCAAGGTGGCCTCGCTGCCCACGCCGCGCATCGCCGGGTCCGACATCCCGGGCGGCGGCGCCATCATGCGGCCGGTGCTCGCGCGCATCCTGGCCGAGGCCACCCGGGCCAGCGGCACGAACGTGCGCCTGGGCTGCACCTTCACGTCCATCGAGCAGGACGCCGAGGGCGTGGAGGTGGCGTTCACCGACGGCAGCCGCCAGCGCTACGACCTGGTCATCGGCGCCGACGGCCTGTACTCCAAGGTGCGCGAGGCGGTGTTTCCGCAGGCTCCCAAGCCGCAGTACAGCGGCCAGGCCGTCTGGCGCGCCGTGCTGCCGCGGCCTGCCGAGATCGAGACCTGCGTCATGTGGATGGGGCCGCGCATCAAGCCCGGCGTGAACCCGGTTTCGAAGACCGAGATGTACCTCTTCGTCACCGAGCCGCGCCCTACCAACGACCACGTCGATCCGGCCACGTTCGCGGACCACCTGCGCGGCCTGCTGGCGGACTTTTCCGCGCCCGCGCTGCAGGCCATCCGCGCGCAGATCGATCCGGATTCGCAGATCGTCTACCGCCCGCTCGAAGGCCTGCTGATGCCGCGCCCCTGGTTCAGCGGTCGTGTGGTGCTGATCGGCGACACGGTGCACGCCACCACGCCGCACCTGGCCTCGGGCGCCTGCATCGGCATCGAGGACGCGCTGGTGCTGGCCGAGGAGCTGGCGCGCGAGGTACCGCTGGTCGCAGCCCTGGCCGCCTTCGAGCAGCGGCGCTGGGAGCGCTGCCGCATGGTGGTGCAGAACTCGGCCCGCCTGGGCGAGATCGAGGTCGCCGGCGGCGACAAGGAAGAGCACGGCCGCATCATGCGCGAGTCGCTCATGGCGCTGGCCCAACCCATCTGAGAAGGAGTCCGCCATGAACGCACGTTCCACCAGCACCTTCGGCCATGTGGCCCTCATCGTCGCGCACTGCGCCGGCATGGTCGACCTCGTCGCGCTGCCGGTCTGGGTCGGCACGCTGATCCAGCACTACCAGCTTGACCCCCAGCAGGCCGGTGGCCTGGTCACGCTGTTCCTGATCGGCGCCGTGCTCTCCAGCGTGTTCCTGGCCTCGCGCTTCCAGCGCGTCAAGGGGCGCTGGGTGGCCGCCGGCGGCTACGCCATCGCCGCCACCTGCTTCGGCGTGCTGTCGCAGCCGCTGGACGTCGCCACCATGGCCGTGCTGCACGCCGCCGGTGGCCTGGCGGCCGGTGCGGCGCTGAGCGCCACCCACGGCACCATCGCCCGCAGCGCCAACCCGCACCTGAAGTTCGCCATCGTGGGCGTGGGCCTGGGCGTGTTCGCCGTGCTGTTCCTGGGCACCTCGCCCAAGGCCATCGCCGCGGCGGGCGGCTACATGCTGTTCGCCATCTTCGGCGGGGTGATGCTGCTGGCCGCGCTGGTCTGCGCCATCGGTTTCCCCGACCCCGAGCGCGCCGCGGAAGACCGCCAGGGCGCACCGGCGGCCGCCATCCCGCGCGCGGTGTGGTTCGGCATCCTGGGCATCAGCGCCATGGCCCTGGTGCAGTCCATGACCTTCAGCTTCCTGGAGCGCGTCGGCAACGACCGGGGCTTCAGCCTGAACGCCATCACCGGGGTGCTGGTGGTGCTGGGCTTCGTCAACCTGCTGCCGGCGGCGCTGGCGGCCATCTTCGAGAAGCGCTGGAGCGCGCGCCGCGTGCTGCTGGCCGGCCCGGTGATCCAGGCCCTGCTGGCGGCGACCATCATGATGGCGCCCGGCTTCTACGCTTACGCCGCGGCGGCCTCGGTGTTCGCCGCGGTGATGATCTTCACCCACACCTTCGCCTTCGGCCTGATGGCCCGGCTCGAACCCAGTGGCCGCGCCATGGCCGCCACGCCCGCCATGCTGATGGTGGGCGCGGCCATCGGCCCGGTGCTGGGGGGCACCCTGGTCAAGACCGCCGGCTACGGCAGTCTGGGTCTGGCGGCGCTGCTCATCGGCAGCCTGGCCGTCTTGTGCATGTCCCGCCTGCCGGGGCATGCACCTTCTTCTCTCGCCCAGGAGCCGGCATGAAACCGCAGCGCCGCTTCGTCGACCTCTCCATCTACCTGGAAAACGACGTGCTGTCCGACCCGCCGCCGCTGGCGCCCAAGATCACCTACCAGAAGCACCAGGACACGCTGCCCGAGTTCATGGCCATGATCCCGGGCACCCAGCCCGAGGATTACCCTGACGGCGAGGCCGCGGCCGCCGAGTGGGTCACGCTGACCACGCACAACGGCACCCACCTGGACGCGCCCTGGCACTTCCATTCCACGCAGGACGCGAAGAACGGCGGCAGCCGGCCCAGCATCACCATCGACCAGGTGCCGCTGGAATGGTGTTTCCAGCCCGGCGTGAAGCTGGACTTCCGCCACTTCCCAGACGGCTACGTGGCCACCGCGGCCGACGTCGAGGCCGAGCTGAAACGCGTTGGCCACACGCTGGAGCCGCTGGACATCGTGGTGGTCAACACCCGCGCCGGCAGCCGCTACGGCCACAACGACTACGTGGGCGCGGGCTGCGGCATGGGCTACGAGGCCACGATGTACCTGCTCGAACGCGGCGTGCGCCTGACCGGCACCGACGCCTGGAGCTGGGACGCGCCCTTCTCGTACACCGCGAAGCGCGTCGCCGAGACCGGCAACAAGGCCCTGATCTGGGAAGGCCACAAGGCCGGCCGCGACATCGGCTACTGCCACCTCGAAAAGCTGCACAACCTCGAAGCCATCCCGGCCACGGGTTTCACCATCAGCTGCTTCCCGCACAAGATCCGAGGTGCCAGCGCGGGCTGGACGCGCGCCGTCGCCATTTTTGATTGAGGACCGAACCGCCATGAGCTTTCCCCCCATCCACCGCGTCGTCACCGGCCACAGCGCCGACGGCAAGGCCATCGTTGCGAGCAGCGGCCCGCTGCCCACCGTGGTCGAGATCGCCGCCATCCCCGGCACGGTGTTCCACGAGGTGTGGAGCACCGCCGCCACCCCGGCCCCGGTGGACAACGGCGCCGACCCGACGCTCGGCCCGCTGATGCTGCCGCCACCCAAGAACGGCACGCGCATGCGCTTCGTCGACATCCCGCCCGACACGGCCGAGTTCCTGTCGCAGGGCGCCGGCAAGATGAAGGACGCCTTCGCCCAGATCGGCGACGAGAAGGCCTCGACGGTGAAGGCCCACTCGCCGCACCCGCTGATGCACCGCACCGAGAGCGTGGACTACGGCGTCGTCATCGAGGGCGAGATGACCCTGGTGCTCGACGAGGGCGAGGTGCAGCTCAAACCCGGCAGCGTGGTCGTGCAGCGCGGCACCAACCACGCCTGGGCCAACCGCTCGGGCAAGCCCTGCCGCATGCTGTTCGTGCTGATCGACGGCGTCTACGACCCGGCCATTGCCGAGGCACTGGCCTGATGGTGTTGAAGGACCTTCCATGAAATTCGCTTCCCTGCGCGACGGCCGCCTGCTGCTCGTCTCCCGTGACCAGACCCGCGCGGTGCACGCCGCCCCCGTGGCCAACAGCCTGCTCGACGCCCTGCAGCGCTGGGACGCCGTGGCGCTGCCGCTGACCGAGCTGTACGAATCGCTCAACGCCGGCACCGCCGCCGGCGTGCTGCCGTTCGACCCGGCGGCTTGCGGCGCACCGCTGCCCCGCAGCCCGCAGTGGCTCGACGGCTCGGCCTTCCTGAACCACGGCCGCCTGATGGAGGAAGCCTTCAACTCGCCGCCCATCCCGCTGTTCGACAGCGTGCCGGTGATGTACCAGGGCGCGAGCGACGACTTCCTGGGGCCGCACGACGACGTGCCGCTGCCCAGCGAGGCCGACGGCATCGACTTCGAGGGCGAGTTCGGCGTGGTCACCGGGCCGGTGCCGATGGGCGTGTCGCCCGAGGCCGCGCTGGCCTGCGTGCGCCTGGTGGTGCAGATCAACGACTGGAGCCTGCGAGCGCTCGGGCCGCACGAGATGAAGACCGGCTTCGGATTCCTGCAGGCCAAGCCGTCCACCGCCTTCGCGCCGGTGGCGGTCACGCCCGACGAACTGGGCGGTGCCTGGCGCGACGGCCGGGTGCAGATGCGGCTGCAGGTGCAGTGGAACGGCGAGCGCTTTGGCGAGCCGCACGGCGGCGAGATGAACTTCCACTTCGGCCAGCTGGTGGCGCACGCCGCCCGCACGCGCCGGCTGAGCGCGGGCTGCATCGTCGGTTCGGGCACGGTGAGCAATGTGTCGCGCGCCGCGGGCTCGGCCTGCATCGCCGAACGCCGCGTGATCGAGAAGATCGACCAGGGCGAGATGCGCACCGGCTTCATGAAGTTCGGTGACCGCGTGCGCATGCAGGCCGTGTTCGAGGACGGCCGGCCCGGCCCCTTCGGCGTCATCGACCAGCGCGTGGTGCCGGCGTGACAGAGGCCCGCGCATGCATGTGCTGATCACCGGTGCGGCGGGGTTCCTGGGGCGGGCGCTGGCTCAGCGCCTGGTGCCCGGCAGCCTGCTGGGCGGCCGGACTGTCACCCGGCTCACGCTGCTGGACCTGGCGCTCGACGGCCCGGCGCCGAAGGGCGTGCGGCACTGCGAAGGCGACATGGGCGACGCAGACTGGCTGCGCGGCGCCTTGAACGGCGGGCCCGCCATCGACGCGCTGTTCCACCTGGCCAGCATTCCCGGCGGCACCGCCGAACAGGACTACCCGCTCTCGCGCCGCGTGAACCTCGACGCCACCCAGACCCTGTTGGAGCAGGGCCGGCAGCAGGTGGCCGCGGGCCACGCCGCGCCGGTGTTCGTGTTCGCCAGTTCCATCGCCGTGTTCGGCCATCTGCCCGCGTTGGTGGACGACGACGCGCCGACCCGCCCGCAGATGACCTATGGCACCCAGAAGCGCATCGGCGAGCTGTGGGTGGAGGACTTCAGCCGGCGCGGCTGGGTCGATGGCCGGGCCGTGCGCATCCCGGGTGTGCTGGCGCGCCCGCCCGCGCGCACCGGCCAGCTCTCGGCCTTCCTCAGCGACCTCATCCGCGAGCTGGCGGCGGGCCGCGCCTTCACCTGCCCCACCACGCCCGGCGCCACCACCTGGGCCTCCTCGCTGCCCTGCGTGGTCCGCCAGCTGCTGCACGCGGCCAGCTTCGACGTGGCCACCAGCGGGGGCCACCGCGTGCTGACCCTGCCCACCCTGCGCTTTGCCATGGCCGATCTGGCGCGGGCGGTCGGTCGGGTGCACGGCACGCCCGCCGCCGACCTGGTGCGCTGGGCACCCGACGAGCGCATCGAAGCCCTGTTCGGGCGCTTCCCGCCGCTGCTCACGCCCCGCGCCGAGGCCGCAGGTTTCCGGGCCGACGCGGACCTGGAGGCGCTGGTGCGGCAGGCGCTGGCGCCGGGCTGAGCGGCTGGTTCAGTCCGTTCCGAGTCCCAGCTGCCCGCGCACATGCGCCAGCAGCCCCTCGCTGCCGTCCTCCACCAGGTCGAGCACGTGTTCGAAGCCGTCCGGCCCACCCTGGTACGGGTCGGGCACGATGGGGCTGTCGTGCCGCTCGCAGAACTCGGCGAAACGGCGCAGCTTGCGGATGTGCCGGGGCGGGCACAGCCGCTCGGCCGCCACCTGGTTCTCCCAGTCCATCACCAGCACCAGGTCGAAGGCCTCGAAGTCGTCCGCGGTGAGCTGGCGCGCGCGCTGGTTCGAGAGGTCGTAGCCGCGCCGCAGCGCGTGGGCCTGGCTGCGGTGGTCGGGCGGCGCGCCCACGTGGTAGTTGTGCGTGCCGGCCGAGTCGACCTCGACGCGCTCGGTCAGGCCGGCCTCGCGCACCTTGGCCTCGAACACGCCGTGGGCGGTGGGGCTGCGGCAGATGTTGCCCATGCAGACAAAAAGGATGCGGTAGAGGGAAGGGGTCACTGCGTTCATGGCCTGCATTTGAACCGCAAACACGTGACTTTTCCGGGTATTCAACCCCGGGGGCGCGGGACTATGCTGTCCACTGGGGTTGGTTCGCCGCTGCGGCGCGCCGGCCCGGGCTTTCTCTTCTCTTTCTGACACCGGGACCGACATGGCCAGCGATCTGGACACGGTGCGCGTGCTGCGCGCCCTCTTCAACGACCTGCCGCGCGCGCCGCAGGGCCTGTCGCACGAGGCGACGATGGACTGGATCCGCCGCACCATGACCGACTACCCCGGCGGCGACCTGGCCTACACGCTGGAGCACATCACCCGCAACTCGCTGCTGGACATCGTGCTGCGCCTGCGCGAGGACGGCCACCTCAAGGACGACGCCGCCTTCGACCAGGCGGTCGAGCAGCTGTCCACACCCGAAGGCCGCAAGACCTTCATGGACTGGGTCATCAACGCGCAAAAGAGCGTGGACGCCACCGCGCGCCTGCTCAACCGCGCCAAGCGCGCCTGGAGGGAACCCGAGCCGCTGTTTGTGGCCGACCCGGTGGCGGTCAACCGCTTCATCGACAACCGCCCGACCGGGCCGGGGGCGATGTTCACCGAGTTCTCGATGCGCGACGACGCGCGCGAGGTCGGCGTGTTCGACACCGAGCCGGACGCCGTGCACGAATTCGACTGGGGCTTCATCGCCGAGGAGCCCGGCGCCTGGAACATCTACGTGGCCGAGATCTGGCGCAAGGGCACGGTGGGCCACTTCGACCGCATGCTCGGCGCCTGGCGGCTGGAAACCACCCACGCCCTGCCCGAAGGCCAGCTGCACGCACCGCACGTGCCGCCGGGCCTGACGGAGGACATCGGCATCACACGCTTCTGCGCCTTCACCCTGCACGCCAAGACCAACCCGGCCGACCCCGATGTGCGCCGCTGGGTGGGCGAGGTGTTCATCACCCGCATGCTGCCGGTGATGGCGGCGCGGGCGCTGGACGAGAACTACGACTTTCCGGCCAGAGTCATGGAGCTGAACTAGGCCCCCACGCTCCGCCGCTGCGCGGGTCGCTGCCCCCCGAGGGGGTGCGAATCCAGCTTGGGGCGGCCCGGCGCTGGATTCATCGGCCTCACGCCTCGTACAGCTCCAGCGGCAGCCCGTCCGGGTCGCTGAAGAAGGTGAAGCGCCGGCCGGTGTACTCGTCCACCCGCACCGGCTCCACCGCCACGCCGAGCGACTCCAGCCGCGCCTTGCAGGCCGGCACATCGTCCACCACAAACGCCAGATGCCGCAGGCCCTGCGCCTCGGGGTAGGACGGGCGCGGCGGCGCGCCGGGGAAAGAAAACAGCTCCACCTGCGACCCGTCGGGCAGACCCAGGTCCAGCTTCCAGGAATTGCGCGCCTCGCGGAAGTGCTCGGCGATGACCGCCAGGCCCAGAACCTCGGTGTAGAAGCGCTTGGAGCGCTGATAGTCGGAGCAGATGATGGCGGCGTGGTGAATGCGGGTGAGCATGGCGAGCGGTACCTGATGAGACGGACATTCTGTCTCAGGACGTCACCCCCACACCGCATCCAGCGCCCCCAGCGCCGCCGCAATCACCGGTTCGCCCGCCCGCTCGGCCAGGCAGAGGAAGCTCAGATCGCATTCCAGCGCCACCTGGTCCGCCACCACCAGCCCGTGCGCCTGCGCCTCGCGCATCGCGATCGCATCGCGCACCAGTGACAGGCCGACGCCGCTCTTGACCAGATCCAGCATCGACGCCTCCTGGTCCACCAGCGCCACCCGGCGCGGTTCGAGTCCGGTGAGCGAGCCGTGGCCGAACACGCGGCGCTGCAGCCGGTGGTGCGCGCTGGCCGGGGGCGTGGCCAGCCAGGGCAGGGCGGCGAGGGCCTTCCAGTCCTTGCCTTTGACCTGCGGCCCCCAGCCGGCGGGCGCGAGCACGCGGTAGGTGAAGCGGGTCAGGGCGCGCAGCCGGTAGGGCGGGCCCAGCGGGTCGGCCGGCAGGTCGAGGAAGAAGCCCACGTCCAGTTCGCCGCGCGCGATGCGCGCCAGCACGTCGCCGCTCATGCCCTGTCCCAGTTCGGTGTGGACCTGCGGTGCGCTTTCCACCAGCTGCTTGAGGAAGGCGCCCAGGCGGGTGAACTCGGGGTCGAGGATGGTGCCGATGCGCAGCGTGCCGCGCACCGTCTGGTGCAGCGCGGCGGCGGCCTGGCCGAAGTCGGACAGGGCCGACAGCGCGCGGTCGGCCAGCGGCAGCAGGGCGGCGCCGTCGCGCGTGAGCGCCATGCCCTGCGGCGTGCGGGTGAAGAGCTGCAGGCCGGTGGCCTCGGCCAGGGTCTTGAGCTGCAGGCTCACCGCCGGCTGGCTCAGGTGCAGGCGCTGCGCAGCGCGCGAGACATTGCCCTCGCGCGCCACGGCGACAAAGGCGCGCAGGGTCTGCGGGTCGGTGGCGGGCAGGCGGTTCGGCGGGTTCATTATTTGGCGAGCTTATACCTGGCCTTGCCACATTTCATTGGAAGTCTGTGGGCGAATCGGGCAAAGTGCCTGGCAATCGTCGGGTTGCATCATGAGCCCGGCCAATGAACAACGAGGAGACCCTGCGCATGAGCGAAGCCACCACCACCTTTGACTACGTCGTCGTCGGCGCGGGCACGGCCGGCTGTCTGCTGGCCAACCGGCTCTCGGCCGACCCGTCCAAACGCGTGCTGCTGATCGAGGCCGGGCGCAAGGACGACTACCACTGGATCCACATCCCCGTCGGCTACCTCTATTGCATCGGCAACCCGCGCACCGACTGGCTCTACCAGACCGAGGCCGACCCGGGCCTGAACGGCCGCACGCTGCGCTACCCGCGCGGCAAGACGCTGGGCGGGTGTTCGAGCATCAACGGGATGATCTACATGCGCGGCCAGGCGCGCGACTACGACCAGTGGGCGCGGCTGACGGGTGACAGCGACTGGCGCTGGGACCGCTGCCTGCCGGACTTCAAGGCGCACGAGGACCACCACCGCCTCGACCGCTACACCGAGGGCCAGGGCGACGCCACGTTTGCCGCCCTGCACGGCCACCGCAGCGTGGCCAGCTCGGGCGAGTGGCGCATCGAGAAGCAGCGCCTGCGCTGGGACGTGCTCGACGCGTTTGCGCAGGCGGCGCAGCAGGCCGGCATCCCGGCCACCGACGACTTCAACCGCGGCGACAACGAGGGCGTGGGCTATTTCGAGGTGAACCAGAAGGCCGGCTGGCGCTGGAACGCGAGCAAGGCCTTTCTGCGCCCGGTGCAGCACCGGCCCAACCTCACGGTGTGGACGCAGACCCAGGTCGAGCGCCTGCGGCTGGAGCGGGACGCGGCGGGCGCGCTGCGCTGCACCGGCGCCGACGTGGTGAGCCACGGCCAGCGCGTGCACGTGGCGGCCGCGCGCGAGGTGGTGCTCAGCGCCGGCAGCATCGGCTCGGTGCAGATCCTGCAGCTCTCGGGCATCGGGCCCGCTGCCGTGCTGCAGGCCGCAGGCGTGACGCCGTTGCACGAGTTGCCGGGCGTGGGCGAAAACCTGCAGGACCACCTGCAGATCCGCTCGGTCTACAAGGTCACCGGCGCCAAGACGCTCAACACCCTGGCCAACTCGCTCTGGGGCAAGGCGGCCATCGGCCTGGAGTACGCGCTCAAGCGCAGCGGGCCGATGAGCATGTCGCCCAGCCAGCTCGGCGCCTTCACGAGAAGCGACCCTTCACAGCCATACGCCAATCTCGAATACCACGTGCAGCCGCTCAGCCTCGACGCCTTCGGCGAACCGCTGCACAGCTTCCCGGCGTTCACCGCCAGCGTCTGCAACCTCAACCCCAGCAGCCGCGGCCATGTGCGCATCAAGAGCCCGCGCTTCGAGGACGCGCCGGCCATCGCGCCCAACTACCTCGCCACGGAGGACGACCGGAAGGTGGCGGCCGACAGCCTGCGCGTGACGCGCCGCATCGTCGGCCAGCCGGCGATGGCGAAGTACCGGCCCGAGGAGTTCAAGCCCGGTGTGCAGTACCAGAGCGACGAGGAGCTGGCCCGCCTGGCCGGCGACATCGCCAGCACCATCTTCCACCCCGTGGGCACGACCAGGATGGGGCGCGAGGAGGACCCGCTGGCCGTGGTGGACAGCCGCCTGCGCGTGCGTGGCGTGGCCGGGCTGCGCGTGGTGGACGCGGGCGTGATGCCCACCATCACGAGCGGCAACACGAATTCGCCGACGCTGATGATTGCGGAGAAGGCGGCGCGCTGGATCGTTTCCGGGGCGTGAGGCGGGGGCAGCGACCCGCGCAGCGGCGCAGCGTGGGGGCTACGGGCCAGCCGCCGGGCCGCCCCAAGGCAGGCCCAGCCCCCTCGGGGGGCAGCGACCCGCGCAGCGGCGCAGCGTGGGGGCTTGTTATCTAAGGCGGCCGATGTAGCGGGCGCTGGGGTCGCTGGCCGCCGCCAGGGGCGCCGGTGCCGACACCGGCGCGCTGGGCCGGCGCACCGGTATCACCAGCGACTCCAGCCGCTCGGCCAGGGGCAGCAGTTCGTCCAGGCCGTCCTCGCGCGCCCGCTGGCGGGCAAAGCTCACCACCGCCTGCGCGTATTCCACGTTGTTCACCATCCACTCGGTGTCGGTCACGCGGCCGGTCTTGCGGCGCAGCAACACATGCAGGTGGGCGGCGGCGGCGAATGCATCGTTTTGCGACATGGTGTTTTCCTCTTCCAACGACACGGGATGCGCTGCATTTCCTGTGCCACCGGTTCCGGGCACCAAGGGAAAGCCCGTATGCACGGGTCTGGTGCGGGCGGCTACAGTACCGCCACTCGCAAACGGCGCCAGACGCCGCGACCGCGGGGGACCGAGGAGACAACCCAGTCCTATCAGAACAAATCCTTCAGCGTCCCAAGAGATGCACCGAATCATCAGCCGACCCTTGCGGGTCGGCTTTTTTTTGCCTGTGCGGCGGACGGTGGCTGGATTTTTGAGTGGAAGTTTGATTTCCATTTTGTTTCAGAAAACGGAAAGTCTTCGAATCCCCTGAATGGTGGATGGCAGTGGCTGCCTGTTGGTCATTGAAAATATTTGTTTCCTGACAACGGCTTACAAGCCCGTGTCGGTGTTTTCCCTTGGTGCCCCGATCGTGGCCCGCGGATTGCGAACGGTCACACACCTGCCCATTCCCAGCGTTTGCGGGCGGGACCCGGATCCGCCCCACACAGCCCACGGAGACACCACACGATGGAAACCTTTTACGAGGTCATGCGCCGCAAAGGCATTTCGCGCCGCAGTTTCATGAAGTACTGCTCGCTCACCGCCACCTCGCTGGGGCTGGCACCGAGCTTTGTGCCCCAGATCGCCCACGCGATGGAAAACAAGCCGCGCACCCCGGTGCTCTGGCTGCACGGTCTGGAATGCACCTGCTGCACCGAAGCCTTCATCCGCTCGGCCCACCCGCTGGCCAAGGACGTGGTGCTCTCCATGATCAGCCTGGACTACGACGACACCCTGATGGCCGCCGCCGGCCACCAGGCCGAGGCCATCCTCGAAGAGATCATGACCAAGTACAAGGGTCAGTACATCCTGGCGGTGGAAGGCAATCCGCCGCTGAACGAAGACGGCATGTTCTGCATCCAGTCGGGCAAGCCCTTCATCGACAAGCTCAAGCACGTCGCCAAGGACGCCAAGGCCATCATCGCCTGGGGTTCGTGCGCCAGCTGGGGCTGCGTGCAGGCCGCCAAGCCCAACCCGACCCAGGCCACGCCGATCCACAAGGTCATCACCGACAAGCCCATCATCAAGGTGCCGGGCTGCCCGCCCATCCCCGAGGTGATGACGGGCGTGATCACCTACATGCTGACCTTCGACCGCATTCCCGAGCTGGACCGCCAGGGCCGCCCGAAGATGTTCTACAGCCAGCGCATCCACGACAAGTGCTACCGCCGCCCGCACTTCGACGCCGGCCAGTTCGTCGAGGCCTGGGACGACGAGTCTGCGCGCAAGGGCTACTGCCTCTACAAGGTCGGCTGCAAGGGCCCGACCACCTACAACGCCTGCTCCACCGTGATGTGGAACGAGGGCACGAGCTTCCCGATCAAGGCCGGCCACGGCTGCATCGGCTGCTCGGAAGACGGCTTCTGGGACAAGGGTTCGTTCTACGACCGCCTGACCGACATCCACGCCTTCGGCATCGAGGCCAACGCCGACGAGATCGGTGGCAAGGCCGCCGCGGTGGTGGGCGCTGCGGTCGCCGCGCACGCCGCGATCTCGGTCGCCAAGCGGGCGCGCGACACGTCCAAAGAGAAATCGAAGAACCACGCCTGAGGCCAGGAGAACACGACATGGGTGCTTACGAAACACAGGGCTTCAAGCTCGACAACTCCGGCCGCCGCGTGGTGGTCGACCCGGTGACCCGCATCGAGGGCCACATGCGCTGCGAGGTCAACCTCGACAGCAACAACGTCATCCGCAACGCCGTCTCCACCGGCACCATGTGGCGCGGTCTGGAGGTGATCCTCAAGGGCCGCGACCCGCGCGACGCCTGGGCCTTCGTGGAGCGCATCTGCGGCGTCTGCACCGGCTGCCACGCGCTCACCTCGGTGCGCGCGGTGGAAGATGCGCTGGGCATCAAGATTCCGCTGAACGCCCACCTCATCCGCGAGATGATGGCCAAGACCCTGCAGGTGCACGACCACGCGGTGCACTTCTACCACCTGCACGCGCTGGACTGGGTGGACGTGGTCTCGGCACTGAACGCCGACCCCAAGAAGACCAGCGACCTGCAGCACCTGGTCTCGCCCTCGCACCCGATGAGCTCGCCCGGCTATTTCCGCGACGTGCAGAACCGTCTGAAGAAGTTCGTCGAGAGCGGCCAGTTGGGCCCGTTCAGCAACGGCTACTGGGGCAGCAAGGCCTACGTGTTGCCGGCCGAGGCCAACCTGATGGCCGTGACCCACTACCTCGAAGCCCTGGACCTGCAGAAGGAATGGGTGAAGGTGCACACCATCTTCGGCGGCAAGAACCCGCACCCGAACTACATGGTCGGCGGCGTGCCCTGCGCGATCAACCTCGACGGCGACGGCGCGGCCGGCGCGCCCATCAACATGGAGCGCCTGAACTTCGTTGAAGCCCGCATCAAGGAGATGATCGAGTTCAACAACAACGTCTACATCCCGGACGTGCTGGCCATCGGCACCATCTACAAGCAGGCCGGCTGGCTCTACGGCGGCGGCCTCTCGGCCACCAACGTGGCCGACTACGGCACCTACGAGAAGGTGCCCTACGACCACAGCACGCACCAGCTGCCCGGCGGCGTGATCCTGGACGGCAACTGGGACAAGATCCACGAGATCGACCCGCGCGACCCCGAGCAGGTGCAGGAGTTTGTGACCCACAGCTGGTACACCTACGGCAACGACAGCAAGGGCCTGCACCCCTGGGACGGCATCACCGAACCCAACTACAAGCCCGAGGGCCCGAACTTCAAGGGCACGCGCACCAAGATCGAGCAACTCGACGAATCCGCCAAGTACTCGTGGATCAAGTCGCCGCGCTGGCGCGGCCACGCGGTCGAGGTCGGCCCGCTCTCGCGCTACATCCTGGGCTACGCCCACGCGATGAAGGGCAACAAGTGGTGCCAGCGCGTCAAGGAACAGGTGGACGCCTCGGCGGTCGCCATCAACAGCGCCATCCCCAAGGCCCTGGGCCTGCCGGAGACCCAGTACAGCGCCAAGCAGCTGCTGCCCACCACCATCGGCCGCACCCTGGCGCGCGCGCTGGAGAGCCAGTACGCCGCCGAGATGATGATGGACGACTTCCGCCAGCTGGTGCAGAACATCAAGGCCGGCGACACCGCCACCGCCAACGTCGAGAAGTGGGACCCCGCGACCTGGCCCAAGGAAGCCAAAGGCGTGGGCACGGTGGCCGCGCCGCGCGGCATGCTGGGACACTGGATCAGGATCAAGGACGGGAAGATCGAGAACTACCAGTGCGTGGTGCCCACCACCTGGAACGGCTCGCCGCGCGACGCCAAGGGCCAGATCGGCGCCTTCGAGGCCTCGCTGATGAACACGCCCATGGTCAACCCCGAGCAGCCGCTGGAGATCCTGCGCACCCTGCACAGCTTCGACCCCTGCCTGGCCTGCTCCACCCACGTGATGAGCCCGGACGGCCAGGAGATGGCCAAGGTCACGGTGCGCTGAACCCACGGAACAACGAGGAGAAACACATGCAAGCGAAAAACATCCGCCGCGCCACCGCTGCCGCGCTGCTGGCCGGTCTGGCCGGCGCCGCCCAGGCCCACACCGGCCACGGCACCCACAGCCTGATGGAAGGCCTGGTCCACCCCTTCGGCCTGGACCACCTGCTGGCCATGGTGGCCGTGGGCGTCTGGTCGGTCAGCGCCCTGCCGCAGGGCAAGGCCTGGCAAGGGCCGGCCACCTTCCTGCTGGCGCTGGTCATCAGTGCGGCGCTGGGCGCGGCCGGAGTCACCGTGCCGTACCTGGAGCACGCCATCTCGCTGAGCGTGGTGCTGTTCGGCCTGATGCTGATCGTCGCCCAGCGGGCGATGCCGGTGGTGCTGGGTCTGGGGCTGATCGCCGCGGCCTCTTCGCTCCACGGCCTGGCCCATGGCGCCGAAACGCCCGAGACCGGCTTCGCGGGCTACGCCGCCGGCTTCATGCTGACCACCGCGGTGCTGCACATCAGCGGCGTCGGGGTCGGCCTGGCCATCCAGCGCTGGCTGGCCGAGCGCCGTGGCGCTGTGTTGGGCGGGCTGGGTGCCGCCGTCGGCGCCGCCGGGCTCTACCTGTTCGGCCAGCTGGCCGCCTGACCGCTACCTCTTCGCACAGGAGATCACCATGTCCTCCCTGTCTGCACAAGAACTGGCGCAGCAGCGCCTGGCCGATGTCACCGGCATCGACGAGAGCGCCGTCTCGCACGGCCAGAGCACCAAGTCGGTCTATGTGTACGAAGCCCCGGTGCGCATCTGGCACTGGGTCAACGTCGCGGCCATCACCGTGCTGTGCCTCACCGGCTACTTCATCGGCAAGCCGCTGCCGACCATGCCCGGCGAGGCCAGCGCGAACTACCTGATGGGCTACATCCGCTTCGCGCACTTCACGGCCGGCTACATCCTGGCCATCGGCCTGCTGGGCCGCGCCTACTGGGCCATCGTGGGCAACCACCATGCGCGCGAGCTGTTCTGGGTGCCGCTGTTCCAGAAGGCCTACTGGGGCGAGATTTTCACCATGCTCAAGTGGTACGCCTTCCTGATCCCGCGGCCTGGCCGCTACGTGGGCCACAACCCGCTGGCGCGGCTGGCCATGTTCTCCGGCTTCCTGGTGCTGATGGTCTTCATGATCCTGACCGGCTTCGCGCTCTACAGCGAAGGCGCCGGCGTGGGCTCGTGGCAGGACACGATGTTCGGCTGGGTCATTCCGCTGTTCGGCCAGAGCCAGGACGTGCACACCTGGCACCGCCTGGGCATGTGGGCCATGATCATGTTCATCACCCTGCACGTCTACGCCGCGATCCGCGAAGACATCATGGGCCGCCAGTCCATCGTGTCGACCATGATCTCTGGTCGCAGAACCTTCAAAGACTGAGGTCATGAAGAAAGCTGCCGTCAACTGGTCGATCCCCCCTCGCGGTGTGCCGGTGCGCGCACCGCTGCACCCGGGTCGCCTGCTGGCGCGCACCTGCCTGGCGCCGCTCTCGCTCAACCAGAGCGAGGCGGCCCGGCTGCTGGGCCTCTCGCGCCGCCGCCTGCACGAGCTGGTGCACGGCCAGCGGGCGATGTCGCCCGACACCGCCATCCGTTGTGCGCGTCAGTTCGGCATCGACGCCGGCTTCTGGCTCGCGCAGCAGGCCGCCTGGGACAGCTTCCACGCCTGGAAGCGCCTGTCCTCGGGTTCGGCCACGTCCCCTTTCCCCCGCTGATTTCACACAGGCTTGCCTGCCATGCGCACCACTCCGACCGAATCCACCTGTCACCCCGGTGGTGACACTCTGCCGGCCCGCATCGTCGTGCTGGGCATCGGCAACCTGCTCTGGGCCGACGAAGGCTTTGGCGTGCGCTGCATCGAAGCCCTGCAGCGCCGCTGGGAGTTCGCCGACCACGTGCAGCTCATCGACGGCGGCACCCAGGGCCTGTACCTGATCCAGCACGTGCAGGAGGCCGATGCGCTGCTGATCTTCGACGCCATCGACTACGGTCTCGAACCCGGCACGCTGAAACAGGTGCGCGACGACGAGGTGCCGCGCTTCATGGGCGCCAAGAAGATGAGCCTGCACCAGACCGGTTTCCAGGAGGTGCTGTCGCTGGCCACGCTGACCGGCAAGTACCCGCAGCGCGTGCTGCTGATCGGCTGCCAGCCGCAGGAGCTGGAGGACTACGGCGGCAGCCTGCGCCCGGTCGTCAAGGCCGCGATGGAGGACGCACTGGCGCTGGGCGTTGCCGAACTCGAGCGCTGGGGCGCAGGCCCCGTCGAACGCCGGACCCCGCTGGCGGCGCGCGAGGCGGTGACGCTGGACGAGCTGGCGCTGACCGCCTACGAAGCGCAGCGACCCGCCGCGGAAGAAGCCTGCCGCATCGGCGACGACCGGTTCCTGGTGAAGGACCTCTGACATGTGCATCGGCATCCCCATGCAAGTGGTCGAGGCCGACGGCCGCTTCGCCCTGTGCGAAGGCCGCGGCGAGCGCCGCCGCATCAACACCGCCCTGGTCGGCGAGGTCTCCAGCGGCGACTGGCTGCTGGTCTTCCTCGACGACGCGCGCGAGCGCATCGACACCGACCGTGCGACCGAGGTGAACGCGGCGCTGGACCTGGTGCTCGGTGCCATGCAGGGTCTGGAGGCGCAGGAAGACGCGGGCTTCGCCCTGCCGTCGCAGATGAGTCCCGAACAAATGCGCGCCCTGACCGGCGCCTGAACACAAGGAGACACCATGATTGAAACCACAGAAGCCCACGCCCCCCTGGTTCAGCGCCTCGCGCGCGAGTTCGGCGCCAGCTGGGTCGACGAGACCAGCGTCGCCGACTGGACCGCCGGCGGCGGCGACCGCGTCGTGCTGCTGGCCGGCGACCCGGTGCGTTTTCCCGAAGGCGTGGACGTGGCGGCGGTGCTGCCCGAGCTGATGAAGTCCTTCCCGAACCGCTTCCGCATCGCCGTGGTGCCGCGCGACAGCGAGGATGCGGTGGCCAAGCGCTACGGCTCGCAGCGCTGGCCCACGCTGCTGTTCTTCCGCGACGGCCAGTACGTGACCGCCATCGCCGGCATGCAGGACTGGGACGTGTACCTGTCCGGCGTCGCCGCCGCGCTGGCCATGCCGCCCTCGCGCCCGCCCACCATCGGCATTCCTGTCGTCAGCCAGACCGGCGGCAGCAGCTGCCACTGACCCCACCGACCACGCCCCACCGCCGCACAAGGAGCCCCTGATGAAAGCCTTTCCGATTCCCGTGGTCGCCCTCGGCCCCGGCACCCAGACCGAGGACGAGAACCTCGACTACCTGCCCATGCCCAAGGACATGGACACCTACCGCGCCCCCATGCTGCCCGAGCCGGAGGAGATTGCCGGCCGCGCGGCCGCACGCGAGGCCCTGGTCCAGGTGCTGGCGCTGCTCGACCAGGCCGCCGACGGCGGGGTGGGCGGGCAGGTGAGCCTGCAGGCCCTGCCGTCCGAAGACCGGCAGCTGGTCAACCAGGTGATGGGCGAGGGCGAGGCCAGCGCCATCGTGCGCGAGGAGTCCTCGCCGCTGGAAGTGCGCATCCAGGAGTCGGTGTTCGCCGGCGTCTGGCGCCTCATGACCTTCAGCGACGGCGCCCTGGTCGACGACGTGGTCGAGGTCGGACCGGTGCCGGCCCTGCTGCGGGTGGTGGCCGAGGAAGACGCCGAGCGCGAGTACCGGCCCTGGCTCGGCCCGCTGCCGCCCAATGTGCAGAATGCGCCGCTGCTGGTCGACGAAGTGCGCGACCAGGTGGCGCGCTGGCAGCCGGGCCACACCTCGCACGTAGTCAACCTGACGCTGCTGCCGGTGACGCCCGAAGACATCGGTTTCCTCGACCACCAGCTGGGCACCGGCCGCGTGCTGCTGCTCTCGCGCGGCTACGGCAACTGCCGCATCTCCAACACGCGCCTGCCGCACTGCTGGCGCGTGGTGTACTACAACTCCATGGACAAGGTGATCCTCAACACGGTCGAGGTGGTGGACATGCCCGAGGTCGCGATGGCGGCCCCGGAGGACCTGCGCGACTCGCACGAGCGCCTGAGCGACGTGCTCGGCTACCTCGAACAATCATGAGCGGCTTCGACGGTCAGGGCTTTGAAGGCTCGTACCTCGGCAACCGCGAGGTGCTGCGGCCCGGTTCGCGCCTGGAGTGCAAGATCTGCTGGTGGGTTTACGACCCCGCGGTCGGCGACCCGCAGTGGCAGATCCCGCCGGGCACGCCGTTCGCCGAACTGCCGCCGCATTGGCGCTGCCCCAACTGCGACTGCGACGCCGAGCAGTTTCTTCTGTTGCCGGACTGAGACCATGGAACACCGCGTGTCCGCCCTGGTGCGGTTCTACCGCCTCGTGCAGACCGAGCGCATGCAGGGCGTGCCCATCCTCAACCCGGCGCTGTCCGTCGAGGCCGTCGGCTTCCAGTGGGGCGACGAGGAGCAGACCGTGGCCGAGGGCGTGCTGATCACGCCCTGGTTCATGAGCATGGTGCGCCTGCCGCGGGCGGTGGAGGGCCACGGCGGCCGCGTCGCGCGCAAGGCGGTGCACGGCTTCGGCAACGAACGCTTCGAGTTCATTGGCGCGCACGACCCGGCCGTGGGTTACCACGAGACCTGCGCACTGTTCTCGCCCATGGGCGGTTTCCAGTCGCAGGAGCAGGCGCGTGAAACAGCGCTGGCCTCGCTGGCCCTGCTGCGGCCCGCGCCGGAGCCCGTCGCGGAACCGGTGCCCGCCCGGCGCGCCTTCTTCACCGGCCGCCGCAGCGCGCCGGGCGCATCGGTATGACCAACCCGCCCGATCTCGCCGGCCGCCTGTGCGTGCGCCCCGGGGCGCCGCTGGCCCAGGCGCTGCACAGCAGCCGGCGCGACTGGGCCGGTCGGCTCGGCCAGGGCCAGCCGGCCACCGCGCTGCCCGGCCTGCTGGCGGGCCTGTTCAACCTCTGCAGCCACGCGCACCGGCTCTGCGCCCAGCTGGCCATCGCGGCGGCCCGGCCGGGCGCCGGTCCCGCGCCCACCGACGTGGCGCAGCGCCTGCGCCACGAGACCGCGCAGGAGCATGTGCGCCGCATCGGACTGGACTGGCCGCGCCTGCTCGGGCCGGCGGATGGCGACGCCCCGGGCGCGGCGCTGCGGTCTCTGCAGGCCTGCCCGCTGCTGCGCCCTGCGGCTCCGGGAGACGACCCCTGGCCCACCGCGCTCGACTGGCTGCAGCGCGAGTGCCTGCACATGCCTGCGGCCACCTGGCTGCGCGCCTGGCAGGCCTGCGGCGCCGACTGGCTGCTCGACTGGAGCGAGCGCCACCCCGGCTGGCTGCCGGCCCTGGTGCGCGGCGCGCGCGAGGCGGACAGCGGGCGCGCGCTCGACATGACGCGGGCCCTGCGCGCGCATGGTCAGGACGACCAGCTGCGCACGCTGGCCGCAGCGTTGGCGCTCAAGCCGGGCTTTGCACTGCAGCCGCTCTGGCACGGCGCCTGCGCCCACACCGGCCCCTGGGCGCGCCTGCACAGCGCCGACGACGGCCTGCCGCTCACGCCCTGGGCCCTGCTGGGCAGCCGCCTGGCCGAACTGGTGCGGCTGTGCCTGCCGGACGGGCCGGGGCAGGGCGCCGGCTGGCTGCGCCATGGGGCGCTGCACACGGCCGACGGCCAGGGCCTGGCCTGGGTCGAGATGGCGCGCGGCCTGCTGGTGCACCAGGTGGAACTCGAGGACGCTGCGCCGGTGGTGCGCGCCTGCCGCGTGCTGGCGCCGACCGAGTGGAACTTCCACCCGGCCGGCGAGGTGGCGCGGCGCATCTCGGCGCTGGATGCCACGCTGCCCGCCGGCCTGCGCACGGGCCAGTTGAATCTGTTGATGGCGGCGTTCGACCCCTGCGTGCCGTTCGAGGTGGACGCCGCGCCAGCGGTGGAAGGGGAGGTGGCCCATGCATGAAGCGAGTCTGGCCGGCGGCGTGCTGCAGCTGGTGGAGGACACGGCGCGGCGCGAAGGCTTTGCGCGCCTGCTGGAACTGCGGCTGGAAGCCGGGCAGCTGGCCGGTGTGGACATCCGCGCGCTGCGTTTTGCGCTGGAGAGCCTGGCGCCCGGCACCCTGCTGGAGGGGGCGCGCATTCAGATCGACGAGCCGCCCGGGCAGGCCTGGTGCATGGCCTGCGCGCAGACCGTGGCCATCGCCCAGCGCGGCGACGCCTGCCCGGCCTGCGGCGGCTACCAGCTGCAGCCCACGGGCGGCATGGAATTGCGCGTGATTGATATGCGCGTGAGTGATGATTGAAGCAACGTTGAAGGAGACCGACCATGTGTGTCGTGTGCGGATGCAGTGACAACAGCCCGGCCCATGCCCGGCATGTGCAACAGAACGCGGGCAGCGAGCCCGGCGTGATCACGGTGAACCCGGCCAACGGCGACCTGCACTTCGGTGCCGGCGCGGCCCGCGTGTCGGTGCCCGGCATGAGCCAGGCGCGCGCCATCAAGCTGGAGACCGACATCCTGGGCGCCAACAACCGCGTGGCGCAGAAGAACCGCGCGCACTTCGAGTCGCACGGTGTGACCGCGCTCAACGTCGTCTCCAGCCCCGGTTCGGGCAAGACCACGCTGCTGTGCGCCACCATCGAGGCGCTCAAGGCGCGCCAGCCCGGCCTGCACGTGGCCGTGATCGAGGGCGACCAGCAGACCAGCTTCGACGCTGATCGCATCCGTGCCACCGGCGCGCCCGCGATCCAGGTCAACACCGGCAAGGGCTGCCATCTCGACGCGCCCATGGTGGCCGAGGCGTTTGCGCAGCTGCACACACACCACCACGCACACGACCATGCGCACGACCACCATGGGCATGGTTACACCCACGGTCACGATCACGGGCATCACCACCACCACGGCGACGACCACAGCCTGCTGTTCATCGAGAACGTGGGCAACCTGGTCTGCCCCGCCGTGTGGGACCTGGGCGAAGCCGCCAAGGTGGCCATCCTCTCGGTGACCGAGGGCGAGGACAAGCCGCTGAAGTACCCCGACATGTTCGCGGCCTCGCAGCTGATGATCCTGAACAAGACCGACCTGCTGCCGCACGTGAAGTTCGACGTCGCGCGCTGCATCGACCTGGCCCGGCGCGTGAACCCGGCGATTGAAGTCATCCAGTTGTCCGCCACCACGGGTGAGGGCATGGACGCCTGGCTGCACTGGCTGCAACACATGGTCCCCCACGCTCCGCCGCTGCGCGGGTCGCTGCCCCCCGAGGGGGCGCGTTTCGCCTTGGGGCGGCCCGGCGGCGAAACCGGCGCCTGAGAACGCGATGTCCACCTCCGTGCTCGCCGTCGGCGCCTGGCTGAAAAACGCGGCCTGCCTTGTGCTGGACGGTCGCGTGCACTGGTCGCCGGTGCACGGCGACCTCAGCGACCCGGCGGCCTGCGACGCGCTGGAGCGCTCGGTGCAGGCGCTGGCGCGGCAGGCCGAGGCTGCTGCTGCGCCGGTGCAGGCCATTGCACACGACCTGCACCCTGACTTCTTCAGCACCCGGCTGGCGATCGCCACCGCCGACGCGCTGGGCGTGCCCGCCATCGGCGTGCAGCACCACCACGCACACCTCGCGGCGGTGGTCGCCGAACACGGCATCGACGGCCCGGTGGTCGGGCTTGCGCTCGACGGTGTCGGCCTCGGAACGGACGGCAACCCCTGGGGCGGCGAACTGCTGTGGCTGGAGGGTGCGCAGTGGCAGCGCCTGGGCCATTTGCAGCCGCTGGCGCTGCCTGGCGGCGACCGGGCGGCGCGCGAGCCCTGGCGCATGGCCGCGAGCGCGCTGCATGCGCTGGGCCGTGCCGACGAGATCGTGCCGCGCTTCGCACCGGTGGTGGGCGAGGCCGTGGCGGCGGGCGTGCGCCAGATGCTGGACAAGCGCCTGAACTGCCCGCTGACCAGCAGCGCCGGCCGCTGGTTCGACGCCGCGGCGGGCGCGCTGGGCCTGTGTCACCACCAGCAGGACGAAGCCCAGGCGGCCATCGCGCTGGAGCAGGCCGCGACCCGCGCCATCTCGGCGCTGCCCGATCTGCCGCCGCTGGCCGGTGCGGTGCGCCACGACGACGGCCGCATCGACCTGCGCGCCGTGCTGGCGCAACTGTTCGACGCACCCGATGCCGACGCGGCCGCCGCGGGCTTCCACCTGGCCTTGGCCGACGCGTTGGCCGAGGCACTGATCACTGCCGCGCGCGGGCGCGGCGCCCGCACCGCCGCCCTGGGCGGTGGCTGCTTCTTCAACCGCATCCTGCGCGAGCGCACGGTGCAGCGCCTGCAGGCCGCCGGCCTGCGGGTGTGCCAGCCCGGCGACAAGGGCTGCGGCGACGCCGGGCTGGCCATCGGCCAGGCCTGGGTGGCGGCGCAGCAGCTTCAGACATCACAGACAACATTCCCCGTTGAGGAGAGCACCCCATGTGCCTAGCCATTCCCGCGCGCCTCGTCGAGAAGCGCGACCACGACCAGGCGGTGGTCGACCTGGGCGGTATCCGCAAGCCCATTTCCATCGCACTGGTGCCCGAGGCCGAGGTCGGCGACTACGTGATCGTGCACGTGGGCCACGCCATCGGCCTGATCGACCCGGAGGAAGCGGAGAAGACCCTCGCCTTGTTCGCTGAAATGCAGGCCGTGACCGGCGCGGAGGTGCAGCCATGAAATACATCGACGAGTTCCGGGATGGGGACCTCGCGCGCCAGATCGGCGAACGCATCCGTGCCGAGGCCGATCCGCAACGGTCCTACAGCTTCATGGAGTTCTGCGGCGGCCACACGCACGCCATCAGCCGCTACGGCGTGCTCGAACTGCTGCCGCCCAACGTGCGCATGGTCCACGGCCCGGGCTGCCCGGTCTGCGTGCTGCCCATCGGCCGCATCGACCTGGCGATCCGCCTGGCGCTGGAGCGCGACGCCATCGTCTGCACCTACGGCGACACCATGCGCGTGCCGGCGTCAGACAGTCTTTCCCTCATCAAGGCCAAGGCGCGCGGCGGTGACATCCGCATGGTCTATTCGGCCGCCGACGCGCTGGCCATCGCCCGCGCGAACCCGCAGCGCGAGGTGGTGTTCTTCGCCATCGGCTTCGAGACCACCACGCCGCCCACGGCGCTGGCCATCCGCGACGCGCAGCGCGAGGGCCTGGCCAACTTCAGCGTGCTGTGCTGCCACGTGCTCACGCCCTCGGCCATCACCCACATCCTCGAATCGCCCGAGGTGCGCCAGTTCGGCACCGTGCCCATCGACGGCTTCGTCGGCCCCGCCCACGTCAGCATCGTGATCGGCTCCGCGCCCTACGACCATTTCGCCGAGGAGTACCGCAAGCCGGTGGTCATCGCCGGCTTCGAACCGCTGGATGTGATGCAGGCCATCCTGATGCTGGTGCGCCAGGTCAACCGCGGCGCCGCCCATGTGGAAAACGAATTCACCCGCGCCGTCACGCCCGAGGGCAACCTGCGCGCGCAGGCCCTGGTGTCCGAGGTGTTCGAGCTGCGGCCCAGCTTTGAGTGGCGCGGCCTGGGCGAGGTGCCCTACAGCGCGCTCAAGATCCGCGAGGCCTTCGCGGCCTTCGACGCCGAGCGCCGCTTCGACCTGGCCTACCAGTCGGTGCCCGACAACAAGGCCTGCGAGTGCGGCGCCATCCTGCGTGGCGTGAAGCGGCCGACCGACTGCAAGATCTTCGGCACCGTCTGCACGCCCGAGAACCCGGTCGGCTCCTGCATGGTGTCCAGCGAAGGCGCCTGTGCCGCGCACTACACCTATGGCCGCTTCCGCGACATCCCCATCGTGCCGGCACCCGTTGAGGAGACCACGCCATGAGAACCGAACACGACCAGGCCGGCGCCGGTGAGGCGCCCGCCCCCAAGCCCGTGAAGAAAAACTACATCCGCCCGCTGGACATCAAACACGGCCGCATCGACATGGGCCACGGCGCGGGCGGCAAGGCCGCAGCGCAGCTGATCGAGGAGCTGTTCCTGGCCGCTTTTGACAATGAGTTCCTGCGCCAGGGAGACGACGGCGCGGTGCTGGCGCTGCCGGCCTTCGACCCCGTCAAGGGGCGGCTGGTAATGGCGACCGACGGCCACGTGATCTCGCCGCTGTTCTTCCCCGGTGGTGACATCGGCTGCCTGTCGGTGCACGGCACGGTCAACGACGTGGCGATGTCGGGTGCGCGGCCGCTGTACCTGAGCGCGAGCTTCATCATCGAAGAAGGCTTTCCGCTGATCGACCTGCAGCGCATCGTGCAGAGCATGGCCGCGGCGTCGCGCGAGGCCGGCGTGCCGGTGGTGACCGGCGACACCAAGGTGGTGGAGCAGGGCAAGGGCGACGGCGTGTTCATCAGCACCACCGGCGTCGGCGTGCTGCCGCCGGGCGTGTCCATCAGCGGCCGCAACGCCCGGCCGGGCGACGTGGTGCTGGTCTCGGGCAGCATCGGCGACCACGGCGTGGCCGTGCTCTCGCAGCGCGAGTCGCTGGCCTTCGAGACCACGATCGAAAGCGACACCGCTGCGCTGCACACCCTGGTGGCCGCCATGCTCGCGGCCGCGCCGGGCGCGGTGCGCGTGCTGCGCGACCCGACGCGCGGTGGCCTGGCGACCACGCTCAACGAGGTCGCGCGCCAGTCGGGCGTGGGCATGCTGCTGCAGGAGGCCGCCATCCCGGTCAAGCCGCAGGTGGACGCCGCCTGCGAGCTGCTGGGCCTGGACCCGCTCTACGTGGCCAACGAGGGCAAGCTGATCGCAGTGGTCGCGCCCGAGGCGGCCGAGGCCGTGCTGGCCGCCATGCGCGCCCACCCGCTGGGGCAGGACGCGGCCCGCATCGGCGAGGTCACCACCGACCCGCACCACTTCGTGCAGATGGCCACGCGCTTCGGCGGGCGGCGGGTGGTGGACTGGCTGAGTGGGGAGCAGCTGCCGAGGATTTGTTGACACCCCCCTGCGCCGCTGCGCGGCTTCCCCCCGCTCTGGCGCGCCTTCGGCGCTGGGCAGGGGGACGGCACCTGAGGCCCGGCGGAGCCGGTTCCTCGGTGCCCCTCGAAGGGGCACCTCGCTCTGGGCGGGGTCTGATGAAAACAAGAGACGAGGAGACGTGGGATGTCGAGTCTGGTGTTTCGCAAGACCGAGGGTGGCAAGGCCGAGATCGCGCAGCGGCAGGCCGGGCTGGCGCCGGCCGCGCGGCAGCTGCTGATCCTGGTCAACGGGGTGGACAGCGTGCAGGCGCTGCTGGCCAAGGGGCTGGGCGATGTGCGCGGGCATCTGGACACGCTGCTGTCGCTGCGCCTGATCGAGCCGGTGCCGACACCGCCCAAGGCCGCGCCACTTCCTCCCGCGGCAGCGTCGCCCGCACCGGACGTGCAGGCGGACTCGTCGACCGAATCTGAAGACCCGCAGCGCCTGCTCGCCCTCCAGCGCCGCGCCTGGCAGACGCTGCAGCCGCACTTCGGCCCCGACACGCCGACGGTGGCGCAGGACCTGCTGGCCGCGCGCAGCATCGCGCAGTACCTCGCGTCGCTGGACGGCATCCAGGCCAAGCTGGCCATTTACATGGGACGCAAGCAGGCCGAGCGCGAGATCGACGCCCTGCGCCGCTGAACACACGCACCACCACACCATGTCCCTGCGCATCCTGCTGCTCTGCCACAGCTTCAACAGCCTCAGCCAGCGCCTGTACGCCGAGCTGCGCGCGCGCGGCCACCAGCTCAGTGTCGAGCTGGACATCGCCGACAGCGTGACCGAGGAGGCCGTGGCGATGGCCCGGCCCGACCTGGTGCTGGCGCCGTTCCTCAAGCGCCGCATCCCGGCCTCGGTCTGGCAGCGCGTGCCCTGTTTCGTGGTGCACCCCGGCCCGCCCGGCGACCAGGGGCCGAGCGCGCTGGACTGGGCGGTGCGCGACCGCCAGCCGCACTGGGGCGTGACCGTGCTGCAGGCCGACGGTGAGTTCGACGCCGGCCCGGTCTGGGCCCACGCGTCGTTCGACATGCGCCCGGCCACCAAGGGCAGCCTGTACCGGCGCGAGGTCACGCGCGCCGCGCTGCAGGCCACGCTGGCCGCGGTGGATCGCTTCGCGGGCGGCGAGCGTGAGGCGCCCGCAGAACGATTCGCCGCCGGGCCGCCCCAAGGCGAATCAGCCCCCTCGGGGGGCAGCGACCCGCGCAGCGGCGGAGCGTGGGGGCGTGGCTGGAAGCCCTTGATGAAGCAAGCCGACCGAGCGGTGGATTGGTCGCGCGACGACACCGCGACCGTGCTGGCGAAGCTGCGCTGCGCGGACGGCCAGCCCGGCGTGCTCGACGCGCTCTGGGGCCAGGCCTGCCACCTCGGCGATGCCCACGAGGCCAGCGCCGCGACCCTGGCCGAATTCGCCGACCGCGCACCCGGCGAGCTGCTGGCGGTGCGCGACGGCGCGCTGCTGCGCCGCACGGTGGATGGCGGCGTGTGGATCGGCCAGGCGCGACTCGCCGACCCGCCCGGCACCGCGCCTGGCCAGGGCCATTTCAAACAGGCGGCGGCCGAGCTGTTCGCCACCGAAGCGGCGGCGCTGCCGCAGCGCCCCGCGCCGCTGTTGCGGCCCGACGACGAATGGGCCGAGCTGCGCTACACCGAACACGGCCCCGAGGGCGCGCGCGTGGGCTGCCTGAGCTTCGACTTCTGCAACGGCGCCATGGGCACCGGGCGCTGCGAGCGCCTGCGCGCCGCCCTGCTGGCAGTGCGCGAGCGGCCCACCCAGGTGCTGCTGCTGATGGGCGGCGAGGGCTTCTTCAGCAACGGCATCGACCTCAACCGCATCGAAGCCGCGGCGCACCGCGCGGGCGACAGCGCGGCCGACGAATCCTGGCGCAACATCCAGGCCATGGACGACGTGGCGCTGGCGGTTCTGGAGACCACCGACCGTCTCACGGTGAGCGTGATGCGCGGCAACGCGGGCGCAGGTGGCGTGTTCCTCGCACTCGCGGCCGACCAGGTCTGGGCGCACGAGGGCGTGGTGCTCAACCCGCACTACAAGAACATGGGCAACCTCTACGGCTCGGAGTACTGGACCTACCTGCTGCCGCGCCGCCTGGGCGAGGCCGGCGCGCGCGAGCTGATGGCCGGCCGCCTGCCGCTGCGCGCCGCCGACGCGCAGCGTTTGGGCCTCATCGACGCCTGCGACGAAGGCCCGCGCGAGGGCTATGAAAACCGCGCCATTCAATGCGCGCTGGCGCTGGCCGGCTCCTACAATCATCGCGAACAGGTGGCGGCCAAACAGGCCCGGCGCGCCGCCGACGAGGCGCACTGCCCGCTGGCCCGCTACCGCGAACAGGAACTGGCGCGCATGCACCGCAACTTCTACGGCTTCGACCCGAGCTACCACGTGGCCCGGCACCACTTCGTGCACAAGCTGCCGCACGCCTGGACACCGCGCCACCTCGCCACCCACCGATGACCCCACCCCCGTTCCACGACCTCTTGCCCACCGTGCTGGTGGTGGACGACGAGGTGCGTTCGCAGGACGCGCTGCGCCGCACGCTGGACGAGGACTTCACCGTGTTCACCGCCAGCAGCGCCGACGAGGCGCGCGGCCTGCTGCAGCGCCAGCCGGTCAGCGTGATCCTGTGTGACCAGCGCATGCCCGGCATGACCGGCGTGAACTTCCTCAAGGAAGTGCGCGAGCAGTGGCCCGACATCGTGCGCATCGTCCTCTCGGGCTACACCGACAGCGAAGACATCATCGCCGGCATCAACGAAGCCGGCATCTACCAGTACATCCTCAAGCCCTGGTCGCCCGACCACCTGCTCGACTCGGTGCGCAACGCGGTGGAAGCCCAGGTGCTGCAGCGGCAGACCAGCCGGCTCGACCTGGAGCTGCGCACCAGCACCCGCGTGCTGCGCCAGCGCACCGCGAGCCAGATGGCCCAGGCGAAAAGCCACTTCGGATTCGAGCGCATCGTGCGCGCGCCGGGCAGCCCGCTGGACCTGCTCTGCCGCATGGCCGAACGCGCGGCGCGCTACGACATCCCGGTGCTGGTGCTGGGCGAGTCGGGCACCGGCAAGGAGCTGTTGGCGCGCGCCATCCACTACGCCAGCCCGCGCCTGACCGGCCCCTTCGTGGTGGAGAACTGCGCCGCCATCCCCGACACCCTGCTCGAATCCGAACTGTTCGGCCACAAGCGCGGCGCCTTCACCGGGGCCTTTGAAGACCACGCCGGCCTGTTCCAGCGCGCCGACGGCGGCACCGTCTTCCTCGACGAAATCGGCGAGACATCGCCGGCGTTCCAGGTCAAGCTGCTGCGCGTGCTGCAGGAGGGCGAGGTGCGGCCCGTGGGCGCGGCGCGGCCGGTGCCGGTGGACGTGCGCATCATCGCCGCCACCCACCGCAACCTCGAACAGCGGGTGCGCGAGGGCCTGTTCCGCGAAGACCTCTACTACCGGCTCTCGGCCGTCACGCTCACGGTGCCGCCACTGCGCGAGCGGGTGGGCGACATCCCGCCCATCGCACGCCAGATCGTGCAGGACGTGGCGGGCGAACTCGGCCACCCGGGCGCCGCACTCACCGACGAGACCCTGGCCTGCCTGCTGGCCTACCCCTGGCCCGGCAACATCCGCGAGCTGCGCAACGAGATCGGCCGCGCGCTGGCGCTGCACGAGGGCACCGAGCTGCCACCCGAGGCGTTCTCGCCGCGCGTGCTGCAGGGCCGTGCGGCCGGCGGCGGCGGTGATCTCACCGCGGCCCTGCCGGCCAGCGGCAGCCTGACCGAGCGCCTGGACGTGATCGAGGCCATGGTGCTGCGCGAGACCCTGCTGCGCCACCGCTGGAACAAGACGAAGGCGGCGGCGGAACTGGGTCTCTCGCGGGTTGGTCTCAGGGCCAAGATGCAACGCTTCGGCCTGGACAAGCCATGAAACAACAGGGCCCCCACGCTCCACCGCTGCGCGGGTCGCTGCCCCCCGGGGGGGCTGATCCGGCTTGGGGCGGCCCGGCGCCGGATCGCGCGTTGTCCTCACACTTCGTCGCAGCCGACGCGGTGCTGGCGCGCTGGCACCACGACCCGCACGCGCTGGTGCAGGTGCTGCGCGAGACGCAGGCGCAGACGCACTGGCTGCCGCGCGAACTGCTGGCCCACATCGCGGCCGCGCTGCGCCTGACCACCGCCCATGTCGAAGGCGTGGCCAGCTTCTACCGCTTCTTCCACCTGCGGCCTGTGGGCCGGGTGCACGTGCTGTTCTCCGACAACATCACCGACCGCATGGCGGGCAGCGACGCGCTGATGGCGCGGCTGTGCGCGCGCCTGGGCGTCGCCCCCGGCCAGGTCGATGCGCAGGGCCGCTTCAGCGTCGACCGCTGTTCCTGCACCGGCCTGTGCGACCAGGGCCCGGCCCTGCTGGTCAACCACCACCAGGTGGTGACGCGGCTGGACGCCGGGCGCGTGGACCAGCTGGCCGAGCGGCTGCTGGCCGGCGTGCCGCCCGAGGACTGGCCGGCCGACTGGTTCGCGGTGGAAGACCACGTCCGGCGCGCCGACGTGCTGCTGCAGGGCCTGCCCGCCGATGCCCCGTCGCTGCCCGCTGTGCTCGCCCGCGAACCCGGGGCGCTGCTGGCCGAGGTCGAATGCGCGGGCCTTCGCGGCCGCGGCGGCGCGGGTTTCCCGACCGCGCGCAAGTGGCGCGCCTGCGCCGAGGCCGACGCGCCCGACGGCCAGCGCTGCGTGGTCTGCAACGCCGACGAAGGCGAGCCCGGCACCTTCAAGGACCGGGTGCTGCTCAGCCGCCACGCCGACGAGCTGTTCGACGGCATGACCGTGGCCGCACGCGCCATCGGCGCGCAGACCGGACTCGTGTACCTGCGCGGTGAATACCGCTTCCTGCTGCCGCAGCTCGAAGCCGTGCTGCAACGGCGCCGCGCGAACGGCCTGCTGGGGCGCAATGCCGGTGGTGTGGCCGGGTTCGATTTCGACATCGCCATCCACCTCGGCGCGGGCGCCTACGTCTGCGGCGAGGAGTCGGCGCTGATCGAGTCGCTCGAAGGCCAACGTGGCACGCCGCGCATCCGCCCGCCCTTCCCGGTGCAGCGCGGCTACCTCGGCCGCCCGACCGTGGTCAACAACGTCGAGACCCTGGTGGCGGTGGCCCACATCGCGCGCCGCGGCGGCACCTGGTGGGCCGGCCTCGGCACGCCCGAATCCACCGGCACCAAGATCCATTCGGTCTCGGGCGACTGCGAGCGCCCCGGCCTCTACGAATACCCGCTGGGCACGCCGCTGGCGCAGATCCTGGCCGACTGCGGCGCGCGGAATGCGCAGGCGGTTCAGGTGGGCGGTCCCTCGGGCAGTTGCGTGCCGGCCAGCGGTTTCCATCGCGCCATCGCCTTCGAAGACCTGCCCAGCGCCGGCGCCCTGATGGTGTTCGACCAGACCCGCGACCTGTTCGAGGTCGCGCGCCACTTCGCGCGCTTCTTTGCCCACGAAAGCTGCGGCCTGTGCACGCCGTGTCGCGTCGGCACCGAGCTGGTCGTGCGCCGGCTGGACAAGCTGGCCCACGAACGCGGGGCAGGGCGCGGCTCGGCCTTCGACATCGCCCGCCTGCACGAGCTGGACGAATTGCTCCACAGCGGCACGCACTGCGGCCTCGGCGTCTCGGCCTGCAACCCGCTGCGCGACACCCTGGCCCACTTCGGCCAGGCCTATGCGCAGCGCAGCACGGCGGTGCAGTTCCAGCCCGGGATCGACCTCGACGCCGAGCTGTCGTCGGCGCGCCGGGCGACCGGACGGCAAGACCGGGGCGCACACCTGAACACGGAGCACGGCGCATGACGACCTTCGACTTCGACGGCCAGCCCGTGCCGCTGCAGCCCGGCGACACCATCCTGCAGGCCGCCCAACGCGCCGGCCACGAGGTGCCGCACCTGTGCTGGCACGAAGGCGTCTCGGCCAGCGCCTCCTGCCGGCTGTGCACCGTGGTGGCCGACGGCCGGCCGGTGGCGGCCTGCGCCACGCCCGCGGTCGCCGGCCAGCGTGTGGAGTGCCACACCGAGGCCCTGAAGACGCGGCGCCTGCACCTGCTGCAGATGCTGTTCGTCGAGGGCAACCACTTCTGCCCCGGCTGCGAAAAAAGCGGCAACTGCCAGCTGCAGCACCAGGCCGAACGCGCCGGCATGACCGACCTGCACTACGAGCCGCTGCACCCCGAGCGCCCGGTGGACGCCAGCCACCCCGACGTCTGGTTCGAGCCCAACCGCTGCATCCTCTGCCAGCTCTGCGTGCGCGCCAGCGACGAGCTCGACGGCAAGCGCGTGTTCGCCATCGGCGGCCACGGCATCGGCGCGAAGCTGCTGATCGACAGCACAAGTGGCCGGCTCGGCGACAGCCGCCTGGCGGTGGAAGACCGCGCCGCCCACATCTGCCCGGTGGGCGCGCTGCTGCCCAAGCGCGTCGGCTTTGCCCAGCCCTACGGACAGCGGACCTTCGACGATGCGGAGACGCGCGGATGAACACCGACAGCACCCCCCGCAAGTGGCGCGTGGCCACGGTCTCGCTGGCCGGTTGCTTCGGTTGCCACATGTCCTTCCTCGACATCGACGAGCGCCTGTTCGGCCTGATTGAGCACGTCACATTCGATCGCTCGCCACTGACCGACATCAAGACCGTCGGCCCCTGCGACATCGGCCTGATCGAAGGCGGCCTGTGCAACGCCGAGAACGTCGAGGTGCTGCGCGCCTTCCGTGACCAGTGCCGGGTGCTGGTGGCCGTGGGCGCCTGCGCCATCACCGGTGGCCTGCCCGCGCTGCGCAACCACCTGGACGTGGGCGAGATGATGAAAGCCGTCTACGGCGAGGTGCCCAACGACCCCGAGCTGCCGCTGCCGCTCAACCGCGTGCGGCCCATCCACGAAGTCGTGCAGATCGACCACGCGTTGCCCGGCTGCCCGCCGCCGGCCGATGCCTTCTGGCAGCTGCTGCAGGATCTGATGGCCGGGCGCGAACCTGCATTGAAAAAAGGCCTGATCCGTTATGACTGACGCCGCCCGCCCGCTCGAAACCGCGGCCGACCTGCAGGGCCTGCGCCGCATCGTGATCGACCCGGTCTCGCGCGTCGAAGGCCACGGCAAGGTCACGCTGCTGCTGGACGAGCAGCATCGCCTGCAGCAGGTGCGCCTGCACATCGTCGAGTTCCGTGGCTTCGAGCAGTTCATCGTCGGCAGGCCCTACTGGGAGGTGCCGGTGATGGTGCAGCGCCTGTGCGGCATCTGCCCGGTCTCGCACCACCTGGCCGCGTCCAAGGCGCTGGACCGCGTGGTCGGCGGCTGGCCGGTGCCCGAGGCTGCCGACCGCATCCGCCGGCTGATGCATTACGGCCAGATCGTTCAGAGCCACGCGCTGCACTTCTTCCACCTGTCCTCGCCCGACCTGCTGTTCGGCTTCGGTGCCGACGTCGCGCAGCGCAACATCGTCGGCGTGGCCCTGGCCCACCCCGAGGCCGCGCGCCAGGGCGTGATGCTGCGCAAGTTCGGCCAGGAGGTGATCCGCATCACCTCGGGCAAGCGGGTGCACGGCACCGGCTCGGTGCCCGGCGGCATGAACCGCGCGGTGGTGCGCGAAGACCGCGACACGCTGCGCGCGCAGCTGCCCGAGGTGCTGGCCTGGGCCGAGGCGGCGGTGGACCTGGCGCAGCGCCTGCACACTGGCCTGCCGCCCGCGTACGAGCACTTCGGCAAAACGCCCGCGGCCATGATGTCCCTCATCGGTCCCGGTGGCGCGATGGAGCTGTACGACGGCGCGCTGCGCCTGCGCGAGGCCGATGGCCGCATCGCGGTGGACGGCTTCGAGGACCAGCGCTACCGCGAGCTGATCGACGAGGCCGTCAAGCCCTGGACCTACATGAAGTTCCCCTACCGCCGCGCGCTCGGGCCCGAGGCCGGCTGGTACCGCGTCGGCCCGCTGGCGCGGCTGCAGAACTGCGACCACATCCCCACGCCGCGCGCCGAAGCGCGGCGTCAGGCCTTTGTGGCCGCGCACGGTGGCCGGCCGGTGCATGCGGTGCTGGCCACGCACTGGGCGCGCATGATCGAACTGCTGCACGGCGTGGAGGTCATCGCGCAGCTGCTGGACGACCCGGTCATCCTCGGCGGCCCGCTGCAGGCCACGGGCGAACGCCAGCGCAGCGGCGTCGGCATCATCGAGGCGCCACGAGGCACGCTGATCCACGAATACGAAGTGGGCGACGACGATCTGGTCAAGAGCTGCAATCTGATCGTCTCGACCACACACAACAACCAGGCCATGAACGAGGCGGTGCGCTCGGTCGCGCTGCAGTACCTGGACGGCCAGACCATCACCGAGCCGCTGCTCAACCACCTCGAAGTCGCCATCCGTGCCTACGACCCCTGCCTGTCCTGCGCCACCCACGCGCTGGGCCAGATGCCACTGTCGGTGACGCTGCGCGGACCGGATGGCGAGGTGCTCGACCACGTGCTGCGCTCGTCCACTGGCGAGACGCAGCGCGGCGCCACGCCGCACCCCATGGAGCGCGCGCAATGAACGAGCCGGTGGCGCCGCTGCTGGTGCTGGCCTGGGGCAACCCCAGCCGCGGCGACGACGCGCTCGGGCCGATGCTGGCTGAGCGTTTGCTGGCCCAGGCCGAGGCGGCTTCTCTCGCCGGCCGCGTCGAGGTGCTGACCGATTTCCAGTTGCAGGTGGAACACGCGCTGGACCTGGTGGGCCGGGAGCGCGTGCTGTTCGTCGATGCCGCGCTGGACCTCGCAGAGCCGTTCACCGTGCGCCCGCTGCAGGCCGCGCGCGGCGGCGGCATCGGCAGCCATGCGCTCGCGCCCGAGGCGGTGCTGCAGGTGTACGAGGACCTGCATGGCCACGCGCCACCGGCCTCGACCCTGCTGGCCATTCGCGCGTCCGCTTTTGAACTGGGTGCCGCGCCGAGCGTCCAAGCGTTGAAGGACCTGGACCAGGCCGTCGCCTGGGTCTGCCGCTGGCTGACTGGCGAACTCGTTACGGAAGAGGTCCCCGCATGAACGTCCTGTGGTTGCAATCCGGTGGCTGCGGCGGCTGCAGCATGTCGCTGCTGTGCGCCGACACGACCGACTTTCAGGGCCACCTGCGCGACGCGGGCATCCACATGCTCTGGCACCCCTCGCTCTCGCTGGCCAGCGGTGAGGACGTGCTGGCGCTGCTGCAGTCGGTCATGGACGGGGGCACGCGGCTGGACGCGCTCTGCGTCGAAGGCTCGCTGCTGCGCGGCCCCAACGGCACCGGCCGCTTCCACATGCTCGCCGGCACCGGCCTGCCCATGATCCACTGGGTGCGCGAGCTGGCGGCGAAGGCGCGCCACGTGCTGGCGGTGGGCAGCTGCGCAGCCTGGGGCGGCGTCACGGCCGGCGGTGACAACCCCACCGACGCCTGCGGCCTGCAGTACGAGGACGACCGCCCCGGCGGTCTGCTGGGGGCGGATTTCCGCAGTGGCAGCGGCCTGCCGGTGATCAACATCGCCGGCTGCCCCACGCACCCGAGCTGGGTCATCGACACGCTCATGGCGCTGGCCGTCGACGCCTTCCACGCCGACGATCTGGACCCGCTGGCCCGCCCGCGTTTCTACGCCGACCAGCTGGTGCACCACGGCTGCACGCGCAACGAGTACTACGAGTTCAAGGCCAGCGCCGAGAAGCCGTCCGACCTGGGCTGCATGATGGAGCACATGGGCTGCAAGGGCACGCAGGTGCACGCCGACTGCAACATCCGCCCCTGGAACGGCGAGGGCAGCTGCACCCGCGGCGGCTACGCCTGCATCGCCTGCACCGAGCCGGGCTTCCAGGAGCCCGGCCACCCCTTCCACCAGACGCCCAAGATCGCCGGCATCCCGGTGGGGCTGCCGACCGACATGCCCAAGGCCTGGTTCGTCGCGCTGGCCTCGCTGTCCAAGAGCGCCACGCCGAAGCGGGTGAAACACAACGCCACCGCGGACCACCTGGTGGAAAAGCCCGCCATCCGGAGAACCCGTCTCAAATGAGCTCCCGCCTGCTCGTCGGCCCCTTCAACCGCGTCGAGGGTGATCTCGAAGTCGCGCTCACCATCGAGGGCGGGCGCGTGCGCGAGGCGCGCGTAAACGCCACCATGTACCGCGGCTTCGAGCAGATCCTGCAGGGCAAGGCGCCGCACGACGCGCTGGTCTACGTGCCGCGCATCTGCGGCATCTGCTCGGTCTCGCAGTCGGTCGCATCGGCGCGTGCGCTGGCCGACCTCGGGGGCATCGTGATGCCACCCAACGGGCAGCACGCGACCAACCTGATCCTGGCGACCGAGAACCTGGCCGACCACCTGACCCACTTCTACCTGTTCTTCATGCCCGACTTCGTGCGCCCGGTGTACGCCGACCGGCCCTGGCACGCCGAGGCGCTGCGCCGCTTCGCGCCCGACACGGGGGAACAGGTACGCGCGGCGACGGCGGCGCGCCAGCGCTGGTTCACGCTGCTGGGCACGCTGGGCGGCAAGTGGCCGCACACGCAGTCGGTCGAGCCGGGCGGCTCCACCCGCCCCATCGACGCCGCCGAGCGCGTGCGCCTGCTGACCAAGCTGCGCGAGTTTCGCGGCTTCCTGGAACGGCAGCTGATCGGCGACGCGCTCGAAACCTTCACCGCGCTGGACAGCGAAGACGCGCTCTGGGCCTGGCATGCGCGCGATCCGCTGGGCAGCGACCTGCGCTTCTTCCTCACCCTGGTGCAGGACCTGTCGCTGCAGTCGCTGGGCCCCGGGCCGGGGCGCTACCTCAGCTACGGCGCCTACGCGCAGCCGGATGGCGCCCATGCGCTGGCGCAAGGCCTGTGGCGCGGCGATGCGCGGCACCTCGCTGCGGTGGACGCGCACGCCATCACCGAAGACGCCACGCACGCCTGGCTGGCGCAGCCGCGCGAACCGCTGCATCCCCTGCACGGCCTCACCCGGCCCGAGCCCGACAAGGCCGGCGCCTACACCTGGAACAAGGCGCCGCGCCTGGGCGGCGAGGTGGTCGAGACGGGGGCCATCGCGCGCCAGCTTGCCAGCGGCCACCCGCTGCTGCGCGATGCGGTGGCGCGCCACGGTGGCACCGTGTTCACGCGCGTGCTCGGCCGCGTGCTCGAACTCGCCCGCGTGCTGCCGATGATGGAGGGCTGGTTGCAGGCCATCCGTCCGACCGAGGCCTTTTGTGTGCCGACCGAGCTGCCCGACGAAGGCCACGGTGTCGGCCTGTCCGAGGCCGCGCGCGGCGCGCTGGGCCACTGGCTGGTGGTGCGCGGCGGGCGCATCGCCAACTACCAGATCGTCGCGCCCACGAGCTGGAACTTCTCGCCCCGCGACGCGCAGGGCACACCCGGCGCGCTGGAGCAGGCGCTGGTGGATGCGCCGGTGCGCGAGGGCGAAAAGACGCCGGTGGCGGTCCAGCACATCGTCCGCTCCTTCGACCCCTGCATGGTTTGTACTGTTCATTGAGATGAGCAAGGCCCGCGCCCCCAGCCCGCTGCCCACCGCGCCTATGGAGGGGGTGGACGAAACGACCTGGCTGGACGTGATCCAGAAGATGGACGAGGTCTACACCCGGCTCATCGACGACGAGGTCGAGCTGGAGAAAAAGAACAGCGAACTGGAGCAGTCGCAGCAGTTCATCTTCAGCGTGCTCAGCGCCATGTCGGACGTGCTCATCGTCTGCGACGAGCGCGGCCTGATCGAGCAGACCAACGCCGCGCTGTGCGAGCTGGTGGGCCGGCGCGAGGAGCAGCTGCGCGGCAGCGGCCTGGCCGACCTGCTGGCCGATGAGGCCAGCGTGCAGGCGGCGCGCGCCGCCATGGACCGCGGCGAGGCGCCGCACGGCGGCCAGGGCATCGAGCTCAACCTGCTGGACCGGCAAGGCCAGCCGGTGCCGGTGGATGCGAACTGCACGCCGCGCATTGGCGCCAACGGCAAGCGCCTGGGCACGGTCTGGGTCGGGCGGCCGACGGCCGAGCTCAAACGCGCTTACCACGAGATGCGCGCCGCGCACGAGGCGCTCAAGCGCACGCAGCAGCAGCTGCTGCATTCGGAAAAGATGGCCTCGCTGGGCCAGCTGGTGGCGGGCGTGGCACACGAGCTGAACAACCCGATCAGCTTCGTGCTGGGCAACGTGCATGCGCTCAACAAGTACAGCCAGCGCCTGCGCAGCTACATCGCCGCCTTTCACGCCCACGAGCCCGAAGCCGTGCTGCGGCAGCAGCGCGAGAAGCTGCGCATCGACCACCTGCTGGCCGACCTGCCGTCGCTGATCGACGGCACGCTCGAAGGCGCGCAGCGCACCGCCGACATCGTGCACGGGCTCAAGCGCTTCTCGGCCATGGACCCGGAGGAGCGCAAGCCGGTGAACCTGGTCGAAGTGATCGAGCGCGCCATCCACTGGGTGCAGAAGGGCCGGGCGGTGCCCGTGCCGGTGCGCTGGGCACCGCTGCAGGCCTGTACCGTGCTGGGCAGCGCCGGCCAGTTGCAGCAGGTGATGATGAACCTGCTGCAGAACGCCTTCGACGCGCTGTCGTCGGTGCCCGAGCCCATGGTCCGGGTGGAGATGGGCTGCCCCGGCGAAGCGGACCCGCCCACGGTGCGGGTGACGGTGCGCGACAACGGCCCTGGCATCCCGCCCGAGCACCTGCTGCGCATCTTCGACCCCTTCTTCACCACCAAGCCGGTGGGCAAGGGCACCGGTCTGGGCCTGTCGATCAGCTACGGCATCGTCGAGCAGCACGGCGGGAGCCTGACCGCGCGCAACGCCGAGGGCGGCGGGGCCGAGTTCGTGCTGGAGCTGCCGCGGGCCTGATCGGACCGGCGGCGACAATCGCCGCATGGAGATCTTTCTTGTTTCGCTGGCCTCGCTGTTCGCCGGCTTCGTCGATTCGATCGTAGGCGGTGGTGGCCTGATCCTCACGCCCACTCTGTTCGCGATCTTTCCCACCACCCACCCGGCCACGCTGTTCGGCGTCAACAAGAGCGCGTCGATCTGGGGCACGGCGGCCGCCGCCGCGCAGTACGCGCAGCGCGTGCAGATGCCCTGGCATGCGCTGCTGCCCGCGGTCGCCGTGTGTTTTGCCGGGGCCATGGCGGGCGCCTGGACGGTGACGGTGATCTCGCCGGAGTTCCTGCGCAAGGCGCTGCCGCTGATCCTGCTGCTGGTGCTGGGCTACACCCTGATGCGCAAGGACCTGGGGCGTCACCACACACCGCGCTTCACGGCGCGCGGCGAGATGCTGGCGGCCTGCACGCTGGGCCTGCTGATCGGTTTCTACGATGGCTTCTTCGGCCCGGGCACCGGCAGCTTCTTCGTCTTCCTGTTCGTGCGCTGGCTGGGCTACGACTTCCTGCACGCCAGCGCCAGCGCCAAGCTGCTCAACACCGCGTCCAACCTCGCGGCGCTGATCCTGTTCTCGCTCAAGGGCCACATCTGGTGGCACTACGTGCTGCCGCTGGCGGCGGCCAACGTGATCGGCAGCCTGCTGGGCACGCGGCTGGCGCTCAAGCACGGCAGCGGCTTCGTGCGCGTGGCCTTCATCGTGGTGGTCAGCGCGCTGATCCTCAAGACCAGCTACGACGCCTGGCTCCGCTGAAGCCTCAGGGGCTGTCCCAGGGCACCTCGCTGGCCTTGAGCGGCGTGCCGATGGGCGGGCCGGCTTCGCCCTTCTGCACCGCGGCCAGGTCCTGCGGGTTCGGGTACTGGTCCATCAGCAGGTAGTCGAACACGCGCCGCGCGATCGGCGCCGCAGCGGCCGCGCCGAAGCCCGCGTTCTCGACCACCACGGCCAGCGCCACGGTGGGGTTCTCCAGGGGCGCGAAGGCCAGGTAGAGCGAGTGGTCGCGCTGGTGTTCTTCGAGTTTGCGGGCGTCGTAGCGGTCCTTCTGGCCAATGGTCACCGCCTGGGCCGTGCCGGTCTTGCCACCGCTGAGGTAGCCGGCACCGGCGAACACCCGCGTCGACGTGCCTTCGACAGTGACACCGTGCATGGCGCGCAGCACGGTGTCGATGTTCTGGCGCTTGAACCCCAGGTTGACTTCGGCGGGCGTGGGCAGGGGCGTGCGCTCGCGCGTCAGCACGTTCTCGGTGGCCAGCGTCAGGTGGGGCGTGCGCTTGATGCCGCCGCCCGCCAGCGTGGCCATGGCGTGGGCCAGCTGCAGCATGGTGAAGTTGTTGTAGCCCTGGCCGATGCCCAGCGAGATGGTTTCGCCCGGGTACCACTTCTGCTGCTCGGGCCGCTTGTAGGTCTTGCGCTTCCACTCCTGGTTGGGCAGCACGCCGCGCACCTCGCCCTTGAGGTCGATGCCGGTGATCTGGCCGAAGCCCAGCGGCGCCATGAAGTCGTGCATGGCCTCCACACCCATCTCGTTGGCCAGCGAGTAGTAGTAGACGTTGCTCGACTTGACGATGCTGCGGTGCATGTCGACCGCGCCCAGGCCGCCGTCGCCGTGGCTGCGGAAGCGGTGGTTGCCGAACATCCAGTAGCCCGGGTCGTTGATGACGGAGCTCGCGCTGCGGGTGCCGGTTTCCAGTGCGCCCAGGGCCATGAAGGGCTTGTATGTGGAGCCGGGAGGGTAGGTGCCGCGCAGGGCGCGGTTGAGCAGGGGTTTGTCCAGCGACTCGTTGAGCGCTTTCCAGCTTTCCGAGTCGATGCCTTCGACGAACAGGTTGGGGTCGAAGGTGGGCTTGGAGACGAAGGCCAGCACCTCGCCGTTGCGCGGGTCGATGGCCACCAGCGCGCCACGGCGCTCGCCGAACATGTCCTCCACCAGCTTCTGCAGCTTGATGTCGATCGACAGGACCACGGTGTTGCCCGGGGTGGCCGGCGTGTTGGCCAGCGAGCGCACGGCGCGGCCGCCGGCCGAGGTCTCGACGCGGTCGAAACCGGTGACGCCGTGCAACTCGCGCTCGTAGTGCTGCTCGGTGCCCAGCTTGCCGATGTAGTCGGTGCCGCGGTAGTTGGCCTGGTCTTCTTCCGGCCACTCCTCGATGCTTTCCTTCTCCCGCTGGTTGATGCGGCCGATGTAGCCGATCACATGGCTGGCGACCTCGCCATGGGGGTAGTGGCGGATCAGGCGCGCGCGCACATCCACCCCGGGAAAACGGTAGCGCTGCGCGGTGAAGCGGGCGACCTCGTCGTCGGTCAGGCGGGTGCGGATGGGCAGCGAATCGAAGCGCCGCGACTCTTCGAGCAGCTTGCGGAAGCGCCGCTTGTCGCGCGGCTGGATGTCGACCAACTCGCCCAGCGCCTCGATGGTGCTGTCCAGGTCCTCGACTTTGGAGGGGGTGATCTCCAGCGTGTAGGCCGAGAAGTTGGTGGCCAGCACGCGGCCGTGCCGGTCCAGGATCTGCCCGCGGTTGGGCACCACCGGCAGCACCGCGGTGCGGTTGCTCTCGGCCTGGGCGTCGAGCTCGTCGTGGCGCAGCACCTGCAGGTAGACCATGCGCGCGGCCAGCAGGCCGAACGCAAACAGCACCGCCAGCCCCGCCACCACCACCCGGGTGCGGAACTGCGCCAGGTCGGCTTCGACATTGCGAAGTTCGGTCATGTCAGAGGGGGCGGTTGTCGTCCGGGTCCGGTGCGCGGCGCTGTGGCGCCAGCAGCAGCACCGAGGCCACTGGCCACAGCGCGGCTTCGATCACCGGCGCCAGCAGGTGGCTCCAGCTCGGAAAGCCGTCGCCGGCGATCAGCCGCACCAGCCACTCCAGCGCGTGCACCGCGAAGAACAGCGGCAGCACCTGCACCGCCTGCGTCGGCACGTCGAACCACAGCAGGCGCCGGTGCATGAACACCGCGAAGTAGCCGAGCACGGTGTAGGCCAGGGCGTGCTGGCCCAGCAGGGCGCCCTGGTGCACGTCGATCACCAGACCGAAGAAGAAGGCCGTGCCCACACCGATGCGCAGCGGCTGGTGCACGCTCCAGAACACCAGGGCCACGACCAGCAGGTCCGGCGTCCAGGCGGCGCGGCCCCACAGGCCCATGTTCATGAGGATGTTGATCAGCAGCGCACCGATCAGGCTGCTCCAGATGAACACCGGGTTGGCCGGCAGCAGCAGCTGCTGCCCGGGGCGCATGATCATGGCGACCTCCCGCGGTCGGATGGGGTGGCCGCGACCGGGGGCGCTCCCTTGCCGGCAGCGGCCGGGCCTGCTGGCGGCGCGGGCAGCGACTGCCCCACGGGCGTGAGCACCAGCACATGCAGCACCCCCTGCATGCGGGCCACCGGCGCGCAGTTGATGCGGGTGAACGAGGACTCGGCGCGGCGTTCGACCTTGGTGATGCGCCCCACCGGCAGGCCCGCCGGGTAGACCCCGTCGACGCCGCTGGTGGTCAGGAGGTCGCCCTCGTTGATGTCGGCGTTGGCCAGCGTGTAGCGCAGCTCCAGCCCATCGCCGTCTTCGCCGGGCTGACCATAGACCACACTGCGCACACCCGTGCGGGTGTTGAGCACCGGGATGGCCTGGTCGCGGTCGATCAGCATCGTGACCTCGGACACCAGGGGGTAGACGCGCGTGACCTGGCCCAGCACGCCGCTGTCGTCGATCACGGGCGATCCCGGCACGATGCCATGGGTCTGGCCGCGGTCGATGACCACCTTGCGCGAATAGGGGTCGGCGGCGTCGTAGAGCACCTGTGCGCCGGTGGCGGGCGTGGTGATGCGCTCGCGCATCACCAGCAGTTCGCGCAGGCGCTGGTTCTCCAGGGTCAGTTGCTCGACCTGCAGCGCTCGCTCGGCCTGGGTCGCGAGTTGCGTGCGTGCGTCGGACGCCACCTGCTCGGCGGCGTGCAGGCTGGTGAAGTAGCCGCCGGCCTGGCGGGCGGCGTCCACCGGCTGCATCACCAGCCACTGCACCGGGTACAGGGCCGTGGCGAGCGCCGCGCGCAGCGGCATGGTGATCTGGAAACGGGTGTCCGCGACCATCAGGAACAGCGCGACCGCGCTGAACACCATGAGCTTGGACAGGGCCGACGGCCCCTGTTTGAAAAACGGGGGCGGGGTGCGGTCCAGGGTGCCCAGTGGCATGGCGGGATGGGCTCTCGACGGGGCCGGTGATCCGGCGCGCGCTTATTCGCTGGTGAAGATGGTGCCCAGGCGCTCCATGCGCTCCAGGGCCATGCCGCAGCCGCGCACCACGCAGGTCAGTGGCTCTTCGGCCACCAGCACCGGCAGGCCGGTTTCTTCGGCCAGCAGGCGGTCCAGGTCGCGCAGCAGGGCGCCACCGCCGGTGAGCATCATGCCGCGCTCGGCGATGTCGGCGCCGAGCTCGGGGGGGGTCTGCTCCAGGCCCATCTTGACCGCCGAGACGATGTTGTTGAGCGGGTCGGTCAGTGCCTCAAGGATTTCGTTGCTGGAGATGGTGAAGCTGCGCGGCACTCCCTCGGAGAGGTTGCGGCCCTTGACTTCCATTTCCTTGACTTCGCTGCCCGGGAAGGCCGAGCCGATGTTCTTCTTGATGGCTTCGGCGGTGGGTTCACCGATCAGCATGCCGTAGTTGCGCCGGATGTAGGCAATGATCGCGTCGTCGAAGCGGTCACCGCCCACGCGCACGCTGCCCTTGTAGACCATGCCGCCCAGCGAGATCACGCCGACTTCGGTGGTGCCGCCGCCGATGTCGACCACCATGGAGCCCGAGGCGTCGGAGACCGGCAGGCCGGCGCCGATGGCCGCGGCCATGGGTTCTTCGATCAGGTAGACCTCGGAGGCGCCGGCACCCAGGGCGGATTCGCGGATGGCGCGGCGCTCGACCTGGGTCGAGCCGCAGGGCACACAGATGATGATGCGCGGGCTCGGCTTGAACATCGAGCGTGGGTGCACCATCTTGATGAACTGCTTGAGCATCTGCTCGGTGACGGTGAAGTCGGCGATCACGCCGTCCTTCATCGGGCGGATGGCCTCGATGTTGCCGGGCACCTTGCCCAGCATGGCCTTGGCTTCGTGGCCCACGGCCTGGATGGTCTTCTTGCCCTGGGGGCCGCCTTCGTGGCGGATCGAGACCACAGAAGGTTCGTCAAGGACGATGCCCTTGCCGCGAACGTAGATCAGGGTGTTGGCGGTGCCAAGGTCAATGGCCAGGTCGGTCGAGAAACTCCGACGGAACGCTTCAAACATGGTGCGAAAAATCCTGTGGGGCGCGACCGCCGCTTCGTGTGGCCGCCGCCGGGTGCGGGTCGGAGGAAATCCGGTTAAGTCCTTGATTCAGCGACAAAAACGGCCCGATGGGCGGTCGGGGTCGCCAAACCTTGGATAATACCGTATCCCCTGTGCATAACTGCGCGCAACGGGGGCGAAATCATCTCCTTTACAGGCCGTTTCAGCCGCCTTGCGGTTCGCCCGGGCCTGATTTCTTTCGACCGACCGTCCCGGAATTCCCCGTCATGTCCCTGACCCTGACCGACATCGGCCGCATCGCCAACCTGGCCCGGCTGGAAATGCCCCCGGCCCAGGCCGAGCGCATGCTCACCCAGCTCAATGGCTTCTTCGACATCGTCGAACAGATGAAGGCGGTGGACACCACCGGCGTGGAGCCGCTGGCCCACCCGACCGCCGTCATCGACCACGTCAGCCTGAGGCTGCGTCCCGACGTGGCCAGCGAGCCCAACAACCGCGAGGCCAACCAGCGCAGCGCCCCTGCCGTCGAACGCGGCCTGTTCCTCGTGCCCAAGGTGATCGAATGAGCTCGAAGCAGATCCATGAAATGGGCGTGGCCGAACTGGCCACCGCCATTGCCGACAAGAAGACGTCCGCCGCTGAAGCCGCTCAGGCCCTGCTCGGCCGCGCGAAGCAGCATGAGAACCTGGGCGCCTATCTGGCCTTCAACGAAGACCTGACCCTGTCACAGGCGAAGTCCGCCGACGCGCGCATCGCGGCCGGCGAACGTGGCCCTTTGCTGGGGGTGCCGCTGGCGCACAAGGACATCTTCGTCACGAAGGACTTCCCCAGCACCGCGGGCAGCAAGATGCTGCAGGGCTACCAGAGCCCCTTCGACGCCACCGTGGTCGCCAAGCTGGCCCAGGCCGGCGCCGTGACCCTGGGCAAGCTCAACTGCGACGAGTTCGCCATGGGCGGCAGCAACGAGAACTCCGCCTACGGCGTGGCCCGCAACCCCTGGGACACCGACCGTGTGCCGGGCGGCTCCTCGGGCGGCTCGGCCGTGGCGGTCGCCGCGCGCCTGGCGCCGGCCGTCACCGGCACCGACACCGGCGGCTCCATCCGTCAGCCGGCCAGCTTCTGCAACGTGACCGGCATCAAGCCCACCTACGGCCGCTGCTCGCGCTACGGCATGATCGCCTTCGCCTCCAGTCTGGACCAGGCCGGCCCGATGGCGCGCAGCGCCGCCGACTGCGCCATGCTGCTGACGGCCATGGCCGGCCCGGACATCGACCGCGACTCCACCAGCCTGGACCACCCGGCCGAGGACTACACCCGCCTGCTCGGCACGCCGCGCGAAGGCGCCAGCGCTGCGCAGCCGCTCAAGGGCCTGCGCATCGGTCTGCCCAGGGAGTTCTTCGGCGAAGGCTGTGCGCCCGATGTGGTCGCCGCCGTGCGCGCCGCGCTGAGCGAGTACGAAAAGCTCGGTGCCACGCTGGTCGACATCTCGCTGCCGCGCACCGAGCTGTCGATCCCGGTCTACTACATCATCGCGCCGGCCGAGGCCTCGTCCAACCTCAGCCGTTTCGACGGCGTGAAGTTCGGCCACCGCGCTGCGCAGTACGACGACCTGATCGACATGTACAAGAAGTCGCGCAGCGAGGGCTTCGGCCCCGAGGTGCAACGCCGCATCATGATCGGCACCTACGTGCTGAGCCACGGCTACTACGATGCCTATTACCTCAAGGCGCAACAGATCCGCCGCCTGATCGCGCAGGACTTCCAGAACGCCTTCACCCAATGCGACGTGATCGCCGGCCCGGCCGCGCCCACCACCGCCTGGAAGATCGGCGAGATGAGCGACGACCCGGTCGCCAACTATCTGGCCGACATCTTCACGCTGCCGGCCTCGCTGGCCGGCCTGCCCGGCATGAGCGTGCCGGCGGGCTTCGGTTCGGGCCAACTGCCTGTGGGCCTGCAGCTGATCGGCAACTACTTCCAGGAAGCCGCGCTACTGCAAACCGCGCACGCTTTCCAGGAGGCCACCGACTGGCACACGAAAACGCCGGAGGGCTTCTGAACATGAGCAAGCAACAACAAGCTTCCCTGCTGGTGCAAGGTTACGAAGTCGTGATCGGCTTCGAGACCCACGCCCAGCTCGCGACCAACAGCAAAATCTTCAGCCGCGCGCCCACGGCCTTCGGCGCCGAGCCGAACACGCAGGCCTGCGCGGTGGACCTGGCCCTGCCGGGCACGCTGCCGGTGATGAACCGCGAGGCCGTGGCACACGCCATCCGCCTCGGCCTGGCGCTGGGCTCGCACATCGCCGAACAGAGCGTGTTCGCGCGCAAGAACTACTTCTACCCCGACCTGCCCAAGGGCTACCAGATCAGCCAGTTCGAGATCCCGGTGGTGCAGGGCGGCGAGGTGAGTTTTTTCCTCGGCGACGAGAAGAAGACCGTGCGCCTGGTGCGCGCCCACCTCGAGGAAGACGCGGGCAAGAGCCTGCATGAGGACTTCATCGGCCAGTCGGGCATCGACCTCAACCGCGCCGGCACGCCGCTGCTGGAGATCGTGACCGAGCCCGACATCCGCTCCAGCGCCGAGGCCGTGGCTTATGCGAAAGAGCTGCACAAGATCGTCACCTGGATCGGCATCTGCGACGGCAACATGCAGGAAGGTTCGTTCCGCTGCGACGCCAACGTCTCGGTGCGCAAGCCGGGCGCGCCGCTGGGCACGCGCCGCGAGATCAAGAACCTGAATTCGTTCAAGTTCATGCAGCAGGCCATCGACTACGAGGTGCGCTGGCAGATCGAACAGATCGAGGACGGCTTCGAGATCCAGCAGGCCACGGTGCTGTTCGACCCCGACACCGGCGAAACCCGCGCCATGCGTACCAAGGAAGACGCGGCCGACTACCGCTACTTCCCCGATCCTGATCTGCCGCCGCTGGTGATCGCGCGTTCGTGGGTCGATGAGGTGAAGGCCAGCATGCCAGAGCTGCCGCGCCAGATGGGCGAGCGCCTGGTGGCCGACTACGGCCTGCCGGAATACGACGCCACCACGCTGACGCAGAGCCCGGCGATGGCAGCCTACTTCGAGACGGCGGCCAAGGCGTCCGGCCAGGCCAAGATGGCCAGCAACTGGATCATGGGCGAGGTCTCGCGCCGCCTGAACAACGAAGAGAAGGACATCGCCCAGGTGCCGGTGAGCGCCGACACGCTGGCCGCGCTGCTCAAACGCATCGCCGACGGCACGGTATCGAACAACGCCGCCAAGCAGGTGATGGACGCGTTGTGGGCAGGCGAAGGCCAGGACGTGGACACCGTCATCGAAGCCAAGGGCCTCAAGCAGATGAACGACTCCGGCGCGCTGGAAAAGATCATCGACGAGGTCATGGCCGCCAACGCCCCGATGGTCGAGCAGTTCCGCGCTGGCAAAGACAAGGCCTTCAACGCGCTGGTGGGACTGGTCATGAAGGCCAGCAAGGGCAAGGCCAACCCGCAGCAGGCCAACGAGCTGCTCAAGCAAAAGCTGGGTTGAGCGGGTCAACGCGTCCCGACCGGATGGTGCGCGTCCGCAGCGCGTGCCTGCTTCAAGTGAACGCCGTGGGACCGGCTTCGCCGGGCCACAGGCGTTGTCCCCCCTCAGGGGGGAAGCCGCTTCAGCGGCGCAGGGGGGTTACCGTTTCACCCAGAGCGTGCGCAGCTTGGCGAGCTCTTCGTCGAACCGGGCGTTGATTCGCTGCTTCTCCAGGTTCTGGTCGCTCAGGAAGCGGTTCTGCACCTGCACCTGCTGGGCGTTGTCTTCCAGTTTGCGCTGCAGCCAGGGCGGCGCCTTCTTGGGGTCGCCCTGATAGAACTCCAGCTCTTGGTCGATCTCCTGGCGCTGCCTGCCCAGTTCGGTCACGCGCTTTTTCACCGCTTCGATGACCTCGTCGATCTGCTTGAGCGCTTCGGCGCGCTCCTTGTCGTGCATGGCCTGGTTGGGGTAGCGGATCAGCAGGGCCCGCTCGCGCCGCCGCTCTTCGGCGATCCGCGAGCGCTCCAGTTCTTCCGCACGGCGCTGTTCTTCGAGTCGGGCTCTCTCTTCGGCCGTGTAGCTGGGCGGCACGACCCGCCGGACCGTGCCCGAGGCGCCCAGTTCCTTCTGTTCCCGGTCCAGGCAGTCAACGATGGGGCGGTCCGAGGTGAGGCGTCGCCCCTTGCTGTCCACACAGCTGTAGATGCCGCCGCTGTTCTTTTCCTGGGCCACGGCCAGCGGGGCCGTCAGGGCCAGCAACAGCATACCCGTACCGGCCAGGCAGTGGCAACAAGTGGTGGCGGCGGTGGGCACAGATCGGATCAAGGCGTTTCCTCAGGCAACGCCGTAGCGTTCGCGGTAGGCCAGCACGCGGTCCCGGTGCTGGTTCAGTTCGGCACCTGTACGGCCCGTCAGATACTGCAGCAAATCCTCCAACCTCGCAATGGCACAGACCTTGAGACCGAGAGCGTTCTGCACATACTGCACGGCGCTGTGGTCCACATCCCGCACCGTGCCGTCGGCGGCTTTCTCGGTGGCCTTCTCCTGCCGGTCCAGTGCGATGGCCACGGCGTGTGCGGTGGCGCCAGCGGCCTGGATCAGGGCGATCGACTCGCGCGCGGCGGTGCCGGCACTCATCACGTCGTCGACGATCAGCACCCGGCCCTTGAGCGGCGCACCGACCAGCGTGCCACCCTCGCCATGGTCCTTGGCTTCCTTGCGGTTGTAGGCGAACGGCACATTGCGACCCAGGCGGGCCAGCTCGATGGCCACGGCGGCGCCCAGCGGAATGCCCTTGTAGGCGGGGCCGAAGATCATGTCGAACTCAATGCCACTGGTGATCAGGGCCTGTGCATAGAATTGCGCGAGCCGGCCGAGCTTGGCGCCGTCGTCGAACAGCCCGGCGTTGAAGAAGTAGGGGGACAGGCGGCCGGCCTTGGTCTTGAACTCGCCAAAGCGCAACACGCCCGAGTCCACGCAGAACTGCACGAAGTCCTGTGCCAGCGAATCCTTTTTTGCACCGGCGCCCGCGGCGCCCGCATCCAACGACATGGGGAAATCCTTGTTCAAACTGACCAGCCTCAACCTCAACGGCATCCGTTCGGCCAGCAACAAAGGGCTGGAAACCTGGCTCGCCGGGCATTCGCCGGATTGTATTTGTGTGCAGGAAGTCAAGGCCCAGGCCGCCGACGTGGCCGGTCGGTTCGAGGAGATGGTCGGCCTCAAGGGCCATTTCCATTTCGCGGAAAAGAAGGGCTACTCCGGCGTGGCGGTCTACACCCGGCACGAGCCCAGCGACGTGGTCATCGGCTTTGACGGCGGCGAATTCGACGCCGAGGGGCGCTGGGCCGAGCTGCGCTTCGACACGCCCAAGCGCAAGTTCTCGGTCATCAGCGTGTACTTTCCCAGCGGCTCGTCCGGTCCCGAGCGGCAGGAGGCCAAGTACCGCTTCCTGGACCTGATGTACCCGCACCTGATGGCGCTGAAGCAGACGCGCGACTTCGTGATCTGCAGCGATGTCAACATCGCCCACCAGGAAAAAGACCTGAAGAACTGGCGCAGCAACCAGAAGAACAGCGGCTTTCTGCCTGAAGAGCGCGCCTGGATGACGAAACTGCTGAACGAAGGCGGGCTGATCGACGTCTACCGCCGGCTTCAGCCAGACACCACGGACACCTGCTACACATGGTGGAGCAACCGGGGCCAGGCCTATGCCAACAACGTGGGGTGGCGGCTGGACTACCACCTGGCAACCCCGGCGTTCGCCGAGACCGCGCGCAGCGAGGCGATCTACAAGGGCGAGAAGTTCAGCGACCACGCCCCGATCACCATCGAATACGACTTCCAGCTTTGAGGCGCAGACCGAGACCCGGGGCCACACCGCGGGTGAGCGGTGTTGCGGACAACCGTGCTGGCCTGGTGGGGCACTGACTGACCGCTTGTGGCGGGCAGGACGGGTATCCGCTGGGGTGGGTGTATTGAACGCGGGGCAGGGTCATCTGTCCAATACAGAGCATTCACACTACCATCTCGAAAACAGATGGATTGGTGCTGGCGATGGAACTCAGACAGTTGCGCTATTTCGTGGCGATCGCCGACAGTGGCAGCGTCACCAAGGCGGCCGAGCGCGTGTTCGTGGCGCAGTCGGCGCTGAGCCACCAGCTCGCGCAGCTGGAGGCGGAGCTTGGTGTCAGCCTGTTCGAGCGCTCGCGCCGCGGGGTCGGCCTGACCGAGGCCGGGCAGCGGTTCTTTCCGCACGCCGTGTCGATCCTTCGTCAGGCCGAGGAAGCCGTGGCCAGTGCCCGCAGCACCCGCCAGGAGCCGGAAGGCCCGGTGGTGTTCGGCCTGCCGCACAGCGCCTCCAGCGCCTTGGCGCTGCCGCTGATGCGCGAGGTGAGGCAACGCTTTCCCCGGGTGACGCTGGAGCTGACGGAGGAGCTGACCGGGAACCTGTCGCGCCAGCTGCGCACCGGCCAGATCCAGCTGGCGGTGCTGTTTGACGATGGCCAGCTCGGCGGCTTTTCGGTCACCCCTGTGCTGAGCGAGCAGCTCTGCCTGATCGAGCCGGCCAGTGCGCCCAGGACGGGGCGCCGCGGTCGCACGCTGACCCTCCAGCAGGCCCTGGCGCAACCGCTGATCCTGCCGGCCAGCCCGCACGGTGTGCGTCCGATCATCGAGGCGGCCGCCGCCGCTGCGGGCCTGCCACCACCGCGGGTCGAGGCGGACATCAGCTCGATCAGCATCCTGCGCACCACGCTGCTGGCCGGCCTGGGCCGCACGCTGCTGCCGGTCATGCCCCTGCAAGCCGACATCGACTCGGGCCTGCTGCGCGCCACGCCGGTGGACCATCCGCCCCTGGAGCGGGTGCTGGCGGTGTGCAGCTCGGCGCACATTCCCCGCTCCACCGCTTGCCAGGCGGTGGCAGCGCTGGCGGTGGAGACGATGCAGCAGCTTTGCCGTCAGGGGCACTGGGTGGGTGCGCGTTCCCTGGTTGGCTGACCAGGGTGGTGGAGAATCCGGGGGCTGGCCACCGCCCCACCGACTTTCGCGATGCCGACACACCATGTTCCGCTACCAGACCATCCCCGTCACCGCCTTTGCCCAGAACTGCTCCATCGTCTGGTGCGATGAAACCCGCGACGCCGCCGTGATCGACCCGGGCGGCGACCTGGACCGGCTGATCGATGCGGCGAAGCAGCTGGGAGTGCAGCTCAAGGCCATCTGGCTGACCCACGCCCACATCGACCACGCGGGCGGCACCGCCGAACTGGCCGAACGGCTGGGCCTGCCCATCATCGGCCCGCACCCGGGCGACCAGTTCTGGATCGACGGCCTGCCGCAGCAGAGCCGGATGTTCGGTTTTCCGCCCGCCGGGCACTTCACTCCGACGCGCTGGCTGGCCGACGGCGACACGGTGCAGATCGGGCGCTGCACGCTCCACGTGCGGCACTGCCCGGGCCACACGCCGGGCCACGTGGTGTTCCACTCGCCCGAGGCGCAGCGGGTCTTCGTCGGCGATGTGCTGTTTGCCGGCAGCATCGGCCGCACCGATTTCCCGCAGGGCAATCACGCGCAGCTGATCGCCAGCATCAGGGACCGGCTCTGGCCCATGGGGGACGACACGGTGTTCATCCCGGGGCACGGGCCGGAGAGCACGCTGGGCGAGGAGCGGCGTTTCAACCCGTACGTCAAGGCGGCCTGAACGGCCGGCCCGGACACCGCCCGCTCAGAGGCCGAGCAGCTTCTTCGCGTCGCCGAGGGCCTTCATGGACTCGTCGTGCTTGCCTTCCTTGTGCATCTTTTCTCCTTGCGCGCGCAAGGACTTCACCTTGTCCATGTCGGCCGCGGACAGGCTCGGGCTGGTGCCGAGCTTGGCATCGATCGCCTTCATTTCGTTGGGACAGTTGTGGGCAAAGGCCGCCGAGCAGAACAGCAGGGCGGACGCGGTCACCAGGGCTTTCATGGCGTGTCTCCTTCGGGTGGACGTCGGCAGTCGCCGACGGGCGGATGCTAGCCCCGCCGGGCCTGCTCGTACAGCCCTTGCACCTTCGGCACATTCGCCTGCAGCTGCCTGATGCGCTCCGGTCCGCTGGGGTGGGTGGAGAGGAAGGCAATGCCGTTGCCGCCGCCGGCCTTGGCCATCTTCTGCCAGAGGCTGACGCTGGCATTGGGCTGGTAGGCGCCGCGCGCCGCCAGCTCCAGGCCGACCAGATCGGCCTCGCTCTCGTCTTCGCGGCTGAACTTGAGCGTCAGCAGCTGCGAGCCCATGTCGGCGGCGACCGCGCCCAGGTTGCCCAGGCCCAGGAGTTCGGCGCCCAGGCGCAGACCGAGGTTGGTGGCGCTGCTTTTTGCCAGGCGTTCTCGCGCGTGTTCGCGCAGCGCATGGGCCATTTCGTGGCCCATGATCATCGCCGTCTCGTCGTCGGTGAGCTGCAGCTTGTTCAGGATGCCGGTGTAGAAGGCGATCTTGCCGCCGGGCAGGCAGAAGGCGTTGATCTGGTCGCTGTTGATCAGCGCCACCTGCCACTGCCAGTCCTTCGCCCGCGGGTTCCAGGCGGCGGTGAACGGAATGATCTTCTTGGCAATGACGTGCAGGCGTTTGGTCTGCGGGTGGTCCGCGGGCATCAGTGCGTTCTGCTTCTTCGCCTCCTGGACCGTGGCCACAAACTGCTGGGCACCGGCTTTTTCAATCGTTTCGGCGGGCACCAGCTTGCGCATGCCCGACGCCTTGCCGACGTCGACCTGGGCCATGGCCGGTGCGGCCGCAGCCGCGGACGCGGCGAGCAGGAAGGCGCGCCGGGCCTGCCAGGGGCCGGCGGCCGGGGCATCGGGGGAGCGCTGTTTGAGGTCGCAGAGAAAGCACATGGGCCAATAATAGGCAAAGCCCCCGTCGCCTGCCACGGGTCCGCCGCTTGGCCTCGCGCCCACCCTGTTCATGAACCAGCCATCCGTCACGCCAGCGTCGCCCGACACCCACGCCACCACCCCCCGCCCCAGCTGGGGCGAAACCCTCAAGGCCTATCTGGAACCGGCCAGCCTGCGCATGTTCGCGCTCGGGTTTTCGGCTGGTCTGCCGCTGCTGCTGGTGCTGGGCACGCTGAGCTTCCGCCTGCGCGAGGCGGGGCTGGACCGCACCACCATCGGTTACCTGAGCTGGGTCGGACTTGCATACGGTTTCAAATGGGTCTGGTCGCCGCTGGTCGACCGGCTGCCGATCCCGCTGCTGACCCGCGCCATGGGCCGCCGCCGCAGCTGGCTGCTGTTGTCGCAACTCGCGATCATGGTGGCGCTGACGGGCATGGCGTTCGCTGATCCGCGCGCCCACCTGGACACGGTGGTCTGGTGCGCGCTCGCGGTTGCCTTCGCCTCGGCCACGCAGGACATCGCACTGGACGCCTACCGCATCGAGTCGGCCGACGCCGCCCACCAGGGCGCGCTGGCAGCGACCTACCAGACCGGCTACCGGCTGGCCATGATCTGGGCCGGTGCCGGCGTGCTCTGGCTGGCGGCGCGGGCCGAGGTGGCGCCTGCGGCGGCTGCGGTGGCGGGGGCTGTCGAAGCCGCCAAACCGGCGCCCGGCGCGCTCTACCAGAACGCCGCCTGGACCACGGCCTACCTCGTCATGGCGGCGAGCATGCTGGTGGGGGTGGTCACGGTGCTGTTCTCGCGCGAGCCGGCGCAGGTCGCGCTGCCGCCCAGCCGCAACGCGGCCGAGTGGTTCCGCGGCGCCTTCGTCGAACCGTTTGCCGATTTCCTCAAGCGCTACGGCACCCATGCCGTGCTGATCCTGGCGCTGATCGGCGTCTACCGCATCAGCGACGTGGTGATGGGCATCATGGCCAACCCGTTCTACGTGGACATGGGCTACACCAAGGACGAGGTGGCCGCGGTCACCAAGGTCTACGGCGTGATCATGACCCTGGTCGGCGCCTTCATCGGCGGTGCGCTCTCGCTGCGGCTGGGCGTGATGCGGGTGCTGATGCTCGGCGCCATTCTCTCGGCCGCGAGCAACCTGCTGTTCGCCTGGCTGGCTGGCCATGGCCACGACGTGACCGCGCTGATCGCCGTGGTCTCGGCCGACAACCTGAGCGCTGGTGTGGCGTCGGCGGCCTTCATCGCCTACCTGTCGAGCCTGACCAACGTCAGCTACTCGGCCACGCAGTACGCGCTGTTCAGTTCCATGATGCTGCTCGCGCCCAAGTGGCTGGCGGGCTACTCCGGTGCCTTCGTCGACGCCTACGACTACCCGACCTTCTTCACCGCCACCGCGCTGCTCGGGCTGCCGGTGCTGGTGCTGATTTGGCTGGCCACCCGCGTCAGTTCGCCGGCGGCGTCTCCAGCAACGCCTTGAGCGCGGCCTTCTGGACCTTGCCCAGCGCGGTGCGCGGCAGGGCCTCCAGCCGCACCCAGCGGCGCGGCCACTTGTAGCGCGCCAGCCGGCCGTCGAGGAAGGCGCGCAGCGGCGCGTCCCAGCCCTCCGCAGCGGCCGATGCGTCGCGCAGCACCACCACCGCCACCGCGACCTCCCCCCAGCGCGCGTCGGCCTGCCCGACCACGCTGCATTCGGCCACCGCCGGGTGGGTGGCGATCAGGTTTTCGATCTCGGCCGGGTAGATGTTCTCGCCGCCCGAAATGATCATGTCCTTGGCGCGGCCAACCACCGTGAAGCTGCCGTCCGCGGCCTGCTGCGCCAGGTCGCCGCTGTGGAAGAACCCGTCGGCGTCGAGGGCGGGCCGGTCGGGCCAGTAGGTCGCGACCACGTTGGGCGCCCGCACCGCGATCTCGCCGACCTGTCCGGCGGGCGCGGGCCGGCCGTCGAAGTCCAGCAGCCGGATGTCCACGCCCGGCGCCGGCCAGCCGCAGGAGCCGATGTGGGTGGCGGCGTGTTCCGGCGGCAGGGCGATGGAGAACGGGCCGGTCTCGGTGCTGCCGTAGACATTGCTCACCGGCACGCCGCGCGCCATGAAGGCCTTGAGCGGCTCGGGCGGCAGCACCGAAGACCCGGCCCAGACCGTGCGCAGGCATGAGAGGTCGGTGGCGGTCCAGCCGGGGTGGGCAGTCAGCGCCTGCAGGGTGGCGGGCACCTGCAGCGTCAGGCTGGGTCGTTCCTCGGCAATGGCGCGCAGCGTGGCCGTGGGGTCGAAGCGGCTGTGCAGCAGCACGGTGGCGCCGACCGAGAGCGCCGGCAGGGTCTGGATGCACAGACCGCCCACGTGGAACAGCGGAAGCACGGTGAGCACCGTGTCCTCGGCCGTCAGGCCCTGCACCTGCGCGGCGATGGCCATGTTCGCCAGCAGGTTGCCCTGGGTGTGCACGGCGGCCTTGGGCGTGCCGGTGGTGCCCGAGGTGTAGACCAGCAGCGCCGGGCGGTCCAGCGCCTCGGCCGGCGCTTCCGGCAGCAGGGTCGACGGCGCGCACGCGAGCAGGTGGTCGAGCGTCAGGTCGACCGGGCGACCGGGGCCGTCGCAGAGCACGCCCGCCGCCTCGTTGAACGAGGTGTCGTGCACCAGCAGCTTGGGCGTGCAGTCGTCCAGCACCGCGGTCCACTCCGCCGCCGCCAGCCGCGTGTTCAGCGGCACCAGCACCGCTTCCAGGCGCCCGAGCGCGAACAGCGCGGCGATCAGCGCCGGGTGGTTCAGGCACAGCCAGGCCACGCGGTCGCCCGGTCGCACACCCAGCACCATGAAGCAGCGGGCCAGCGTGTCGGCGACCGCGTTGAGCCGGGCGAAGCTCCAGTCGCTGCGGGTGTCCGTCGCGGTGTCGAGCCAGCGGATGGCCAGGGCGTCGGGCTGGGTCTGCACCAGACCGTGCAGCAGACCGGGCAGCGAGCGGGCGGGCAGGGCAGGGGCGTCAGGCGTGAACATGGCGGCAACTTTACGTGAGCGAGACAAACGGTTCACGCGCCTGGGCGACGATGCGGGCTCCCCGATCCGGCGCCGGGCCGCCCCAAGCCGGATCAGCCCCCGGACTCGGCATGGACCGGGTCCCTCCCCGGTCCAGGGGCAGCGACCCGCAAAGCGGCGGAGCGTGGGGGCACCTTTAAACTGACTGCATGAACGCCCCGACCCCCACCCGCCTCCTGATGATCGAAGACGATGCGCGCCTGGCGCAGATGGTCACCGAGTACCTGGCCCAGTCCGGCTACGAGGTGACCCACGCTCCCGACGGCGAAAAGGGTCTGGAGCAGCTGCCGCTGCTGCAGCCCGAGCTGGTGATCCTGGATCTGATGATGCCGGGCATTGACGGCCTGGAGGTCTGCCGCCGCATCCGGGCCCTGCCCAATGGCAACGCCCGCGTGCCGGTGCTGATGCTGACGGCCAAGGGCGACCCGATGGACCGCATCATCGGCCTCGAACTCGGCGCCGACGACTACCTCCCCAAACCCTTCGAGCCGCGCGAACTGCTGGCGCGCATTCGCGCCGTGCTGCGACGCCGCGGTGAGGCGACTGCCGCCGCGGCCACGACGCGCGCCACACCGGTGCTGTGCTTCGGCTCGCTGGAGATCGACCGCGACGCTCGCACGGTGCAGGTGGCGGGCAAGGCCTGCGAGCTGACCTCCTACCAGTTCGATCTGCTGGTGGCGCTGGCCGAACGCGCCGGCCGCGTGCTCACGCGCGACCAGATCATGGAGGCGGTGCGCGGACGCGAGCTCGAAGCCTTCGACCGCAGCATCGACGTGCACATAGGCCGCATCCGCAACGCCATCGAGGCCGACAGCAAGGAGCCCAAGCGCATCCTCACGGTGCGCGGCGTGGGCTACGTGTTCGCTAAACAGCAAGACTGATGAAAAGCCTGCTGGGTCAGAAGCTCTACCTGCGCATCTGGCTGGCCATCGTGGCCGCCGTGGCGGTGCTGACCCTGGTTGTCGGCTGGCTGTGGCAGATGGCGCTGGACCGCGACCGCGAGGAGCGCGACGCGCGGATCGCGCGCGAGATCGTGTTGCGCAATGGCGCTGGCGAGGTGCTCGGCGCGGCGCCGGCACAGGCGGTGCGGGTTCCCGGCCAGGGGCTGGAGTTCCAGGTGCAGATGAAGGATGGTCAGACCTTGTACATCCAGCTGCCGCGCCCGAACCGGCAGCCCGGCAGCCCCGCGCCGGGGCGGCGCAGCCTGTTCGGCCTGCAGTCGCCGATCGGCTTTGCCTGGCTGCTGGGCCTGGTCGGGCTGGCGGTGGCGCTGGGCGCCTACCCGATCGTGCGGCGCCTGACCCAGCGGCTGGAACGGCTGCAGCGCGGCGTCGAGCGCTGGGGGCAGGGCGACCTCAGCGCCCGCCTGCCGGTCAGCGGGCAGGACGAGGTGGCGTTCCTGGCCGAGCGCTTCAACGCGGCGGCCGAGCGTGTGCAGACCCTGATGCTCTCGCACAAGACCCTGCTGGCCAATGCCTCGCACGAGCTGCGCTCGCCACTGGCCCGCATCCGCATCGGACTGGAGCTGCTGGGCAACGACCCGGCGCGCGCGCCGCAGCGGGCCGAGATCGCGCGCAACATCGACGAGCTGGACCAGCTGATCGACGAGATCCTGATGGCCAGCCGGCTGGACCTGCGCGACGCCAACGAGGCTTCGGCGCTGGGTCCGACCGAGGAGGTCGACCTGGTGGGGCTGGCGGCCGAGGAGTGCGCGCGCACCGGCGCCGACCTGGACGTGGCCGAAGGCATTTCGCCGGTGCTGGTGCAGGGGTACCCCAAGCTGCTGCGCCGACTGCTGCGCAACCTGCTGGAGAACGCACGGCGCTACGGCCACCGGCCGGAAGCGGGGGGCTCCGCCGAACCGGCCCGTCTGGGCATCGACCGGATCACGGCGCCGGGTGGCCAGACCCTGGTGCGGGTGAGCGTCGAGGACCGTGGTCCGGGCGTGCCGGCCGAACTGCGGGAGCGCATCTTCGAGCCGTTTTACCGGTTGCCAGGAGCCAGCGAGAGCGTGGGTGGGGTGGGTCTGGGCTTGTCGCTGGTGCGGTCGATCGCCCAGCGGCACCTGGGCAGCGTGCGCTGCGAAGACCGCCCCGGGGGCGGTGCACGCTTTGTCGTCGAATTGCCTCTGTAACTGGGTGTAAATATTGTTGGCTGCCCAGGTGTGCGGTTTGTCACGGTATTGTGGGCTCGGCAGCATTTGGTGCTGATTTGCTGCCCAAATTCTGAGCGAATTGCAACAAAGGGCCACAGTTCTCCCCCAAACAGGGGATGGTCGGAAGGTGTGCCGCAACGCACAATTCGCGGGTTGCTGTCACAACAAAGCGAGCGACGGCTTAATTCCAAATCCAAAACGTCGCTCGCACCGCTCTCCCAACGACGTCCTTCCAAGGACTTTCAAAGCCACCGCAAGGTGGCTTTCTTTTTTGGTCGGTGCGCGGCTTCGTCAGAGCTCGACGATGCCGTGGGTCGTGGTGGTCTTGCCTTGCCGCAGCGCCTGGCGCGCCGCCTGTTTGTTGCGCACGCGTTCGTCCGGGTGGGCATAGTCGCGCCGGTGTTCCAGGTGCAGCACGGGCGCCGTGTACCGCAGGTGGACCCCCCGGATGCCCGCGTTGTTGAGGCGGAAACCCAGTTCAATGTCCTCGGCGCCGTAGCCGAAGTTCTCGTCGAATCCGTTCACCCGGATCAGGTTGATGCGCGCGGTGGAACTGTTGCCGCCGTTCCAGGTGCGGCGAACGGTGGTCAGGCGCTCGGCCAGGAGCGAGGCCCAGGGCGGGTAGAGGCCCGCCTTGAGCCGGGCGCTGGTGCTGCGCAGGGCGTCGTGTGAGGTGAGCCAGGACGGCGTGAAGACCTCGCCCGAGTCGACACTCGGTGCCTGCACCGCCTCGCTGGCGGCCAGGGTGAGCCGGATCACCCCGCCGGTGCAGAAGCGCCGGGGCCGCGCCAGCGCGAGGTGGCGCGCCACGAAGTGCTCGGACGGCAGGCAGTCGCCGTCCAGGAAGACCAGGTAGTCGGCGGTCGAGCTGGCGATGGCCTTGTTGAGGATGCGGTTCTTGCGAAAGCCGCGGTCTGCCTGCCAGATGTGGCGCAACCGGGGACCCAGGCGTTGCTGCCACGCCGCGATGAGTTCGGCGGTCTGCGGCCCCGAACCGTCGTCGGCGATGCAGATCCGGAAGTCCGGCTGGCTCTGCCGCAGCAGCGCGTGCAGCACCAGGTCCAGCGCACGGGGGTGGTTGTAGGTCGAGACCACCACCTCGACGCTGCCCACCGTCCCCATGTTCAATGTCCGTGCGCCACCGCTTCGCCGGCCTTGAGGGCGTACACCGTGCCGCAATAGGGGCAGCGGGCTTCACCGGTCTTGGCCACATCCAGGTACACCCTGGGGTGGCTGTTCCAGAGCTTCATGTCGGCCTTGGGGTTGGGACAGAACACGCCGCCCTGCGGGTTCAGGTCCTTGGCGGCCAGTTCGATCTTGGACGAAGTGCTCATGGGATGTTCCTCAGACCTTGGTGAGCCAGTGCGCGTACTTGGGATTGCGGCCACCCACGATGTCGAAGAAGGCCGACTGGATCTTTTCGGTGACCGGGCCGCGGCTGCCTTCGCCCAGGGTGATGCGGTCGAGCTCGCGGATGGGCGTCACCTCGGCGGCAGTGCCGGTGAAGAAGGCCTCGTCGGCGATGTAGACCTCGTCGCGCGTGATGCGCTTCTGCACGATCTCCAGACCCAGGTCCTTGGCGATGTGGAAGATGGTGTTGCGCGTGATGCCGTTGAGCGCTCCGGCCGACAGGTCGGGCGTGTAGATCACGCCGTTCTTGACCACGAAGATGTTCTCGCCCGCGCCTTCGGACACGAAGCCCGAGCTGTCCAGCAGCAGGGCCTCGTCGTAGCCCTCATCGGTCACTTCCATGTTGGCCAGGATGGAGTTGGTGTAGTTGCTCACCGCCTTGGCCTGCGTCATGGTGATGTTGACGTGGTGGCGGGTGTAGCTGCTGGTCTTGACGCGGATGCCGCGCTTCATGCCCTCTTCACCCAGGTAGGCGCCCCAGGCCCAGGCCGCCACCATCAGGTGAATGGTGTTGCCCTTCGGAGAAACGCCCAGTTTCTTGTCGCCGATCCAGGTCAGCGGGCGCAGGTAGCAGCTCTCCAGCTGGTTCTCGCGCACCACGGCCTTCTGGGCCTCGTTCACCTGTTCCTTGGTGAAGGGGATGGCCATGCGCAGGATCTTGGCGCTGTTGAACAGGCGGTCGGTGTGTTCTTCCAGGCGGAAGATGGCGGTGCTGCCGTCGGCCGTCTTGTAGGCGCGCACGCCCTCGAAGGCGCCGCAGCCGTAGTGCAGCGTGTGGGTCAGCACGTGGATCTTGGCGTCGCGCCAGTCCACCATCTGGCCGTCCATCCAGATCTTGCCGTCGCGGTCGGACATCGAGGGAATCACGGGGCTCATGCGGGGTCCTTTGAAAATGGGGTGTCTCAAGCGCGGTCTTGCGCCGCAGAAACACGCATTTTAGGTGCCCGCCCCGGGCGCCGAACCGGCTGCTTTCAGCCTTCGGCCGGCGGGCGCTGCAGTTCCCAGGCGGTCACGCGGCCACCCTGCAGGGTGACGGTGACCGTGGAGCCGCCGTTGTCGGTCCAGCGGTAGCGCTCGGGCTGTTCGCCCTCGGCACTGAGGCGCTCTCCCAGCGAACGGGTCATGGCGATCACGTGCATCAGGTTCACACCCGGCTTGAGCTTGGCGTTGAGCATGACCGCACTGGCGACCCAGCCGATGGGCCGGTGGGCGGCGCGCTTCATCACCGTCATCATCCGAGTCCAGTGCAGCAGCAGCCACATCACCAGGCCCCCGCCGACGGCGGCCACGCCCGCCCAGCCGTACTGGCGCCCGGCGAAGACGAGCAGACCGATGACGAGCAGGGGGACGGCGATGCGCTGGAAGTTCATGGCGAGATTGTCGGGGCAGCGGTGCATGAGGCCACTGCGGAATCTGCGTAGATCACCCCGTCAGGCCAGGCTGCGTGCGAGCTCCATGGCCTCTTCGATGCGGTCCACGCCGTGGATGGTCAGACCTTCAAAGGCCTTGTCGTTCTTCTTCGGTGCATTCGCCTTGGGCACGACCGCGACGGAGAAGCCCAGCTTGGCCGCTTCCTTCAGGCGCTCCTGGCCGCGTGGCGCGGGGCGCACCTCGCCGGCCAGGCCGACCTCGCCGAAGGCGATGAAGCCTTTGGGCAGGGTGCGGCCGCGCAGGCTGCTGGTGATGGCCAGCATGACGGCCAGGTCGGCCGCCGGCTCGCTGATGCGCACGCCGCCCACCGCGTTGACGAACACGTCCTGGTCCATGCAGGCCACGCCCGCGTGGCGGTGCAGCACGGCCAGCAGCATGGCCAGGCGGTCGCGGTCCAGGCCCACCGACAGGCGCCGCGGCGAGGGCCCGCCGCTGTCCACCAGCGCCTGGATCTCCACCAGCATGGGCCGCGTGCCCTCCAGCGTCACCATCACGCAGCTGCCGGGCACCGGCTCGCTGTGCTGGCTGAGGAAGATCGCGCTCGGGTTGCTCACGCCCTTGAGGCCCTTTTCCGTCATGGCGAACACGCCGATCTCGTTGACCGCGCCAAAGCGGTTCTTGATGGCGCGGATCAGGCGGAAGCTGCTGTGCGTGTCGCCCTCGAAATACAGCACGGTGTCGACCATGTGCTCCAGCACGCGCGGGCCGGCGAGGGCGCCTTCCTTGGTCACGTGGCCCACCAGCACGATGGCCGTGCCCGAGGCCTTGGCCGCGCGGGTGAGGTGGGCGGCGCATTCGCGCACCTGCGCCACCGAACCCGGCGCGCTGGTGAGCTGTTCGGAATACACGGTCTGGATCGAGTCGATCACCGCGATGGCGGGATGGTGCGCCGACAGCGTGGCGAGGATCTTCTCCAGCTGGATCTCGGCCAGCACCTGGACCTGCGAGCCATCCAGGCCCAAGCGGCGCGAGCGCAGCGCGACCTGGGCGCCCGACTCTTCGCCCGTCACGTACAGGGTTTTCTGGCCGGCGCGCTGCAGCGCGTCCAGCGCCTGCAACAGCAGCGTCGACTTGCCGATGCCCGGGTCGCCGCCGATCAGCACCACGCCGCCTTCCACCACGCCGCCGCCCAGCACGCGGTCGAGTTCGTCGTGGCCGGTGGGCGTGCGCTGCACGTCGGTGGCTTCGATGTCGGCCAGGGTGGTGACCTCGGCCGTCTTGGCCAGTGCGGCGAAGCGGTTCCTGGTGGGGGCGCTGGATTCGGCGACCGATTCGATCAGCGTGTTCCAGGCGTTGCAGTGCGGGCACTTGCCCAGCCAGCGCGGGCTGGTGCCGCCGCACTCGTTGCAGGTGTATTGGGTCTTTTCTTTGGCCATGTGGCCGGCAATATAGTCGACACCCCGACGGGCCGGTTCACGCCCGGTCCTTCGCCTGCCGCCGCTGTGTCCGCCACCCGTTCCTCTTCTTCCTCGCACCGCATCGTCCCCGCCGCCGCCCTGCAGGCCCTGGCGCCGGGCGAGCAGCCGCTGTCGGCCGCGGCCCGCGCCTTCAACCTGCAGCTGACCCGGGTCGACAAGCTGCGCGCGCAGCTGGACGAACTCGACACGCTGTGCCAGACGCACCGGGCCGAGCGGCACCGCTGGCTGGCACCCCTGCAACGGCAGCGGCGCCAGCAGATGCGCGCCCTGGCCCTGGCGCTGGAGGGGCACCTGCAAGGCAAGGCGCTCAGCCGCCTGCAGCAGGAGACGGCCACCGAGGCGCTGTGCGCGCTGGCGCAGACCCTGGCGGACGAGGGCGAGGCCGACATGGTGGCCCTGCACGACCGGCACAGCCGCCAGACCCTGGCGCAGAAGAAGCAGGCCGCGGCCGACGCGATGCTCGCTCGTCTGGAGGCCGCGCTGGGCGAGCCGCTGGCTGGTGACGATGAGGATCTGTCCATGGACGAGCTGGTGCGCGCCGGCATGGCGCGGCTGCGCGAGGCGCGCGGCGAAGAGCAGGCGCGCCGCCAGGCCAGGGCGCAAGCCCGCAAGGCGCGCAAGCAGCCCGGTGCGCAGCAGGCCGAAGCGCAGGCGCAGGCGGCCGACGCCGAGACCCAGCTGCGAACTCTGTTCCGCCAGCTCGCCAGCGCCCTGCACCCCGACCGCGAGCCCGACGAGGCCGAGCGCCAGCGCAAGACCGCGCTGATGAGCGAGGCCAACACCGCCTACGCGCGCAAGGACCTGGTGACGCTGATGCAGATCCAGCTGCGCGCCGAGCTGGCCGACCCGGCCGCGGTCTCCCGCCTGGCGGACGACCGGCTGGCCGCGCTGACGCTGTTGCTCAAGCAGCAGGTGGCCGGGCTGGAGCGCGAACGCGCCGCACGGCAGGGGCAGCTGGCGGCCGAGTTCGACCTGCCGCCGGGCCAGGTGGCCAACCCGAACACACTCAGGCAGGCGCTGCTGTCGCAGGTGGCGGGGCTGGAAGCACAGGTGGCGCAGCTGGAGCAGGACCTGGCCGCGGCGCAGGACATGGCGGCGCTCAAGCGCTGGCTCAACCGCCAGCGCGAAGCGCCGCCCCCGCTGCGTGCGGACCGCGACCCGGACGACTACTTCTGAGTTTGTGCAGGGTGGCTGTAGCGCCGTGTGACCTCGGCCACCTCCACCGAGTAGCTGGCGTACCAGCGCTCGCGGCCCAGCTTCTGTGCGATCAGGTGGTCGGTGTGCTGCTTCCAGGCGCGGATGCTGGCCTCGTCGGGCCAGTAGGACAGGGCGATCTCCTGGTCGCCCTCGGTGACGGCGGTGAAGTCCAGGCAGCCGAACTGCGTCAGCGCGAGCTGGCGCATCTGCGCGGCCATGGCGCTGTACTCGGCGTCGAGGTCGCGGGCCTTGGCGCGGAAGATCACGACGAACATGGTCAGAAACCTTTCAGCAGGTCGCGGGTGATCTCGGCCGCTGGCGCGCTGCGGCAACCGCTGGCGTTCTGGCCGCTCCACAGGGGGGAGAAGTCGCCGCTGCCCTGCTTTTCAAAATGCGCGCGCAGCGGCGCGATGGCGGCGGTGGCGGTGGGGAAGGCGGGTGCCTCCGGGCTGAGTGGCCCCAGCTCGCGCATCACCCGGTTGACGATGCCGCGCGCCGGCCGGCCGCTGAACAGCGTGGTCAATGCCGTGTGGCGCGCCGTTTCGCTCTGCAGTGCGGCGCGGTGGATGGGGGAGGTCAGGGCCTCGTCGCTGCACAGGTAGGCCGTGCCCACCTGCACGCCGGCCGCACCCAGCGCCAGCGCGGCGCGCACCCCGGCTGCATCGGCGATGCCACCCGCTGCGATCACCGGCACCTGCACGGTGGCCACGATCTGCGGCAGCAGGGCGAAGGTGCCGACCTGGGTTGTGAGGTCGTTGGTCAGGAACATGCCTCTATGGCCGCCCGCCTCAGAACCCTGCGCGATCACGGCATCGACGCCTTGGGCTTCGAGCCACAGCGCCTCGTCCACCGTCGTCGCCGACGACAGCACCACGCTGCCCCAGCCCTTCACGCGCGCCAGCAGGTCGGACGCTGGCAGGCCGAAGTGAAAGCTCACGATGGGCGGCCGGAACGGCTCGACGAGGTCGGCCACCGCGTGGCTGAAGGGCACGCGCCCCGCGCCGGCCGGCACGGCGGCGATGTCCAGCCCGGCCTCGGCGTAGAACGGTGCCAGCGCCTCGCGCCAGCGGGCCTCGCGCGCCGTGTCGGGTGCGGGCGGCGTGTGGCAGAAGAAGTTGACGTTCCAGGGCCGGGAGGTGCCTTGCGAGAGGGTGGTCAGCTCTTGCACCAGCGCCTCGGGCGTGAGCAGGGCGGCGGGCAGGGCGCCGATGCCGCCGGCCTGGCAGACCGCCAGCGCCAGGGCCGAACCCTGCGAACCGGCCATGGGCGCCTGCAGCAGCAGGCGATCGACGTTCAGGCGTTGGGCGAGCGAGTTCATGCCGCGATTGTCGGTCGGTCCCCGGGGTGAGGGTTAACCCCTGTTTCGAGAAGGTCGGAAAAACATTTAACATATTAAATAAATCGCACAAACCCATGGCCACCGACGACAGCACCCTTTCTTTTGTCCACCGCAACCTCCCGCGCCTGCTGCTGGAGGCGCGCGAGGCGGTCATGCAGCACACCCGCCCGAGCCTGCGCGAGCACGGCCTGTCGGACCAGCAGTGGCGCGTGCTGCGCGTGCTGGGCGAACACGCGCGCGACCCGGCCGGCGTGGAGACTGGCCGGGTGGCGCGCGAGGCGCTGCTGCTCGGCCCCAGCCTGACCGGCGTGCTCACCCGCATGGAACGCGACGGCCTGATCACCCGCAACCGCTGCCCGCAGGACGCGCGCCGCACCGTGGTGCGCGCCACGCCCGCTGGCCTGAAGCTGGTGCGCAAGCTGTCGTTGACCATCGAATCGCACTACCAGTGGATGGAAGCGCAGCTGGGCCCGCAGCGTCTGGCACAGCTCTACGACCTGCTGGACGACGTGATCGCGCTGGAGGCGCCGGGCGGCGTCGAGGTCGACGACATCGAGGAGTGACCCCATGAACCCCAATCCCTACCTGCCCGGCGGCACCGTCTACGGCACGCTGCTGAACTTCCGGCGCGAACACGCGCTCTGGGCGCCGCGCATGCACGAAGCGCCCTACAAGGCGCCGCCGGCCGCACCGGTGCTCTACATCAAGACCGCCAACACCTTCACCCGCAGCGGCCAGGCCATCGCGCTGCCGCGGGGCGTGGCCGAGGTGGAGGTGGCCGCCAGCCTGGGGCTGGTGGCGGGCGAGGGCGGCCGGGTGGCCGGCGCCGTGCTGTTCAACGACGTGGCGATTCCGCACGAAAGCTACTACCGCCCGCCGGTGAAGTTCCGCTGTGTCGACGGCTTCCTCGGCGTGGGTGATGCGTTGCGACCGGTCACGGACCTGGGCGACCTGGCTTCGCTGGTGCTGGAGCTGCGCGTGGACGGCGTGATGCGCCAGCGCACCGCGATCGCCGACCTGGTGCGCGACGCCGCCACGCTCTGGGCCGACGTCAACGCCTTCCAGAGCATGCGGCCGGGCGACGTGCTGATGGTCGGCACCGACTGCCTGGAGGACGGCACGCGGCCACGCGCCAAGGCCGGCGATTCGGTCGAGATCACCGCCACCGGCTTCGCGCCGCTGGTCAACCACTTCGTGCAGGAGGCCGTATGAAGAGAGCCCGCATCGCCTGGGCCGGCGCGGTCCACGAAGCCATTGAACAAGACGGCCAGCTTGAACTGCTCACGCCTGCCTTCAAAGGCCGCCGCGTCGGCTTCGATGAGGTGGTCTGGCTGCCGCCGCTGGCGCCCCTCAACCGCCCGCGCACCGTGCTCGCGCTCGGCCTGAACTACGCCGACCACGCCAAGGAGCTGGCCTTCAAGGCGCCTGAAGAACCGCTGGCCTTCGTCAAGGGCGAGGCCTCGCTGACCGGTCACAGTGCCTTCACCGTGCGGCCCGACGGCGTGAACTTCATGCACTACGAGTGCGAGCTGGCGGTGGTGATCGGCAAGCCCACCAAGCGCGTGAAGAAGGAAGACGCCTTGCAGTACGTCGCCGGTTACACGGTGGCCAACGACTACGCGATCCGCGACTACCTGGAGAACTGGTACCGCCCCAACCTCAAGGTCAAGAACCGCGACACCTGCACGCCGCTGGGCCCCTGGCTGGTGGACGCGGCCGATGTGCACGAACAGCTGGGCGGGCCGCAAAACCTCGCGCTGCGCACCACCGTCAACGGCAAGGTCACGCAGCAGGGCCACACGAAGGACATGATCTTCGACGTCGCCACGCTCATCGAGTACTTCAGTGCCTTCATGACCCTGATGCCCGGCGACCTCATCCTCACCGGCACGCCCGACGGCGTCGTCGACTGCCAGCCCGGCGACGTGATCGTCACCGAGATCGACGGTATCGGCGCCCTCACGAACACCATCACTTCCGAAAGCAAGGCATGACGCAACGCATCAACCACCTCATCAACGGCAAGACCGTTGCCGGCACCGACTACTTTGAAACGATCAACCCGGCCACGCAGGGCGTGCTGGCCGAGGTGGCTTCGGGCACCGAGGCCGAAGTGAATGCCGCCGTCCAGGCCGCCAAGGATGCCTTTCCCGCCTGGGCCGGCCTGCCGGCCACCGAGCGCGCGAAGAAGGTGCGCGCCCTGGGCGACCTGATCGCGAAACACGTGCCCGAGATTGCGAACACCGAAACACAGGACACCGGTCAGGTGATCGCGCAGACCGGCAAGCAGCTGATTCCGCGCGCCTCGGACAACTTCTACTACTTCGCCGAGATGTGCACCCGCACCGACGGCCACACCTACCCCACGCCCACGCACCTGAACTACACGCTGTTCCACCCGGTGGGCGTGTGCGCACTGATCTCGCCCTGGAACGTGCCTTTCATGACCGCCACCTGGAAGGTCGCGCCGTGCCTGGCGTTCGGCAACACAGCGGTGCTCAAGATGAGCGAGCTCAGCCCGATGACCGCCGCGCGCCTGGGCGAGCTGGCCCTGGAAGCCGGCATGCCCGCCGGTGTGCTCAACGTGGTGCACGGCTTCGGCAAGGAAACCGGCGAGCCGCTGTGCGCCCACCCCGACGTGCGCGCGATCAGCTTCACCGGGTCGACGGCCACCGGCAACCGCATCGTCAAGACCGCGGGCCTTAAGAAGTTCAGCATGGAACTGGGCGGCAAGAGTCCGTTCGTGGTCTTCGACGACGCCGATCTGGACCGCGCGCTCGATGCGGCCGTCTTCATGATCTTCAGCAACAACGGCGAGCGCTGCACGGCCGGCTCGCGCATCCTGGTGCAGCAGAGCATCTACGCCGACTTCGTTGCGAAGTTCACGGAGCGCGCCAAGCGCATCGTAGTGGGTGACCCGCTGGATGAGAAGACCACCATCGGCCCGATGATCAGCAAGGCGCACCTGGCCAAGGTGCGCAGTTACATCGAGCTGGGTCCGAAGGAGGGCGCGACTATGCTGTGCGGCGGGCTGGACCGTCCTTCGTACGCGGCCGAGCTGCCGTCGCATGTGGCGGCTGGCAACTACGTGTGGCCCACGGTGTTCGCCGACGTGGACAACCGCATGAAGATCGCACAGGACGAGATCTTCGGCCCGGTGGCCTGCCTGATTCCGTTCAAGGACGAGGTGGATGCGATCCGCATCGCGAACGACATCGCCTACGGTCTGAGCAGCTATGTGTGGACCGAGAACATCGGCAAGGCGCACCGGGTGGCGGCGGCCGTGGAGGCGGGCATGTGTTTCGTGAACTCGCAGAACGTGCGGGACCTGCGGCAACCGTTTGGCGGGACCAAGGCGTCGGGCACGGGGCGTGAGGGCGGGACCTGGAGTTACGAGGTGTTCCTGGAGCCCAAGAACGTCGCGGTGTCCATGGGGTCGCATCACATTCCTCATTGGGGTGTTTGATTTGCGCTCCTCTGCTGTTTCGCTCGGCTACCTGGGCGGGCTTGGAGGACCGGGGTACCCGGTTCCGCTCATGTCCCCCGAAACGGGCTTTGCCCGTTTCTCCTCCTTTACTTCGCTGCACCGGGTACCCCGATCCTCCAAGCCGGAAGTGATGCTGGCACTCCACAGTTCGAGCACCGATGCGCAGCGAGAGAAGGCGAGGTGGGTGGTGTGCCGCAGCGAAGTAAAGGAGGAGGGCTGCGCGCAGCGCAGACCGGGGGACATGAGCGGAGGTACACCACCCACCTCGCCTTCCACCACAAACGTCAGACAAGACAACGCACAAAACAGGAGACAAGCCAAATGGGCAAAGTAGCACTGGTCGGCAAGATCACCCACGTCCCCTCGATGTACCTCAGCGAACTCGACGGCCCCCGAAAAGGCTCCCGCCAGGACGCCATCGACGGCCACAAGGAAATCGCGCGCCGCTGCAAGGCACTGGGGGTGGACACCATCGTCGTCTTCGACACCCACTGGCTCGTCAACGCCACCTACCACCTCAACTGCGCCGAGCATTGGCAGGGCACCTACACCAGCAACGAGCTGCCCCACTTCATCAGCAACATGGGCTACGCCATCCCCGGCAACCCTGCGCTGGGCCAGCTGCTCGCCAAGGTTGCGAACGAACACGGCGTCGAGACCCTGGCGCACCACGCCACCACCCTGCAGCCCGAATACGGCACCCTCGTGCCCATGCGCTACATGAACGCCGACCAGCACTTCAAGGCCGTCTCGGTCTCGGCGCTGTGCACCTCGCACTACCTCAACGACAGCGCGCGCCTGGGCTGGGCCATGCGCAAGGCCGTCGAAGACCACTACGACGGCACCGTCGCCTTCCTCGCCAGCGGCTCGCTCAGCCACCGCTTCGCGCAGAACGGCCTGGCGCCCGAATTCGCGTTCAAGGTCTGGAGCCCTTTCCTGCAGCACCTGGACGACGAAGTGGTGCGCATGTGGAAAGCGGGGGAGTGGAAGGACTTCTGCGAGATGCTGCCCGAGTACGCGGCCAAAGGCCACGGCGAAGGCTTCATGCACGACACGGCCATGATGCTGGGCGTGCTGGGCTGGAGCGAATACACCGGCCAGGCCGAGATCGTCACGCCGTATTTCGGCGCCAGCGGCACCGGCCAGATCAACGCGCTGTTCCCGGTGCTGCCGGTCAGCGGCGCGGCCATTCCGCAGCCCGTGGCCTCGCGCGCCGACGGCTTCTCCACCGTGGCCACGCGCCTGTGAACCGGAGCACCCCATGCCCCACCTCGTCATCCTCTACACCCCCAACCTCGACAAGCCCGCCTCGCAGGGCGGCGTCGACATGAGTGGCCTGTGCCGTGCACTGGCCGACGCCATGCTCGCCGTGCGCGACGAACTGGGCAAACAGGTCTTCCCCACCGGCGGCACGCGTGTGCTGGCCTACCCGGCCGCGCACAGTGCCGTGTCCGATGGCGGCGCGGCCGGCATTTCCGCGGGCCTGGGTGGCGACTACGCCTTCATCTACATGAACCTGCGCATGGCCATGGGCCGCACCCCGGTGGTGCACCAGCGCGTGGGCGAGGCGCTCAACGCGGTGGTCAAGGAGCGCTTTGCCGAACAGCTGGCGAAGCGCCCCATCGGCATCACCGTGCAGGTCGACGAAGGCCACGAGGTCTTCGACGCCAAGAACAGTTCCTTGCACCCGCTTTTCAACAGGACATAAAGAAGCCATGTTCGACGACGCCCTCGTTCAGCAGCTCGCCGCCGAGCTGCAGCAGTCCCAGCAGACCCGCACGCAGGTCGAGCACTTCTCCAAACGCCACCCCGGCATGAGCGTCGAAGACGGCTACCGCATCGGCCGCGCCTGGGTCGAGCTGGAGAAGGCCGCCGGCAAGAAGGTGATCGGCCACAAGATCGGCCTGACCAGCCGCGCCATGCAGATCAGCAGCCAGATCGACGAGCCCGACTACGGCACCCTGCTGGACAACATGCTCTACACCGCCCAGGCCGGCGAGGTGCTGGAGATTCCGGTGAAGAACTTCATCGCCCCGCGCGTCGAGGTCGAACTGGCCTTCGTGCTCAAGGCGCCGCTGGCCGGCCCGAACGTGACGGTGGACGACGTGCTGGCCGCCACCGACCACATCACGCCCGCCATCGAGATCATCGACGCGCGCATCGAGCAGTTCGACCGCCACACCAAGGTGATGCGCAAGGTCTACGACACCATCAGCGACAACGCGGCCAATGCCGGCATCGTCATCGGCGCGGGCGACCCGGCCTTCCGCGCCGACCCGCACACCACCAACCGCCCCTGGTGCGGCGCCATCCTGCGGCAGAACGGCGCGGTCGAAGAGACGGGCCTGGCCGCCGGCGTGCAGGGCGACCCCGCCATCGGCATCGCCTGGCTGGCCAACAAGCTCGCGCCCTGGGGCGAGACGCTGCAGGCCGGCGAGATCGTGCTCGCCGGCAGCTTCACGCGGCCCGTGGCGGCCAAGGCGGGCGACCTGTTCGAGGCCGACTACGGCCCCCTGGGTTGCCTCAAGTTCAAGTTCGTCTAAAGGAGTTCCCATGGCCGACGCTTTCCTCAAACCCGCCCGCTTCAGCGACGCCGAATGGCAGGCCCGCGTGCAGCTGGCCGCCTGCTACCGCATCTTTGCCCACCTGGGCTGGGCCGAGCTGATCTACAACCACATCTCGCTGCGCGTGCCGGGGCCGGACGACCACTTCCTCATCAACCCCTTCGGCCTGCACTACACCGAGGTCACCGCGTCCAACCTGGTCAAGGTGGATGTCGACGGCCACATCATCGGCAACGACGACTGGCCCATCAACCCGGCCGGCTTCACCTTCCACGGCGCCATCCACGCCACCCTGCCCGACGCGCACTGCGTGATGCACGTGCACACCACGCCGACCATGGCCGTGTGCTGCAGCGAAGAGGGCCTGAGTTTCACCAACTTCTACGCCGCGCAGCTGCACAACCAGGTGGCGTACCACGACTTCGAGGGCATCACCGTGCACCGCGAAGAGGGCGCGCGCATCCTCGCCAGCGCGGGCGGCAAGCGCGTGCTGCTGCTGCGCAACCACGGCCCGGTGGTCATTGGCCACACGCTGCCGCAGGCCTTCAACCTCATGTGGCTGGTGCAGCGCGCCTGCGAGATCCAGGTCGCCTCGTCCACGCTCGGTCAGCTACGTCAGATTCCAGTGCCGGTGCTCGAAGGCTGCGTGCGAGACTCGCTCAACTTCAATCCCAAATACGGCGCCGGTGAGGACTCGTTTGCCGCCATGCAGCGGCTGATCGACCGCATCGACCCGGGCTACCGCGCATGAGCAAAGAATCTTCCACATCTTCCGTCCCGGGCAACCGCGGAACCGGCTTTGCCGGGCCGCTGGTTGCGCCCCCCCTCGGGGGGGAGACGCGAAGCGGCGCAGGGGGGGCTTTCCGGTCCATCGCCATCGTCGGCGTCGGCGCCATCGGCGGCCTGTTCGCCGGCTGGCTCGGTTCGCGCCTGCCGGCCGGTCAGATCCAGCTCTCGGCCGTGGCGCGCGGCGAGACCCTGCGCGCCCTACGCGAGCGCGGCCTGGTGTGGGTGGACGCCGACGGCGCCGAACACAGTGTGGCGGTCAACGCCAGCGACGACGCGGCGAGCCTGGGCGTGCAGGACCTGGTGATCGTTTCCGTCAAGGGCCCGGCCATGCCGCAGGTCGCACCCGCCGTGCGCGCGCTCATGGGCCCGCACACCACGGTCCTGGTCGCCATGAACGGCGTGCCCTGGTGGTTCTTCGACGGTCTGCCGGGCGAGGCCGCGGGCCTGCAGCTCAAGACGGTGGACCCGCTGGGCCTGACGGCGCAGCACATCCCTACGGCGCAGGTCATCGGCTGCGTGGTGCACGCCAGCGCCGCCGCGCCACAGCCGGCGCGCATCGAACGCATCAAGAACAACCAGCTCATCCTCGGCGAGCCCGCGGGCGGAACATCTGCCCGTGTGCAGGCGCTGGGCGAACTGCTCACGCAGGCGGGTTTCGGCGTCACCGTGTCCGAGCGCATCCAGCGCGACATCTGGTTCAAGCTTTGGGGCAACATGACCATGAACCCGGTCTCGGCCATCACCGGCGCGCCATGTGACCGCATCCTCGACGACGAGCTGGTGCGCGGCTTCTGCAGCGCCGTCATGCGCGAGGCGCAGACCATCGGCGCGCGCATCGGCATCCCCATCGACCAGAACCCCGAAGACCGCCACGCCGTCACGCGCAAGCTGGGTTCCTTCAAGACTTCCATGCTGCAGGACGTGGAGGCGGGCCGCCCCATCGAACTCGACGCCCTGGTGGGCGCGGTGCGCGAAATCGGGCAGCATCTGGGGGTGGCCACGCCGAACATGGACGCGCTCATGGGTCTCACGCGGCTGATGGGCCAGATGAAACACCTGTACCCCGACACACCATGAAGATCCCGCAGAACACCTTCCGCGACGCCCTGAAAGCCGGCAAGCCCCAGATCGGCTGCTGGGTCGGCTTTGCCTCGCCCGACGTGGCCGAGGCCCTGGCCGGCTGCGGCTTCGACTGGCTGCTGATTGACGGCGAACACGCGCCCAACGACCCGCGCACCACGCTCGACCAACTGCGCGCCGTGGCGCCCTACGGCAAGACCCACGCGGTGGTGCGTGCGGTGCAGGCCGATGTCGCCCTCGTCAAGCAATACCTCGACATCGGCGCGCAGACCCTGCTGATCCCGATGATCGACACCGCCGAGCAGGCCGCGCTGATGGTCCAGGCCATGCGCTACCCGCCCGAAGGCATCCGCGGCATGGGCGCGGCGCTCGCGCGCGCCTCGCGCTGGAACCAGGTGGACGATTACCTGAACCAGGCCAACGGCCAGATGTGCCTGCTGGTGCAGGCCGAGACCGTGACCGCGGTGAACAACCTCCAGGCCATTGCCGAAACCGAGGGCGTGGACGGCGTGTTCTTCGGCCCGGCCGACCTCTCGGCCAGCATGGGCCACCGCGGCCAGCCCGGCCACCCCGAGGTGCAGAAAGTCATCCTCGACGGCATCGCCACCGTGCGCGCCGCCGGCAAGGCCGCCGGCATCCTGGCCACCGACCCGGCGCTGGCGCAGCAGTACCTCGACGCCGGCGCGCTGTTCGTGGCGGTGGGGGTGGACACGACGCTGCTGGTGAAGGCGGCGACGGGGCTGGTGCAGCGGTTTGGGGGTGGGGCGCCAAAGGCCGGGGTGGCGCCGTCCGGCGGGTACTGAATCAAAAAAAAGAACTGGCGCGGATTGCGCCAGTTCATGCGGTTTCCATGTCTGCGCCCGCGAAGGGCGCACGACCCGGTCACCTGGATTTTTCGATCAGCTCTTTCGCGGTCTTCAACAGTGCGGCACCGTTGAGACCACGCTTGTTGATTTCCGCCACCAGCTCTTCATCCAGCTGGTCCGTGGCCTTCTTCCAGTTCTGCAGCTCGCTCACGGGCAGCGTGTGGATGGTGTTGTTGGCCTGCTGGACCAGCTTGCGTCCGGGCGCGTCGGCCTCGTGAATCATCTTGCCGATCCAGGCCGACAGGTCGGCACCACTGTTGGCATCGATGACCTTCTTCAGCTCGGGCGACATGGCGTCGTACCTGGCCTTGTTCATGGCCAGCACGAACACCTGGGCGTACACCGCGTTGAACTTGGGATCGCTCTCGGTGGTGAACTTGGTCAGCTCGTGCATCCGGGTGGATTGAACGACCTCGTAGGGTGTCAGGGCGCCATCGATCACGCCCTTGGACAGCGCTTCCGGCACCGCAGGCAATGCCATGCCGACAGGTGTGGCGCCCAGGGCCGACAGCATCCGGGTCGTCTGCCGCGTGGCACCGCGCATCTTCAGGCCCTTGAAGTCGGCCAGCGACTGGATGGGCTTGCTCCTGGTGTAGAAGTTGCCGGGTCCGTTCATGTGGAAGGCCAGCGGCTTCACCTCCTTGTACTCGGCCGCGTTGTGCTTGGTCTGGAACTCCCAGAGTGCGCGGCTGGTGGCTTCGGGTGTGTTCATCATGAACGGCAGTTCGAACAGCTCCGTCACGAGGAACCGGCCGGGCGTGTACCCCGGGATGGTCCAGATCATGTCCACCACGCCGTCTTTGGCCTGGTCATAGAGCTGCGGGGCCGAGCCGCCGAGCTGCATCGACGGAAAGATCTTGCACTTGATCTGGTTGGCCGATTCCTTGGTGACCTTCTGGCACCACGGCTCCAGCACCTTGGCCTGGATCGGGGCGCCGGCGGGCAGGAAGTGGTGGATGCGCAGCGTCACTTCTTCGGCCTGGGAGGCGGTGGCAAACGCCAGGCCGGCGGCGAGCGCCGCGAGTGTGCGCAGGGAAAAACGTGGGGTCATGGAGGTCTCCTTTGTGGTTAGAAAGCAAGGGGTTCGGGGTCGTTCCTGAGCAGGAACTCCCACACACGTTCGGCGATGCGGCCGTTCCAGGTCGCGCGCTCGGCCGCCACATCGCCCGCCAGCACGGGGCCGGTGTCGGCCAGCCCGGCGGACAGGGCGGCGAGCTCCACGCGCGCGGCGTCTTCCAGAAAGTAGGCCAGCGCCACCGCACGTTCCGGCGTCGCGGCAGCCGTCACGGCGCCGTTCACGTTGAGGAACAGCGCCGGCTGCTCCGCCATCAGCGCGGCGGCCTGCTCGGCCGCGGCATCGTTGCGGATCAGCGCCGCGCCGGACCACATCGGAACGCCGGCCGCGAAGTAGCTGCCGAAGCCATGGCGGGCCCGGGGCGTCTTGCCGAGCGCGGCCAGGGCGGTGATCTGCGGCGAGATGAAGCGGCAGATGGCGCCCACCCCGGGCCGCCGGCGGTAGAGCTGCTGGTGGATGCGCACCTCGCCCAGCACATCGGGCGGCAGCTCACCGGCGATGTCCACGACCGTGCCGGGCTCTCCCGCCCGGATCAGGGCCATCGGCCGGGGCGCACACACCAGGAAGCGCTCATCGTCCAGCCGCACGCTGCAATGCCCGAACGGGCCGGACAGGCCGTTCTGTCCCAGCGCGCGCGCCATCCGGCGAACGGTCAGCTGTGCGTCTTCGGGTGCGGGCCTCAATCCCGGAACTCCGCGATGTCCGGCTTGGAACCCCACATGCAGAACGACGTGGGGTGCAGCGGGAACTGGCGGGGGCGGTAGTTCGACAGGTCGCCGACGATGTTGCGGTCGCTGTTGGAGTATTCGAAGATGACCTCGTCGTGGCCCTCGAAGTAGACGAAGTTGCCGCCCGACGTGGGGTGGCGGCCAGGCCCGAAGACGATGCGGACGTCCTGACTCTTCAGGAAGTACCACGCCTTCATGATGTCGTCGATTTCGGCCACCTGGAAGTTGATGTGCTGGATGCCTTTGCGCTGCGATGCAAACAGCGCCATCTGGTGGTGGCGCGGGTTGACCCGCAGCAGGGGGCAGGGGCCGATCCAGTCACTGATCATGGTGTTGAAGTGACTCATCCAGAAGTTCTGGTCACGGGCGGGATCGGTGGTGCACAGCCCCACGTGTCCGAAGCCGATCAGGCCCGCATCGCGCGAAGGGAAGAAGCGCTTGCCCGCGTCGTGGGGACGGGCGACGATTTCGATCCGGTTGCCGGTGGGGTCGTTGAACCAGATGAAGGCCTCCACATGCCGGTCGGCCGCCTCTGCGGTGGTGCCCGCACCGCAGGGCACACCCGCCGACTGCAGCCGCTCCAGCGCGGCACCCAGCTGGGTCCAGTCCTTGAGTTCAAAGGCCACCGTGTGGTCGCCGGGCTCTCCGTCGAAGTAGCAGACCGTGTGGTGGCGCGCGTCGCTCTTCAGGTAGAGGCGGTCTTTGGTGCGCTCAACGGCGTGCAGGCCAACTATTTCTGTGCAGAATTTTTGTGCGCCGTCCAGGTCGCGGGTTCCCACGCGCACGTAGTGAATGTCTCTGAGCTCGATCACAGCTGTCTCCTTGTTGTGCTCCTTTCAAATCTACTGGTGGCTCGCCCCTGAGGCAAATGACGGACGATAATGGTGAGTATTTCCAGTGAAAATACTGGAATGAAACCCGAGATCGACCTGAATCTGTTGCGCGTCCTGTGTGCCGTGCACGCAACCCGGAGTGCGTCCAAGGCCGCCGACGAACTGGGCATGACCCAGTCGGGCGTGAGCAATGCCCTGCGGCGGTTGCGCACCTCGTTCTCCGACCCGTTGTTTGTCCGTTGCGCCGACGGCATGCAGGCCACGGCCCGTGCGCAGGAGCTGATCGACCTGATTGCGCCCGGCATGGCGGACATCGAGTCCGCCCTGACCAGCACGACCGGCTTCGACCCGGCGCAGTCCAGCCGTCTGTTTCGCATCATGGCCAGCGACCTGGCCCAGGTGGTCCTGATGCCGCGGCTGCTGGCCCGGTTGTCGCCCCTGGCGTCGAACGTGCGCTTCGAGACCGTGGATGCAAGCCCCGAGGACGGGCGCAGGGGCATGGAGGGGGGCTCGATCGACATGGTGTTCGGGAACTGGCCGGCGTTCGGTCTCGACTTTCACCGGCAGGTGCTGTTCAAGGAGACCTTTGTGGTGCTCATGCGGGAGGACCACCCACTGTCCCGGCGCAAGCTGACCCGCAGCGCCTACCTGAACGCGAGGCACCTCGACTACCGCCCGGGTGGTGTCAGCTACCAGTTGCTGCGCCAGGTGCTGGACAAGGTGCTGCAGACGCAGAACCAGAAGCGGCACGTCACCTTCACCGCCGCCCACGCCCTGGGTCTGGCCTCGGTGCTCAGCGAGTCCGACCTGTTGCTGACCCTGCCAAGCCGCCTGGTGAGCGCCATCACGTTCGGGCGCACACAGCTGGTGGTGCGCCCGCTGCCCATCGACAGCCCCGAGATGGCCATCACCCTGCAGTGGCACACCCGGGTGCACCGCGATCCCGCGGTCACCTGGCTGCGGCGCTCCATAGTGGACATCTTCAGCGCGCCCGAAGGGGGCTGAACCCGGCGCCGCTCACTCCGGCAGGTGGCAGACGGCCTCGATGTTGTTGCCCTCGGGGTCGATCACGAAGGCGCCGTAGTAGTTGGGGTGGTAGTCCGGGCGCAGGCCAGGCGCGCCGTTGTCCCTGCCGCCAGCGGCCATCGCCGCCTTGTAGAAGGCGTCCACCTGTGCGCGGCTGCTGGCGCGCCACGCCAGATGGCAACCCGAGGTGGCCGCCGGCCCGCCGTAGGGCGAAGGCCCGTCGATGAACCAGACGTCCGCCTTCTTGCCATCGGGCTCGGCGGCGTCCGGGTAGGCCAGGCCGAGGATGTTGGAACCGTAGTTCCCTTCAAAACAGACGCTGTAACCCAGCGGCGCCAGGGCCGCGCTGTAGAAGGCCTTGGCCTTGGCGATGTCCGTCACGCGAAACGTCATGTGGTCGAGCATGTGAGGTCCTTGAGTGGGTGTGGCGTGCAAGATCGCACTGCGAAACTGTACATGCATACAGTTATTTGCGAAAGGGCTTGCGCAGTCAGCTCGGCTCCGACCCGTATCAGTGCTTCATTTGATTGCGACCGATGTCCGCACAAGGCAGGTGGCAGTCACTTGGTTTCACCCCCACGAATGTCTGCTACGGCAGGGAGTTGCCGCCCGCAACCGCGCGCTTGCGGTTCACGTGGTAGATCGAAAGTACTTGGCTTGCCACCAGGTCCAGCGCCGGCCGCGTGTTGCCCTGCTTGTCGGTCCAGACCTTTGGCGTCAGCGCGCCGGAAACTGCCACCGTGTCTCCCTCGTCTAGCGCCAGCAAGGCGAAACGGGCTTCGGCTGCGAAGGCAATCACATTGACGATCAAGCTCTCGCCCTCGCCGGATTGAGTCTTCACTTTGACGAGCACAAAGGCACTGTCATGCTTGCCCTGTCTTTCTTCAGCACGGCCTATCAGGGTGCCGGTTACCAAGCCTTCGATCATTGGGGTTCCAGGAGTCGTGGGTGAATTGTCGCTGAAGGGGTCGGGTACAGGCGGAGGGCGGCTTTCGCTGCTTTGGCGTCTTTGATGGAGCTGTTCGTTGATCGGGTTGATATGCCGGCGAGCCGTGCCTATCAGGTGTCTCTCATGGGCGCCGCACAGGCACCTCTACCGACCACACGTCCCCCGCTGTAAACACCCCCACCAACTGCCCACCAACCTCCAGCACACAAGCCGCGGTCAGCCCACCCGTGATCACCAGATCACCCGCCTCCAGTCGCTGACCATTCGCAGCCAGTTCCCGCACCAGCCGCGCCACCGCGTCCAGCGGGTGGCCATCGGCGTCGGCGCCCACACCCTGGCCCAGCGTGCGGTCCCCATCGCACAGGCGCACCGCCACGGTGTCGAGCGTCATCAGGTCGGTCACGGGCAGGCGCGGCCCAACGACCACCTGGCCGGCGGACGAGTTGTCGGCGGTGTTCTGTTCGAGGTTGAAGCGGTAGCCGGTCCAGGTGGAGTGCACGACTTCGAGGCAGGCGTAGGCGCCTTCCACGGCGGCGGCCACACGGTGGCGGTCGACGGGCACGTGCCGTGCGTCGAGGGGGGTCTTCAGGCGCAGCCCGATCTCTGGTTCCACGCGCGGCTGCACCAGGCGCTCGTCCACCGCGTCGCCCGAACCGAGCAGCATCCAGTCGGTCAGCGGCCCGAAGTTGGGCCGGTCAATACCCATCTGGCGGCGCATCACCTCCGACGTGTAGCCCAGCTTCCAGCCGACCACGCGCTCGCCGGCGGCGAGGCGCAGCGCGAGCAGCGCGCGCTGGATGGCGTAGGCGGTGGCGAGGTCGGGCGAGCCTAGGGTGGCGTCGGCGTCCAGCGTGTGCCCCGCCTGGCGGGCGGCCCAGATGGCTTCGGCGAGTTGGGCGGGGGTCTGGGTCATGGGGGCTCCGCCTGGAAGGGGTTGAGGGTGGGGCGCGCCGGCTACGGCAGGTCGGGCGGCGTGCCCAGCAGCGCGTGGCCCTGGCCGATCAGGGTTTCGATGCCGAGCGCGATGCCGATCAGCCGCGCCTCGGCGTGCGGTGGCCCCATCAGCTGCAGGCCCACCGGCATGCGGTTGGCGTCGAGGCCCACGGGCATGGTCAGCGCGCACCAGCCGAACAGGTTGCTGATGGCGGTGTTGCGCATGGCCTTCATGTTGGCCGGCGCGTAGGTCTCCACCGTGCCGATGTCGGCCAGCCGCGGCGGCGAGGCGGGCACGGTGGGCGTGAGCAGGACGTCGACGTCGTCGAACACCCGCGCCGCGCCCGCGCCGCAGCGCTGCAGCACGGCCTTGCGCCGCAGGTACTCGACCGACGACACCTGCTCGGCCCAGCGCACGCGGTCGCGCACCACCGGGTCCAGGCGCTCCACCTTGTGCGGGAAGTGCAGGTCGAGGTAGGCCGCGAGTTCGGACGCCGCGAGGCCGCCGCGGCGGAAGATGTCGAAGGCCTCTTCGCAGTGCGGCAGCGGGAGGCGGACCACCTGTGCGCCGGCCTGCGCGAGGCGTTCGATGGTGGCGTCCACCACCGCGCCGATGCTCGGGTCGATGTCGTCCCAGAAGTGGTTGGTCGGCACGCCGATGCGCAGGTCCTGCAGGCGCGCCGGGGGCGGCGCGGGCTGGCCCGCGTGCTCGGGGTCGAGCGCGGCGAAGGCGTAGGCCAGGTCGTCCACCGTGCGGGTGAGCACGCCCGCGGTGTCGAGCGAGGACGACAGGGGCACGATGCCCTCGACCGGCCAGCGCCCCACCGTGGTCTTCAGGCCCACCTGCCCGGTCATGGACGCGGGCACGCGCACCGAACCCGCGGTGTCGGTGCCCAGCGCCAGCAGGGCGCTGCCCTGCGCCAGCGAGACGCCCGCGCCCGCGCTGGACCCGCCGGGCACGCGGTGCTCGTCGCGCGACCAGGGGTTCCAGGGCGTGCCCCAGTGGGCGTTGACGCCGAGGCCGCCGAACGCGAACTCGACGGTGTGCGTCTTGCCGACCACGATGCCCAGTTGCCGCTGCAGCCGCGCGACGAGGGGTCCGGCCGCCTGACAGGCCTCGGGCAGGGCTTCGTCGCTGCCCGCGAACACCGGCAGCCCTGGCACGCCGTACAGGTCCTTCACCGACACCGGCAGGCCCATCAGCGGGCCCAGGTCCAGGCCCTGGTCCAGCAGCGTGTCGACCGCCGCGGCGGCAGTGCGGGCGCGCGCGCCGTCCCAGGTCTTGTAGGCGTTGAGCCGGTGTTCCGTGCGCGCGTGGTGTTGCGCGCAGGTGTCGATCAGCGCCACCGCGGTCAGCTCGCGGCGGCGCAGGCGGGCGGCGTGTTCGGCCAGCGACAGGTGGGCAGCGGTCAAGGGCCTTCTCCTCGGGGTGTGGTGAACAGGGTGTGCGCCATTGTCACCACCCGGCCGCCAGGTCCGTGGCCTTCAGCCGATGGCGCCGCCGCCCACGAACAGCACCTGGCCGGTGATGTACGAGGCCTCGGGCGCGCCGAGGAAGCCGATGGCCGCGGCAATCTCTTTCGGTGTGCCCAGGCGGTTCATCGGCGTGTCGCGCAGCGACTGGGTGTAGATGGCTTTCATCCAGCCGGTCTCGGCCTCGCTCAGCGGCTGCGGGTTGCGCGGCACGATGCGCTGGCCGTTGTCGATGGCGCCGGGCGAGACGCAGTTGACGCGCACGCCGAACTCGGCCAGTTCCATCGCCATGGCCACGGTCATCGCGTGCACGCCGCCCTTGGCCGCGGCGTAGGGCACGCGGTAGATGCCGCGCGTGGCGATGGAGCCCACGTTGACGATGGCGCCCTGGCCATGGCGCTTCATCAGCGCGGCCATTTTGCGGCAGCACCACAGCGTGGGCCAGAGCGAGCGGTTGATCTCGCGCTGCATCTCGTCGGGCGTGTACTCCCAGAACGGCTTGGCCCAGATGGTGCCGCCCACGTTGTGCACCGACACGTCGACGCGGCCGTGGGCCTGCAGGGCCGCCTGCACCACGGCCTGCGCGCCCTCGTGCTGCTCCAGGTCGTCGGCCACCAGCAGGGCCTCGCCGCCCTCGGCGGTGATCTGGTCGCGCACGGCCTCGCAGGGGCCGGCGGCGCGGTCCACCAGCACCACGTGCGCACCCTCGGCCGCCATGCGCAGCGCGCAGGCCCGGCCGATGCCCTGCGCAGCACCGGTCACGACGACCACGCGCCCCTGGTAGCGCTGGGCGGCGATTCCGGTCATGGTCAGCGCCCGAGGTCCTTGGCGCTGACGCCCGCGATGCCCCAGTTCTCCTTGGGCATTTCGTGGATCCAGACGCGGATGGTTTCCTTCTTCGCGTCGGTGGCCTCGTGCAGCGCCTGGGTGACCTTCTCGATCACGGCCTTCTTCTGCTCGGGGGTGCGGCCTTCGAGCATGTAGATCTGTGCGAATGGCATGGTGGTGATCTCCCGGGTCAGTTGGCTTTGATGTCCAGCTTGCGGATCAGGGAACCCCAGCGGTTGTTCTCGGCCTTGATGAAGGCGCCGAACTCCTGGGGCGTGGTGACCCGCAGGTTGCCGGAGATGTTGTCGAACGCGGTCTTGGCCTCGGCCGTCTTGGCACCCTTGGCCCAGGCGTCGTGCAGCTTCTGCACGATGGCTGGCGGGGTGGCCGCGGGGGCGACCAGGCCGAACCAGGTTTCCACCGCGAAGCCGGGGTAGCCGGACTCGGCCACCGTCGGCACGTCGGGCAGCGCAGCGGCGCGCGTGGGCGAGGTCACGGCCAGCGCCTTGAGCTTGCCCGCGCGGATATGCGGCAGCGTGGTGGCCAGCGAGCTTTCCATGCTCATGAGCATGGTGCCCGAGAGCAGGTCCGGCACGATCTGGCTGGAGCCCTTGTAGGGCACGTTCAGCAGCTCGATGCCGGCCACCGACTGCAGCAGCTCGGCGGCCAGGTGGTTGCTGGTGCCGATGCCGGACGTGGCGTAGCCGAGCTTGCCCGGGTTGGCCTTGGCGTAGGCCACCAGGCCCTTGAGGTCGGAGAACGGCGCGCTCGGGTGGACGACGATCACGCAGGGCGTGGTGCCGACCAGCGAGATCGGGGCGAAGTCCTTCTCGACCTGGAACGGCAGCTTGTCGTAGAGGTAGGGCGCAATGGCCAGGCTGCTGATGGCCGACAGGCCGATGGTGTAGCCGTCCGGGGCCGCCTTGGCCACCGCGTCGGTGCCGATGTTGCCGCCCGCGCCGGCCTTGTTCTCGACCACGAAGGACTGGCCCAGGGCGTCGCCCATGGCCTTGGCCGCGGTGCGGCCCATGATGTCGGTGGGGCCGCCCGGCGGGAAGGGCACGATCAGCTTGACGGGGCGGGCGGGGTAGGCGTCCTGCGACCAACCTGCTGTGGGTGCCAGGGCCAGGCCAGCCCCCACGGAGGCGATGAAATCTCTGCGTTGCATAGGGTGTGTTCCTCAGGCGGCTTTTTTCTGTTGGCGGGCGTCGCGCTCGCGGGCCATGGTCATGGCGGTGTCTTCGATCATGTCTTCCTGGCCGCCGACCATCTTTTTGCGGCCCAGTTCGACCAGGATGTCGCGCGCCGACAGGCCGTACTTGACGGCGGCGCGCTTGGCGAACAGCAGGAAGCTGCCGTACACGCCGGCGTAGCCCAGCGTGAGCGCGTCGCGGTCGATGCGGATCGGGAAGTCCATGATGGGCGTGACCAGGTCTTCGGCCACGTCCTGGATCTTCCAGACGTCCACACCGGTCTGCACGCCCATGCGGTCGAGCACGGCGACCAGCACTTCCATCGGCGTGTTGCCTGCGCCTGCGCCCAGGCCGGCGGCTGCGGCGTCGATGCGGGTGGCGCCACATTCAATGGCGGCGACCGAGTTGGCCACGCCCATGGCCAGGTTGTGGTGGCCGTGGAAGCCCAGCTCGGTCTCGGGCTTGAGCGCGTCGCGCACGGCCTGCAGGCGGGCCTTCACGTCGGCGGGCAGCATGTAGCCGGCCGAGTCGGTGATGTAGATGCAGTTGGCGCCGTAGCCCTCCATCAGCTTGGCCTGTTTCACCAGGCCTTCGGGGCTGTTCATGTGGGCCATCATCAGGAAGCCCACGGTGTCCATGTCGAGCTGGCGCGCGTAGGTGATGTGCTGTTCGCTCACGTCGGCTTCGGTGCAGTGCGTGGCGACGCGGATGGTGTGCACGCCCAGGCCGTGCGCCATCTTCAGGTGGTCGACGGTGCCGATGCCGGGCAGCAGCAGGGCCGAGACCTTGGCCTGCTTCATCAGCGGGATCACGGTGCCCAGGTACTCCTCGTCGGAGTGGGCCGGGAAGCCGTAGTTGACGCTGGAGCCGCCCAGGCCGTCGCCGTGGGTGACCTCGATCAGCGGCACGCCGGCGGCGTCGAGGCCGCAGGCGATGCTCTTCATCTGGTCGAGCGTCATCAGGTGGCGCTTGGGGTGCATCCCGTCGCGCAGGGTCATGTCGTGCAGGGTGATTTTTTGCTGGCTCATGGGGTGCTCCGGATCAGGCGGCGACGGGTTCGAGCACGAGCTCGCCCTTCAGGATTTCTTCGGCAAACATCTCGGCGGTGCGCGCGGCGGCGGCGGTCATGATGTCCAGGTTGCCGGCGTACTTGGGCAGGTAGTCGCCCAGGCCCTCGACCTCCATGAAGACCGAGACGCGGTTGCCGTCGAAGACGGGGCCGTTGACCAGCTTGTAGCCCGGCACGTACTTCTGCACTTCCTTGATCATGTCGTGCACCGACTTCGTGATCGCGGCCTCGTCGGGCGTGCCTTCGACCAGGCAGTGCACCGTGTCGCGCATGATCAGCGGCGGCTCGGCCGGGTTGATCACGATGATGGCCTTGCCCTTTTTCGCGCCGCCCACCTTCTCGACCGCGCCGGCCGTGGTGCGGGTGAACTCGTCGATGTTCTTGCGCGTGCCGGGGCCGACCGACTTGCTGGACACGGTGGCCACGATCTCGCCGTAGGCCACCGGCTGCACGCGGCTGACCGCGTAGACCATGGGGATGGTGGCCTGGCCGCCGCAGGTGACCATGTTCACATTCATCTCGCGCTGGCCGACGTGCTGCTTGAGGTTGACGGGCGGCACGCAGTAGGGGCCGATGGCCGCGGGCGTGAGGTCGATCATCATCGCGCCCTGCGCGTTGACCTTGCGCGAGTTCTCGGCGTGCACGTAGGCGCTGGTGGCGTCGAACACGATCTGCACGCCGTCGGCCTTCATGTGCGGGATCAGGCCGTCCACGCCCTCGGCGGTGGTCTTGATGCCCATTTCCTTGGCGCGCTTGAGGCCGTCGGAGTTGGGGTCGATGCCGACCATCCACACGGGTTCGAGCACCGGGCTGCGCTGCAGCTTGGCCAGCAGGTCGGTGCCGATGTTGCCGGGCCCGATCAGGGCGCACTTGATTTTTTTCGTCATGGGTTGACTCCAGAAAAAAGGAAAACGGGGCTCAGGGTCGGGCGTGCAGCCAGCCGGCCAGCCAGCGGGTCAGGCGCGGCGCCACCACCCAGGTCATGAGGACCACCACCAGCACGGTGATGACCATGGTGCGCGGCACCAGCGGCCAGTCGGCCAGCAGCGGCGCCACGGTGAGGAACAGCAGCAGCACGGTCGGGAAGATGCCCAGCCAGGTCACGACCGCCACCTTCCAGCGCGGCGGCGGCGCCTTGGTGGTGCTGCCCGCAGGCGCGAACCAGTAGTCCAGCCCGCTGACGCGGCGCATCTCCTGCGCACCGACCGTGTGGGGCGCGACCTGCGCCAGCCAGTGCGAGCGCTCGGGCGAGTCCTGCCAGGCGGCCAGGTGCGCGTCGTTGTCGAACGCGAACACCACGTGGTAGAGCAGGGGCTCGTCGCCGCTGCCGGCCTCGCCGGGCCGCACCAGCTGTCCGCCCAGGTGGCCGGGGAAGTGGGTTGCCGCATCGATCATGCCGGCCATGGCCGCCTCGAAGCCTGCCACCGCACCGGGCGCGACCCTGCGCGTGACCAGCACGGTCACGGCGCGCGAAGGGGTGGCGGGTGCGTTCATGGGCGCAGGCTGCTCAGGGTGGCGCTCAGACGAAGCGCATGCCCACCGTGCCCAGGTCCTGGAAGCGCACGTTCACGCTGTCGCCGGCCTGCACCGCGATGGCTTCGGTCACGCCACCGGTCATGATGAAGCTGCCCGCCGGGATCTCCTGGCCACGCGCACCGAGGTGGTTGGCCAGGGCGGCGATGGCGGCGGCCGGGTGGCCCATCACGGCGGCGCCGGCGGCCATGGCCACGATCTGGCCGTTCTTCTCCAGCACCACGCCCAGCGTGCGCAGGTCCAGGTCTTCCACCCGGCGCGAGCGGCCGCCGATCACGAAGCGCGAGGCCGAGGTGTTGTCGGCGATCACGCTCTTGAGGTCGAACTTGAAGTCGCGGTAGCGGCTGTCGATGATCTCCACGCCGGGGATCACGAAGTCGATGGCGGCCATCACGGCGCCGACGTGGCAGCCCGGGCCCTTGAGCGGCGCCTTGGTGACGACGCAGATCTCGGCCTCGACCTTGGGGTGGATGAGTTCCGACGTCTGGATGTCGCTGCCTTCGGCGCAGGCCATGTAGTCGCTGACGAAGCCGAAGACCGGCGTTTCCACGCCCATCTGCTTCATCTTGGCGTAGGAGGTCAGGCCGCACTTGAGTCCCACGGTCTTGTGGCCGCGGCCTTCCTTGCGCGCGCGGATGATGTCCTGGATCGCGTAGGCGTCGTCCCAGTCCATGTCCGGGTGGTCGTCGGTGATCTTGGTGACGTCGTGCGCCTTCAGCTCGGCGTTTTCCAGGTGTTCGGCCAGCTGGGCGAGGGTGTTCTTGTCGAGTTTCATGTGGTTGGTTCCTTCCCGCTCAGGCGACGAATCGGACAGAGGTGCCACCGAGGCCGCCGACGCTGCAGTACAGGCTGTCGCCCGCGACCACGGGCACCAGCGGAGACTGCGAGCCCGAGAGGATGATGTCGCCGGCCTTCAGGCCGATGCCCAGGCGGCCCAGCGTGTTGGCCAGCCAGGCCACCGCGTTGACCGGCGAGCCCTGCACCGAGGCGCCGCAGGACGTGCTGATGATTTCGCCGTTCTTTTCCAGCACCATGCCGGCCAGCGCGAGGTCGATGTCGCGCGGGCTCTTGCGCAGGCCGCCGAGGGTGAGCACGCCACACGACGCGTTGTCGGCCACGGTGTCCTGGATCTTGATCTTCCAGTCCTTGATGCGGCTGTCGACGATCTCGAAGCAGGGCATCACGCAGTCGGTGGCGCGCAGCACGTCGGCCGCGGTCACGCCCGGGCCTTCGAGGTCGCGCGCCAGGATGAAGGCGACCTCGGCCTCGGCTTTGGGCGCGATCATGGTGCTCACGGAGATGGGCTGGCCTTCGTTGTAGACCATGCCCGAGAGCAGGTGGCCGAAGTCGGGCTGGTTGACCTTGAGCATGTCCATCACGACCTTGCTGGTCACGCCGATCTTCTTGCCCACCACATGTTCACCGGCGTCCAGGCGGCGCTGGATCATGCGCAGCTGGATCTGGTAGGCGTCCTCGATGGTGATGTCCGCTTCGCGGTCGGTCAGCGGGGCGACGGGCTGGCGGTCGAGCAGCGACTGGTAGAGCTCGTCGCCGTACTGCTGGATCTTCTGTTTGTCCATGGTGTGTGTCGGATGGGTGAAAAAGGTCAGGCGGCGGCCCGCGCGTCGGCTTCGGCGAGGAAGTTCGACACCAGCTGCACGAAGCGCGCGGCGTGTTCGATCTGCGTCCAGTGGCCGCAGTGGCCGAACACGTGCAGCTGGCTGTTGGGGATCCACTGGCTCAGCGTCAGCGAGGTCTGCAGCGGGATCACCTGGTCCTCGCGACCGTGCACGATGAGCGTTTCGTGCGGCAGTGCGCGGATCGCGGCTTCGGGGCTGGCCATGGCGTCGACCCAGCGCTGGCGCGGGGCGGGGAACATGGCCGAGAAGGACTCCTGGAAGCCGGGGCGGACGCTGGCCTGGTAGCGCAGCTCGGCCAGTTCGTCGGTGACCAGGGAGCGATCGTGGGCGAACACGTCCATGATGCGCTTCATGTTGTCCAGCGACGCCTCGTAGCCCCAGACCGCGTCCAGGCCCGGCGTGATCGGGAAGGGCACACCCACGGAACCCATGAGCACCAGGCGGCGCACGCGCTGCGGGGCGCGAACGGCCAGTGCCAGCGAAAGCGCGCCGCCGAAGCTGTTGCCGACCACGTCGGCCTGCTCGACACCCATCGCGTCCAGCAGGTCCAGCGCCTGCTGGACCCAGGTGTCCATGTTGTAGGTGATGCCGGCCGGACGGTCGGAGTAGCCGAAGCCGACCATGTCGGGCGCGATCACGCGGCGGTCCTGGGCGATGACGGGCATCGCCAGGCGCCAGTTGGCCCAGGCGCTCACGCCCGGACCGGAGCCGTGGATGAACAGCACCGGCGGCTGGCCCGGCTTCGAGGTGCCGAGGTCGTGCACGTTGCTGTTGAAGCTGCCCGTGCGGACGCTGCGGGCGATTTCGGGGTTGTGCGGTGCGTTCACAGCTTCACCATGACGTTGCGGAGCTCGGTGTAGAACTCCAGGGAGTGGACGCCGCCCTCGCGGCCGATGCCGCTGGCCTTGCTGCCGCCGAAGGCGGTGCGCAGGTCGCGCAGGAACCAGCTGTTGATCCAGCACAGGCCGACCTCGATGGCCGCGGCCATGCGGTGGGCCTTGCCCAGGTCCTGCGTCCACACGGTGGTGGCCAGGCCGTAGTCGGTGGCGTTGGCCAGCGCAATCGCTTCCTCTTCGGTGTCGAAGGGCGCGATGTGGCAGCAGGGGCCGAAGATCTCCTCGCGGATCACGCTGGCGCTTTCGGGCAGGCCGGTCCAGATGGTGGGCTGCACGAAGTGGCCGTTGGCGTACTCGCCCGTCATGGCCGGTTCGCCGCCGCCGGTGACGACGGTCGCGCCCTCGGCCTTGGCCTTGGCGTAGTAGCCCATGACCTTCTGCTTGTGCTCCGCCGAGATCAGCGGGCCGATGCCCACGCCCGGCATGTCGGGGCCGCCGATCTTCAGGCCCTCGGCCTTTTCCTTGAGCGCGGCGACGAACTTGTCGAAGATCGGGCGCTGCACGTAGACACGTTCGGTGCCCAGGCAGACCTGGCCGCAGTTCTCGAAGGCGCTGCGGGTGATGCCGGCGATGGCCTTGTCGAAGTCGGCGTCGGCGAAGACGATACCGGCGTTCTTGCCACCCAGCTCGAACGAGACCGGGCGCACACCCTTGGCGGCGGCGGCCATGATGGCCTCGCCGGTGCGGGTCTCGCCGGTGAAGGTGATGCCGTTGACGCCCGGGTGCTTGGTGATGAATTCGCCGGCCGAGCCGGGGCCGAAGCCGTGCAGCACCTGGTACACGCCCTTGGGCACGCCGACCGCGTTCATCACCTCGCCCAGCAGCGTGGCGGTGGCAGGCGTTTCTTCCGACGGTTTGACGATCACGGTGTTGCCGCAGGCCAGGGCCGGACCGACCTTCCAGGTCATCAGCAGCAGCGGCAGGTTCCAGGGGCAGATCACGCCGACCACGCCCAGGGGCGTGCGCAGGCCGTAGCTGATGGCCGTGCCGCCGTCGGGCGTGGTCATCTGGAAGCTCTCGGTCGGCACGTTCTTGACGATGTCCGCAAAGATCTTGAAGTTGGCGGCGCCGCGCGGGATGTCGATGTGCGAAGCCAGCGAGCGCGGCTTGCCGGTGTCGGCCAGTTCGGCGGCGAGGAAGTCGTCGAAGCGGCGGTTGATCTCGTCGGCCACCGCGTGCAGCAGTTCGGCGCGCTTGACCACGCTCATCTTGCCCCACTCGCCCTTGAGCGCGGCGCGGCCCGCGGCCACGGCCGCGTCGACCTCGGCCTGGCCGGCCTCATGCACCTGGCCGACGACTTCATTGGTGGCCGGGTTGCGGTTTTCGAAGGTCTTGGCGGTGGCGACGAATTCGCCGTTGATGAAGTTCAGGAACTGTTTCATGGTGCGTGAGGAAGGAAAAGAAAAGTCAGTCGAGGCCCAGGGCCTTCAGGCCGGCGCGGGCACAGGCTTCGTCCTGTTCGGCCGAGCCGCCGGACACGCCGATGCCGCCGATGCGCTGGCCACCGGCCACGATGGGCAGGCCGCCACCGAACAGCACCAGGCGCTGGCGCTGGTTCAGGCCGATGCGCAGCAGCTCGTCGTCACCGATCACGCCGCCCCACTGCGAGGTGGGGAAGCCGAAGCTGGCCGCGGTGTAGGCCTTGTCGATCGCGATGTCGATCGAATGCAGAAAGGCATTGGGCATGCGCAAGAAGGCGGCGAGCGTGCCCGAGGCATCGGTCACGGCCACGTTGATGCGAATGCCCAATGCCTCTGCATGCGCCACCGCCGCCTGACAGGCCAGCGAGGCCGCCGACGCGGTGATGACAGAAGAGGGAACAGAAAGAACGAGTGACATGAAAAGAAGAACCGTTGGCGTGAAGTGACTTCAGAACCGAGGGGCACCGAGGAACCGGCTTCGCCGGGCCTCAGGTGCCGTCCCCCCTCCCAGCGCCGCAGGCGCGCCAGAGAGGGGGGAAGCCGCGAAGCGGCGCAGGGGGGAGATCAGGTATAGACGTCCGTGAAGGACGGCACAGCTTCACCGGTGTGATAGAAGATCCCGCTCCACAGCTGGTCCTCGGTCCAGGTCGTCACGGGGCGGTCGCGCTGGGCCAGGTAGCCCAGGCCGGCGAAGGTCTCGTTGCGGTTGCCACTGGGGTCGAAGAAGTAGATCGTCTCGCCGCGGGTGATGCCGTGGCGCGTCGGGGCGACGTCGATCTTGGTCTTGTTCTTGGCCATCACGTCGGCCGACTTCAGCACGTCGTGCCACGAGTCGAGGAAGAAGGCGATGTGGTGCAGGCCGCTCTTGGCGCCGCCCACGAAGGCGATGTCGTGCGGCGTGGTGGTGCGGGCCATCCAGGTGGCGGCCTGCATGTTGCCTTCGGGGCCGACCAGCACCTGCTCGGTCAGGAAGAAGTCCAGCGCCTCGGTCATGAAGCGCGTGTTGTCGGCCACGGTGTTGATGCCGGCTTCGGGGTTCATCTCGCACATCAGCAGCAGGTGGTCCAGCCAGTGCACGCCCGAGCCCTTGAGGCCGTCCGGCCACGGGTCGGGGTTGGTGGTGCCGACTTCGGTGCCCACGTACTCCTTCATGGCGTACAGGCGCATCTCGTGGCCGCTGGGCAGGTTGAACTGCAGCATGCGGCCGGTGGACGGCAGGGTGCCTTCGGGCAGCACGGTGGTCTTCACGCCCCAGGCTTCCACCTTCTTCTGCAACTCGTCGAGGTCGCTGTCCTTCTCGACCTTGTAGGCCACGTGGTTCAGGCCGGCCTGGTCGGACGGTGTCAGGATCAGTGAGTACTTGTCCCACTCGTCCCAGCACTTGAGGTAGACATTGCCGGCCTTGTCTTTCATGGTGGTCTTGAGGCCGAGCACGTTTTCGTAGTGCTTGACCGCGGCGTCCATGTCCATCACTTTCAGGCTCGCGTGCCCGATGCGCATCACACCCATGTTGTGTCTCCTGGTGGTTGGTTACTGCTGCTGAATCGAAGGGCTGGCAGTCGCAGACTCTGCGCGCCCCTTGGAAAACGGTTTGCTCAACTTGCCGGCCACTTCGAGGTTCACCGGCGTCTGTGGCGCCACGCGGCAGGCCAGCGTGTAGCCCTGGTTCTCTTCGTCGAGCGTCACGTGTGCGCGGCTGATCGGCCCCAGGGCCTTGATCTGTCCCTCGACGATGCGGACCTTGCAGACACCGCAGCCGCCATTGACGCAACCCACCGGGATGCCCTTGCGGCCCAGGCGGACCATGCCGGTGAGCAGGCTTTCATTGCCGGCGCAGGGAAAGGTCTCGTCCGTCTGGGCGACGTGCACGGCGAACTTGGGGCGGGAGTCAAACAGGGACATGTCTCAGTTCTTCTTCAACGCAGCAGCTCCAGCTGCCAAAGATAGGGTGGAGCGGCCATACCGTCCAATACCGAATTTTTGCGACCCTATACTGGTGAGGTATTGCGAACCGAACCAGGAGGCCTCATGGATCTCAAGGACATGCGCCAGTTTCTGGCGGTCGCCGAAGAGCGCAACTTCACCCGCGCGGCCGAGCGCCTGCACATGGCGCAGCCGCCGCTGTCGCGCCAGATCAAGGCGCTGGAAGACGAGATGGGTGCGCCGCTGTTCCTGCGCACGCCGGCCGGTGTGGAGCTGACCGAGGCGGGCCAGACGCTGCTGGACGAGGTGCCCAACCTGCTGCACCTGGCGCAGCGCGCGGCCGAGCGCACGCGGCGCGCGGCACAGGGCCTGACCGGACAGCTCGACGTGGGCATCTACGGCTCGGGCGTGCTGGATGTCATTCCCCGCGTGCTCGCAAAATTCCACGCGCAGCGGCCCGAGGTGCGCATCGCGCTGCACAACCTCACCAAGTCCGAGCAGCTGCAGGCGCTGCGCGAGCGGCGCATCAGCGTGGGCTTCAACCGCCTGATTCCGCCCGAGCCGGACCTGGTGGTCGAGTCGGTGCTGCGCGAGCCGCTGCTGGTGGCGATGCACGAAGCGCACCCGCTGGCGCAACGCCAGCAGGTCGGGATGGCCGACCTCGACGGGCTGCCCATGATCCTCTACCCCAACGAGGCCATCCACGGGCTGGCGCAGGAAGTGGCCGAGGCCTTCCGCCAGGAAGGCGTGCGGCTGGCGGTCGAGCAGGACGTCGAGGACGTGGTGACGGCCGTGGCCCTGGTGGCCAGCGGCTTCGGGCTGACCATTGCCACCCGGTCGGCCGCCAGCCTGCGCCTGCCGGGCGTGGTGTTCGTGCCCTTGCGCAGCCGCCACCTCAAGGACCTGGAGCTGAGCTGCCTCTACCGGCGCGGCGATCCGTCGCCGGTGCTGGCCATGTTCCTGGAGGTGGTGCGTGCGCATGGGAAGAGCGAAGCGAAGGGCGGCAACGACCTCAGACCTGCCTGAACAGCGGGCTGCGGGTGGCCTGCGCGTCGGCCGCCGAGAGGAACTTCTCGGTGTAGATGTCGCGCTCGAACAGACGGCCCTGCATCAGGGTGGAGATGCAGGCCTCGATCATGGGCGGCGGCCCGCACAGGTAGGCCTTCTGGCCCGCGAAGCTGCCGCCGAAATGCGCCTTGGCCGCTTCGTGCACGAACCCGCGATAACCGTCCCAGTCCGAGCCCTCGGGCTCGTGCGAGAGCGCCGGCACGTACGTGAAGTTGGCGTGCTGTTCGGCGAGCGCGCGGAACTCGGCGTCGTAGTACAGCTCCTCGCGGGAACGCTGCCCGTAGACCAGGGTGATCGGCAGCGTGCAGCCGCGCGAGAGCAGGTCCACGATCATCGAGCGCGGGCTCGACAGCCCCGAGCCGCCGGCCATGAACAGCATCGGCTGGCGCGCCGACTCGCGCACGAAGAAGCGGCCGTAGGGGCCGGCCACGCGCAGGCGGTCGCCGGCCTTGAGCTGCTCGTGCAGCCAGGTGGTGCCGGCGCCGCCGGGCAGCTTGCGCACGTTGAGCTCGATGCCCTTCGTGGCCGCCACGTCGGCGGGGTGGTTGGCGATCGAGAAGGCGCGGCTGCCCACACCCGGGATCTCCACCTGCACATACTGCCCCGCCTGGAAGTCGATGGCCTTGTCCAGCTGCAGGTGGATCGCCTTGATGGTGGGCGTGAGGTCCTCGACGCGGCTGACCGTGGCCGCGAAGTCGCGCACCGGGATCACGCGCGCATCGGGTTCCTCGTCGATGTCGGCTTCGATGGTGGTGTCGGCCTGCAGCGTGGCGCAGCAGGCCAGGGTCTTGCCATCGTCGCGCTCGAAGTCCATCAGCGCGAACGGGTTGGCCGCGCCGTGGTCCACCTCGCCATCGCAGACCTGCACCTTGCAGGTGCCGCAGAGGCCGTGGCCGCAGGCGTGCGGCAGGTAGAGGCCTTGCCGCAGCACCGCGTCCAGCACCGTCTGGCCTTCTTCGACCTCGATGGTCGTGCCCAGCGGCTCGATCGTCAGTTGGTAGCTCATGACCGGATCAGCTGAACGAGCCCTTGATCCCTGTGAGGCCAGGGGTTCTGAAGCGGATCGCGTCCTTGTGCACCAGGCCGTTCTCGGCCAGCGACTTGGCCGGGTCGGGCGTCCAGGGCTGGCCGTTCTTCTTCCACTCGACCTTGGCCCAGTCGATCCGGGCCCAGTCGGGGTGGTAGCCGTAGATGCCGGGCAGCACCGCGGCCGACAGCGCGCCGAACGGGGTGTCCGGCGGCAGCGGCAGGCAGAAGGGCGCGCAGAACATCAGGTGGTCTTCCCAGCCGATGTAGAGCAGCGGCGCGGGGAAGTTCTCGCGCACATCCTGGGGCGTGAACTCGTAGGGGGCGATGGCAACGACGCTCATTTCTGCTCTCCTTGCACCAGGGGCTCGCCCTTCCAGGCGGCAAAGTTCTTCTGGTCTTCCGAACCTTCGAAGTCGAAGTTGTCGCGGCCCACTTCCATCTCGTAGTACTTGAGCACGGCCATCAGCGGGTCGAAGCCCTCTGCGGTCGGGTCGGTGCCTTCTGGGAAGCAGTGGCCCTGGTAGATCTGGTGCACCGGCAGCCAGCTCTGCACGTACTTCTCGGGCTCGTGGTCGAAGATGCTCTTGCAGTGGTCGCTGCAGAAGTGGTACTTGTAGGCCTTGTAGTCGCTGTCGCGGTAGCAGATCTTGCTGGGGTCACCCTCTTCGGTGAACAGCATCGGGATCTGGCAGGTCGTGCACAGCATCGGCAGCGTCTTGTTGTAGTAGCGGTTGCCGGCCTGCTGCTGCTCGCGGAAGTACTCGAAGCGCGGGCGGTAGTACTTGTCGAAGGTCTCGGGGTACTTCTCCGACAGCCAGGCCATTTCCTCGTCGCTCGGAATCCAGGTGTGGAAGGGCGCGGCGGCGCTGTAGTTGTAGAAGGTGTTCCAGGCCTGGTGGCTGATGTGGTCCTTGCCTTCGCAGGCCTGCTTCCAGCCGGCGGGCTCGCGGATGCCGTAGCGCGCCAGGTCCTTGAACAGGGCGCCGCCGTTTTCTTCGGCGTACATCTCCCAGGCTTCTTTCCAGCTCATCACGCGCTTGGGCAGCATGTAGTCCTGCATCATGGCCACGAGGGTCAGCAGGCGGTAGCCGCGCCAGAACCACTTGTCGATCCAGCGCTGCACGATGGGCACGTTGTCCGGGTCCTGCTCCAGCAGGAACTTGATGCACTCGATGCCCAGCGTCATGTGGCGGCTCTCGTCGGACTGGGCCGAGAAACCGAAGGTGACGGTGCTCATGTCGCCGTTGTGCGCCGCACCGCTCATGAAGGGCACGAACAGCAGGTTGGTCAGCACGTACTCGAACGAGAAGCTGACGGCGGTCAGGAACTCGAACGGGCCGCCGGTGCAGGCGTCTTCGAAGAAGGACTTCGGCACCGACAGGTACCACACGCGGTCGAACCAGTGGTTCGAGTGGTGCATGCCGTTGAAGTACTTGTTGTAGTGGCTGATGGCGTGCGTCTCGGTCTGGTAGTGGCGCAGCTCGTCGATGGACTGCATCTGCGCGGCGACGCGGGCGCCCTCACCGGTGAACTGGCGGCCGACGTGGGCGAAGCCGCGGTGCGCGTAGTACTCCAGCGGCGTCACGCCCTGGATGAACAGCTTGAGCGCGTTGACGTAGCGCGCGTCGGCCACGCCGAGCTGGCCGTTGTTCTGCGCAAAGGCCTCGATCACGGCGTAGAGCTTCTTCTCCTTCTCGCCCTGGTACTTCCAGTAGGCGTCCATGGTCAGGCGGAACGGGTCCTGCCACTTGTCCCAGTCGTGGATCTTGATGCCCTCGTACTTGTCGTACGGGAACACCTTGTCCATCGGCTGGTAGCTGGTCTCCCAGCCCAGGCCGCGGGTCATGGCGGCGTAACGTTCCTTCAGGCCGAGCTTCTTGCTCGCAACACGGGTGTCCATGCGTTGTCTCCTTCTGCGTTGTGTTCAATGCGACCAGCTGAGGGTCAGCTGGTCGTCGTCCTCGTCGATGTGGCCCGAGAGGGTGACGAGGTTGACGTGGATGGCTTGCAGGTCGTAGGGTCGGCCGGTCAGGCCCTCGATGGTTTCGCGGCGGATGGTCAGGCTGCCGGGCGCGTTGATCTTGACCAGGCCGGTCGGGTGGGTCAGCACGGCGTTCGGGTTGTCGGCCACGATGGCGTCGATCACCGGGCGGGACTCTTCGTTGTGCTGGAAAGCGATGAATACGTCGGACATGTTGTGGTCTCCTGTTCAGGTCTGGTCAGGCGGCCACGCCGGTCTTGGCCAGGCGCGCCTGCAGCTGCACGCGGGCGTCGCTGAGCACGGTCTCGCCGGTTTCGCCCAGCGCAAGGCGGGCGATGGGCGAGAGGGCGGCCTGGGCGCGGTCCATCCAGTGGCCGGCCCAGCCGCGCAGCAGGGCGCGGTTGGCGTCCGATTCGGCGCCGGCGGCCTTGATGACGGCGTCGATCCAGCGCGCGCTCTCGTCGTGCCATTCGGGCATGAAGCTGGTCAGCATCGCGACCGCGGTGCCGCCCTGCAGCGCGACGTGGTCGTCCACGAAGCCGCCGTAGACCAGCGGGTACAGCAGACCGTCGAGCGCGAAGTTCTGCGCTACGAACAGCTCGAACGGGTCGCTGACCACGAAGCTGTCTTCCACCAGGCGGCGCAGACCCTGCCACTCGGGGGCGTCCAGCCAGGCCTGCTTGCCGTCTTCCAGCGACTGCGGCTCGCCCAGCACCAGGCCCAGGCGGGTGAGGTACTGCGCCACACCCAGGTTGTCCATCGCGTGGAACATGGCCGGCGCGGTGAAGGCGGTGCCATAGCCGTAGGCGCAGATGGAGGCGTTGTTCATGTTGGCGCCCCAGGCCGCGTGGCGCAGCGGCATCAGCACCGTCAGGGCCTTCTCGCGCACGGCGTCGGGCATCTTGCCGACCATGCCGCGCTGCTCGACGAACTGGAAGTTGGCCTCCATCGCGTCCTGCTGCTTGGCGCGGGTCATGGTCCAGGTGGCGTAATAGAACTGGCGCGGGTCCTTGAGCACGTACCAGTCGGCCAGCACGATCTTGCTGCGGCTGGCGTCGAAGAGTTCGTGGCCCGGGTCCCAGGTCGGCCGGTAGTGGAAGTTGACCATCGGCTGGGCGCCGAAGGTGGCTTCCTGGTAGCGGCTGGCGGTCTTGTCGCCGCCGATGTATTTCGCCACGTGGGCGTAGGTCTGGCGCAGCGGCGTGATCTCCCGCGCCTGCAGATCGATGTTCATCGGTGCTTGTCTCCGTTGGAATGGTTGTTGAACGGCTCTCGGGAACTCAGGTGTCCAGACGCTGCACCCGGTTGTTGGCGCAGAAAGCCTCGAAGGCCGGGGCAGGCAGCATCAGCTCCACCGCCAGCTCCGGCCAGCCGATCGAGAACTCGAAGGCGACCAGGCCGTCGGCACGGCGTTCGATGACCCGCACGAAGCGCAGCGAGGTGTCGACGGCGGGCAGGGAGGTGTCGGTGGTCTGGGGCATGGTGCTGGGGGCGGTCGGTGCGTTGTCGGACGCGTCCCCTTTCGCAGATGGCGTGCCAGTCCGCCGGGGTTGGGCCAAAAATCTCGATATTTCAGGGAAATCCCTGAGAAAAATGTCGGTGTGCAGCGCAGCATCTGGATCGCCCGTCAATCTTCGATAGCCTGTTTCTTGAGCTGTTGCGGTGCAGCACGAAGGAAAAGTCTTGATTTGATGAGGCGCTTTTGGCCGCGAGTGATCAAATGATCAATTTCAGGCACTGCTTCGCCGGCTTGTCGATCTGGGGGAGCGTGGCGGAAAATATCGAGATTCCAGTCGCCGCAGAGCGACCCACCGGAGACACCTTTGGACCCCCATCTGACCTACCCGCCCGACAACGACCTGCGCCGGCTGCTGCGCTTCGAGCCGCACAGCGGCGCCATCTGGCTGGGCGAGCGGCGCATGGTGCTGCTGCACACCGCGGCGCTGACGGCCCTGCGCCACGACCTCATCACCTCGGTCGGCAAGGACCACGCGCGGCGACTGCTCACGCGCCTGGGTTATGCCTGCGGCCTGCACGACGCCGGTTTCGCTGCCAAGACGCGCGGCAAGAAGACGCTGGAAGACATGTTCCTGGTCGGGCCGCAGCTGCACATGCTCGAAGGCGCGGCGCGCGTGACGCCGGTGCGGCTGGAAATGGACGCCGCGGCCGGCCGCTTCGAGGGCATGTTCCGCTGGGACGACTCGTGGGAGGCGCACGCGCACCGCCTTCACTATGGCGTGGTCGACGAGCCGGCCTGCTGGACGCTGCTGGGCTACGCCAGCGGCTACACCAGCGCCTTCATGGGCCGGCTGATCCTGTTCAAGGAAATCAAGTGCTCGGCCTGTGGCGACGACCACTGCCTGATCGAGGGCCGCCCGATCGACGACTGGCCCGACGGCGACGCGCACCGCCAGTACTTCGAGGACGACTCGCTGCTGGAGAAAATGGCCGCGCTGAGCCAGCAGGTCGAGGCGTTGAAGAACACGCTGGAGCCGGCCGAGTCGGGTGGCATGCTGGTCGGTACCTCGCCGGGCTTCCAGCACGCGCACGACCTGATGCGCCGCGCCGCAACGACGCAGGTGACGGTGCTGCTGACCGGCGAGACCGGCGTGGGCAAGGAGCGCTTTGCGCGCGCGCTGCACGAACACTCCGAGCGCGCCGCCGGGCCGTTCGTGGCGGTCAACTGCGCGGCGCTGCCGGCCGAGCTGATCGAGGCCGAGCTGTTCGGCGTCGAGAAGGGCGCCTTCACCGGTGCGCACGCGGCGCGGGCTGGCCGTTTCGAGCGCGCCGAAGGCGGCACGCTGTTCCTCGACGAGGTGGGCGACATGCCGCTGCCCGCGCAGGCCAAGCTGCTGCGCGTGCTGCAGGAGGGCGAGATCGAGCGCCTGGGCAGCGAGAGCGCGCGCAAGGTCAACGTGCGCCTCGTGACGGCGACCAACGTCAACCTCGAAGCAGCGGTCGAGCGCGGGCAGTTCCGGCGCGACCTGTTCTACCGCCTCAACGTCTACCCGATCTGCATTCCGCCGCTGCGCGAACGCAGCAGCGACATCGAGCCGCTGGCGCAGCACCTGCTGGCGCGCTTCACCGCGCTGCACCAGAAGCGCCTGGGCGGCTTCAGCGACCGCGCGCTGCAGGCGCTGACGCGCCACAGCTGGCCCGGCAATGTGCGCGAACTGGAGAACCTGGTCGAGCGCGGCGTGATCCTCGCGGCGCAGGGCGGCGTGATCGAGGCCGAACACCTGTTCCCCAACCAGTCCGAGCCGGCACAGGACGGCATCGACCCGCAGGGCCGGCTGGCGCGCCGTGCACCCGAGGACGAGCTGCGCCTGTGCGCGCAGGTGCTCGATGCCGGCGTGCCGATCGAGACCCTGGAGGCGCAGGTGCTGGCCCTGGCGGTCGAGCGCAGCCGCGGCAACCTGGCCGGCGCCGCGCGCCTGCTGGGCCTGAGCCGCGCGCAGCTGGCCTACCGGCTCAAACGCCAGCATCAACAGGAAGCCGATTGAGGTCATCACCATGCTGCAAGACCTGCTTCAACCCGCGCACGCCGCCGGCCCCGCGCCGCGCAGCGACGAACCCGAGCCGCGCACCCTCACCGAACGCGCCTACCGCGCGCTGCGCCACGACATCGTGTGCGGCGATCTGCAGCCGGGCCAGCGCCTGCGCGTCGAACACCTCAAGGACCACTACGGCGTGGGCGCCGGCACGCTGCGCGAGGCGCTGGCGCTGCTGGTGTCCGACGCGCTGGTCACGGTCGAAGGCCAGCGCGGCTACCGCGTCAGCGCCGTGTCGCTGGACGACCTGTGCGACCTCACCGACACGCGCGTGCGGCTGGAAACCGAGGCGCTGCGCCAGTCGATCCGGCTCGGCGACGCGGGCTGGGAGAACTCGGTGCGCGAGGCCTTTGCGCAGCTCAGCGTGGCCGAGGAGGGCGGCGCCGGCCGCGACCCGGACCAGTGGGAGCGCGCCAACCGCCACTTCCACGAAACCCTGATCGCGGGCCACAGCTCACCCTGGACGCGGCACCTGCTGGACATCCTCTACCGCCACGGCGAGCGCTACCGCCACATCGCCATCCGCATCGGCGCCACGCCGGGCTTCGACCGCGACGTGCACGCCGAGCACGAGGGCATCTTCCTCGCGGCGATGGCGCGCCAGGAGGCCCGCGCGGCGCTGGCGCTGGAAGCCCACATCCGCCTGACCTGCGACATCCTGACCCGCCAGGCCGACGCGGCGGCAGGGGGCGGATTTAAGCTGGCTTAATACGGGCGGGGGTACGATGGACATTCTCTTTTTCCATCCGCACCGGTCATGAAACTCCCCAGCTTGCGAATCCTGCCCCTGGTCGCCCTTGCCGCCTGCGCCTGGCCCGCCTGGGCGGCCGACCCCGTCACCGATGCCTTGCAGAAGGCCTACGTGCCCTACCGTGCGGCCCTGTTCAAGACCAACGCCGGCCAGGCCGGCGAGTCGGCCGATGCGCTGAAGCAGGCGCAACAGGCCTGGTCCCAGGTCACCCAGCTCGTGAAGTCCCAGCCCACCGTCCCGTATGCCAACGATGCGCTCATGGCGCGCACCCTGAGCGGGGTCGAGGAGCACTACGCCAGGGCCGTGCAGCAGGTGGCCCCGGGGCAGTTGTCCCAGGCCCACGACACGCTCGAAGGTGTGCGCGACCTGCTCAGCGAACTGCGGCGCCAGAACCAGGTCATCGTCTACAGCGACCACATGAACGCCTACCACGCCCAGATGGAGCATCTGCTGGACGAGGGGCCGAAGTGGCTTCAGGCGGACGACGGCTTGCCGAAGCTGGCGGCGCAGGCGGGTGTGCTGACCTACCTGGCGGGCCTGCTCGCCAGCGAAGCCCCTGCGTCGGCGCAGTCATCGCCGGAGTTCAAGGAACTGCTGGGCGCGGTGACGCGATCGGTGGATGCGCTGAACGCGGCTGTGGCGGCGGGCGACAAGGCCCGGATCGAGAAGGCCATCGGCCAGGTCAAGGCACCCTACAGCAAGCTGTTCATCAAGTTCGGCTGAACCGGGGCACTGGCCCTCAGGCGCCCAGCGCCGGGAACAGCTTGGTCAGCCCGGCGGCCATCACCTCCACCGCCAGCGCGGCCAGGATCAGGCCCATCAGCCGGGTCATCACGTTGATGCCGGTCTGGCCCAGGAAACGGGCGATGGGCTTGGCCGCGGCGAAACACACGGCGGTGGCCAGCGCGATCACCACGCCATAGCCCACCAGCGCGGCGTGCTGGAAGAAGGTCTTGGCCTGGTCGGCGTAGATCACCACGGTGGACATGGTGGCCGGGCCGGTGAGCAGCGGAATGGTCAGCGGCACGACCGCGATGGAGGCCTTGGTGCCGGCGTCGTCCACCTCGCTTTTGGTGGCCTTGGCCTCGGCCGGCTGGGCGTTCAGCATGGACAGCGCCGAGGTCAGCAGCAGCATGCCGCCACCGACCTGGAAGCTCGCCAGCGAGATGCTGAAGAACTCCAGGATCTGCAGGCCGATCACCGCGCAGGTCGCGATGACCGCGAACGCGCTGAACGAGGAAATCAGGATGGTGCGCTTGCGCTGCGCCGAACTGAAACCCTGCGTGTAGTGGATGAAGAAGGGCACGATGGCCAGCGGGTTGACGATGGCCAGCAGGGTGATCAGGGGCTTGAAATCCATCCCGCTATTGTGCGGGCGCGGCGGCGCGAGGGGGCGCTTTCAGCCGGAACATCCCGTAGCCCTCCATGTGCAGCACCTTGTCGCCGTGCTGGTTGAACATCTCCCAGATGGTGCGCACCAGGCCCACGTCGGGACGCTTGCTCATCGGCCGCTTCTCGGTGATGGTGTGCTGCAGCCGCAGCACGTCGCCGGGGTAGACCGGCTTGGTCCACTTCAGGCTCTCCAGCCCGGGCGAGCCGAGGCTGGAGGTCTCGTGCAGGAAGTTGGTCACCATCAACCGCATGGCCATGGCGCAGGTGTGCCAGCCGCTCGCGCTGAGCGCCCCGAACACCGAGGCCTTGCCGCCTTCTTCGCTCAGGTGGAAGGGCTGCGGGTCGAACTGGCTGGCGAAGGCGACGATCTCTTCCTTCGTCGGCGAAATGCTGCCCAGGTCGCGGGTCTGTCCGACCTCCAGGTCTTCCCACCAGATCCTGATGTGCGGGCTGTTCTCGGGCGTGGTCGCGGTCATGGGGGTTCCTTGTTCAACGCCCGCCGGACACATCCAGCAGGCTCATGGTGGTGTAGCTGGCCGCCGGCGACAGCAGCCAGACGATGGCCTGTGCGACCTCGTCGGCCGTGCCGCCGCGCTGCATGGGCACCTGGTGTTTGAGCTGGTTCACACGGTCGGGGATGCCGCCCGAGGCGTGGATCTCGGTTTCGATCAGGCCCGGCCGCACCGCGTTGACGCGGATGCCTTCGGCCGCCACTTCCTTGGCCAGGCCGATGGTGAAGGTGTCGATGGCGCCCTTGGCCGCGGCGTAGTCCACGTACTGCCCGGGCGAGCCGATGCGCGCGGCGGCGCTGGAGACGTTGACGATGGCGCCGCCCTGGCCGCCGTGGCGCGTGCTCATGCGGCGCACCGCCTCGCGCGCGCAGAGGAAGCTGCCGAACACGTTGATGTCGAACATGCGCTTCCAGCGCGCCGCGCTCATCTCGTCGACCCGGGCGGTCACGTCCACCACGCCGGCGTTGTTCACCAGGCCGGTGAGCCGGCCCAGCTTGGCGTCGATCTTCCCGAACATGCGCAGCACCTGCGCCTCGTCGGCCACGTCGGCCTGCACGGTGATGGCGTTGCCGCCGTCGGCACGGATGGCGCGCACCACCTCGTCGGCGGTCAGCGAATTCGTGGTGTAGTTCACCGCCACCGCCCAGCCTTCGCGCGCGGCCAGCCGTGCCGTTGCCGCGCCGATGCCCCGGCCGCCGCCGGTCACCAGCAACACCCCGTTGGACCCTGCGTTCATCCTGCACCCTCCTGACGCACTGTCATTTTTGCGGTTACAACATGCACCTGTCGAAACTTAACGCAGGCGGCCCCGCGCAAGCGTCGCGCACCGGACCTGCCATTCATCGTTCGGAGACTTCATGGGCAGCTTTGTTCAACTCACTTCCGCCGACGGATTCCATTGTCCCGCCTACGTCGCGCAGCCCGCCGGCCAGCCCAAGGGCGGGCTGGTCGTGCTGCAGGAAATTTTCGGCGTCAACAGCCACATCCAGGCCGTGGCCGACGGCTACGCGGCCGAAGGCTATTTCGTGGTGGCGCCCTCCACCTTCCACCGGGTCAAGGCTGGCGTGGATCTGGGTTACACCGAGGCCGACATGGGCGCGGGCATGGCACTCAAGACCGCGGTCGAGGCCCTGCCCCCACCGGGCGTGATGGCCGACATCCAAGCCGCGATCCGTCTGGCCGCACAGGGCGGCAAGGTCGGCATCGTGGGCTACTGCTGGGGCGGCCTGCTGACCTGGCGCTCGGCCTGCACGCTGCAGGGGCTGTCGGCGGCGGTGCCGTACTACGGCGGCGGCATGACCACACCGGACGAGATGGCGCGCAAGGAGCAGGTGCCGACGCTGGCGCACTTTGCCGAGCAGGACCGCTGGATTCCGCTGGACGGCGTGGAGGCGTTCCGCCAGGCGCACCCTGCGGTGACGGTGCACCTCTATCCGGCGCACCACGGTTTCAACTGCGACCAGCGGGGCGCCTGGGACGCTCCCTCGGCCGCGCTCGCCCGTGAGCGTACGCTCGCCTTCTTTTCACAGCACCTGGGCTGAGTCCGGCATGCGCAACCTGCTGCGACGGGGCCTGTTGTGGCTGGCCTGTGGCGCGGCGCCTGTGATGGCGCAGACCCCGTACGCGGGGCCGCTGTTCGACGCCCATCTGCACTACAACGACGATGCCTGCGTGCAGGACGCACCCGACCCGGCCTGCCCGCACCCGCTGACCGATGTGCTGGCCCGCATGCAGCGCAACGGCGTGCGCGCGGTGCTGGCCAATTCGCGGCCCAATGCCGGCACCCTTGCCCTGGCCGGCGCGCGCGAGGCCACGCATGCCGCGGGCGTGACCGTGGTGCCCTTCGTGCGCCTGTACCGGGACCGGGCCGACTACAGCAGCTGGTTCCGGGACGAGAGCATCGTCGAGCTGGTGACCACCGAACTGGCGCGGGGCACACCGGCCGGACCCTATCAGGGCCTGGGCGAGTTCCACCTCTACGACAGCGCGAATGCCAACGGGCCGGTGGCGCGGCGGCTGATGGCACTGGCCGAGGAAAAGCAGCTTGCGGTGCTTGCGCACGTCGACGACGTGGCGATCGACCTGCTGATGGCTCACACCGCGGGGAAAGGCGATCTGCCGCCGGGCCGCCCCAAGGCAGATCAGCCCCCTGGGGGGGCAGCGACCCGCGAAGCGGCGGAGCGTGGGGGCTTTCGCTTGATCTGGGCGCACACGGGCATCGGTGGAGCTTCCGTCGAACGCGTCGATGCGCTCATGGCGCGCTACCCCCTGCTGATGGGCGAGCTGTCCTACCGGCCGGGCCTGACCTGCGGCGACGGGCAGCTGTGCCCCGAGTGGCACAGCCTGCTGCTGAAGTACCCCGAACGGTTTCTGATCGGATCGGACACCTGGGTCAACCAGCGCTGGCTCTATTACGACGAGCTGATGCAGTCTTACCGGCACTGGCTGGGCGGGCTGCCGGCCAGCGTGGCGCGGCGCATTGCCTGGGACAACGCCGCCACGCTGTTCGGCGTGGCGCACGGCAACGGCCGGCCCTGACGCGGTGGGCCTCGCTCAGCGCCCGCTGCGCGCCAGGTAGCGCTTGCGCCAGAAGACCACGCTCAGGCCCACGGCGATCAGGACCATTGAGCCCATGGCCCACCAGAAGCCGGCGTTGTCGTGCAGCAGCGGGATGAACTCGAAGTTCATGCCGAAGATGCCGGCGATCAGGTTCAGCGGCAGGAAGATGGCGGTCAGCGCGGTGAGCGTGCGCATGATGTCGTTGGTGCGGTTGCTTTGCGCCGAGAAGTGCATCTGCACCGCAGTCTCGGCGTTCTGTTCCAGCCGGCGCACGTGGTGGATCACCCGCTCGATGTGCTCCAGCACGTCGCGGCTGCGCACCTTGAGCAGTTCCAGTCCTTTGTGGCCGCCGAAGTGGTCGCCGTGGCCCTCGACCACCTCCCAGCCCGCCAGCGCCTCGATCCAGTCCTGGATCGCGGCGCGCTGGTCTTCGCAGATCTCGTCGAGCTGGTGCAGCGAGATGCGGGCGTCCAGCAGCGAACCCCAGTTCGTGAACCGGGTGGACGGGTGCAGCAGCTCGGCCTGCCAGTGGTCCAGCTGCCGCGTGAGCTCGCGTCGCAGCTCCAGGTAGCCGTCGACCATCTGGTTGACGATGCGCAACATCAGGTCGGCCGGGCCGGCGGGCAGATTCACACCAGCCGCCCGCGCGGCACTCGTGCCCGCGCCCAGCAGGCGGGTGGCGTAGTGGTCCAGCACCGTGCAGCCGGCCGGGTGCACCGTCAGCAGCACCCGGTCGAACACCGCGAAGCCCACCGGGCTGGTGTCGATGCGGCGCAGCACCGGCGGCCCGCCGCGCCGGGTGGGCTGCGTGAGCACCTGGCCCGGGTGGGAGAGGTCGGTTTCGCTGTGCCCGGCGGCGAGGCGGCGGAACACCAGCAGGTCGTACTGCGAGGTGTAGTCGAAGTGCGAGGGCAGCTGGTTGTTCAGCAGGTCGGAGATGTGCAGGTCCACCAGCGGCACGCTGCCCAGCGCCAGCAGCGTGGACTGCACATGGCCCTGCTCCAGCTCGAATTCCCGCCGGCCGCAGGCGATCCAGATGAATCCGCTGACCGGCGGTTGCGTGGGCAGACCATCCGATTCGGTGACCGAGGTCGTCTGGACGTGGAAGACGCGCATGCCCGGACGCGCTTCAGCCGCGCAGCAGCCGCGCGGCGTCGCGCGCGAAATAGGTCAGGATGCCGTTGCAGCCGGCGCGCTTGAAGGCCATCAGGCTCTCCATCATCACCGCGTCGTGGTCCAGCCAGCCGTTCTGGGCGGCGGCCTTGAGCATCGCGTATTCGCCGCTGACCTGGTAGGCGAAGGTCGGCATGTGGAACTCGTCCTTCACGCGGCGCACGATGTCCAGGTAGGGCATGCCGGGCTTGACCATCACCAGGTCCGCGCCTTCGGCGATGTCCAGCGCCACCTCGCGCAGCGCCTCGTCGCTGTTGCCCGGGTCCATCTGGTAGACCTTCTTGTCGGCCTTGCCCAGGTTGGCGGCCGAGCCCACCGCATCGCGGAACGGGCCGTAGAAGGCGCTGGCGTACTTGGCGCTGTAGGCCATGATGCGTGTGTGCACGTGGCCGGCGGCTTCCAGCGCCTGGCGGATCGCACCGATGCGGCCGTCCATCATGTCGCTGGGCGCCACCATGTCCACGCCGGCGGCCGCCTGGGTCAGCGCCTGTTGCACCAGGATCTTCACCGTCGGGTCGTTCAGGATGTAGTTGTGCTCGTCCAGCACACCGTCCTGGCCGTGGCTGGTGTAGGGGTCCAGGGCCACGTCGGTCATGACGCCCAGGCCGGGAAAATCCTTCTTGAGCGCCCGCACCACGCGCGGCACCAGGCCCTCGGGGTTCATGGCTTCCTGGCCGTCCGGCGTCTTGAGCGACTGGTCGATCACCGGGAACAGCGCCATGTAGGGGATGCCCAGCTTCACGCAGTCCTCGGCCACCGGCAGCAGCAGGTCCAGGCTCAGGCGTTCGACGCCCGGCATGGACGCGACCGCTTCGCGCCGGCCGGCGCCGTCGAGCACGAACACCGGGTAGATGAAGTCGGCGGGGCTCAGCCGGTGCTCGCGCACCAGGTCGCGGGTGAAGACGTCGCGGCGCAGGCGGCGCGGACGGGACAGGGGGTAGGGGGCGGGTGTGTGCATGAGGCTATTGTGGCAAACCGGTCAACCGTGCAGTAATTTGCGATGGCCCCAGTGCAGCGTGTCCGGGTGGTTGTTGCAAATCGTAAAAAAAGCACGATGATTGAGAACGTCGGAGTGACGTCTTGCACGCCGCGTAATAAGAAAATACTGATGCTTCTGCGTCCATGCGGGACGCAGTAGGAATCTTTCACTCAAGAGCACTGTCATGCAGCCCACCAGATCCAGCCCACCCAACCAGACCTCCAACCCCAAACCGGGCGCCCCGACCGAGGCCGATGCATGGAAGCTGGAGGACCACTGGCAGGAGCTGGTGTCTGCGCTGGCCGACCAGTTCACCGAAGGTGTGAGCAGCCTTCAAAACCAGATCGACCAGCTGCTGGCCAAGGGCCGCATCACCAAGATGGAGCACCGGGCGCTGAACATCCCTGCCGAACGCATCAAGCTGGCGGGGCTCAGCGCCCAGCAGATCCACCGCCTGTACGGAGGGCGCATCCGTCAGACGCACGAGAAGGTGAACATGGCCGATCTGGTGGAGGGCGTGCTGCAGGAGCGCAAGCAGGAACTGGGCATCCTGGGCATCGCCCTGCGCCGCAAGCTCAAGCCGGTGGAGGTGCTGATCGACCCGACGCTGGCGCACTCGTTCGTCAACGCGGTGCTCGACTGGGGCATTCCGTTCGGCAACCGGGTGGACGTGCGCATGGACCTCAATGCATGGCCACAGCACGCGCGGTTGCAGATGCGCGTGGCCAACGACGGGATCCCGCCTTCCAGCAGCACCGCGTCCGACAGCCTCAGCTGGATGCTGATTCGCCAGATCGCTGCCGCCTCGGGCGGTATCGACCTCGAGCGCGACGTGACCGCCGAGGGCGTCAGTTTCACGGCGATGTTCAGCCGCACCGTGGTGCAGGCGGTTGATGGCATTTCGACCGTCGACCTGTCGGACGAACACTCGTCGATGTTCAAGTCGCTCTCGGGCACTTACGTGCTCACGATCTCCCCTAGCCTGCAGATCCGGGCCGATGTGCGGGATGCGCTGCGTGAAATCGGGATCACCTCCGACAGCGTGGTGGACTTCCATCAGGCCCGCGATGCCGTCAAAGCCCGCATGCCCAACCTGATCGTGGTCGATTCGGAGATCAAGGACGGGGAGTTCGAGCGCTTCCGCAGCGAGCTGTTGCGCGAGGTGTTCGAGTTTCCGTTCGTGGAGATTTCGCCCGACGACAGTTCGTTTGACATGTCCGGGTTTGGCGAGTTTTCGATGGCCAAGGTCGGACGCGGGAACATCCGGGAGGCGCTGGGCACGGCCGTGATGTTCGAATTGGCCAAGATGATGTAGTGCTTTTGGGTCTATTTATTGGCCTGCGCGCAGGCCCTGTCAGTTTTGACAGGGCTTCGCTTCACATTCGATGTGATCTGTTGTAACATGAGCTCCGAGCGCGTCCTTGGACCGCTCCCCGCTTTTCCTCCCTGAGCGGGTGCCTTAGTGTGTGACAGCAAAAAGGCTTCCTAACCCGGCCCTGTGGGCCGGGTTTTTTTTGTGCCGTGCGGCCATGAATCCCTGCAGCGGCGGCGCAGATAAACTGCCCGCATGCTCTGGGTCAAATCCTTCCACATCGTCTTCATCGCCAGCTGGTTCGCGGGCCTGTTTTACCTGCCCCGCATTTTTGTGAACCTGGCGATGGTTCCCCCTGAAAGCGTGGCCGAGCGCGAACGGCTGATGCTGATGGCCGAAAAGCTGTTCCGTTTCACCACCATGCTGGCCGTCCCTGCGCTGGTCCTGGGGCTCTGGCTCTGGCTGGGGTATGGGATCGGCCTGGGTGCCGGCAACGGGTGGATGCACGCCAAGCTTCTGCTGGTGGTTCTGATTCTGGGCTATCACCACGCCTGTGGGCGGCTTCTGAAGTCCTTCAGGACCAATGCCAATCGGCGCCACCATGTCTGGTTCCGGTGGTTCAACGAAGCGCCGGTGATCATGCTGGTGCTGGTGGTCGTTCTGGTGGTCGTCAAGCCATTCTGATGACCGGGCGCGCCGTGGCGAGCCGATCCTCTGCTATTCCGCTGTCGCTGCTGTTTGCGGCGCTCGTCGTCTATGCCAGTCTCTATCCTTTCGAAGGATGGCGCTGGTCTGGCGGACAGGTGTGGGCGTTTCTGAGCGCGCCCCTTCCCCGTTACTGGACGAAGTTCGATGTGTCGGCCAACCTGGTGGGCTATGTGCCGCTTGGGTTCCTGGCGGCGCTGGGGTTGCTGCGGTCGGGCTGGGGGCGCTGGGCGTGGTGGTTTGCGGTGCTGTTGCCGGCCATGCTGTCGCTGTCGCTGGAGACCCTGCAGAATTTCCTGCCCATGCGGGTTCCGTCCAACCTGGACCTCGGACTCAACATCGCAGGGGGCGTGCTGGGCGTCTGCCTGGCCTGGTTCCTCGAACGACTGGGTGTGATGCGGCAATGGACGCAGTTCCGTCGGAACTGGTTCGCGCCTCAGGCGCACGGATCGCTGGTGTTGCTGGCGCTTTGGCCGTTCGCCCTGCTGTATCCGTTGTCGGTGCCGTTCGGCCTGGGGCAGGCCTGGGAACAGCTAGAGGAGGTGTTGTCCAGTCTGCTGGTGGACACGCCCTTCCTGGTCTGGCTGCCCTTGCAGTCGGAAGCGGCAGTGCCGCTGAGCCCCCTGGCGCAGGCGTTGTGCGTGGCGCTGGGTCTGCTGGCACCGCTGATGCTGGGGTATGCGGATGTGCATGCTCCCTCGCGCAGGCTGGTGCTGCTGGTTGCGCTGCTTTTGTCGGCCCTGGGCGCCGCCGGATTCTCGGCGGCCATGACTTACGGGCCGGACCACGCCTGGGCCTGGGTGGACATGCCGGCGCTGCTGGGCATGGCCGTCGCCGCGCTGGTGGCGCTTGCCACGTTGAGGCTGCCACCGCGCGCGTGCCACGTCAGTCTGCTGCTGGCACTCGCAGTCTCCCTGAGTCTTCTCAATCGTGCGCCAGTGAGTGCCTACTTTGACCAGTCTTTGAACGTCTGGGAGCAGGGGCGTTTCATCCGCTTCCACGGCCTGTCTCAGTGGCTGGGCTGGCTGTGGCCGTTTGCCGCCCTGATGTATGCCGTGCGGGCAGTGACCCGACTCCCCGCCGGGCGCCAGGCCGACCACTAGAATCCAGCCATGTCAGAGAACCGATCCTCCTACTACGAGCGCCACATCTTTTTCTGCCTGAACCAGCGCGACAACGGCGAAAACTGCTGCGCGCAGCACAAGGCGCAGGCGGCCTTTGATCGGTGCAAGAGCCAGTCCAAGGCATTGGGCCTGTTGGGCCCCGGCAAGGTGCGGGTGAACAAGGCGGGCTGCCTGGATCGCTGTGCCGGTGGCCCCATCGCCGTCGTGTACCCCGAGGCTGTCTGGTACAGCTACGTGGATGAACAGGACATCGACGAGATCGTGCAGTCGCATCTCAGGGATGGGGTGGTGGTCGAGCGCTTGCGAACGCCACCGGAAGTCGGGCGCTGAGATGCCCGGATTCCTGGATTGATAGCGCGACACACGTGAACGCACACACCGAGCATCTTTTACAGGTAGGTCCCTCCGGGCAGCTGGAGGTGGCCATCGACCGTCCTGCCGGGTCTTCCCGTGGGATGGCGGTCATTGCACACCCCCACCCATTGCATGGGGGCACCCTCACCAACAAGGTGGTGCAGACCCTGGCGCGTGCTTTTGTCCTTTGCGGCTGGACGGCCGTGCGGTTCAACTTCCGTGGTGTGGGCGCGAGCGAGGGTGTCTACGACGAAGGGCGCGGGGAGCTGCAGGACATGCTGGCGGTTGTCAGGTCGCAGGCGCCTGACGGTCCGCTGTGTCTTGCCGGTTTCTCGTTTGGTGGCTTCGTCGCAAGCCAGGCCGTGGCCGCATTGCACGGCCAGCGGGACATCCAGAAGGTGGTGCTGGTGGGCCCTGCCACCAGCCGTTTCGGTGTCGCCGTCATTCCGGATGAACTTCGCCTGCGCACATTGGTCATTCATGGCGAGCACGACGACACTGTGCCGCTGCAGTCCGTGATGGATTGGGCGCGCCCGCAAGCCCTGCCTGTGCTGGTGGTGCCAGGCGGGGGGCACTTCTTTCATGGGCAGTTGCCCTTGTTGCGAGAACTGGTGCAGCGGCATCTCGTCGCCTGAACTCGGGTCGCTTCGGCCCTGGACTTCTTTCTTCTCTTTCAATTCCATGCTGTTTGAACGAATCTTGCCCAAGGGTGGTCTGCTGGCCGTTTTCTTTCTGTGTTGGCACCTGGCCGCCTCGGCGGCTGTTCCGCAACCTCCGGAAGTGGCGGCGCGGGCGTACCTGCTTCTGGATGTGTCGTCCGGGCAGGTCCTGGCGGCCAAGGAACCGGACAAGCCTGTCGAACCCGCTTCGCTCACCAAGCTGATGACTGCCTATCTCGTGTTTGATGCCCTCAAATCCGGCAAGATCGATCTCAAACAGACACTTTCAGTGAGTGAGCGGGCCTGGAAAATGCCGGGCTCCCGCATGTTCATTGACCCCAAGATGAAGGTGCCGGTGGAGGATCTCATCAAGGGCATGATCGTTCAGTCTGGCAATGACGCCACCATGGCCCTTGCCGAGGGCGTGGGTGGAAGTGCGGAGCAGTTCGTCGAAATGATGAATCGCCAGGCCAAGGCGCTGGGAATGAACGCCAGCAGCTTCAGGAACCCGGAAGGTCTGACCGTTCCGGGGCACACCACCACGGCCCGGGATCTGGCGACGCTGGCGACCCGGCTGATGCGCGACTTCCCTGAATACGTTCCGTATTACGCCATTCAGCGTTACCGCTATCCAGGCACTCCAGCAGCCAATGACACCAACCGGAACCTTCTGCTGTTCCGCGACCCCTCTGTGGATGGCCTGAAGACCGGACACACCGATGCCGCCGGCTATTGCCTCGTTGCAACTGCCCGCCGGCCCAGTGCGTTGCTGGGCGCCGGAGCAGAGGGGCAGCGCAGGCTGTTGAGCGTCGTGTTGGGTGCTGCCAGCGAAAATTCGCGTGCAGCGGAGAGTCAGAAGCTGCTGAACTGGGGGTTCACGGCCTATGAGGCGGTCCGCTTGAGCTCCGTGGGCGGTGCGGTGGTCACTCCTCGCGTCTGGAAGGGGCGCGCGGATCAGGCCAAGCTTGGGCGCCCCGAGGGCGTGGTGGTGTCCGTTCCGGCAGGAACCGGCGCCGGGCTCAAAACCGAGGTCACGCGCCCGGATCCGTTGGTGGCCCCTCTGCTCAAGGGGCAGCAGGTGGGGGTGCTTCGTGTGCGTACCGCGGGCGGCGAGACGGTTGCCGAGGTCCCTCTGACGGTGCTGGAGTCCGTTGAAGAGAGTGGCATTTTCGGGCGGGCCTGGGACGCACTGCGGCTGTGGATCCAGTGAGTACATCGGTGCGTCGACGGACACCAGAGAGATGGATTTGGTCTTTCAATAGGCCCGTGATACAGTAGAGGGCTTTTCGGAATTTTCCGAAGGGTTTCGCTTTTTCGCTCATCAAACGTTTAGGGACGTTTCTTTCATGCCAACCATCAGTCAACTCGTGCGCCACGGCCGGGAGGTCGAAAAGACCAAGTCCAAGAGCCCGGCCATGGAAAACTCGCCGCAGCGTCGTGGTGTGTGTACCCGCGTGTACACCACGACCCCCAAGAAGCCCAACTCCGCTCTGCGCAAGGTCGCCAAGGTGCGCCTGACCAACGGTTTTGAGGTGATTTCCTACATCGGTGGTGAAGGCCACAACCTCCAGGAGCACAGCGTCGTGCTGGTTCGTGGTGGTCGTGTCAAGGATCTGCCCGGTGTGCGTTACCACATCGTCCGCGGCTCGCTGGACCTGCAAGGCGTGAAAGACCGCAAGCAGGCGCGCTCCAAGTACGGTGCCAAGCGTCCCAAGAAGGCCTGATCTTCCTGAAATGTCGGTGTTTGTTCCGCCTGGCAGGTGGTGCAAACGTAGTGACCCCAAACACGGGCTGTTCCGTGCGGGTCGAGTAAGTGAGGGTCCCGGATGGCTCTCGCGGTGTCCGAAAGGGCGCCAACTGAAGCAATGCAGAGGTAAAAAATGCCACGTCGTCGCGAAGTCCCTAAACGTGAAATCCTGCCGGATCCCAAATTCGGCAATGTCGAGCTTTCCAAGTTCATGAACGTGATCATGGAAGGTGGCAAGAAGGCGGTTGCCGAGCGCATCATCTACGGCGCCCTCGAGCAAATCGAGAAGAAGACCGGCAAGGATCCGGTGGAAATATTCTCGACCGCCATCAACAACGTCAAGCCCATGGTGGAAGTCAAGTCCCGCCGCGTGGGTGGTGCCAACTACCAGGTGCCCGTTGAGGTGCGCCCCGTCCGCCGTCTGGCGCTGTCGATGCGCTGGATCAAGGAGGCGGCCCGCAAGCGCAGCGAAAAGTCCATGGCCCAGCGCCTGGCCAATGAACTGGTTGAGGCAACAGAAGGTCGTGGTGGCGCCATGAAAAAGCGCGACGAAGTGCACCGTATGGCCGAGGCCAACAAGGCGTTCAGCCACTTCCGCTTCTGATTCACGCGGGCGTTTTGTACGCCTGCTGTTCTTTTGGAAGCGAGCCCGCGGGCCCCACAGGGTCGCGGGCTTTGGTATTTAATTTTGGAGAATTTCATGGCACGCACCACGCCCCTTGAGCGTTACCGCAACATCGGTATTTCGGCCCACATTGACGCCGGCAAGACCACCACCACCGAGCGCATCCTGTTCTATACCGGTGTGAACCACAAGATTGGTGAGGTGCACGACGGCGCCGCCACCATGGACTGGATGGAGCAGGAGCAGGAGCGTGGTATCACGATCACGTCCGCTGCCACCACCTGCTTCTGGAAGGGCATGGACCTGTCCTACCCCGAGCACCGCTTCAACATCATCGACACCCCCGGCCACGTGGACTTCACCATCGAGGTGGAGCGTTCCATGCGCGTGCTCGACGGTGCTTGCATGGTGTATTGCGCCGTGGGTGGCGTGCAGCCCCAGTCTGAGACCGTCTGGCGCCAGGCCAACAAGTACAAAGTGCCCCGTCTGGCCTTCGTGAACAAGATGGACCGCACTGGTGCCAACTTCTTCAAGGTCTATGACCAGATGAAGCTGCGCCTGAAGGCCAACCCGGTGGCGATCGTGATACCGATCGGTGCCGAAGACAACTTCAAGGGCGTGATCGACCTCATCAAGATGAAGGCCATCATCTGGGACGAAGCGTCCCAGGGCATGAAGTTCGAGTACCAGGACATCCCGGCCGACCTGCAGGCGCAGGCCGAGGAGTGGCGCAGCAAGATGGTCGAGGCAGCCGCTGAAGCCAACGAAGAGCTGATGAACAAGTACCTTGAGGAAGGCGACCTGACCGAAGCCGAAATCAAGGCCGGCATCCGTGCGCGGACGCTGGCGGTTGAGATCCAGCCGATGCTGTGCGGTACCGCCTTCAAGAACAAGGGTGTGCAGCGCATGCTGGACGCCGTCATCGATTTCCTGCCTTCGCCGGTGGACATTCCGCCCGTGGCAGGTACCGACGACGATGACAAGGAAACCTCCCGCAAGGCTGACGACGAAGAGAAGCTGTCCGCCCTGGCGTTCAAGCTCATGACCGACCCGTTTGTGGGGCAGCTGACTTTCGTTCGTGTGTACTCGGGCGTGCTCAAGAAGGGCGACACCGTTTACAACCCGATCAAGGGCAAGAAGGAGCGCATCGGCCGTATCGTGCAGATGCACGCCAACAACCGCCAGGAAGTCGAAGAAATCCGGGCAGGCGACATCGCTGCCTGTGTGGGCCTGAAAGATGTGACCACGGGCGAAACCCTGTGCGATCCGTCCGCCATCATCACCCTGGAAAAGATGGTCTTCCCTGAGCCCGTGATCGCGCAGGCCGTGGAGCCCAAGTCGAAGGCCGACCAGGAAAAGATGGGCATCGCCCTGGGCCGTCTGGCTGCCGAAGATCCGTCCTTCCGTGTCAAGACCGACGAAGAGTCCGGTCAGACCATCATTGCCGGTATGGGCGAGTTGCACCTGGAGATCATCGTCGACCGCATGAAGCGCGAGTTCGGCGTGGAAGCCAACGTGGGCAAGCCGCAGGTGGCCTACCGCGAAACCATCCGTGGAACCGTGGAAGAAGCCGAAGGCAAGTTCGTGCGCCAGTCCGGCGGCAAGGGCCAGTACGGTCACGTGGTGTTCAAGATCGAACCACAGGAGCCGGGCAAGGGGTTCGAGTTCGTGGACGCCATCAAGGGCGGTGTGGTGCCGCGCGAATACATCCCTGCTGTGGGCAAGGGCGTGGAAGAGGCGCTGAACCAGGGTGTGCTGGCCGGGTATCCGGTGGTCGACGTGAAGGTCACTCTGCACTTCGGTTCGTACCACGACGTGGACTCGTCCGAACAGGCGTTCAAGATGGCCGCCATTTTTGGTTTCAAGGAGGGCTGCCGCAAGGCTCAGCCCGTCATCCTCGAGCCAATGATGGCCGTGGAAGTCGAGACCCCGGAGGACTATGCCGGTACCGTCATGGGCGACCTGTCTTCCCGTCGCGGCATGGTGCAGGGCATGGACGACATGGTCGGCGGCGGCAAGGCCATCAAGGCCGAGGTGCCGCTGTCCGAAATGTTCGGCTATGCCACCACGTTGCGCTCCATGACCCAGGGTCGTGCCACCTACACCATGGAATTCAAGCACTACAGCGAGGCTCCGCGGAACGTGTCCGAGGCCATCGTCGCCGCTCGTTCCAAGTAATCAGATCGGTCTTCGGCGCCCGTCGGGGTGGGCCGGCTGCCCGTGGCAGGCCCGTGCCGGAGACGTTAAACACTCACGGGTTTTGTTCTTTCAACAGAGGTATTTGCAATGGCAAAAGAGAAATTTGAGCGGACCAAGCCGCACGTGAACGTGGGCACGATTGGTCACGTGGACCACGGCAAGACGACGCTGACGGCTGCCATCACCACGGTGCTGGCTGCCAAGTTCGGTGGCGCCGCCAAGG
>QXGG01086729.1_pt1 | contig 146974 bp, 134 predicted proteins | sample 1982491 | NCBI WGS metagenome assembly QXGG01 (sample SAMN09924614, study PRJNA488089) | Wastewater metagenome, whole genome shotgun sequencing project. | isolation source: South African research farm wastewater | place: South Africa: Irene, Agricultural Research Council, Animal Production...
ACCTTGCCAATCATGTCCATGGTGATCACCTCTTTTGCTCCTGCCAAAAAATTCAGCAGTCGCGTGATACACCCTGGTCAATTTTGAAGCGGCACTCCCGCCTTCAGATGGTCAGTTTTCGGTCGGCGTCAACACCCGCCACGTGAAAAGCCCGCAATCGTTCGATTGCGGGCTTTTTCGTTTCTGTCGGTCAGGCAATGTCGATGGTGTGAAAACCGAAGTGCCCTTTTCGGCGGTCGGCGAAGTAGCACTCCAGGGTTTCACGGACGGTGCGGAAGGCGATCTCGTCCCAGGGGATCTGCTCTTCCGTGAACAGACGGGCCTCGATGGTTTCAACGCCTGGGTCGAAGCGATCGTTCAGCAGCCGTGCACGGTAGTACATGTGGACCTGACCCACGCGCGCGACGTTCATCAGAGTGAACAGCGGCCCGAGCTCGATGCTGGCGCCGGCTTCCTCGATGGTTTCGCGCTGTGCACCTTCGGCGGTAGTTTCCCCCAGTTCCATGAAGCCGGCCGGCAACGTCCACTTGCCTCGCCGCGGTTCGATGTTGCGCAGGCACAGCAGCACCTGGGCCCCGTCCTCGCCCCAGACCGGCACGGTGCCGACCACGTTGAGCGGGTTTTCGTAGTGCACGGTGGCACACGCGGTGCAGACTGCGCGAGGCTTGGTGTCCCCGTCGTCGGGCAGGCGGTAGACCACGGGTGCGCCGCATTGGCGGCAGTGCTGGATCGGGCTGCGAAACATGGCGTTGAGTGTAGGGGCTGAACAAAAAGCAAAAAGGGCTCCCTTGGGAGCCCTTGTGAAGCCGACGGCTGTCAGGCCTTCTTCGTGGTGGCCTTACCGTGCTTCTCGATCAGCGCCTTGGCGGTGTCCAGCAGTTGCTTGCCGTTGAAACCGCGCTTGTCCATGTCCTGCATCCACTCGACCTCGACCAGTCGCGCCTTGCGCTTGAACTCCTGTGCCTCGGCCGCAGGGATGGTGTGGATGGTGTTGCCCTGCTTGACCGCCGCCTCGCGACCGGGAACGTCGCCGCCTTGCTGGACCTTGCCCAGCCAGCCCGAGGTTTCGATGCCCGAGTTCTTGTCGATGATGGCCTTGAGGTCGGGCGGCAGCGAGGCGTACTTGGCCTTGTTCATCGCCATGATGAAGGTGGTGGTGTACAACGCGCCGCCAGCAGGGTCAAATTCGCTGTGGAACTTGGTGAGCTCGTGCACCTTGACCGAGGGAACCACTTCCCAGGGAATCACGCAGCCGTTGATCACGCCCTTGGACAGTGCGTCAGGGATCTGCGGCAGCGGCATGCCGACCGGCGTGGCGCCCAGGTAGCCCAGCATCTTGGTGATCTGCCGGGTGGGGCCGCGCACCTTGGAGCCTTGCAGGTCGGCCGCGGTCTTCACCAGTTTGTCGCGCATGTGGAACATGCCGGGGCCGTGCACCTGCAGCGCGATCGGGTGAACTTCCTTGAACTCGTCCGTGGCCGCGGTCTGCACGTATTCCCAGTAGGCGCGAGAGGTCGCTTCGGCGTTGTTCATCATGAACGGCAGTTCGAACACCTCGATGCGTGGGAAACGGCCCGGGGTGTTGCCCGGCAGGGTCCACACGATGTCGACCACACCGTCCTTGGCCTGGTCGTACAGCTGCACGGGCGAGCCGCCCAATTGCATGGCGGGATAGGCCTCGAACTTGATGCGACCTTCGGAGTCCTTGGTGACTTTGTCCATCCAGGCCTTGTGCATGTTCAGCCACACGTTGGATTGCGGCGCCATGAAAGTGTGGAACTTGAGGGTCACGCTTTGCTGGGCAAGGCCGACGAGGGCGGGGGCACCGAAGGCAACGGCGGCACCGGACTGGAGCAGGGTTCTGCGCTGGATCATGTGATGGCTCCTGTAGTTAGGGGAACAGCGGATCAGAGGCGTTCCATTCTAGGGAGCGGCCTCTGGGGGTTTACCCTTGCCGGGTCACCCCACGTGCACAGCAATGCTGGTGAGTCCGTCGACACCACCGCTCATGGTGTCGCCGCTGACCACCGCAGCCACACCTTCGGGTGTGCCGGTGTAGATGAGGTCGCCGGGTTGCAGTTCCCAGGCCGCCGACAGGTGCTCGATGGTTTCGGCGATGTTCCAGATGAGCTTCGAGACATTGCTGCGCTGACGGTCGGTGCCGTTCACCTGGACCCAGATCGCGGCGTTGGCGATGTCGCCGGCTTCAGCGGCGGGTGTGATGGGGCCGATGGGCGCCGACTGGTCGAAGGCCTTGCCGATGCACCAGGGGCGGCCCTGTTTTTTCATGTCGTTTTGAAGATCTCTGCGGGTCATGTCCAGCCCCACGGCGTAGCCGTAGATGTGGCTGGCGGCATCGGCTGCCTTGATGTTCCGTCCACCCCGGCCGATGGCGACGACCAGCTCGATCTCGTGGTGCAGGTTGCCGGTGAGCGACGGGTAGGGGATGGTGGCGGTCTGTCCGGCCTCGGCCACCACGATGGCGTCGGCAGGTTTGAGGAAGAAGAAAGGCGGCTCGCGGCCGGTGAAGCCCATTTCCTTGGCGTGTTCTTCGTAGTTGCGGCCCACGCAGTAGATGCGGTGGACGGGAAAGCGTTCGGCGCGCCCCACCACGGGCACGGAGACGACGGCGGGCGGGGCGAAGGTGTAGCTCATCGGTGACCTTTCAGGACTCGGGGAGGTGGGTCAGTGTTGCGAGGCGGGCAGGCGGACCACCAGCCCATCGAGCTCGGGTGTCAGCCGAACCTGGCAGCTCAGCCGGCTGCCGGCCTCGACCGGACTGGCCGCGAAATCGAGCATGTCGGTTTCGTCGGCCACCGGCTTGGGCAGCTTCTCGGCCCAGGGGCTGTCGATCATGACGTGGCAGGTGGCGCAGGTGAGAACGCCGCCGCAATCGGCCTCGATGCCATGGATATCAGCGTCGACAGCGGCCTTCATCAGGCTCTGGCCGGTGGCGGCGGTGATGGTTTCTTCGGTCTGGTCGGCGTGGACGAAACGGATGTGGATGGTGCTCATGGGTAAATAAGTGGATCAGTAGCGGCTGAAGTATTCGCGCCTTTCAAAGTCTGCCTTGTCCTGGGCATCGGCATGGCGGTTGATTTCAGACTGCTTGATGCGGCAAAAGTGTTCGACCACCGAAGCGCCCAGTCCGTTCATCAGTGCCTCGTCGCCCCGCAGGGCGGCCAGGGCATCGCCCAGGTTGTCCGGCAGGCGAGCGTGGCCGGTGGCATAGGGATTGTCGGTGGCGGGCGGAGGTTCCAGGCCGCGCAGCAGGCCGTCCAGCCCGGCATGGATTTGGGACGCCATGTAGAGGTAGGGGTTGGCCGCGGGCTCGCCGATGCGGTTTTCAATCCGGGTGGCGGGGTCGCCCGCGGCGCCCACCACGCGCAACATCGCGCCTCGGTTGTCCTGGCCCCAGAGGATGTGCTGCGGCGCCAGGGCGTTGGGCCGGAAGCGGCCGAAGCCGTTGATGGTGGGGGTACACAGCGCGGTCATGCCCGGCGCATGCGCCAGCAGGCCGGCCAGCCAGTGGGCACCGGCGTCCGAGAGGGTGTGGCGGGCGTCGCGCACCGTGCTGTCCTCGGCGGGAGCGGCGCGCGCACAGCCGTTGCGGCCGCCATCGCGTTCAACCAGTGACTGGTGCAGGTGCCAGCCGCTGGACATGATGTTGGGGAAGGGCGGGCGGCACATGAAGGTGGCCAGGTAGCCGGCGCGGCGCAGCGCCTGCCGCACGCCGTTGCGGAACAGCACCATCTGGTCGGCGGCGGTCAGCGCATCGGTGGCGTCGAACACCGCCTCCACCTGGCTCGGGCCCAGCTCAATCTCCAGCGACTGCAGTGGCAGGCCCAGCGCCTGGGCGGTCTGCATCACGATGCTCAGCGGCTCGTCTGCCATGTCCATCATGGCCTCGGCCTGCAGGTTGTAGCCGGGATGGATCATTTGCACCGCTGGCGGCAATCCCGGCCAGCCTGCGAGTTCGGGGTTGAGCTGAGGTGCTTCGTCGGTGATGCGGTAGATGTGAAATTCGACCTCCAGGCCGGTCTTGAAGCCGAAGCCCGCCATCGCGAGCCTGGACAGCGCCTGCTCCAGCACGTGCCGGCTGTCCAGCGCCACCGGCGTTCCGTTGCTGTGCCAGGGCTGGCAGCGCAACCAGCCCGTGCCCGCGCTCCAGGGCAGCAGGGTGAAGCTCTCGGGGTCGGGCAGCAGCATGAGGTTGGAGGCGCCGGCGAACCCGGTCAGGCCTTCGGTGCCCCCGGCCTCGAACACCTTCCAGGCGGTGTGGTCCGAGGTGTCCTTGAGCATCATGGTGCCGACCATGCCGACGCCGTCGCGCAAGGCCTTGACCGCGGCGTGTGCCATCAGGGTCTTGCCGCGCAACTGTCCGTGCACATCGCACCAGCCCATGCGCACGCGCTGGACGCCGCTGGACTCGATCAGCTCGGCGGCGCGCAAGCAGGCCGCCTCCCGGTGGGTGTCGTGCAGGCCGCAGCGTTCGGCGAACGACGTCATTTGGCAGCCGCCAGCAGCGTCTGTGCCGGTTCGGTGGCGCTTGACCACGGCGCACCCTCGCGCTTGTCGCGCACCGCGCGTTGCCACCAGTCCTGCCAGCCCTGGGCCGGTGCGATGCCGTCGACCGTGTCGGGTCCGGTGATGCCAGCAGCCTGTGCCGCATCGCCGATGCCTGGCGCCGTACCGCCCTGCGCCACGGTGTCCATGGCCTGCAGCAGCAGGCGGCGGTGGGCCATGATGACCTTGTCGGTGGTGCCCAGGTGTTCGCGCGTGCGGTCCTGGATCGGGCCCATGCTCTCGCAGGCCCACTGGTCATGCACGTTGATGTCGTCCTCGCCCATGCCCAGGAACGTGCGGGTCATCTGTTCCTCGGGGTTGAAGCCCCATTGGTTCCAGCGCCCGGCCTTGGGGATGTAGTCGGGCAGCGTCACGGCTTTCAGCCGCTGCTGGCGCATGGTGGCCTTGTCGACCGGGGCCTCGAAGCTGGTGAAGAAGGCGTACCAGTAGTTGCGGGTGTCGTCCACCGGCACATGCATCTGCGTGATCGTCATGGTCTCCGACAGCGGGATCACGAAGGTCTGCGGGAACACGTCGTTGGTCACCCGCACATGGGTCAGCGCCTCGTTCAACGGGCGCAGTGCGGTCAGCTGCAGCCCCCAGGGCTGCTGGGTGAAGGAAATCTCGGGCTGGTCGAACTCGCGCATCACGCGCGTCATCGGCCAGCGCTCGCCACCGATGTCGCCGGCGCTGGCACCGCGGAACTGCTTGCCGTAGCTGCCTTCCAGCGGGGCATCGTTGAAGAAGCGGTGCAGGTAGGAGGCGTGGGCCGGGTCGATGCCGACCTCGAACGCCTGCAACCAGTTGCAGTGCCACAGGCCCTTGAATACGAAGCTGTGCGAAGCAGGGGCGACGAAGCAGTCCAGCGCAGGGAAGGGTGGTGGCGTCTGACCCTCCGGGCCGAGCCATGCAAACAATGCGCCCGCCTTTTCGACCAGCGGGTAGCTGCGCTGGCGGATGCGCTGGCAGAGCGTGCTGCCCGCCGGTTCCGCCGGGGTTTCGGTGCACTGGCCGCTCACGTCGAACTTCCAGCCATGGAAGGGGCAGCGCAGGCCGTCGCCCTCGTTGCGGCCGTAGGCCAGGTCCGCGCCGCGGTGCGGGCAGTCGCGGTCCAGCAGGCCGAAGCGCCCCTGGGCGTCCTTGAACAGCACGAAGTCCTGACCCAGCAGCCGCACCGCCTTGACTGGGCGGATGGCCATGGATGGATCCAGCGCCGGATCGAACTCGTCCAGCATGGCCACGGGTTGCCAGTAGCGACGCAACAACTCGCCACCGGGGGTGCCGGGGCCGACCTGGGTCAGGCGCTGGTTCTGTTCTGCTTTCATGGGCGTGTCTCCTGCATGGGGTGGCAAAACATTAACCGATTTCTATCGCCTGGAAGCGGCTCGGGGCGGTGTATCGTGGAGCCATGGAGACACCAGAGACAACCACTCCCGGCGCAGGCGCCGGGCTGACCCTGCGCCGCGTGGCGATCGACACCTGGCGCGAAAACGTGGCCTATCTGCACCGGGACTGCGCGGTGGTGCGGGCCGAGGGCTTCCAGGCCTTGTCCAAGGTCGAGGTGCGCGCCAACGGGCGCAGCATCCTGGCCACGCTCAACGTGGTCGATGACCCGGCGCTGGTGGGCTGCCAGCAGATCGGCGTGTCCGAGGACGCATTTGCGCAGCTGGAGGTGCCCGAGGGCCATCCGGCGTCGGTGACGCAGGCGGAGCCGCCGGCCTCGATTCCGGCGCTGTTCCGCAAGATCAATGGCGAGCGGCTCAGCCGCGACGACTTTCACGCCATCGTCGGCGACATCGCCCGCCACCGCTATTCCAAGATCGAGCTGACGGCCTTCGTCGTGGCCTGCAACCGCAGCGAACTCGACCGCGAGGAGGTCTCGTTCCTGACCGAGGCGATGGTGGCCAGCGGACGGCGGCTGGACTGGCGCGAGTCGCTGGTGGTGGACAAGCACTGCATCGGCGGCATCCCGGGCAACCGCACCTCGATGCTGGTGGTGCCCATCGTCGCGGCCTACGGTCTGGTTTTTCCCAAGACCTCCTCGCGCGCCATCACCTCGCCGGCCGGCACGGCCGACACCATGGAGGTGCTGGCCAATGTGGAGCTGCCGTTCGACCGGCTGACCGACATCGTGCGCGACCACCGGGGCTGTCTGGCTTGGGGCGGCACGGCTGACCTGTCGCCCGCCGACGATGTGCTGATCTCGGTCGAGCGGCCGCTGGCGCTCGATTCGCCCGGGCAGATGGTGGCCTCCATCCTGTCCAAGAAGATGGCGGCGGGTGCGACGCACCTGGTGCTGGACATTCCCATCGGCCCCACCGCCAAGGTGCGCTCCATGCCCGAGGCGCAGAAGCTGCGCCGCCTGTTCGAGTACGTGGCGCAGCGCCTGCACCTGTCGCTGGACGTGGTCATCACCGATGGCCGCCAGCCGGTGGGCCGCGGCATCGGGCCGGCGCTGGAGGCGCGGGACGTGATGCGCGTGCTCGAAAACGACCCCGAGGCGCCCGCCGACCTGCGACAGAAGTCGCTGCGACTGGCGGGTCGCCTCATCGAATGCAGCCCGGACGTGCGCGGAGGGCAGGGCTATGCGATCGCGCGCGACATCCTGGAGTCGGGCCGGGCGCTCAGCCGCATGCAGGCCATCATCGCGGCGCAGGGCTCGCACGGTTTCGACCACCACCATCCCGCGCTCGGGGCGCTGACCCTGGAGGTGCCCGCGGCCACCGACGGCGTCGTGATCGGCATCGACAACCTGCAGATCGCCCAGATCGCGCGACTGGCCGGCGCGCCCAAGGTCAAGGGCGCGGGCGTGGACCTGTTGTGTAGGCTGGGCGACACGGTGCGCGCCGGCCAAGTGCTCTACCGCATCCACGCCGACTACCCTTCCGACCTGCACTTCGCACGCCACGCGGTCGACCGGCACTGTGGTATCTCGCTGGGCACGGCCGCCCAGATTCCCCAGGTTTTTGTGGAGTCCTGATGTCTTCTGTTCCTTTGTCGGGCGTGCTGCTGTGTTTCGACGACGAGCGCACGGTGGCGCAGGCCTGCGCCAACCAGACGGGCCTGGCGCTCGCGGTCGTGGAGCGGCACCGCTTCCCCGATGGCGAGGTGAAGGTGCGTCTGCCCGCGGCGCTGCCGCCGCGCGTGGTGGTCTGGCGCGGCCTGCACCAGCCCAACGAAAAACTGGTGGAGCTGATGCTGGTGGCCCGCGCGGCACGAACGCTCGGCGCGCAACACCTGACCCTGGTGGCACCCTATCTGGCGTACATGCGGCAGGACATCGCATTCAACCCGGGCGAGGCGGTGAGCCAGCGCATCGTCGGGGCGTTTCTGGCGGACCTGTTCGATGCGGTGATCACGGTCGATCCGCACCTGCACCGTGTGGCCACGCTGCAGGAGGCGATTCCCGTGCGGGACGCCATGGTGCTCGACGGTGCGCCGCTGCTGTCGGACCACATCGCCACCCAGTGCACCGCCGATGTGCTGCTGATCGGGCCCGACGAAGAGTCGCTGCAATGGGTGGCGCAGGCGGCCCGGCGCCACGGCTGGGAGCACGGCGTGTGCCGCAAGACCCGCCACGGCGACCGCGAGGTCGACATCGAGCTGCCCACGCTGGCGGTTCGGGGCAGGGCGGTGGTGCTGATGGACGATGTGGCCAGTTCGGGCCACACGCTGGCGCGCGCGGCCGCGCTGCTGCGCGAGGCCGGTGCGGCGTCGGTCGACGTGGCGGTGACGCACGCGCTGTTTGCCGAAGGCGCTGTGGCGCTGATCCGGGAAGCAGGCGTGGACCGCCTCTGGAGCACCGACTGCATCCCTCATCCCAGCAACGCCGTGAGCATCGTTCCGGCCGTGGCCGCACGGCTGCGCGGCCTCTGACATCCCCTTATGCTTGCACCATGAAGCTCTACAACTACTTCCGCTCCTCTGCCTCCTTCCGCGTGCGCATCGCGCTGGCGCTCAAAGGCATTGCCTATGACTATGTGCCGGTGCACCTGGCCAAGGGTGAACACAAAAAGTCTGCGTACGCCGACATCGCCGCCGACGGTCTGGTGCCTCTGCTGGAGCTGGACGACGGCACGCGCCTGTCGCAGTCCATGGCCATCATCGAGTACCTCGACGAGACCCATCCCGAGCCGGCACTGGTGCCCGGCGATGCCATCGGTCGCGCCCGGGTGCGCGCGCTGGCGCAGTCGATCGCCTGCGAGATCCACCCGATCAACAACCTGCGTGTGCTCAAGTACCTCGCGGGCACGCTCAAGGTCGATGAAGAAGCCAAGAACACCTGGTACCGCCACTGGGTGCGCACCGGTCTGGAGGCCTTCGAGCGCCAGCTGAACCAACTGCCCGCAGGCCGCTACTGCTGTGGCGACACGCCGACCCTGGCCGACTGCTGCCTGGTGCCGCAGATCTTCAATGGACAGCGTTTCAACACGCCCATGGACGGCCTGCCGCGCACCATGGCGGCGTTCGAGGCCTGCATGGCGCTGCCCGCGTTCCAGCAGGCCCAGCCTTCGGCCTGCCCGGACAACGAACCCTGATGGAATGGCCTTCCGAATGGCTGGTGCCCGACTGGCCGGCGCCCGCAGGCATCCGCGCGCTGTTCACGACGCGGGCCGGTGGGGTTTCGACACCGCCCTTCGACAGTTTCAACCTCGGTGACCACGTGCGGGACGACCCGGCGGCGGTGGCCACCAACCGCCATCGCCTGCGGGAAGCCATGGGAGCGCGCCCCGTCTTCCTGTCCCAGATCCATGGCGTGGAGGTCTCCGCGCTCCATGGCACCACCCCCGATGGCACCGAGGCCGATGCCTGCCTGACCGAACACGCTGGCGTGGCCTGTACCGTGATGGTGGCCGACTGCCTGCCGGTGCTCTGGTGCCTGCCCGACGGATCGGCGGTGGCCGCGTCTCATGCCGGCTGGCGCGGACTCGCGGGCCAGGACGGCCACGGCATTCTGGAGGCCACTTTTCGGGCCTTGCGGGCCTTGTCTGCAACGACGGCGTCACCGCTGGTGTGGCTGGGGCCTTGTATTGGTCCCAAGGCTTTCGAAGTCGGTGCAGAGGTGCGCGAGGCGTTCGTGACGGTCGACCACGACGCCGTGCGGTGTTTTGAGGCATTGCCCGCCGAAGGCAAGTATCTGGCCGACCTGCCGGCCCTGGCGCGCCTGCGTCTGGGCGCGATGGGGGTGACCCAGGTATTCGGCAACGACGGCGGCGATGCCTGGTGCACCGTTACCCAGTCGTCACGGTTCTTTTCCCACCGCCGGGACGCCGCCCGGCTCGGCAGCACCGGCCGCATGGCCGCCAGCATCTGGAAGGTCTGAAACCGCCTGTTGGCGCCGTGCTTCCTCGGCCGCCTCGCGCTCCCGGATGCCCTTGCGCCGTTGCGGCGTGAGCATCAGGTAAACCACCAATGAAAGCGGCACTAAACCGTATAGAAAAAAGGTCACAATGGCTCCAAGAAGAGAGCCGTTGGTACCAGTGGCTTCGGCCACCGACATCATCAGCACCACGTAGAGCCAAGCGATCACAACCAGATACATAGCGACCTGCGACCGGGAAGTTTGTTGTCAGTTTGTTGGAAGTGAGCAGACCGACACTAGGGAAAACCCGGCCTCAAGCCCATGAGGGCTTGATAATAAGCCGCAGGACAAACATCGGAGACTTGCATGACATCTGGTAAGACACCGCAGCCCGACTGGCTGCAGGCGGCCGAGCAGTTCCAGAACCAGCTCATCCAGCAGTGGACACAGGCCGCACAGGCCTTTCCCGGGGCGGCGCAGGGCTCCCCCACTTCCCCTGATCCCTTCGCAGCGTTCAAGGCCTTCATGCCGCAGGCCGGTGTGGCCCATCCGTTTGGCATGCCGATGCCGCAGATGGGACAGTTGCCCGGCATGGGTGACCTGCTGGCCCAGACCACGGGACACCAGGTCCGTTTTGATCCGGCCAAGCTGATCGAGATCCAGAACCAGTACCTCAAGGATGTGGCCGGCCTGTGGAACCAGGGGCCGGCGGTCCAGCCCAAAGGGGACCGGCGCTTCGCGGACGAGTCCTGGGGCAACAACCCCGTGGCCGCCTACACGGCGGCGGTGTACCTGCTCAACGCCCGCACGCTGATGGCACTGGCCGATGCGGTCGAAGGCGATGCCAAGACCCGCACGCGGGTGCGCTTTGCGGTCCAGCAGTGGATCGACGCCAGCGCGCCGAGCAACTTCCTGGCCTTCAACGCCGAGGCGCAGAAGAAGGCCATCGAGACCCAGGGCGAGAGCATTGCCAAGGGCGTGGCCAACCTGCTGCACGACATCAAGCAGGGCCACGTGTCGATGACCGACGAGAGCGTGTTCGAGGTGGGCAAGAACGTCGCCACCACCGATGGCGCCGTGGTGTTCGAGAACGAGCTGTTCCAGCTCATCGAATACAAGCCGCTGACGGCCAAGGTCTACGAGCGTCCGTTCCTGCTGGTGCCGCCCTGCATCAACAAGTTCTACATCCTCGACCTGCAGCCGACCAACTCATTCATCCGCTACTGCGTCGAGCAGGGCAACCGCACCTTCGTGGTGAGCTGGCGCAACCCGGACGCCTCGCTCGGCCACAAGACCTGGGACGACTACATCGAAGACGCCGTCATCAAGGCGATCACCACCACGCAGGACATCACCGGCGCCGAGCAGATCAATGCCCTGGGCTTCTGTGTGGGCGGCACCATGCTGAGCAATGCGCTGGCCGTTCTGGCTGCGCGCGGCGAGGAGCGGGTGCACAGCGCCACCTTCCTGACCACACTGGTGGACTTCACCGACACGGGCATCCTGGACGTGTTCATCGACGAGCCGTTCGTCAAGATGCGCGAGATGCAGTTTGCCCAGGGTGGGCTGATGCCGGGCCGCGACCTGGCCACCACGTTCAGCTTCCTGCGACCGAACGACCTGGTCTGGAACTACGTCGTCGGCAACTACCTCAAGGGCGAGTCGCCGCCGCCGTTCGATTTGCTGTACTGGAACTCCGACGCGACCAACCTGCCCGGCCCGTACTACGCCTGGTACCTGCGCAACATGTACCTGGAGAACAACCTCGTCAAGCCCGGCAAGACCACGGTCTGCGGGCAGAAGGTGGACTTTCGCAAGGTCAAGCTGCCGGTCTATATCTACGGCTCGCGCGAGGACCACATCGTTCCGATCGGTGGCGCCTATGCCAGCACCCAGGTGTTCCCCGGCAAGAAGCGCTTCGTCATGGGTGCTTCGGGTCACATCGCCGGTGTGATCAACCCGCCCGCCGCCGGCAAACGCAGCCACTGGACCGGACCGGCTGGCCAGTTCCCGGCCGACGTGAACGAGTGGATCGACGGCGCCACCGAACACAAGGGCAGCTGGTGGACCGACTGGGCCGCCTGGCTCAAACCCCTGGCTGGCAAGCAAATTGCTGCGCCCAAGACCTATGGCAGAGGCAAGGCGTATGCGGCCATCGAGCCGGCGCCTGGCCGCTATGTGAAGGCCAAGGCCTGAACGTCCTGACCGTTTGCGTTCATGGCTGAACGCAAACCCCAAACTTTGCTGCACCCACCCTTCAAGGAGAACCACATGGAAGACATCGTCATCGTTTCCGCCGCCCGCACCGCCGTCGGCAAGTTCGGCGGATCGCTGGCCAAGACGCCGGCCACCGAGCTCGGCAGCATCGTCATCAAGGGGCTGCTGGCACGCACTGGTCTGCCCACCGATGTCATCGGCGAAGTCATCATGGGCCAGGTGCTGGCCGCTGGCTGTGGCCAGAACCCAGCCCGCCAAGCCATGATGAAGGCCGGTGTGGCCAAGGAAACCCCGGCCCTGACCATCAACGCTGTCTGCGGCTCGGGCCTGAAGGCCGTGATGCTGGCCGCTCAGGCCGTGGCCTGGGGCGACAGCGAGGTCGTGATCGCCGGTGGTCAGGAAAACATGAGCGCCAGCCCGCACGTGCTCAATGGCAGCCGCGACGGCCAGCGCATGGGCGACTGGAAGATGACCGACACCATGATCGTCGACGGCCTGTGGGACGTCTACAACCAGTACCACATGGGCATCACCGCCGAAAACGTGGCCAAGGCCCACGGCATCACCCGCGAGATGCAGGACGCCCTGGCGCTGGGCAGCCAGCAGAAAGCCTCCGCTGCGCAGGACGCCGGCAAGTTCAAGGATGAGATCGTTGACGTGCTGATCCCGCAGCGCAAGGGCGATCCGCTGGTGTTCAACAGCGATGAGTTCATCAACAAGAAGACCAGCGCCGAAGCTCTCGCTGGTCTGCGCCCCGCTTTCGACAAGGCAGGTTCCGTGACCGCGGGCAACGCCTCCGGCATCAACGACGGTGCCGCCGCCGTGATGGTGATGACGGCCAAGAAGGCAGCCGCCCTGGGCCTGACGCCGCTGGCGCGCATCGCCGCCTTCGGCACCAGCGGCCTGGACCCGGCCACCATGGGCATGGGACCGGTGCCGGCGTCGCAAAAAGCCCTGGCCCGCGCCGGCTGGAAGGCGTCGGATGTCGATCTGTTCGAACTCAACGAGGCCTTTGCCGCCCAGGCCTGCGCGGTCAACAAGGCGCTGGACATCGATCCGGCCAAGGTCAACGTCAACGGTGGTGCCATCGCGATCGGCCACCCCATCGGTGCGTCCGGCTGCCGCATCCTGGTGACGCTGCTGCACGAGATGCAGCGCAGCGGCGCCAAAAAGGGCCTGGCCGCGCTGTGCATCGGCGGCGGCATGGGCGTTTCCCTTGCTGTTGAACGCACCTGATACCCACCACTTTTTTCGCCACACGGCACCACCTAGAGGAGCACACACATGAGTCAAAAAGTCGCATACGTCACCGGCGGCATGGGGGGCATCGGTACCGCAATCTGCCAGCGCCTGCACAAGGACGGCTTCAAGGTCATCGCCGGCTGCGGCCCCACCCGCGACTACAACAAGTGGCTGGACGAGCAGAAGGCGCTGGGCTACACCTTCTACGCCTCGGTCGGCAACGTGGGTGACTGGGATTCCACCGTCGAGGCCTTCACCAAGGCCAAGGCCGAACACGGCAGCATCGACGTGCTGGTCAACAACGCCGGCATCACCAAGGACCGCATGTTCCTGAAGATGTCCAAGGAGGACTGGGACGCGGTGATGAACACCAACCTCGACTCCATGTTCAACGTGACCAAGCAGGTCGTGCCGGACATGGTGGAAAAGGGCTGGGGCCGCATCATCAACATCTCGTCGGTCAACGGCGAGAAGGGCCAGGCAGGCCAGACCAACTACTCGGCCGCCAAGGCCGGCATGCATGGCTTCTCGATGGCGCTGGCACAGGAACTGGCCACCAAGGGCGTGACGGTCAACACCGTGAGCCCGGGCTACATCGGCACCGACATGGTCAAGGCCATCCGCCCCGACGTGCTGGAGAAGATCGTCGCCACGGTGCCGGTCAAGCGCCTGGGCGAGCCGTCGGAAATCGCGTCCATCATCGCCTGGCTGGCCAGCGAAGAGGGCGGTTACGCCACCGGCGCGGACTTCTCGGTCAATGGTGGTCTCCATATGGGGTGATGGTGCCCATGGCACAAACATGAAACCCGCTTCGGCGGGTTTTTTGTTGCCCACAGGGATAATCCGGCCCCATGTCTGCTTCCGTTTCTCCCTGGCGCCTGTCGGTCGCACCCATGATGGGCTGGACCGACCGCCACTGCCGCTACTTCCACCGCCTGCTCACCCGCCACACCCTGCTGTACACCGAGATGGTGACCACGGGTGCGCTGATCCACGGCAACGCCGCCCAGCATCTGTTCTTCAATGAAGAGGAGCATCCGGTGGCGCTGCAGCTCGGTGGCAGCGAACCGGCCGATCTGGCGGTGTGCGCGAAGCTGGGGCAGGACCGCGGCTACGACGAGATCAACCTCAACTGTGGCTGCCCGAGCGAGCGCGTGCTGCGCGGCGCCTTCGGAGCCTGTCTGATGGGCGAGGCCGCGCTGGTGCGCGACTGCGTGAAGGCGATGGTCGATGTAGTGGACGTGCCGGTGACGGTCAAGCACCGCATCGGCATCGACAAGGTCGAGAGCTACGACTTCGTGCGCGACTTCGTCGGCACGGTGGCCGAGGGCGGTTGCCAGGTCTTTCTGGTCCATGCCCGTAACGCCTGGCTCAAGGGCCTGTCGCCCAAGGAAAACCGCGAGATTCCGCCGCTGCGCTACGAGCTGGCCTACCGGCTGAAGCAGGACTTCCCCGGGCTGACCATTTCGGTCAACGGCGGCATCACGACCGACGACCAGATCGCCACGCACCTTGAACATGTCGACGGTGTCATGGTCGGCCGCGAGGCGTACCACAACCCCTGGCTGATGGCGGGCTGGGACGAGCGCTTCTATGGCGATGCCTCACGTCCGGTGCCGACCCGCGAAGCGGTCGAGCTGGCCATGATCGATTACATGGAACGCGCCCACGCACAGGACGGCGTGAACTGGTATTCGATCGCCAGCCACATGCTCGGTCTGCGCCACGGCCTGCACGGCGCGCGCAAGTGGCGCCAGGTCTGGAGCGACCACCGCCTCAAACCCCTGCCGCCGCGCGAGGTCTGGGCAATGGCCCAGGCCCATGTCGGCGCGCCGCGCGACGAAACTCCGTTCGAACCCTCTGTCTCCACCCACTGAAAGAACACCCGCCATGTCCCGTTTGCTGATCTGCGCCGTCGCACTGTCTGCCGGCCTGCTGTCCCTGAACGCCTCGGCCCAGAACGCCGTCACCGAAGCCGCTGCCAAGGAAGCCGGCGCCGTGGTCACCAAGACCGGCCTGGTCTACCGTTCGCTCAAGGACGGCAGCGGCACCAGCCCCACGGCGGCCGACACGGTCAAGGTGCACTACAAGGGCACCTTCCCCGATGGCAAGGAGTTCGACAGCTCCTACGCGCGCGGCACGCCGATCGAGTTTCCGCTGGGCCGCGTGATTCCCTGCTGGACCGAAGGCGTGCAGCGCATGAAGGTGGGCGGCAAGGCCAAGCTCACCTGCCCGAGCCAGATCGCCTACGGCGAGCGTGGTGCGGGCGGCGTGATCCCGCCCAATGCCACGCTGCTGTTCGAGGTGGAGCTGCTCGGCATCGCTGGCAAGTGAGGCCGGTTGCCGAGCTCACTTGCCGGTGAGCTTGGCCTTGAGTTTGGTGATGCCGATGAAGTCCATGATGATCTTCTCGTAGATCGGCTCGGACGTGCCTTTCTCCATCTTGCGCATGAAGTACTTCTCGAAGGCCACCTTGGCCAGGTGAACCCACTTGCCCTCGCTGAACCAGCTCACGTTGCGCGGCGGGATCTGTGGCAGGGCCACGAAGGCGGCGCCGGTGTCACCGAAGTCGGCCAGACAGACCGTGTTCCAGGTGGCCTTGTGGGTGGGCTCCTGGCCGTCCAGCAGTTCGCGGATGTTGTGTGCCGTGGCCGTGACCATGGACTCGATCATGTAGCCGGTCTTGGGCGTGCCGCAGGGGATGGGCGTGGCTTCCACAGGCGGGATGGCCACGCAGACACCGACGCTGAATATGTTCCGGAATTTCGGGTTGCGCTGGTGCTCGTCGATGGTGATGAAGCCGCGCGGGTTGGTCAGCCCCTCGATGCCGAACACCGCGTCCACGCCCTTGAAGGCGGGCAGCATCATGCTGTGCTGGAAGGGCAGCACATGCTCCTTGATGGGCTGGCCCTGGTCGTTGTGTTCGGTCACGAACATCTGGCCCGCTTCCACCTTGGTGGTCTTGGCGTTGCAGATCCACTTGATGTGGCGCTGGCGGAAGGCCGATTCGAGCATGCCCTTGGAGTCGCCCACACCGCCCAGACCGAGGTGGCCGATGTAGGGCTCGGAGGTCACGAAGGTCATGGGCACCTTGTCGCGGATCTTGCGGCGGCGCAGGTCGGTGTCCATGATCATCGCGAACTCGTAGGCGGGGCCGAAGCAGGATGCGCCCTGCACCGCGCCCACCACGATGGGGCCGGGGGCCTTTACGAACTCGTCCCAGGCGAGCTTGCTGGCTTCGGCGTGACTCACATGGCAGACCGACTGTGTGTGACCGCCGTGCGGACCCAGACCTTCGATCTCGTCGAACGCCAGCTTGGGCCCAGTGGCGATGACCAGGTAGTCGTAGTCCACCCGGCCGCCGTCTTCCAGTTCGATCTGGTTGGCTTCTGGGTGGACGCGCCTGGCGCGATGAATGATGGATTCGATGCCCTTGCGCTTGAGCGCCGGCGCGATGTCAACCTCGATGTCCTTTCGCTGGCGCCAGTCGACCGCCACCCAGGGGTTGGACGGCACGAAGTGGAACTTGGGGGCTTCGCTGATGACGGTCACGGTGTCGCCCGGGCGGGCGAGGGCCTTCATTTCGTAGGCCATGGGCATGCCGCCGATGCCGGCGCCCAGAATGACAATGCGTGCCATGGGGGTCTCCAGTGGTGGATCTTGGAGACCTGATCATGTATGCCCCTGGGGGTATGTGACTTGAGAAAAGTCAAACCCGGACCGAGGGAAAACCCGGCCGGCGATGGCCGGTCAGAGGCCCAGCGCGCGCAGGTTGATCAGACCGTCGCAGACGGGCGGGCACCAGAAATAGGCGCCGGTCTGGGGTTCCGAGAAGCTGAACAGCGCATCGGTGATGCCGTCCTCAGCGCCCGACATGCGCCGCAGCTGGGCTTCGAACGCGTCGAAGGAGTGGCCGAAGGCGGCGAACACCAGACCGCCGTTGTTGCCTTCCGCCCAGGGCATGGAGCGGCGCAGCACGAAGGCTTCGGGCGCGAAGCTTTCCTGCGCGGTGCGCTTGACGTGGGCCGATTCGGGCGCGTCGTCGAGTTCTTCGTTGCTTTCGCGTTCGCGGCCGATGGTGTGGTCCTGCTGGTGCTTGGGCATGGCTTCGAAGCGGCTCATGTGGTGGTGCCAGCGCTGCACCGCCACAAAACTGCTGCCGGCCAGGTCGCCAGCTTCTTCGGGCAACAGGGCCACGGCCAGTGCCTCGTCTCCCTGTGGGTTCTCGGTGCCGTCCTCGTAGCCGGTGAGGTCGCGGCCCTGGTTGTGGTTGAAGGCGTCGGTGATGTCGGTCACGTCGAAGGCCGGCGCCAGCAGCGTTTCCAGGTGGCGGCTGCGGATCAGCAGGTCGCCGCGGTCGGTGCCGCGCAGCCAGACCAGCAGATCGGTGGGGGTGGCGGGCAGCTTGATGCGGGCACCGTCGATGCCGGTGAAGGTTTTCAGACCGGGGACCTGGCTGCCCAGTTCGCGCACCAGCGAGGCTCCGAGGCCGACCACGGTGGCCTGGCCATCGGCCTGGCTTGCCAGCCGTTTGAGCACCACGCGCGGGTCGATGCCGACCCTCAGCTGGCAGGTGACATAGCGCCCGTGGGCGGGAATGGGTTCGAGGATGCCGGGTTGGGCGAGGTGGGCAATGCGCATGCCCGGGATTATCGGCTCAGGTCGCCGCTTCGAGCCCGTTGCGGAAGTGCTCTTGCATGCGCTGTCGGGTGAGGTCGGCGTCGCGCGCGAGCAGGGCCGCCATGACCGCTCGGTGCTCGGCCAGCGATTCCTCGATGCGGCCGGACTTGAACAGCGAGCTGTGGCGGTTGAGCTTCATGACCTTGCGCAGGTCGGCCACCATCTGCTGGCGCCAGCGGTTGTCGGCCATCTCCAGCAGACGCATGTGGAACTGCTCGTTGACGGCGAAGAAGCGGTCGCGGTTGGTGATGGCGGCCTCCAGCTCGGCGTGCAGGGTCTGCAGTTCGGTGCGCTGGGCGTCGGTGGCGCGTTCGGCCACCACGCCGGCGGCATCGGATTCGAGCAGCGACAGCAGGTGGTAGACGTCGGCCAGGTCTTTCTCGGACACTTCCGTCACGTAGGCGCCGCGGCGTACCTTCATGGTCACCAGGCCCTCGGCCGCCAACACCTTCAGTGCCTCGCGCAGCGGGGTGCGGCTGATGCCGTATTCCTCGGCCAGCTTGAGTTCGTCGATCCAGCTGCCGGGCTCAAGTTCGCGCTTGAAGATGCGCTGGCGCAGCAGCTCGGCGACTTCTTCGTACAGGGCGCGGGGGGCGAGAGAGAGGGCGGACATGCAGGGACGGGTCGGGTGACAGCGGCTGCATTGTAAGCCCGCTGGAATATTTTGCATCAATAATTATGAATGATGTAAACTCCGCAGCCGGATCTGTTGCAGATCCCACACCGCTGTCCGTCCGCCAGAGCGAGCCCTTGCCATGAGCCAGAAACCCAACGAATTCGCCCCCGCCAACCTCGAAGCCTGGGCCAAGGCCGCCCAGAAATCCGCACCCGGTGGCGACGTGAACGCGCTCAACTGGGTCACGCCCGACGGCATCAGCGTCAAGCCGCTGTACACCGCCGAAGACACCAAGGACCTGCCGTACACCAACACGCTGCCCGGCTTCGAGCCCTACATCCGCGGCCCCCAGGCCACGATGTACGCGGTGCGGCCCTGGACCATCCGCCAGTACGCCGGTTTCTCGACGGCAGAAGAATCCAATGCCTTCTACCGCAAGGCGCTGGCGGCCGGCGGACAGGGCGTGTCGGTCGCCTTCGACCTGGCCACACACCGCGGCTACGACTCGGACCACCCGCGCGTGACCGGCGACGTCGGCAAGGCCGGCGTGGCCATCGACTCGGTCGAGGACATGAAGATCCTGTTCAACGAGATCCCGCTGGACAAGGTCAGCGTCTCGATGACCATGAACGGCGCGGTGCTGCCCATCCTGGCCGGCTACGTGGTGGCGGCGGAAGAGCAGGGCGTCTCGCAGGACAAGCTGAGCGGAACCATCCAGAACGACATCCTCAAGGAGTTCATGGTCCGCAACACCTACATCTACCCGCCCGAGCCGTCGATGAAGATCATCGGCGACATCATCGAGTACACGGCCAAGAACATGCCGAAGTTCAACTCGATCTCGATTTCGGGCTACCACATGCAGGAAGCCGGCGCCAACCAGGCGCTGGAGATGGCCTTCACCCTGGCCGACGGCAAGGAGTATGTGAAGACCGCCATTGCCAAGGGCATGGACGTGGACGAGTTCGCCGGCCGCCTGTCCTTCTTCTGGGCGGTGGGCATGAACTTCTACCTGGAGATTGCCAAGATGCGCGCGGCCCGCCTGCTGTGGTGCCGCATCATGAAGGGCTTCAACGCCAAGAACCCCAAGAGCCTGATGCTGCGCACGCACAGCCAGACCTCGGGCTGGTCGCTGACCGAGCAGGACCCTTACAACAACGTGGTGCGCACCACCATCGAGGCCATGGCGGCCGTGTTCGGTGGCACCCAGTCGCTGCACACCAACTCGTTCGACGAAGCCATCGCGCTGCCCACCGAGTTCAGCGCCCGCATCGCGCGCAACACGCAGCTCATCATCCAGGAAGAGACGCACATCACCAACGTGGTCGACCCCTGGGCCGGCAGCTACATGATGGAGTCGCTGACCCAGCAGATGGCCGACGAGGCCTGGAAGATCATCGAAGAGGTCGACGCCATGGGCGGCATGACCAAGGCGGTGGATTCGGGCTGGGCCAAGCTCAAGATCGAAGCGGCCGCAGCCGAGAAACAGGCGCGTATCGACTCCGGCAAGGATGTGATCGTCGGCGTCAACAAGTACAAGCTCAAGCAGGAAGACGCCATCGACATCCTGGAGGTGGACAACGTCAAGGTGCGCGAAAGCCAGATCGCCCGCCTGCAGGCCATCAAGGCCCAGCGGGACAGCGTGGCGGTACAGTCGGCGCTGGACGCGCTCACCGCCGCTGCCGAGTCGGGTCAAGGCAACCTGCTGGACCTGGCGATCAAGGCCATCCGCCTGCGTGCCACCGTCGGCGAGGTGTCCGACGCGCTGGAGAAGATCTACGGGCGCCACCGCGCCGACACACAGAAGGTGACCGGGGTGTACGCCGCTGCTTACGACTCTGCCGAGGGCTGGGAACAGCTCAAGACCGAAATCGCCGACTTTGCCACCGCGCAGGGACGCCGCCCGCGCGTGATGATCGCCAAGCTGGGCCAGGACGGCCACGACCGCGGCGCCAAGGTGGTGGCCACGGCCTTCGCCGACCTGGGTTTTGACGTTGACATGGGCCCGCTGTTCCAGACGCCGGAAGAGTGCGCCCGCCAGGCGATCGAGAACGACGTGCACGCGGTCGGCGTTTCGACCCTGGCCGCCGGCCACAAGACCCTGATGCCGGCCATCATTGCCGAGCTGAAGAAGCAGGGTGCCGACGACATCGTGGTGTTCGTGGGTGGCGTGATCCCGCGCCAGGACTACGACTACCTGTACGAGGCGGGCGTCAAGGGCGTCTACGGCCCCGGCACGCCGATCCCGGCCAGCGCGAAGGACGTGCTGGAACAGATCAAGAAAGTGAACCCGTGACCCACCCCTGCGGCGCTTCGCGCCACCCCCTCAAGGGGGCGACACCTGCGGCCTGGCAAAGCCAGTTCCGCGGTGTCCTGGGCTGCTGACATGCTGGCCATGACCGAGTCGACTGGTTTTCTGGACGGAATCGTCCGCGGGACCCCTGTCGTCCAGCGCCGCGCGATGGCCAAGGCCATCACGCTGCTGGAGTCGACCCGCCCCGACCATCGCCAGCAGGCCGACGCGCTGCTGACCGGGTTGCTGCCGCACACCGGAGGTTCGTTCCGCCTGGGCATCAGCGGCGTGCCCGGCGTGGGCAAGAGCACCTTCATCGAGGCGCTGGGCCTGTACCTGATCGGGCAGGGCCATCGGGTGGCGGTGCTGGCGGTCGATCCATCCTCGTCGGTCTCGGGCGGCTCCATCCTGGGCGACAAGACGCGCATGGAGCACCTGAGTGTGCACGAGAAGGCCTACATCCGCCCCAGCCCCTCCAGTGGCACGCTGGGCGGGGTGGCCGAGAAGACGCGCGAGGCCATGCTGGTGTGCGAGGCGGCGGGCTACGACGTCGTCATCGTGGAAACGGTGGGCGTGGGCCAGAGCGAGACCGCGGTGCACGGCATGACCGACATGTTCTGCCTGCTGCAGCTGCCCAACGCGGGCGACGACCTGCAGGCGATCAAGAAGGGCGTGATGGAACTGGCGGACCTCGTGGTCATCAACAAGGCCGACATCGACCCCGACGCCGCGACGCGCGCGCGGGCGCAGATCACCTCGTCGCTGCGCCTGCTCGGCCTGCACGGCAACCCTGACCACGTTCACCACGACCAGAAGGTCTGGCACCCGCAGGTGATCCAGATCAGTGCGCTGCACGGGCAGGGCGTGGACACGTTCTGGTCCGCCGTGAGCGAGTTCAAGCGCCTGCAGACCGCCAACGGGCGCCTGGCCGCGCGCCGCCAGCACCAGGCCTCGGCCTGGATGTGGGAGCGCATCGACGCCGGCCTCAAGCAGCGCTTTCGCGAGCACCCGCGGGTGCGCGAGGCGCTGGACCTTTTCACGCGGCAGGTGCAGGCTGGCGAACTCGCCGCCTCCACGGCCGCACGCCAATTGCTCGAACGGTTCGACTGACGTCCACCCGATCACAACGATTTCACCGGAGAGACCACCATGCAAGACATCCTGGACCAACTGGAAAAGAAGCGCGCCGCGGCGCGCCTGGGCGGCGGCGAGAAGCGCATCGCCGCCCAGCACAGCAAGGGCAAGCTGACGGCGCGTGAGCGCCTGGAAGTGCTGCTCGACGAAGGCACCTTCGAAGAGTGGGACATGTTCGTGGAGCACCGCTGCGTGGACTTCGGCATGCAGGACCAGAAGATCCCCGGCGACGGCGTCGTGACCGGCTACGGGATGATCAACGGCCGCCTGGTGTTCGTCTTCAGCCAGGACTTCACGGTGTTCGGCGGCGCGCTGTCCGAAGCGCACGCCGAGAAGATCTGCAAGATCATGGACCAGGCCATGAAGGTCGGTGCCCCGGTGATCGGCCTGAACGATTCGGGCGGCGCCCGTATCCAGGAAGGTGTGGCCTCGCTTGGCGGTTACGCCGAGGTGTTCCAGCGCAACGTGATGGCCAGCGGCGTGATCCCGCAGATCAGCATGATCATGGGCCCCTCGGCCGGTGGCGCCGTGTACTCGCCGGCCATGACCGACTTCATCTTCATGGTCAAGGACAGTTCCTACATGTTCGTGACCGGCCCCGAGGTGGTGAAGACGGTGACGCACGAGGAAGTGACCGCCGAGGAGCTGGGCGGCGCCGTGACGCACAACACCAAGAGCGGCGTGGCCGACGGCGCGTTCGAGAACGATGTGGAAGCGCTGCTGATGCTGCGCCGCCTCTACAACTACCTGCCGCTCAACAACCGGGAAAAGGCGCCGGTGCGCCCCAGCGGTGATCCGATCGACCGCATGGACAAGAGCCTGGACACGCTGGTGCCGGACAACCCGAACAAGCCCTACGACATGAAGGAGCTGATCCTCAAGACGGTCGACGACGGCGACTTCTTCGAGATCCAGCCCGACTACGCCAAGAACATCATCGTCGGCTTCGCCCGCATGGACGGCCAGACGGTGGGCATCGTGGCCAACCAGCCGCTGGTGCTGGCTGGTTGCCTGGACATCAAGAGCTCGATCAAGGCCGCGCGCTTCGTGCGCTTCTGCGACGCGTTCAACATCCCGGTGGTCACCTTCGTCGACGTGCCGGGCTTCATGCCCGGCACCTCGCAGGAGTACGGCGGCATCATCAAGCACGGCGCCAAGCTGCTCTACGCCTACGCCGAGTGCACGGTGCCCAAGATCACCGTGATCACCCGCAAGGCCTACGGTGGCGCCTACGACGTGATGGCCTCCAAGCACCTGCGCGGCGACGTGAATTTCGCCTGGCCCAACGCCGAGATCGCGGTGATGGGCGCCAAGGGTGCGGTGGAGATCATCTTCCGCGAAGAGAAGAAGGACCCGGCCAAGCTGGCCGAGCGCGAGGCCGAATACAAGGCGCGCTTTGCCAACCCCTTCGTTGCCGGCGCGCGCGGCTTCATCGACGACGTGATCCTGCCTTCCGAAACCCGCAAGCGCATCTGCCGCAGCCTTGTCATGTTGAAGGACAAGAAGATCGAAAACCCGTGGCGCAAGCACGGGAACATCCCCCTCTGATTGCCCGAGGAGAAAACAACATGTTCAAGAAGATCCTGATTGCCAACCGCGGCGAGATTGCCTGCCGCGTCATCGCCACCGCCCGCAAGATGGGCATTGCCACTGTGGCCGTGTACTCCGAGGCCGACAAGGAGGCGCGCCACGTGCGCCTGGCCGACGAGGCCGTGCTGCTGGGCCCGGCGCCCTCGCGTGAGTCCTACCTGGTGGCCGACAAGATCATTGCCGCCGCCAAGCAGACCGGCGCCGAGGCCATCCACCCTGGCTACGGCTTCCTGTCGGAGAACGAGGCCTTTGCCGAACGCTGCGAGAAGGAAGGCATCGCCTTCATCGGGCCCAAGGCCCATTCGATTGCGGCCATGGGCGACAAGATCGCGTCCAAGAAGCTGGCCAACGAGGCCAAGGTCAACACCATCCCCGGCTACAACGACCCCATTCCGTCGGCCGAGCGCGCGGTGGAGATCGCCAACGGCATCGGCTACCCGGTGATGATCAAGGCTTCGGCCGGTGGCGGTGGCAAGGGCCTGCGTGTGGCCTTCAACGACAAGGAGGCGCTGGAAGGCTTTACCGCCTGCCAGAACGAGGCCCGCAACAGCTTCGGCGACGACCGCATCTTCATCGAGAAGTTCGTCGAGCAGCCGCGCCACATCGAGATCCAGATCCTGGGCGACAGCCACGGCAACGTGCTGTATCTCAACGAGCGCGAGTGCTCCATCCAGCGCCGCCACCAGAAGGTGATCGAGGAAGCACCGTCGCCCTTCATTTCCGACGCCACGCGCAAGGCCATGGGTGAGCAGGCTGTGGCCCTGGCCAAGGCGGTGAAGTACCAGAGCGCGGGCACGGTGGAGTTCGTGGTCGGCAAGGACCAGGACTTCTACTTCCTGGAGATGAACACCCGCCTGCAGGTCGAGCACCCGGTGACCGAGTGCATCACCGGCCTGGACCTGGTGGAACAGATGATCCGTGTGGCCGCCGGCGAGAAGCTGACCTTGACCCAGGCCGATGTGAAGCGCGATGGATGGGCGATGGAGTGCCGCATCAACGCCGAAGACCCGTTCCGCAACTTCCTGCCGTCCACCGGCCGCCTGGTGCGTTTCACTCCGCCGACCGAATCCATGTGGCAGGCCGACACCGCGCACAAGCATGGCGTGCGGGTGGACACCGGCGTGTTCGAAGGTGGCGAGATTCCGATGCACTACGACTCGATGATCGCCAAGCTCATCGTGCACGGCAAGGACCGCAACGACGCCATCGCCAAGATGCGCGAGGCGCTCAACGGTTTTGTCATTCGCGGCATCAACAGCAACATCCCGTTCCAGGCCGCGCTGCTGGCCCACCCGGACTTCGTCTCGGGCAATTTCAACACCGGCTTCATCGCCCAGCACTACGCCAGCGGCTTCCGCGCCGAGGACGTGCCGCACGACGACCCGGACTTCCTGGTGGCGCTGGCCGCTTTTGTGCGCCGCAAGAGCCGCGAGCGCGCCACCGGCATCTCCGGCCAGCTGCCGGGTTATGGCGTCAAGGTGGGCAAGGACTACACCGTCATCAGCCTCGGCGCAGATGGTCAGCACCGCTACACCCCGGTGCACGTGGACGAGTTCGTCGGCGAAACCGGCTACGCCTCCGTCACTGTGGGCGAGAAGCGCTTCAAGATCAGCTCGCCCTCGCGCCTGAACGACATCGTCATCACGGGCGAGTGCAACGGTCAGCCTTTCACCGCGCAGATGGAACGCGGTTCGGCCAAGAACCCGCTGGCGCTGGTGGTGCAGCACAACGGCACCAAGCTGGAGACCATGGTGGTGTCGCCGCGCATGGCCGAGCTGCACCAGCTCATGCCGTTCAAGGCCCCTCCGGACATGAGCAAATACGTGCTGTCGCCCATGCCGGGCCTGCTGGTGGATGTGGCGGTGCAGGTCGGCCAGAAAGTGCAGGCCGGCGAGCGCGTGGCCGTGATCGAGGCCATGAAGATGGAGAACGTGCTGTTCGCCGCGGCCGATGGCGTGGTGGGCAAGGTGCTCGCCTCCAAGGGAGAGAGCTTGGTCGTCGATCAGCCGATCGTGGAGTTCGAGAAATGAAGGGGACTCCAAGGCCTTTCAAGGTGCTGGGTGTCCAGCAGATCGCCATCGGCGGTCCGGACAAGCTGCGGCTGCAGACGCTGTGGGTGGACATGCTCGGGCTGGAGAAGACCGGCACCTTCCAGAGCGAGCGCGAGAACGTGGACGAGGACATCTGCGCCATCGGCAGCGGCCCGTTCAAGGTCGAGGTTGACCTGATGCAGCCCATGGACCCCGAGAAGAAGCCGGCGGTCCATGCCACGCCGCTCAACCACATCGGCCTGTGGATCGACAACCTGCCGGTGGCGGTGGAGTGGCTCACGGCCCAGGGCGTGCGCTTTGCGCCGGGCGGCATCCGCAAGGGCGCGGCGGGTTTTGACATCACCTTCCTGCACCCCAAGGCGAACGAAGAATTCCCGATTGCGGGGGAAGGTGTGCTGATTGAACTGGTGCAGGCCCCGGCCGAGGTGGTCAACGCCTTTGCCGCCCTGGCCGCACGACCCGGTTGAAACCGAGAAGCCGAGGAGACAGCCCCGCCGGGTGCACGCCTGGCGGGGTTTTTTATCTGGCGCTCACTCGCAGATCATGTAGGTCTTGGTCAGGGGCTCCAGCACCTCGAACGCCCCTTCGAAGCCCGGCGGGATGTAGATGCCTTCTCCCGGTCCGGCCTCCTCGAAGCCGCCCGTCGCATCGTGCACCCGGCAGCGGCCGTCGAGTACGGTGAACAGTTCGCGCTCGGTCGGCCCCATGGCGATGCGCCAGTGCCCCGGCTCGCAGCGCCAGACGCCGCAATACACCTGCCCGGCCGGCAGACCCTCGTCGACCAGGTTCCAGGTTTCCCGCATGGGGTTTCCGCGTAACAGCCGCTCCCGGCGCGGGTGGTCGACGGACGGGGTGCCCTCGGGGCGTGCGGTCAGTTTGAGGAGATGGGCGGTCGCGGTCATGCGCGGATTGTGCCGTCGCCTGGCTGCGGTTGGAACAGGCATGGAAGACAGGCGCTCTTCAGCGCATTGCGCGGCAGGCACTTGTCCTACGCTGGGGCTCACCTTCCGCATTCCGAGGAGTCCGCCATGGGCACCCACGAACACCCCAACCAGAACCATGCCACCCCTCACGGGGGTCCCCAGATGTCGCAAGGCGACGACTGCGGGGCACCAAGGCCCTCGGACTGCCCCAGTTTCACTGACAGACGTCGCTTGCGGGTCTATCCCAATTCAACAAGACCAGCGAACTGCCGATAGAAGTCTGATCAGAGAGAAGGAGCTGATGAGCCATGTCACGAGTCCAACCGTTCATGCCCGGCGTATGGCTGATGCGCAAAATGAGACTCCCCGTCAAGCTGGGGATTCTCGCGATGGCGATCGTTGTTCCGATGCTGGTGGTCTGCGTATCGCTGGTGCAGCGCATCTCGGACGAAATCCACCTCCTGGAAGGTGAGGCGCAGGGCGTTCAGGGCATCTCTGCCCTGGGCCGTCTGGTGACAGTCCTGCAGACCCACCGGGGGCAGACGAACATGCTGCTGGCAGGCGAAGCGGCCGCGCGTTCCTCCCTCGACAAGACCCGAGAGTCCCTGCCCACCACACTGACCACCGCTGGCGCGGCGCTGACTGCGGCGCGCGAAGAAATGGGCCTCACACAGGTCTGGCGCGACCTGGAAGCCCGCGTGCAGCGGCTGGCAGACACCGAAAAGCTCTCGCGCGAGCAGGCGTTCGACACCCACACCGCCCTGATCGCCGACATCAAGCGGCTCATGTACACCACCGGCGAACGCTCGCACCTGCTGTTCGATCCCGATCCTGCGAGCTACTTCCTCATGGACATCGTGGTCTCCCGCACCGTGCCATGGACCGAGCGCATGGCCCGTCTCAGGGGAGAGGGCGCCGGGTTGCTCAGCCGGCCTGAAGGCATGGGCGACGCCGCTGCGGGCCTTCGCTCCCAGCTGCAGCTGTTGGCAGGTGAAACTGACGACTTCCGCTTCGCCACCGCGTTCGCCCAGCGCTACGGACAGACCGGCCTGCCAGCCGAAGAGGCCATCAAGGCCTCGGAATCGTTCGTGGCGCTTGCGCTGGGTGCCGCCAATGGCACCGGCAGCGTGGCGCCCACGGAGTTTTTCGCCGCAGGCACCACGGCCATCAACGCGGCGCAGGCCTACCAGGGCGCCGTGCTTGCGCGACTGACGCAACTGCTGGAAGAGCGCAAAGCGGCCGCGGAACTCCAGCGGTGGGTGGCGATCGGCGCCGCCGTTCTGGGCATGGCGGCCATGGGCTACCTGCTCACGTCGTTCTATTTCAGCTTTGTGATCGACTTCCGGCATGTCAGCCATGTGATGGCCGAGACCGCCAAGGGCAACCTGCGCACCCGCGTGACGGTGCGTGGCACCGACGAACTGGCCGATCTGGCGTCCCAGCTGCAGGACATGATCGGCAACCTGTCGGCCATGGTGGCCGAGGTGCGCAGCAACTCCGCGCTGGTCGCCTATGCCGGCAAGAGCCTGGCCACCGGCAACCGCGAACTGGCCGACCGCACCGAGCAGCAGGCGGCCAACCTCGAACAGACCGCCGCCAGCGTGCAGGAGCTCTCCAGCACGGTGCAGCGCAATGCCCAGACTGCGGGCGACTCGGATGCGCAGGCCTCCCGGGTCCGCGACATCGCCGAGAGCGGCGCACAGGCCATGGTGCGTGCGGTCGAATCGGTCGAGGGCATCCAGAAAAGTGCCCAGCAAATGAACGAGATCATCGGCGTGATCGACAGCCTGGCGTTCCAGACCAACATCCTGGCGCTGAATGCCGCCGTCGAAGCTGCACGCGCCGGCGAACAGGGCCGTGGTTTCGCCGTGGTGGCGGCCGAGGTGCGCAGCCTGGCTCAGCGCTCGGCGGCGTCGTCGCGGGAGATCCGGGAACTGATCCAGGCTTCCGGGCAGCAGGTCTCCACCAGCGTGGCCCAGATCCGGGCCGCCGGCACGGGCATGACCGAGATCGTCAACGGCGTGCGCGGCGTGGCCGCCAACATGTCGTTGATCTCGGCCGCCAGCGCCGAGCAGAGCGGTGGCCTCAGCGAGATCTCGTCCGCGGTGGGGCAGCTCGATGAAATCACGCAGCGCAACGCCCGCATGGTCGAGCGCGCGGTCCAGCAGGCCACCCAGCTGGAAGGTCGGGCTGCCACGCTGGCCCAGGCGGTGTCGTCCTTCCAGCTCCAGCAGGGTGCGGCCGAGGAGGCGATGGCGCTGGTCCAGCGGGCACTTGAACTGCGTGCCCGCAGCAGTCGCGATGGCTTCCTGAACCAAATCACCGATCCGGCGCAGAACTTCCACGACCGCGACATGTACGTCTTCGCGCTCGACAGCAGCGGGGCCTATCGCGCGTTTGGCGGTCACCCTGAGAAGGTTGGCGGCCGCGTGCAGGACATTCCCGGTGTGGACGGCGCTTCGCTGTTCGAAGCCATCGTGGCACAGGCCGAACTGGAACCGGGCTGGGTGGAGTACGACATCACCAACCCGCAGACCGGCGTGGTGCAGACCAAGATGTCCTACGTCACCAAGGTCGACGATCTGTACGTCGGTTGTGGTGTCTACAAGTCGCTGACGGTGTCGGCCTGAGTCAGCCCTGCCCGCGGCGCTCGCGGGCGCGGGCCAGCGCGGCCTCGATCACGGCCCGCTTCTTGTCGAGCACGACCGGATCGGTGTGCTGCGAGTGCGCCGACAGGTCGGCCAGCTTCATGCGGGCCTTGGCCTCCAGGCGCGCCTCGTGCTCCTGCTTCTCCCGCACCAGCCGGATCGAGCGCCGGGTGTAGCGCTCGCGGGCCTGCTCTGCCTGGGCGGGAGTCCAGGCGCCCCATCCGGTGCGCTCACCACTGACCACCTCCAGCGAGATGCAGTCGACCGGACAGACCGGGATGCAGAGTTCACAGCCCGTGCAGTAGGGCTCGATGACGGTGTGCATGCGCTTGTTGCTGCCGACGATGGCGTCGGTCGGGCAGGCCTTGATGCACAGGGTGCAGCCGATGCACCAATCTTCGTCGATCACCGCCAGAGTCAGCGGTCCTTCGATGCCGTTGGCGGGGTTGAGGTCGCTGGCCGTCTGTCCGGTGATCGCCGCCAGCCGCTCGATGCCCTCGCGCCCACCCGGGGGGCACTGGTTGATGCCGGCCTCGCCCGCAGCGACGGCCTGCGCGTAGCTCGCGCAGTCGGGGTAGCCGCAGCGGGTGCACTGCGTCTGGGGCAGTGCGGCATCGATGCGCCGGGCCAGTTCGTTCATGGGGCGCGAGTGTACCCGGGGCACCCGGGGCACCCGGGGCACCCGGGGCCCCGGGGCGCTGTCAGGAGGTCTTGCGCGCGGCCTTCTTGGCCACAGGACGCTTGGCGGCGGGCGCCGCGCCAACCGGGGCGGGAACGGCCTTTTTCGCCCGCGCGGTTTTGGCAGGGGCCGGCTTTGCGGGGCTGGCGACCGGTGCCAGGCTGGTGGTGGCCGCATCGGTGGCCTTGGCCGGCTGGTGGGCCAGGATGAAGCTCTTGACCACCGGGTAGACCATTTCGCGCCAGCGGCGGCCGCTGAAGATGCCGTAGTGGCCCGCGCCCTTGGCTTCGTAGTGCATCTGGTGGGTCTTGGGGATGCCGGTGCACAGTTCGTGGGCGGCGGCGGTCTGGCCCGAGCCGGAGATGTCGTCGAGCTCGCCCTCGACAGTCAGCAGGCCGGAGGTCTTGATGTCCTGAGGTTTCACGCGTTCGGTCTTGCCATTCGCGCCCTTCACATCCCAGGTGCCGTTGACCAGCTTGAACTCCTGGAACACCGTGTTGATGGTTTCCAGGTAGTAGTCTGCGTCCATGTCGAGCACGGCGTTGTACTCGTCGTAGAACTTGCGGTGTGCTTCGGCACTTTCGTTGTCGCCCTTGATCAGGTCGCGGAAGTAGTCGTAGTGGCTGCTGGCGTGGCGGTCGGGGTTCATGGCCACAAAACCGGTGTGCTGCAGGAAACCCGGATACACGCGACGGCCGGCGCCCGGAAACTTGTCGGGCACCCGGTAGATGACGTTGTTCTCGAACCAGCTGTGGCTGCGCTGAGTGGCCAGGTTGTTCACCGCGGTGGGCGACTTGGTGGCGTCGATCGGTCCGCCCATCATGGTCATTGACAGCGGCGTGGTCTCGCCGCGCGAGGCCATCAGCGACACGGCGGCCAGCACCGGCACGGTCGGCTGGCACACGCTCATCACGTGGCAGTTGCCGTAGTTCTTCCGCAGGTAGCGGATGAATTCCTGCACGTAGTTGATGTAGTCGTCCAGGTGGAACTCACCTTCCGACAGCGGCACCAGGCGGGCGTTCTTCCAGTCGGTGATGTAGACCTTGTGGTCCTTGAGCATGGTCTTGACCGTGTCGCGCAGCAGCGTGGCGTAGTGGCCCGAGAGCGGCGCCACGATCAGCACGACCGGTTGGGACTTGAGCTTGGCCAGGGTGGCGGTGTCGTCGGAGAAACGCTTGAAGCGGCGCAGCTCACAAAACGGCTTGTCGATTTCCACGCGCTCGTAGATGGCCACCTCGACACCGTCCACGTTCACCGTGGGAATGCCGAAAGTGGGTTTTTCGTAATCCTTTCCAAGCCGGTGCAGCAGGTCGTAGCCCGCAGAGATCCGTTGTGCCATCGGCAACTGGCCGAGGGGGGACATCGGGTTGCTGAACAGCTTCGCGGTGACTTCGGCCAGGTCGGCGAAGGGTTCCATGATCGAGCGCTGGGTTTCGTAGATCTGGTAGAGCATGGCTGTTGAAAAGGTTATGTTGCAGTGCAATATAACAGCAGGGCACCCCTGTCCAGAGGGGAAAAACACCTAATTCGCAGCCCCGTAGTGTCACCTTGGCGAAAGGAATCAGCCGTCGGGAAAACGTGGTTTTGACCGGCCAGATCGGGCAAACAGCGCGAATGGACACAAAAAAAGCCGCTCGGTGAGCGGCTTTTGGCAGACGGGCATGAGAAAAATCAAACGACCTTGGCAATGGCCTGACAGACGTAGTCGATGTTCTTGCTGTTGAGCGCTGCGACACACATGCGGCCGGTGTCCGTGCCATACACCCCGAACTCGTTGCGCAGGCGCACCATCTGGTCCTTGGACAGGCCGGAGTAGCTGAACATGCCGATCTGGGTGGTGATGAAGCTCATGTCCTGCTTCACGCCCGCGGCCTTCAGTCCATCCACCAGTTTCTGGCGCATTTCCTTGATGCGCACGCGCATTTCGCCCAGTTCCTTTTCCCACAGGGCGCGCAGCTCGGGGTCGTTCAGCACCGCGGCCACCACCGCGCCACCGTGGGTCGGCGGGTTGGAGTAGTTGGTGCGGATGACGATCTTGAGCTGGCTCAGCACGCGCGCGGCCTCGTCCTTGTCCGATGCCACCACCGACAGGGCCCCGACGCGCTCGCCGTACAGGCTGAAGCTCTTGGAGAAGCTGGTGGAGACGAAGATGTTCAGGCCGGCGGCCACGAACTTGCCGATCACGGCGCCGTCTTCGGCGATGCCGTGGCCGAAGCCCTGGTAGGCCATGTCCAGGAAGGCGGTCAGATTACGGGCCTTGACGGCGGCGATCACCTGGTCCCATTGGGCTGCGGTGATGTCGTAGCCGGTGGGGTTGTGGCAGCAGGCATGCAGCACGACGATGGTGCCGGGGGCGGCGGCATTCAGGTCGGCCAGCATGCCCTCGAAGTTCACCGAGCGGGTGGCGGCGTCGTAGTAGCGGTAGCTGCCCACCTCGAAACCGGCGTTCTGGAAGATGGCGCGGTGGTTTTCCCAGCTCGGGTCGGAAATCAGCACCTTGGCGTCCGGGCTGACCTTTTTCAGGAAGTCGGCGCCGATCTTCAGGCCGCCGGTGCCGCCGATGGCCTGCACCGTCGACACGCGGCCGGACTTCACGACGTCGGATTCGGCGCCGAACACCAGGGCCTTGACGGCGTTGTCGTAGGCAACGATGCCGTCGATGGGCAGGTAGCCGCGGGCGGCGGGTTTGTCCATCATCGCCTTCTCCGCGGCCTGTACGCACTGCAGCAGCGGGAGCTTGCCGTTGTCGTCGAAGTACACGCCCACGCCCAGGTTGACCTTGCTGGGGTTGGTGTCGGCAGCGAATTGTTCGTTCAGACCCAGGATGGGGTCGCGGGGGGCCATTTCGACGGCGGAAAACAGGGACATGAAAATCCTTGAAAGGTTGTCAGTAGCGAAGAGTCCGGGCGTGGTGTAGTGTGCCGGGTTCGGCCAATTTTAACGGCCGCTCCCCACCACTCGTTGACTGCGCCCATGCCGGATCTCTCTGAAGTCATCACGGAAAAGCAGGACGGCACCTTCGTCCGCTTCCCCGATTCCCCGTTCGAGCTGTTCCAGCCGTACCCGCCGGCCGGCGACCAGCCCACAGCGATCGCCGGACTGGTCGAAGGCATCGAGGACGGCGAGGTGTTCCAGACCCTGCTGGGCGTGACCGGCTCGGGCAAGACCTTCACCATGGCAAACGTGATCGCCCGCATCGGGCGCCCGGCCATCGTGTTCGCGCCCAACAAGACGCTGGCCGCGCAGCTGTACTCCGAATTCCGCGAGTTCTTCCCCAAGAACGCGGTCGAGTACTTCGTCAGCTACTACGACTACTACCAGCCCGAGGCCTATGTGCCCCAGCGCGACCTGTTCATTGAGAAGGACAGCGCGATCAACGAGCACATCGAGCAGATGCGGCTGTCCTGCACCAAGAGCATCCTGGAGCGGCGCGACGTGGTGATCGTGGCCACCGTCTCGGCCATCTATGGCATTGGCAAGCCCGAGAGCTACCACCAGATGGTGATGACGCTGCGCGTGGGCGACAAGGCCGGCCAGCGCGACCTGATCGCCCAGCTGGTGCGCATGCAGTACAGCCGCAACGAGCAGGACTTTTCCCGCGGCAAGTTCCGCGTGCGCGGCGACACCATCGACGTGTTCCCGGCCGAACACAGCGAGATGGCGATCCGCATCGAGCTGTTCGACGACGAGGTCGAGAGTCTCCAGCTGTTCGACCCGCTCACGGGCAAGGTGCGCCAGAAGATCCCGCGCTTCACCGTCTACCCCAGCAGCCACTACGTGACGCCGCGCGAGCAGGTGCTCAGCGCCGTCGAGGCCATCAAGGAAGAGCTGCGCGAGCGGCTGGCGCAGCTGGTGGGCATGGGCAAACTGGTCGAAGCCCAGCGGCTGGAGCAGCGCACGCGCTTCGACATCGAGATGCTCAGCGAGGTCGGCCACTGCAAGGGCATCGAGAACTATTCGCGCCACCTGGCCGGCAGTGCGCCGGGCGACCCGCCAGCCACGCTGACCGACTACCTGCCGCGCGACGCCATCATGTTCCTGGACGAGAGCCACCAGATGATCGGCCAGCTCAACGCCATGTACAACGGCGACCGCCAGCGCAAGACCACGCTGGTGGAATACGGGTTCCGGCTGCCCAGCGCGTTGGACAACCGGCCGCTGAAGTTCGAGGAGTTCGAGCAGCGCATGCGCCAGTGCATCTTCGTCTCGGCCACGCCGGCCGACTACGAGAAGACGCACGCCGGCAAGGTGGTGGAGCAGGTGGTGCGTCCCACAGGCCTGGTCGACCCCGTGGTCGAGGTGCGGCCGGCCACCCACCAGGTGGACGATGTGCTGCAGGAGATCCGCATCCGGGTGGAGCAGGGCGAGCGGGTACTCATCACCACACTGACCAAGCGCATGGCCGAGCAGCTGACCGACTACCTGACCGAGAACGGGGTCAAGGTGCGCTACCTGCACAGCGACGTGGACACGGTGGAGCGGGTCGAGATCATCCGCGACCTGCGCTTGGGCGCCTTCGATGTGCTGGTCGGCATCAACCTGCTGCGCGAGGGGCTGGACATTCCCGAGGTCTCGCTGGTGGCCATTCTGGACGCCGACAAGGAAGGCTTCCTGCGCGCCGAGCGCTCGCTGATCCAGACCATCGGCCGCGCGGCGCGCAACCTCAATGGCAAGGCCATTCTGTATGCCGACCGCATCACCGACTCGATGAAGAGGGCGATGGACGAGACCGAGCGGCGCCGGGCCAAGCAGATGGCGTTCAACGAGGCGAACGGCATCACACCCAAGGGCGTGGTCAAGCGCATCAAGGACCTGATCGACGGTGTCTACAGCGAGAAGGCGGGGCGGGAAGCGGACCGCCTGGCGGCGGCCAGCGCACAGAAAGCGGACCTGGAGGCGCTGGATGAAAAGGACGCTGCGCGGGAGATCAAGCGGCTGGAAAAACAGATGCTGGAGCACGCGCGCAACCTGGAGTTCGAGAAGGCCGCATCCGTGCGCGACCAGCTCACCCGGCTCAAGGAGCGCCTGTTCGGCGCCGGCGGCCAGGACAAGGTCGCCTGAGCAGCTGCCGCACAATACTGGCCGGGGCGCCGCGAAGGGGGCGGCATGCAGATGCCGGGAGGGCGCTCACAACAACACCTTTCGTTCACGCATGAACACCGCATCGCGAAGGTCGCAGCAGTCCGCACAGACGGACGATCAGACGCGCATCTACCTGATCGAAGACGATCCCGCCATCCTGCAGTTCGTCCGGCAGGCCCTTCTGTCCCGGCCGCAGTGGCAACTGGCTGGCGTGTCGGTGAGTCGGCGTCACGCGCTGGAACACGCGCTGCACGCCAGCGCCAACGTGTTTCTGGTCGACCTCGGTCTGCCCGACGGCCGGGGAGAGGACCTGCTGCACTGGCTCGCCGTCGAACATCCGGACGCCGAGCTGCTGGTGTTCACCGTGTTTGGCGATGAGTCCCGCCTCGTGGCCGCGCTGCAGGCCGGGGCGACCGGCTATGTGCTCAAAGGCTGCACACCAGAGGAACTGGTCACCGCCATCGAACAGATCCGGGCCGGCGGTGCGCCGATCTCGCCCTTGCTGGCGCGCATGCTGCTGCGTCAGTTCCGCTGGGTGCAAGAGATGCCGACCGCGGCCCAGGAGTTGCAGGGAGTCCTGCTCTCGGACCGGGAGACCGAGGTGCTCCGGCTGGTCGCACAGGGCTACGTCAACAAGGAAATCGCCCAGCGACTGTTCATATCGCCCGCCACGGTGGGCTCGCACATCAAGAACCTCTACCGCAAGCTGGCGGTTCACAGCCGGGTCCAGGTGGTCCGCGCCGCGCAGGAACGAGGTCTGCTGTGAGCTGGGCGGGGGCGCTGACCCGGCGGCTGCTGGCGACGCCGGCCTACTGGTGGGCGGGCATGCTGCTGGCGGTGGGCATTGCCGGTCTGGCCTGGGTGTCGCGCACCACCCCGGTGGAGGGCGCCCTGGTGGTCCGGCAGGCCCTGGTGGAGCACCGGCAGGCCGGCGTGTTGCAGGTGTCGGAGGTGGCGCTGCCCCATGTCTGGGATGACCAGTTGCCCCGCTGGGAAGGCGAAGCGCGGTACCGGTTGCCGTGGCCTGCCGGCTTGTCCTACAGCGGAGGCGACCAGGCTCCGTTGGCCATGCTGCTGCCGCGGGTCGGGGCCCGGTACCGGGTCTGGCTCAACGGGCAGGAGGTGGCCGACCGTTTCTGGTCGTACGAGGGTTTTGTGGACACGTCCCTCGTGCCCCAGATCGTGCATCTGCCGCGCGCCTGGCTGGCGGCCGAACCCGTCGACAACCACATCGAAATCGAGGTGCGAGGCCAGCCGCTGCGCAAGAGCGGGCTGTCGCAGGTGCAGATCGGCCGGGCCGATGCGCTGGTCCAGCGCCATGCTGACCTGATGTGGTGGCAGGTGTACGTGACCTGGATGGTGGCCGCCGTGTCGCTGATGCTCGGCCTGATGGCGCTGCTCCTGTGGCTGAACACCCGCGAACGGCTGTTTGGCCTGCTGGCGGCGGCCACCTTCGCATGGGCGGTGCGGCTGGGGCTGTCGCCGCTGGAAACGCCGCCGATGTCCTTCGAGGTCTGGTACTACCTGCAGAAGCTCTCGTTCACGGCCTACTGCGGGTTTTTGTATCTCTTCATGTGGGACCTGTTCGACTACCGGCAGGGGCTGATCCGCAGCTTTGTCAATGGACTGTTGTGGCTCGGCCCGTTCTGGCTGGCGGTCACGGTGTACGTCGACAGCTACGCCATGTACTGGATCTGGATGGCTGTGATCACACTGACCTCGGCGGTGGCCCTCGTGAAGCTGTTCCACCGGGCGCGCTGGGGGCTCGATGCCAACCAGCGGCTCACCATCGTGTTTGGTGCTGCCACCATGGCCACTGGCGTGCGCGACTTTGCCGTTGTGAACATGGGTTTTCCTGGCGATGCCGACATCCGCTGGATGACGGTGGGGTCGCTGATGCTGATGTACGCCCTGGGCTGGGTGATGGTGCGCCGGGTGTCGGCGGCCATGGAGCAGGTTCGGCTGCTCAACACCGAACTCTCGCGCAAGGTGGGGGAGAGAGAGGTCGAGTTGCAGCGGCTGTTCGAGCGTTTGCGCCACGTGGAGAGCCAGCGTGTGCTGGAGGCCGAGCGCCGCCGCCTCACGCGCGACATGCACGATGGCCTGGGCAGCCAACTGGTGCAGGCGCTCAACGTGGTCCGTGGCGGCGGACCCCAGGTCGACACCGCGGCGATGGCGGCCATGCTCCACCATGCGCTGGAAGATCTGCGCATGACCCTGGATTCCCTCGAACCCATGGACGGCGACCTACCCACCATCCTGGGCACCTTGCGCCAGCGCATTGCGCCGGCGATGCTGGCGGCCGGGGTGGAGTTGGTCTGGCAGGTGCAGGAGGTGTCACCGATTCCAGGGCTGGAGGCCCGGGGCGTGTTGCATGTGTTCCGTTGTCTGCAGGAGGTTTTTGCGAACGTGCTCAAGCACGCGCAGGCCGGGCGGGTCACGGTGAGCACACGGGACCTGGGCGGGCAGGTCGAGCTGTGTGTGTCCGACGATGGCGTTGGACTGGGCAGCCTTGACGGCGGTTTGTCTGGCGGGGGCGGGCGCGGGATGGGCAACATCCGGCTGCGAGCGGCCGAACTCGGTGTGCTGGTGTCGTTTGAGGAGGCCGCGCCCGGGACGTGCGTGCGCTTCCTCTTCCCTCTGCAGCGGCACGACCCGGCGGGCAGCGGGTAACCCGAGAGAAACACTTGGCTATTGGTGTATACTCGATAAAAACAGTCGGATACCAAGTTGACGTTGCAGCCACCACGGTGGCTGGGGTGGGTGGAGAAGCGGTCGAGTGGGTGTCCCAAGACGTCCGCCCGGTTCTACAACGGCAGCCAAACCTCACGATTCAGGAGCACCCCATGCGCCTCACGACCAAAGGCCGCTTCGCGGTCACAGCCATGATCGACCTGGCCTTGCGCCAGAACAATGGCCCCGTCACGCTGGCCGCCATCAGCCAGCGCCAGCAGATTTCGCTGTCCTACCTCGAGCAGTTGTTTGGCAAACTGCGCCGCCACGAGTTGGTGGAGTCCACCCGCGGCCCTGGCGGCGGCTACACGCTGGGCCGGAAGGCAGCAGAGATCACGGTCGCCGACATCATCGTGTCGGTGGACGAACCCATCGACGCCACCCAGTGCGGTGGCAAGGAAAACTGCCTGGGTGAGGGCAACCGCTGCATGACGCACGAGCTGTGGGCTCAGCTGAACGCCAGAATGGTCGACTTCCTCGATTCTGTCTCGCTGCAGTCGCTGGTGGACGAACAGATCGCCAAAGGCGTGGTGGTCGAGAATGCCCCCATGATCAAGCGCGCGATCTCCAGCGCCCCGGTGGTCAAGCCGATCCGCGTCAACGCGCCGAACTCGGTGTTCGCGCTCGGAGGCGCCGCACTCTCCAAATGACGAGCGCAGCTGGTGCTTGCACCAGCCTCGCCTTTGGCATGCCCACCCATTCGGGGCGGGCATCCTTCTGGTCCCACGATTCCAAATTACCGAAAATCTGCCGCCATGAGCACGCCGCATTTCCCGATCTACATGGACTACAGCGCCACCAACCCCTGCGACCCTCGGGTGGTGGACGCGATGATTCCCTGGTTGCGCGAGCACTTCGGCAACCCGGCTTCGCGCAGCCACGCCTGGGGCTGGGAAGCTGAAAAGGCCGTCGAAACCGCCCGCGAGCAGGTGGCGGCGCTGATCAACGCCGATCCGCGCGAGATCGTCTGGACTTCGGGCGCCACCGAGTCCAACAACCTCGCCCTCAAAGGCGCCGCGCACTTCTACAAGACCAAGGGCAAGCACCTGATCACGGTCAAAACCGAGCACAAGGCCGTGCTGGACACCTGCCGCGAGCTGGAGCGCCAGGGCTTCGAGGTGACCTACATGGATGTCCAGGCCGATGGCCTGCTGGACCTGGAGGCCTTCAAGGCCGCAATCCGCCCGGACACCATCCTGGCCTCGGTCATGTTCGTGAACAACGAAATCGGAGTGATCCAGGACATCGCCGTCATCGGCGCCATCTGCCGCGAGAAGGGCGTGATCTTTCACGTGGACGCGGCGCAGGCCACCGGTCGAGTGGACATTGACCTGCAGACTCTGCCGGTGGACCTGATGAGCCTGACCAGCCACAAGACCTACGGTCCCAAGGGCATTGGCGCGCTGTACGTGCGGCGCAAGCCGCGCATCCGCATTGAGGCGCAGATGCACGGTGGTGGCCACGAGCGCGGCATGCGCTCGGGCACCTTGCCCACCCACCAGTGCGTGGGCATGGGCGAGGCCTACCGCATCGCCAAGGAAGAGATGCACGCTGAGAACGTGCGCATCCGCGCGCTGCACGACCGCATGGTCGCCGGCCTGAAGGACATCGAAGAGGTGTTCATCAATGGCCACGAGACGCAGCGCGTGCCCCACAACCTGAACATGAGCTTCAACTACGTCGAGGGCGAATCGCTGATCATGGGTATCAAGGGTCTGGCGGTGTCGTCGGGTTCGGCCTGCACCTCGGCCAGCCTGGAGCCCAGCTACGTGCTGCGGGCCCTGGGCCGCAGCGACGAGCTGGCCCACAGCAGCCTGCGCATGACCATTGGCCGCTGGACCACCGAAGAAGAGATCGACTACGCGATCGCCACGATCAAGGAAAACGTCGCCAAGCTCCGTGAACTCTCCCCCCTTTGGGAAATGTTCAAGGATGGCGTTGATCTGTCCACCATCCAGTGGGCAGCGCACTGAAGGAGAACAACCATGGCCTATTCTGAAAAAGTCGTTGATCACTACGAAAACCCCCGCAACGTCGGTTCCTTCGACAAGGGCGACGAGTCCGTCGGCACCGGCATGGTGGGCGCGCCCGCTTGCGGCGACGTGATGAAGCTGCAGATCAAGGTGAACCCGCAGACGGGCGTGATCGAAGATGCCCGCTTCAAGACCTACGGCTGCGGTTCGGCCATCGCGTCGAGTTCTCTGGTGACGGAGTGGGTCAAGGGCAAGACGCTGGACGAGGCGGCTGCGCTGAAGAACAGCGAAATCGCCGAAGAACTGGCCCTGCCGCCGGTCAAGATCCACTGCTCCATCCTGGCCGAAGACGCCATCAAGGCCGCGGTGGACGACTACCGCAAGAAGCACGCGAACTGAGTCCCGCCATGTCCGTCACGATTTCTGAAGCCGCGGCCCGTCACGTCACCCGTTACCTCGCCAAACGGGGCAAGGGCGTGGGCGTGCGCCTGGGCGTCAAGACCACCGGTTGTTCTGGCCTGGCCTACAAGCTGGAGTACGCCGACGAGATCGCTCCAGAGGACGTGGTGTTCGAGGAAAACGGCGTCAAGGTGCTGGTGGACCCCAAGAGCATGCCTTACATTGATGGCACGCAGCTGGACTTCGTGCGCGAGGGCCTGAACGAAGGCTTCAAGTTCCACAACCCGAACGAGCGCGACCGCTGCGGCTGCGGTGAAAGTTTCCGGGTCTAATCCCGGAAATGAACCTGCAATCCAACGACTTCGAACTCTTTGAGCTTCCACCGGCCTACTCACTGGACCGCGCCGTTCTGGACGAACGCTGGAAGGCCTTGCAGCGCGAGGTGCACCCCGACCGGCACGCTGCGGCCGACGCCCAGACCCAGCGGCAGGCGATGCAGTGGTCTGTGCGCATCAACGAGGCTTACCAGCGCCTGAAGGACCCGCTGCAGCGCGCGGCCTACCTGTGCGAGTTGCACGGGGCTCCCGTCCAGGCGGAGAACAACACCGCCATGCCTCCTGCCTTTCTCATGCAGCAGATGGAATGGCGTGAAGCACTGGAAGAGGCGGCTTCTGCCGCTGTGGTCGAGGATCTCGCCGATGAGGTGGCCTCTGCACGAAAGCGCATGCTGGCGCAACTGCAGCAGACCGCCGACGTGCAGCACGACTGGCCCGCACTGGCCGGGCAGGTCAGAGCCCTCATGTTCATTGAGCGTTTTGCGCGCGACGTCGAGAGCCGTCTCGAACAGCTGGGACAATAGCGGGTTGCGCTGGTTTCATTCCCGTTTTTTCTCTTCCGTCCATGGCACTCCTGCAGATCTCCGAGCCCGGTCAGTCCCTCGACCCGCACCAGCGACGTGTGGCGGTGGGCATTGACCTGGGCACCACACACTCGCTGGTCGCAGCGGTCCGGCATGGCGTGGCCGAATGCCTGCCCGCGCTGGATGGTCGAGTCATCCTGCCCAGCGTGGTGCGCTACCTCGACCCTCAACTCGGAGATGCAGGGCGTCAGATCGGGTTTGATGCGCTGGCCGCGCAAATTGGTGATCCGGCCAACACGATCAGTTCGGTCAAGCGACTGCTGGGCCGTCGCCGCGATCAGGTGGTCGACGTGGACAAGCTGTCCTACGCCGTGGTCGACGACAACGGCATGGCCGTGGTCGAGACCGTGGCCGGGCGCAAGACCCCGATGGAGGTGAGCGCGGAGATCCTCGCCACGCTGCGGTTCCGCGCCGAGGACAGCTTCGACGACGAACTGTTCGGCGCGGTGATCACCGTGCCGGCGTACTTCGACGACGCCCAACGCCAGGCCACCAAGGACGCGGCCCAGCTCGCCGGCATCAATGTGCTGCGGCTGATCAACGAACCGACCGCTGCCGCCATTGCTTACGGACTGGACAACGGCAGCGAGGGCGTCTACGCCATCTACGACCTGGGTGGCGGCACCTTCGACATCTCCATCTTGCGACTGACACGCGGCGTGTTCGAGGTCATGGCCACCGGTGGTGATTCGGCTCTCGGTGGTGACGACTATGACCAGGCGCTGGCCTCCTGGGTGCTGCAGCAGGCCGGCCTCGGCCCCGTGGCGGATGCGGCCGAACGCGCCGCATTGCATCGCGAGGCTCGGCGCGTGAAGGAGCAGCTCTCGGCGCATGCCGAAGTGCTCTTCCGCGCCGAGATTGAAGGGATCGCTGTCGAACAGGCCGTGCGGCAAGAAGATTTCGAAGCCTGCACCGCAGAGCTGACGGCCCGCACCATGACCGCTGTGCGCAAGGTGCTTCGCGACGCGGGCGTGACCCGGGACGAGGTGCAGGGCGTGGTGATGGTGGGGGGCTCGACCCGCATGCCAGTGATCCGCCGCGCTGTGGGCGAGTTCTTCGGCCGCGAGCCGCTGACCAACCTCAACCCGGACGAGGTGGTGGCGCTGGGCGCCGCCATCCAGGCCAACGCGCTGGCCGGCAACAGCCAGGACGGTGACCTGCTGCTGCTGGATGTGATCCCGCTGTCGCTGGGCATCGAGACCATGGGTGGGCTGGTCGAACGCATCGTGCCGCGCAACAGCACCATTCCCACCGCCCGTGCCCAGGACTTCACCACCTACCAGGATGGTCAGACCGCGCTGGCGCTGCACGTGGTGCAGGGCGAGCGCGATCTGGTGGCCGACTGCCGAAGCCTGGCGCGCTTCACGCTGCGCGGCATCCCGCCCATGGCGGCCGGTGCGGCGCGCATCCGCGTGACCTTCACCGTCGATGCCGATGGCCTGCTGTCGGTCAGTGCGAAAGAGCAGGGCAGTGGTGTCGAGGCGAAGATCGACGTCAAGCCGGCCTACGGCCTGTCGGACGAACAGATCGCTGCCATGCTGCAGGACAGCTTCAACACCGCCCAACAGGACATGGCTGCGCGGGCGCTGGTTGAGGCGCGCGTGGATGCCGACCGCATGATCGCCGCCACCCGCAGCGCGCTCGCCGCCGATGGCGACCTGCTGGACGTGGCTGAACGCGAGGCCATCGACACCCTGATCAACACGCTGGCGGCAGTTTCGGCCGACGGCAGCGCCGCCGACATCGAAGCCGCCACGCAGGCGCTGGCCAAGGGCACCGAAGCCTTTGCGGCCCAGCGCATGAACCGAGGCATCCAGCAAGCGCTGGCCGGCCGCAAAGTCGAAGAAGTCTGAACCCATGCCCACGATCAAAATCCTCCCGCACCCCGAGTACTGCCCGCAGGGCGCCAGCGTCAGCGCGCCCCCTGGCACGTCGATCTGCGAGGCGCTGCTGGACAACGACATCAAGATCGAGCACGCCTGCGACATGAGCTGCGCTTGCACCACCTGCCACGTGGTGGTGCGCGAAGGCTTCAACAGCCTGGGCGAGCTCGATGAAGCCGAAGAAGATCTGCTCGACCGCGCCTGGGGTCTGGAGCCCAACTCCCGCCTGTCCTGCCAGGCCATCCTGGCCCAGCAGGATGTGACGATCGAGATTCCGAAGTACTCGATCAACCACGCCAAAGAGAACCACTGATGAGACAGATCGTTCTCGACACCGAAACCACCGGCCTGTCGGCGGAGAACGGTGATCGCATCATCGAGATCGGCTGTGTCGAGCTGCTCAATCGCAAACTCACCGGCAACAACCTGCACCACTACATCAACCCCGAGCGCGACAGCCACGAGGACGCGCTCAAGGTGCACGGCATCAGCAACGAGTTTTTGCGTGACAAGCCCAAGTTCGCGCAACTGGCCGACGAGATCCTGGACTACCTCTCTGGCGCCGAGCTGATCATCCACAACGCGCCGTTCGACATCTCCTTCCTCAACAAGGAGCTGGAGCGGCTGGGCCGCAAGCCGATCAAGGCCTACATCGACGGGGTGATCGACACCCTGGTGATGGCCAAGGAGATGTTTCCGGGCAAGCGCAATGGCCTGGATGCGTTGTGCGACCGCCTGGGCGTGGACAACTCCAGCCGCACGCTGCACGGGGCCTTGCTCGATGCCGAACTGCTGGCCGATGTCTACATCAACATGACTCGGGGCCAGGATGCCCTGATTGTTGAAGAGGGCATTCCGACCGAGGTGAGCCTTGGGGAAGAGCTGGTGCAGGTCGACCTGAGCCGCTTGGAGCTGCCGGTGCTGACCGCCAACGAGCAGGAAGCGGCTGCCCATGACGCCGTGCTCGCGGATATCGACAAGGCCTGCAAAGGCAAAACCCTGTGGCGCCAACTCGCTCCCGCTGTCTGATTTTGGGCGGTCGTCGGAAAAGGGAAAATATCAGGCTATAATGCGAGGCTTCCGAACAATCGGATCTGATGACAAGTCAGGCAAGATTTTCGGGCGGTTAGCTCAGTGGTAGAGCACTGCCTTCACACGGCAGGGGTCGCAGGTTCGAACCCTGCACCGCCCACCAGTCAAAGCCCCGAGCGAACGCTCGGGGCTTTTTCTTTTTGGCAGCCGATGGAGACGGGCCATGGACCAGGTGGATGTGTTGGTGATCGGCGCTGGCGTGGTTGGGCTGGCGGTGGCCCGGGCGCTGGCGCTGTCCGGGCGCGAGGTGCTGGTGCTCGAGCGTGAAGCGGGTATCGGCATGGGCACAAGCTCTCGCAACAGCGAAGTCATCCATGCCGGGATCTACTACCCGACAGGCTCGCTCAAGGCGCAACTGTGCGTGCGGGGACGTGCGCAGCTGTACGCATACTGCTTGGAGCGAGGCATTGCCCATCGCCGTTGCGGCAAGCTGATCGTTGCCCATACGCCTTCTCAGGTCGCCGGTTTGCCGGACATCATGGCCAGGGCGCGCGCCAACGGTGTGGACGATCTTGTGTTGCTCGGCGCCGACGAAGCCCGCGCGCTGGAGAGTCGCCTGCACTGTGCGGCGGCCTTGCTGTCGCCCTCTACGGGCATTGTCGACAGCCACGGGTTGATGCTCGCGCTGCAAGGCGATCTGGAAAATGCGGGTGGTATGGTGGTCTGTCACAGCGTCGTTGACGAAGTCGCTGCGACCGGTGGGCAGTTCGTGGTCCGGACCGCCGATGGCACAGAACTTCAGGCGACAACGGTGGTGAATGCCGCTGGTCTCGACGCCTGTGCCGTGGCGTCGCGGACGACCGGGCTGGACCGCGTGCATGTGCCTCGCGCGAGGTACGCCAAAGGCAACTACTTCACGCTCGCGGCCGGGCGTTCACCGTTCGAGCGATTGATCTACCCGGCGCCCGAGCCGGCGCAACACCTGGCCGGGCTGGGCGTCCACCTCACCATCGACCTGGGCGGGCAGGCGAAGTTCGGTCCCGACGTTCAGTGGACCGACGATCCTGAGGATCTGGTGGTGGACCCGGCGCGAGGCGATGCCTTTTATGCCGAGGTGCGCAAATACTGGCCCGAACTGCCGGACGGTGTCCTCCAGCCGGGCTACGCGGGCATGCGCCCCAAGATCAGCGGACCCGACGAGCCGGCGGCCGATTTCCGCATCGACGGGTCGGCTGTGCATGGCCTGCCCGGCCTGGTCAACCTGTTCGGTATCGAGTCGCCGGGCCTGACCAGCTGCCTGGCGATTGCCGAGCGGGTGGTCAGCCTGTTGCGCTGATCAGCGGGCTTCCTTGAGGGCTTGCGCGGCCTCGCGCACCAGGGCAGACCCCTTGTAGATCAGACCGGTGTAGATCTGCACCAGATCCGCGCCCGCCCGCACCTTGCTGACGGCATCGTCGCCGCTGAGCACGCCGCCCACACCGATGATGGGAAACCCCTTGCCCAGCGAACCGCGCAGCAACCGGATGACCCTGTTGCTGGCCGCCAGCACCGGCGCTCCCGAGAGCCCGCCAGCCTCTTCGGCATGGGCCAATCCCGCCACCGCATCGCGGCTGAGCGTGGTGTTGGTCGCGATCACGCCCAGCCGCTGGTTGGGCTGACCTGCGGTGTCGCTGCCATAGCGCAGAAGGGTGGCTGCGATCACCCCGATCTGCGTTTCGTCCAGATCGGGCGCAATCTTCAGGAAAACCGGTGCCTGTTTGCCGTAGCGCTGTGCGAGCAGCTCGCGCCGTTCCATGACCGCGCCCAGCAAGGCATCCAGGGCTTCGTCGCTTTGCAGGCTGCGCAGGTTCTTGGTGTTGGGGCTGGAGATGTTGACCGTCACGTAATCGGCGTGCGGGTACACGCCATCGAGGCAGGTCAGGTAGTCGCTGGTGGCCTGCTCGATGGGGGTGGCGGCGTTCTTGCCAATGTTCAGGCCCAGCAGCATGGGCGATGGGCCGCCCTTGCTGCGAAACCGCGCTTTCTGCACATTGGTCACAAAGGCAATCAGTCCTTCGTTGTTGAAGCCCAGCCGGTTGATCAGCGCGTTGCGTTCGGGGATGCGGAACAAGCGCGGCCTGGGGTTGCCCGGCTGGCCCTTGGGGGTGACGGTGCCGACCTCCACAAAGCCGAAGCCCATGGCCGACAGCCCGTCGATGCAGCGTGCGTTCTTGTCCAGCCCGGCGGCCAGACCCACACGGTTCGGGAACCTCAGGCCGGCCACCATCACCGGGTCGTCAATGCGCGACTCGCTCCAGAGGCAGCTCAGGGGCGAGTGCTGGAAGCGCGCGATGTTGTCGAGTGTCAACTCGTGCGCAGTTTCAGGGTCCAGACCGAAGAGAAGCGGGCGGGTGAGCGCGTAGGGCAGAAGTGACATCGGATAATCAACAAATTCGCGTAAACCCTGATTCTCTCAAATGACCCAAGACGAACTCAAAGCCCTGGTCGGCCAGGCAGCCCTTCAGTATGTGACCCCGGGCGAAGTGGTGGGTGTCGGCACCGGCTCCACCGTCAACAAGTTCATTGATGCCCTGGCCGCCATCAAAGACAACATTCCCGGGGCAGTGTCCAGTTCGGAAGCTTCGACCGCCCGTCTCAAGGCGCTGGGCATTCCCGTGCTGGATGCGTCCGCAGTCGAGGGGCTTTCGGTCTACATTGATGGTGCCGACGAGATCGATGCAAGAGGCTACATGGTCAAGGGCGGCGGCGCCGCACTGACGCGCGAGAAGATCGTGGCCGCCATGTCCAGGCGTTTCGTCTGCATCGCCGACGAGTCCAAGATGGTGCCGGTGCTGGGGGCTTTCCCGCTGCCGGTCGAGGTGATTCCGATGGCGGCTGCCCGTCTGGCTCGCCAGTTTGACGGGCTGGGCGGTTCCGCCAGGCTGCGCATCAAGGATGGCCAGCCCCTGGTGACCGACAACGGTCAGCACATCCTGGATGTCACCGGTTTGAAGATCAGCGACCCGCTGGCTTTCGAGAGCGAGGTCAACCAGTGGCCTGGCGTCGTGACCGTGGGGGTGTTTGCCCACCAGAAAGCCAGCGTGTGCCTGCTCGGTACCCCGGGCGGGGTGCGCACGCTGACGTTCTGACCAGAGGGGCCGGAGGGCGACTGCCCCCGGTTTCTCAGAAGCGGATGCCGCTGGGATTGCTGGCCGGCGGCGTCACCGGGACTTCCGCGGGCGTATCGGCAGCGGGTTGACCGGCGGGCGTTCTGGTGGCGGGCGCCGCAGCCGGTTTGGCCTCGACCAGCGGGGTGGCTGCTTCGCGACGGTAGCTGGGGGGCAGCACCGACTTTTTCGGGTAGCCGGCCGCATCCAGGTACTGGCCCCACTCGGTGGCCGAATAGCCCTTGAGCTGCTGCCCTCCTACGGTCAGCAATGGCAGGCTGGTGGCGCCGCTCAGTCGCTTGAAGGCAGCCACGTCGTCGCTGCTGTTGACGGTTTTTTCAGCAAAGGGAATGCCCCGCGTGCTCAGGAAGTTGCGGCCACTGTCGCAGGGCGAGCAGTCGGCGCCGGTGTAGAGGGTCACGGGATAGCGGCTCGCTGCCTGACGAACCTCAACCGGCAGCGTGGGTGCGGCCGATCCCGCTGAGCTGGCCCCGTCGACTGGGCGGGCGTTGGTCGCAGCCGGTGGTGGCTGGTCGGAATAGGTGACTTTGCCATCAGGCCCCACGATCCGGTAGACGCCTTGGGCAGAAGCAAGCGGAGCGACCAGCATGCCTGCGAGTGCGACTGCGGGAGCGAGCTTCGATACAGAGAAGATCGAGTGGCGGCAGAAGGAGCGCATGTCGTTTGTCCTCGGAAGAGATCGGATGAAGGCGGGTCAGGCCATGCCTTGGTGGCGCAGCAGCGCATCCAGGCCGGGTTCGCGGCCGCGGAAGGCCTTGAACGACTCCATGGCCGGGCGGCTTCCTCCCGCCTCGAGAATGGTTTCACGGTAGCGGCGGCCCGTGGCCACGTCCAGCGTGCTGTGACCACTGGCGCGCGCAGCTTCCTCGAAGGCCGCGTAGGCGTCGGCCGAGAGCACCTCCGCCCACTTGTAGCTGTAGTACCCAGCGGAATAGCCGCCTGCAAAGATGTGGCTGAAGGTGTGCGGCGTGCGGCTGTAGGGCGGTGGCTGCAGCACCGCGACCTCATCGCGGACCTGCGACAGCAGCGCCAGGATGTCCTCGCCGCTTGACACGGGGGCAGGCTGGCTGTGCAGCAGCATGTCGAACAGGGAGAACTCGACTTGGCGCAGCGTCTGCAGCCCGCTCTGGAAGTTTTTGGCCGCCAGCATCTTGTCGAACAGCTCGCGCGGAAGGGGTGCACCGGTGTCCACGTGCGACGTCATGTGCTTGAGAACGTCCCATTCCCAGCAGAAATTCTCCATGAACTGGCTGGGCAGTTCGACCGCGTCCCATTCGACACCGCTGATGCCAGACACGTCGCGTTCGTTGACACGCGTGAGCATGTGGTGAAGGCCGTGACCGAACTCGTGGAACAAGGTGATCACGTCGTCGTGCGTGAGCAGGGGGGGCTGCCGGACTCCATTGACCTCGACGCCCTCGGCGAAGTTGCAGACCAGGTGCGCCACGGGCGTCTGCACGCTGCCGTCGTCGGGCCGCAACCAGCGGGCCCGCACATCGTCCATCCAGGCGCCGCCACGCTTGCCGTTGCGGGCAGCGGGGTCAAGGTAGAACTGGCCAACAAGCTCGGTTCCTGTCGAAGTCTGGCGCTCAATGCGATAGAACTCCACCAGTGGGTGCCAGACCGGGGCGTTGTCACGGCGGATGCTTACCTCGAACAAGGTTTCGACGATCTGGAAAAGGCCCGCCAGCACCTTGGGCGCGGTGAAGTAGGGCTTGATCTCCTGGTCGCTGAAGGCGTAACGGGCTTCCTTGAGCTTTTCGCCGATGTAGGGCCAGTCCCAGGGCTGCGGATCGCTGATCCCCAGTTCCTGGGCGGCGAACTCCCGCAAATCCTTCACATCCTGCTCGGCGTACGGGCGGGCCTTGCGGGCTAGATCGCGCAGGAAACCGATCACCTGTTCGGGCGATTCCGCCATCTTAGGCACCAGTGAGACATCGGCGAAGTGGCGATGTCCCAGCAACTGGGCCTCCTCGTGGCGCAGCGCCAGCAGCTCGGCCATGATGGTCGTGTTGTCGAAGCGGGTGGCGTCGCCCTCGGCCTGATCGCTGGCGCGCGTCACGTAGGCGCGGTAGAGCTTTTCCCGCAAAGCGCTGCTGCGGGCAAACTGCATCACAGGCAGGTAGCAGGGCATCTTGAGGGTGAGTTTGTGACCGGCCTGGCCGTCTGCCTGGGCTGCCGCGCGCGTGGCCTGCTGCACATCCGCCGGCACCCCTTCGAGGTCTTCCGGTGACACGTACAGACTAAACGAGTCGGTGGCGTCCAGTGCGTTTTCGCTGAACTTCTGGGCGAGTTCGGCCTGTCGTTCCTGCAGCCAGGCGAACCGCTGCTTGGCCTCTCCTTGCAACTCGGCACCGCCCAGAACGAATCCACGCATGGCGTTGCGGTGGGCCTGTGCCTGCTCAGGGTTCAACAGGGAGACGTCCATGGCCTTGTACTTGGCATACAGACGCTCGTCGGCACCCAGCCGCGTCCAGAATTCCGTCACGCGGGGCAGCGCTTCGTTGTAGGCAGCCCGCAACTCGGGTGTGTCGGCCACGCTGTTGAGGTGTCCGACTGCACCCCAGGCGCGCGACAGTCGCTCGGTGGACACGTCGAGCCGGGCAGACAAGGCGCTCCAGTCCGCAGGAAACTCCGGCGCCGTGACGTTCTCCAGGGCGGCATCGGCTTCTTTCAACAGGGCAACAATGGCGGGCGCTACGTGGGAAGGGGCGATGGCATCGAACAGGGGCAGTGCGGAGAAATCGAGCAGGGGGTTGTCAGCGACGGTGTTCATGCAACTCAGTAGGGGCTCGGGACAGAAAGTTCAATGGCCTGGGCGGCTGGAACCCGGGACACCGGCTCAGCGGGCGCTTTTCTTGATGCTCTTCTTGAGCACCTTGGCGCGCTTGACCTGGCCGCCGGGGGTCAGCCGCTGGTTGCCCAGCACCCGAACCACCTTGACTTCGGGCTTCTGGCCTCCGCGCTTGCTGAACTTGAGCACCTTCACATCGCGTGGCCCGGGCATGCGGTCTTCATCGGCCACTTTCTGCTTCTCCGGAACCGGGCGCCACAGCACCAGCAACTTGCCGATGTGCTGGATGGGGGCTGCCTCCAGCTCGTCGGCCAGCGTCTGGAGCATGGCCTCGCGGGATGGGCGGTCGTCGCTGAACACACGGATCTTGATCAGGCCGTGGGCCTTGAGCGCTGCGTCCACCTCCTTTTTGACGGCGGCGGTCAGTCCGTCTCCGCCAACAAGAACGACGGGATCGAGATGGTGCGCCTCGGCGCGGTGCACCTTGCGCTGTGCGGGCGTGAGTTGGATCTGGGGCATGGGACAATTATCGTTTACATAGCGGCGGCTCACAGCCCCGGTTTCGCCATGGGCATGAAAGTCAAGACTCAGAGCAAGAAGGTCAACAAGGCGTGGCTGAACGAGCACGTCAACGATCCGTATGTGCGTCTGGCCCAGAAAGAGGGTTACCGTGCGCGGGCGGCCTACAAGCTCAAGGAGATCGACGAAACCCTGGGGCTGATACGTCCGGGTGACGTGGTGGTCGATCTGGGTTCGGCGCCCGGCGCCTGGAGTCAGTATGTGCGGCGGCGCCTGAGCCCGGGCGGCGCCGCTGTCGGCGAGTTGCACGGACAGATCATCGCGCTGGACCTGCTGCCAATGGAACCCGTCGAAGGCGTGCACTTCATCCAGGGCGACTTTCGCGAGCGCGAAGTACTGGCCGCGCTGGAGCAGGCGCTGGCCGACCGTGGGGTGAAGGCAGTCGATGTCGTGGTGTCCGATATGGCGCCGAATCTCTCTGGCATCGGGTCGGCCGACGCCGCGCGCATTGAGGATCTGGTGGGCCTTGCAGTGGACTTCGCCAGTCAGCACCTCAAGCCAGATGGTGCCTTGGTGGCCAAGCTGTTTCACGGTGGGGCCTACGACCCTCTGGTGGCCCTGTTCCGAAAGACGTTCAAAGTGGTAAAGACCTTCAAGCCCAAGGCGTCGAGGGACAAATCCTCTGAAACCTTTTTGGTGGGCATGGGTCTCAAAAGCCCGAGCTGATCAATAAATACTAACCATTTCATTGGCGTTGCCTCCCCAAATGTCAAGTCCCTCGTGGCTTGAAACACCTAAAATGGCCTCAACATGCCAGTATCCGTTCTAGTCAGGAGCCGACCTTGAACAACCAGTGGTTCTCGAAGATTGCCGTGTGGATGGTGATCGCCATGGTGCTTTTCACCGTCTTCAAGCAATTCGATGGCCGCGCGACGGCCGGAGCCGGTTACGTCGGCTACTCCGAGTTCCTGGATCAGGTGAAAGCACAGCAGATCAAGCAGGCCACCATCCAGGAGGGCCAGGGCGGTACCGAAATCGTGGCGGTCACGCACGATGACCGGCGCATCCGCACCACGGCCACTTATCTCGACCGCGGTCTGGTGGGTGACCTGATCAACAACAATGTCAAGTTCGACGTGCGTCCGCGCGAAGAGGGCTCGCTGCTGATGACCCTGCTGGTCAGTTGGGGGCCGATGCTGCTGCTGATCGGCGTGTGGATCTACTTCATGCGCCAGATGCAGGGCGGTGGCAAGGGGGGGGCCTTCAGCTTTGGCAAGAGCAAGGCCCGCATGCTCGACGAGAACAACAATACCGTGACCTTTGCCGACGTCGCCGGTTGCGATGAAGCCAAGGAAGAGGTCAAGGAGGTTGTGGACTTCCTCAAGGACCCGCAGAAGTTCCAGAAGCTGGGCGGCCGCATTCCGCGCGGCCTGTTGCTGGTCGGTCCTCCGGGCACCGGCAAGACACTGCTGGCCAAGGGCATTGCCGGCGAAGCCAAGGTGCCGTTTTTCAGCATCTCGGGTTCGGATTTCGTGGAGATGTTTGTTGGCGTGGGTGCGGCCCGTGTGCGCGACATGTTCGAGAACGCCAAGAAGAACGCGCCCTGCATCATCTTCATCGACGAAATCGATGCGGTCGGTCGCCAGCGAGGTGCCGGTCTGGGGGGGGGCAACGATGAACGTGAGCAGACCCTGAACCAGATGCTGGTCGAGATGGACGGCTTTGAAACCAACCTGGGCGTGATCGTGGTGGCCGCCACCAACCGCCCGGACATTCTGGACGCCGCCCTGTTGCGCCCGGGGCGTTTCGACCGGCAGGTCTACGTGACGCTGCCCGACATCCGTGGTCGCGAGCAGATCCTGAACGTGCACATGCGCAAGGTGCCGTTGGGCACCGACGTGAACGCCAGCGTGATCGCCCGCGGGACGCCCGGCATGAGTGGTGCCGACTTGGCCAACCTGTGCAACGAGGCCGCCCTGATGGCCGCCCGCCGCAACGCGCGCGTGGTCGAGATGCAGGACTTCGAGAAGGCCAAGGACAAGATATTCATGGGTCCCGAGCGCAAGAGCATGGTGATGCCCGAGGAGGAGCGCAAGAACACGGCTTATCACGAAGCTGGGCATGCCCTGATTGGCAAGCTGCTGCCCAAGTGCGATCCGGTGCACAAGGTCACGATCATTCCGCGCGGCCGGGCACTGGGTGTGACCATGAGCCTGCCGGCGCAGGACCGCTACAGCTACGACAAGGACTACATGCTGAACCAGATCAGCATGCTGTTCGGTGGCCGCATCGCGGAGGAGGTGTTCATGAACCAGATGACCACGGGCGCTTCCAACGACTTCGAGCGTGCCACCTCAATCGCCCGCGACATGGTGATGCGCTACGGCATGACCGACGCGTTGGGCCCGATGGTTTACGCCGAGAACGAGGGCGAGGTGTTCCTGGGCCGTTCGGTCACCAAGACCACCAACATGAGTGAGCAGACCATGCAGAAGGTGGATGCTGAGGTACGCCGCATCATCGATGCCCAGTACAAGCTGGCGCGTGATCTCATCGAGGAGCACAGCGACAAGATGCACGCGATGGCAACGGCCTTGCTGGAGTGGGAAACCATCGATGCCGACCAGATCGATGACATCATGGCCGGCAAACCGCCACGTCCGCCCAAGGACTGGACGCCTCGCACACCTTCGGCAGGCGGTGGTGGCAGCGGCGGGACGCCTGCCGTGGCGACGGATACGGCGCCGACAGCCGCCTGAACCACGTCACCTGCCAATTTGTTCTTTCTGCGGGGCCCCTTGGGCCCCGTTTTCGTTCAGCGAGCCTTCAATGCAGTGGATCACCTCCCGCTTCGTCATCGACCTGGATGTGCCCAAGGTCATGGCCATCATTAACGTGACCCCTGACTCATTTTCCGATGGGGGACAGCACGACAGCACCTCTTCGGCACTGAGGCATTGCGAGCAGGTGCTCAAGGAGGGAGCTCACATCCTCGACATCGGAGGGGAGTCGACCCGGCCGGGCAGCCCAGCAGTTCCTCTGGAGGCCGAGCTCGAACGGGTCATTCCTGTCGTGCGGGAAGCGGTGAAGCTGGGGGTACCGGTGTCCGTGGACACCTACAAGCCGGAAGTCATGCAATCTGTGCTGGACCTCGGTGCCGACATCGTGAACGACATATGGGCCCTGCGCCGCGAGGGTGCCGAAAGCGTTGTGTCCGGCCATCCGCGCTGTGGTGTGTGCCTGATGCACATGCATCGCGATCCGCAGACCATGCAGGTGGCGCCCATGGATGGCAGTGTGCTGACTCCTGTGCGGCAATTTCTAGAGGACCGGGCTGCAGTGCTGGAGGGGAGGGGGGTGAGCCGAGAGCGGATCGTATTGGACCCAGGCATTGGTTTTGGCAAGTCGGTGCAGCAGAATTTTGAACTTCTGGCAAATCAGTCCGCATTGAATCAACTGCCATATCCGTGGCTTGTTGGTTGGTCGCGTAAGTCATCGCTCGGTGCCGCCACTGGACGACCGACTCCAGTTGAGCGTGTTTCCTCCAGCGTGGTGGCGGCTGTACTCGCGGTGGAGCGTGGTGCTTCAGTGGTTCGTGTACACGATGTTCGGGACACGGTGGATGGACTGGCCGTATGGCTGGCCATAGGTGCACCAGCGAACACAGCCTAAAGTCGCAACAAAGTGTGTATCCCCCGCTTTGGGGGCGAAACCAACTAGTACGCAAGTTACAATGCCGACCTGCCAAAAATATATTCAGGAGGAAGTGGCAGCAGGTCCGGCCTAAGCGCGACACAGCGTGGCTGGGCTCGCCGGCCCGCGCAGCCGTCATGCTGGATTGTCCGGATCTCGCGGTACCCAGGGAGGTGATGCAACACGTCGTGCGCGTGGAGTCATCGCGCAATCCGTTCGCCATCGGAGTGGTGGGCGGTTACTTGGCGCGCCAGCCCAAAAGCCTTGAAGAAGCGCTGGCCACTGTGCGTCAGCTCAAGGAAGAGGGCTACAACTTTTCCGTAGGCGTCTCTCAGGTCAATCGCTACAACCTGGCGAAATACGGCCTCAAGACCTACGAACAAGCGTTCGAAGTCTGTCCCAACCTGCAAGCGGGTTCCCGCATCCTTCGAGAGTGCTACGACCGTGCCCAAGACTGGGGCAAGGCCTTCAGTTGCTATTACTCGGGTAACTTCACCACGGGCTTTCAGCACGGATATGTGCAGAAGGTGTTCGCTTCCATGTCCAAGGGAGTGCAAGCCAAGGACTCAAGCCTGCCCGTGGCTATACGCATTATTCCACGCGAAGGCGTCCAGCGTCGGCGTGTCAGCGACGAGCAACTGCCTCTAAGAACTATCGGAAAAGTTCTGCGTCTTGATGGATTGCAGCTGCGAACGGCTTCTGCGTACCCAGAGTCCTATCCGGTACGTCGGCATATCTCTTCCTCGAAGCTACCTGTTGCGGGAAAAACACAGCTGCTTGCCGAGTATGGGGGGCAGCAAGCAAATGCCAACGAATCGAGTTCCGGCCTCTCTGTGCTGGGAATAGGTGTTGTGGCTGCAACTCAGACCACATTGCCCGAGAGTTCACGCACCCAGATTCCAGTGCAGATGGTAGGTGTGGACGGTGATCCCTATCAAACCCGCATGCTTCCACTCCAAACCGGCTTTCCCGACAAAGTTCGGCCTGGGCCAGACTTCAATCAACCTTCCCGCTCTACTCGTTCGGCTGCCCATGTCGCCGAGCGCAGAGGTGGCTTGTTGCTTTCCACTGAGTCTTCAGCTTTGTCTGAAAACCCGGCTGATCGGTCGTCACCGTTCGTCGGAAATGTTCGCGGTCCGAAAGGCATATCGCCGACGGATCATTCCTTCGTCTTTTGATATTTCAACTTCCTCAATACTTCTATGTTGACCACTCAAAAATTCACGCATCGGTTGGAGTATCGCTTTGCCATAGCGGTATTGATCTGCTTGATTTGTATTTTTTTCGTCCCAGAAGTTCTCGCGCAACAACAGGGAGGATTCACGGCTGCCTGTCAGAATGTCCAGACATTCTTTGGCCGTGTAGTGACAATTCTCCGTGCAGCTTCAGTGGCGATCGTAACTATCGCAATTGTTTTTGCTGGCTACCAGATTGCATTTGCTCACAAGCGTTTATCTGATGTTGCTCCGGTGTTGGTTGGAGGTCTTCTGATTGGCGGTGCAACCGCCCTTGCCAGTTGGTTTGCAACCGATCTCGGGGCTGGCTCGGTTGCGGGTGCTCAAGCAACTTGCTGAGCAGGGTCTTTTAAGCGATGAATAGAGATACTGTTTTCCGCGGCTGTACCCGGCCTGCAATGATCATTGGAGTACCCTACTTACCTTTTGTAGTAGGCGCTGGTACTCCACTGGTCTTGGCTATGTATATTTCGTGGTGGTTTCTGCTTCTGATACCGTTTTCAGTCCTAATAATGCGATTAATGGCTAAAAGGGATGAGATGATTTTTCGATTGATTGGGTTGAATCTGGTGTTTCGATTTTTGCCCAGAAATCTAAATGCGGCTGGAGGCGCTTGGGTATTTTCGCCGCAGCGGCAGAGCAAAGGTAATCGCGGTAAGAAGATGGAGCCGTACGCTTGAACGAGCGGCTAAATACTTCATCGGTAGATCCTGCTTATGTCTTTGTTCTCGCCCGATGCTGACTTCAGCAACTTTATTCCCTTCAGCACTCATGTAGATACCCACGCGGTGAAATCACGGGAAGGTGACTACTTGATCACCTGGTTGCTCAGTGGATTCCCGTTCGTAGGACGGGAAGACTGGGAGCTTGAGCACCGGCACAAAGCCTTCAACAACCTGCTGCAAAGCCTGCGTGCGCCGGATTTCGAGAACGTCGCATTCTGGGCCCACGACATCCGGCGTCGCCGGCCCATCAAGGCCGAGGCGCGCTTTCCCCACACCTTCAGCCAGGAACTGCACGACAAGTACATCGACCGGCTTTCGAGCAAGCGGTTGATGCAGAACGAGCTCTACCTGACCATGGTCTACCGCCCAGTGGTCAGTGGAAAGAAGTTCGCAGCGATCTCGCGAGACATTGAGGCCTTGCGTAAGGAAGAGAAGGCTTATCTTGAGAAGATCTACGAGTTGGTGGGCAACGTCGAGGCCCTGCTGCAGGACTACTCACCGTACCGCCTGGGTCTCTACGAGAGTGTGCACAAACAGGTCTTTTCCGAGAACCTGGAGTTCTTCGGTTATCTGATCAATCACGTGGATGAGCCTGCGCCCGTGTTGCCGGCGCCCATCTACAACTATCTCCCGACTAGCAAGCATCTGTTCTCGACAGGGAGCGGTGATTTCGCCATTCGCACCGCCAACGGCGACAACTATTTCGGTGCCATCCTCAACATCAAGGAGTACGCCGACAGCTCCTGGCCTGGCATTCTGAACGGCCTGAAATATCTGGAATTCGAGTACATCGTCACTCATTCCTTCACGCCTATGAGTCGCTACGACTCGATGAAGGCTTTGGAGCGCACGAAGGGCGCCATGCTCTCGTCCGAAGACAAGGCGGTCAGCCAGATCGTGGAGCTGGACTTCGCGATGGACCAGCTCGCCTCGGGCAACTTCGTGCTCGGCCAATACCACTTCAACATGGCCATCTTTGCGGCCAGTCAGGACGAGCTGTACAGCCACGTCGCCCAGGCCCGGGCACAGCTGTCGGGCGCCAGCTTCGTGACCGTGAAGGAGGATGTGGCCGTGCCCGCGGCTTTCTATGCGCAGTTGCCCTGTAACTGGCGCTTCCGCCCGCGCATTGCCAACCTCAGCTCGCTGAACTTCCTGGGTCTGAGTCCGCTGCACAACTTCGCCACCGGCAAGCCCAACTTCAATCCCTGGGGGCCGTCGGTCAGCATCCTTCAGACGCTGAACAATCAGGCCTACCACTTCAATTTCCACGCCACCAAGCCGCATGAATACTCGCTGGGCGAGAAGGCCATTGCCAACACGATGGTGATCGGGAAGTCGGGTACCGGCAAGACGGCGCTCATCAACTTCCTGCTGGCGCAGGTGCAGAAGATCGATCCGGAACCGACGATCTTCTTTTTTGACAAAGACCGAGGCGCCGAGATCTTCATCCGCGCCTGCGGCGGTCGCTACTTCACCCTGGAAAAGGGGCGTCCGACCGGCTTCAACCCTCTCCAGTGCGACAACACGCCTGAGAACGAGCAGTTCCTCGTGGAGTTGCTGCAGACGCTGTGCGGCAAGGAGAAATACGCCGCCACCGAGCAGGAGGACCTGATCCGTGCAGTGCGTGCCATCCTGGACACGCCGGTGCATCTGCGCACCATGACCAACCTGCAGAAGAGCCTGCCCAACATGGGCGAGAACAGCCTCTTCGAGTGCATCTCGGTCTGGTGCAAGGGCGGCCCGTTTGCATGGGTGTTCGACAACCCCAAGGACAACATCGACTTCTCTGGCTCCAACATCATCGGCTTCGACTACACCGAGGTCATTGAAGACTCCAAGACCCGCGAGCCCATCATCCAGTACCTGCTGCACCGGATGGAAAGCCTCATCGACGGGCGCCCGTTCATCTACGTGATGGACGAGTTCTGGAAGGTGCTGGAGGGCAAAGGCGGTCTCAAGGACTTCGCCAAGAACAAGCAGAAGACCATCCGAAAACAGAACGGCCTGGGGATCTTTGCCACCCAGAGCCCGCAGGACGCGCTCAACAGCGACATCTCGGCTGCGCTCATCGAACAGACCGCGACACTGATTTTGCTGCCCAACCCCAATGCAGATCCCAAGGACTACCTCGAAGGTCTCAAGCTGACGCGGGCCGAGTTCGAACTGGTGGTCGGGCTGGACGAGCGCAGCCGCTGTTTCCTCGTCAAGCAGGGCCACAACGCTGTGCTATGCCAGCTGAACCTCAATGGCATGGACGACGAGCTTGCCGTGTTGTCGGGCTCGTCGGACAACGTCGAGATCCTGACGGCCCTGCTCGCCGAACACCCGACGCCACACCTGCCAGACACCTGGTTGCCCGAGTTCCACCTTCGTCGCAAGGGGCTGCGCACCCAGCGCAAAGCGCTCATGGCCAACAGCAACGAGTTTCTCCGGCATGCGCCAACGGCCGATCTGGAGGAGAGCAGCGAAGCATCGCTGGTCAGGTAGCCGAACACCCAAGGGAGCAGATACAACAATGAAACCAATCAGAACATCCAAAGCAACCGCCTTGCGCTTGCTCGCTGCGCTTGTTTTGGCGGGCGCCCCGCTGGCCGCTTCGGCGACTGCGGGACAGTCCAAGTGCGGAGGCCTGGCCCCCGAAGGCACCTCCACTGGGGGAGCCTTCTTTGACAACGACCTTCCTGCCGGGCAGGACGTGTTCTCTTTCTGTGCCTTCGGCTACCCGCCGCACTGCTGGGTGGGAGTGAACCCCATCGCAGGCACCTGGAAGATCGTCAACCAGTACTGCTTCAACCCCAAGTGGACCAGCAAGTACGAGCAGGTCTGCCCGCATGGCCGCCGCCCCGGCACCTGGAAGAGCCCGGGCAAGATGCCCTTCGATTACAAGGGCAAGCCCGGTGCACCCGACGGCCTGGAGGAGTGCCAGCACTTGATGGAAGAGTGACGGCGGCTTGCACCAAGAACAACAGACAGGAGGAAAACCAATGAACACATCCATCACCCGGGCTTTGCGGGGCCTCGGCATGCTGGGGGGCGCCCTGATGCTGGCCACCGCCGCTCACGCCGTCAATTTGCCCAAGCCGCCCAGCCCACCGAAGCCTGGGGATCTGCCTGAAATTCCCGACACCCAGATCCTCGACAAGCTGCCCGAGGGTACAGAAATGCCCGAACCCGGACAGTCCGGCGTGGTGGTGTCCTGCCTGCAAAAAGGCAACATGGACATCTCCCGGCCGAGCCTGCCTCTCCTTAGCTGCTGGGAGAGCGTGACCAACGGCAGCGATGACGTGGAGGCCCTGAACAAGGCCTGCACGGTGCAGATGACGCCGATGAAGATCGACTCGACCCTCGTGCCGAAGTGCCCCCCCAAGGCGCTGGGCACCTGCATCGGAGCCAAGAGTGGCGGCGCTGCCAACAGCGAGAAGTCCACCTCCAACCACTATCACTACACGCCGCAGACCTTGTTCGAGTGGCGAAAGAGCAAGAAGAACTGCGAGGCCTCGGGCGGCAAGTGGTACGGCCTGGGCAACAAGTCGCGCCTCTTCTGATCCATCAGTCCAACACCTGCTTGCTGCTGCGCCATGCACACCTCAAAGCGCGTTCTCCGTTCGCTGTTGCTCACCGTCTCCACCGCGTGTCTGCTGGGGGGCTGCATGGTGCCTGCCATGGTCGCCACCAATCTTGAGAAGTCGGGTTACAGCAGCGATATCGACAAGGGTCGCGCCGTGCTGCTGCACCACGTCAAGACATTGCAGGCGGCGGGCGATCCGCTCGGTGACTACTTCTACGCGCTGGGCAATTCGGACGGCTGGATCAAGGACGTTCAAGGCGACGAGGCCATCACCGAGCTGTTCCGCCAGGCGGCGGCCAAAGGGTCGATGGACGCGAAGATTCTGCTGGCGCTGCAGAAGGCGACTGGGGAACCGGTGCCGGGCAAGCTCAATGAAGGCATGGTGCCGAACAAGGACCTGAGGCTTTGGGAGGCCGGGCTGGCCGAATTGCAGCCGCTGTTGCAGCAGCAGTGCTATGTGCGGCGGCTGGTCGTGGGCAGTCGCGACCTGGGTACCGATCTGAGGCCTCATGTCACGACGTATGCGGTGGCATACAAGATCTGGCCGACGTTTCGAGATGGGCATCATGTTCAGGGCGCTCAAGGGGAATGGATTAAGAAAGTCGAGAAGAACCCTGAGCGGCACAGGCTTTGGGAGGCCCTGGAGGAGAACTGCAAAGTACCTGCCGATATGTGGCTGGCCCGCCTGTACAACAAATAAGTCGGGAGTAAGCGCATGAGCGAACAAAAAATACTCCCGCCCGGGCCGCCTGAGAATCCCTGGAACCGGTGGGGCGCCAAGGTGGGGCTGCACCTGGCCTTCTGGGCCTATCCGCACAAGGACGTCAAGAAAGCGGAGGAAGTTGCCAATTACCCCCCGCCTTGGGAGCATGCCGTGCCGGGAAAACTCTTGCCCGCTGACTGGCCAGCTCCCGTCAAAGACACCAACGGCCGCCTGTTGCAAGACGGCTGGAACACCCAGCACAACGCCGACGGCACGCTGGAGAACCAGTTCATGGTCTCTATCAACCGGAAGACGAACCAGATCTCCTTCGACTTCAAAGGTTCGGACGCCTGGAGCAACTGGGGAAGCGACTTGGGCAATGCCGGCGCCAGCGAGTTCGCCAAGATCCAGGCCAAGGCCCAGGCAGCGTATGACTACTTGAGCCAGCACCCCGACTACAAGCACTACCACTTTTCAGCCACCGGCCACAGCCTGGGCGGCGGCATGGCGCAGAGCTTTGCGCTGAAAAACAACATCGCCGTGGCTGTCTACAACAGCCTTCCCATCGCACGCGACACCCGCAACGGCGACTACTTCAAGGATGTGGGCGGCTACGAGGTCGCCCTTGCGCGTTACCGGGCCAGCGGCCGCGTGGTTCACGACGTGCGCACCCCCAACGACATCGCCACCCACACCTACCACAGCGTGATGGGCAACCACTACCTGGGCGAACGCACGGGCCAACCCCACACCCTGCTGCCCGGCACTCCCGCGCCCGACCTGCTCAAGACCGCTCTGCTGCTCAGCAAGTTCGGCACCCTTCCGGCGGTAGCCATCATGGGCAAGGACCACACGATGGGAGCACTGGTCGACGGTCAGCAAGGCCTGAGCGTCGGCCCCGACGGACGCTACCGCATCCCCGAAGGCCAGATCGACTTCTCCGAGATTCCCGCGCAGGCCAGGGCGCGCTTCGCATTGCTCAGCGCTTCACCCGTGACCAAGGTCGGCCAGATGGCGAGCGCCGACGAGAGCTCGCCCTGGAACCGCTACCAGATCGAGCGCAAAGACGGCAGCCGTCAGTGGCTCAGCAGCAACCAGCAAACGGGCGCCGTCGAGATCGAGCACCACGGTGCGGATGACCAACGCCGCCGCATCGAGCTCAATCCCCGGCTTGGGAAGGAGGCTGTGTTCACCGAGCTGGATGCCGAGGGGCGGCCGGTGCGCAGTGAAAAGGTGTCGATGAGCGGGCCAGATGTGAAGAGTGGTGTCCGGCTGGCTGTTGATTCCGGCAAGTCCGAACGCCAGTGGCCCAGTGCAGAGCAACAAACCCAAGCCCAGCGTTTCGAAGAACAGCTGGGAGCACGGCTCAAGCAGCTTGGGATGAACGAACGGCAGATCGACACCCTGGCGGCGGCAGTCGTCAAGGAGTGCACGCGGTTCCATGGCCAGGGCGAGGCCGGCCGGTTTTTGCTGAGCCGCGACGCCAGCACCATCGCACTGCAGCAGGTGCATCCCCCGCTGAGGGAATTCAGTGTGGCAGATGCATTGGCGCGAAGTCCGGCGGAGCACTGGACGGAGGCGGTGACCATGAATCGGGACAGACCAGCAGAAACACGTCACGACCAAGGCGGCCATGGGATGAGCGTGCCGGGATGTTCCCCGCATGTGACGGGAAGCCATGCAGTGGCCTGAGCGGTGCACGCTCGTTTCGACAGGGCCAACGTTTATTCAAGGAGTGGATGGTATGAAAAGCAATGAAGTGAAGGCAGCAGCGCATTCGGTTGCCCGCCGGGCCGTGATGAGGCTCACCTTGGCTGGTGTGCTGGCAGTTGGTTTGTCGGCGTGCGGTGGTGGAGGCGGGGGCGACGACAGCTCGGACGATTCCAAGGACCTGCGTGCGGCGCTGGACCGGTTGGAGGCGGGAATGACCTATGGCGAGGTTGTTGCGGCGGTGGGTTGGGCGCCGAATCAAGGTCCCGACAACTGGTCGCACGACGGTCGACTTTTGATGGTGAGCTTTCAAACACCTGCCAATGCCAGCGAACGGCGCATTGCAACTGCGGTCTTGGCGGGGCGGGGGGGGAGACAGAAATACATCGTCGTTACCAATGACGAGTAACCACAAACAGCTGCTATGAAAAAACTCTTCTTTCTGAGCATGGTGCTGCTGTCGCAAGCGGCGCATGCGCAATGGGCGGTGTTGGACGAAGCGGTTAGGGATCTCGTTCATCGAATCAACAACGTGGGTGGTACCTCTGGCCAAATGGACAATCTCTCGGCCACATCCAACCTTGATATCGACTTCGCAACCGTGACGGTGCAGAACCCTGAGCGCTTCATTGGCACGGCTGCCGACTGTGGCGACCGCCTGCTCAACCAGCAGCACTACAACGCCTGCATGGGCCTGCGCAATTTGCGCCTGACCACGCTAAAGGAGACGGTGGACTTGGTAAACGTCATCGTGGCGCGAGACGGACAAATCAAGCGGTTGATCGACGACGGAAGAGACGTTGCGGACTCCGGGAAACTCCAGCGCCTTCAGTTCGAACTGATCGGGCTGCAGAACCGCATGCAAAACGACGCGATGAAGCTTCAGGCGCTGCACTTCGGCTACAAGCAGCGAGAAAGCGCCTACGAAATGCAAATGGCAGAAGCACGCAATGTGCCTGGCACTCATTCCAGTACTGCATGCGCTGGGCGGGCAATCTGCACAATAGTTTGAATTTTTTTCCTCAATCAGCAGTTTTTTGTCGAAGGAGTGAGTTTCATGTTTTTTCGATGTGACCAAGGTTTGAAACAGACAAAGAGGTCCTTTGTTAAGGTTCGTCTCGCTTTGGCTGCTGTGCTGTCTGCCAGTCTGGCTGCTTGTGGCGGCGGTGGTGGGGGGGATGGTTCTGATGATGTGGACTTGCGGGCGGCGTATGACCGGATTAATCAGAATTGCATGACATATGCGGATGTTGATGGAGCGGTTGGACGCTCTCCAGATGAGGTGCCACATGCTTTCTTGCGGCGCTGGAGATCTGGCAATCAGACCCTAACGGCCACCTTCGCAGTATTAAGTTCCGGTGGGTATGTCTCGAATGGGGTCGATTGGGATGAGGTGCCGGGTGGTGAGCTTGAGCGGAATTTTGATCCCAATAAATGCGAGTGAGTATGAAGACTTTTTTGTTGCTGTTCTCTTTGCTTTTGTCAGCAAATTCCAACGCCCAGTGGGCTGTCTATGATGATGCTGTCAAACTCGAAGTTGAGAAGATCAATAGGGTTCGGAATGCTGCGGTTGATAGGCTTGCTGATTTTGAAAGATTTGAGGGTCTTGATGTTGATTTTTCGAAATTAACTTCTTTGACCGAGGCGGAGAAGGATAGATATGTCGGAACTAAAGAAGACTGCGGGGATCAGCGGCTAAATGTTAAACACTATGAGGCTTGCCAGGGTTTGCGAAACCTGCGCCTCCAAACCCTGAAGCAAAGCCAGAGCGTGTTGGCTGTGCTCGATAGGCGTCGCAGATCCATTGATAAATTGATAGCGGATGCTCGCAGTATTCCAAATGAGTCCGGGGTTATGCAGCGATATCACTTTGAGCTTCAAGGTCTGCATGTGCAAATGCAATCAGATGCATTCAAGCTGCAAGTCCTGATGGACGGTTACAAGCAGCGCGAAAAAGCCTACGAGATGCAAATGGCTGAAGCGCGTCGGGTTTCAGATACCCGGCCCAACTCGCTCGTCAATCTCGGCCCGGTGCCTTTCGTACCGCCGCCGAGATAACAGGGTGCTTGGATTGAACCTATTTCCAGAGTTGTCATATGCCCTGTAGTTCCGCTGCGCTTCCAGCATTTCTGGTGACCGCCCTCACTGGCTTGGACAACCGCTACGTTGCCATGGTCAACGATGCCGTGTTCGTCTGCAGCGTTCGTGAGTATTTGATCGACGACATGTTGATCGGTACCTACCGTGAGTTGGTGGCAGCCAAGTTGGCTACCGCGCTGGCCTATATGTCCACGACGCTCGTGACCATCTGGGTGGCTTACCAGGGGTTCATGATCATTTCCGGGGCCAATCGGCAACCCATTCTGGGGCTCGCCTACAAGACAGGGAAGATGGTGTTGATCCTGTCGCTGGTCGCACTGGTGGCTCGGAACTCACCGGTGATTGCCGACACCGTGCTGGATTTTCAGGAACTGGTCACGGCGGTCGTGGTGGACGAGGGGACCGACGTCTACCGCACGATTGACATCAACCTGGCGCTGGCCCAGGTGTTCAATGCCCTGATTGACGGTTTTGTAGGGGGCGCTCAGGCGAACGCAGAGGGCAAGTCTCTGACCCAGATGGCCGGTCTGGTCGGCCAGAGTGGTCCGGCCATGCTGGTGTCGGTGATGGCGATCATGGCGGAGATCTCCATCACGCTGGCCATCATGCTGGCGCCTTTGTTCCTGTTTTTCCTGCTGTTCCAGCAGACCGCGGCCATGTTCTGGAGCTGGGTGAAGTTCCTGCTCGGAACGATGTTTTCGCTGGCGGTGTTGGCACTGGTCTCGGGCATCTTGCTGAAGATGATGATGATGTACGGCGCCACTGTGCTCGCCGGCTTCTTCCTCAATGCGTCGGCCCTTGGCAGTGTGGTGTCGGTGGACGTTGGTGGGAGCGCGATGCGGATGGCCATGCTCGGGGCGCTGTCGACTGCGTTGCTGGTGATGATCCCGCCGCTGATCATGCAGTTCTTCAACTCCGGGGCCTCTTTTGCAGCGGGCGCCATGATGGGGGCCATGGGCGGTGGGGCGGCCGCCGGCGGCGTGGTGGGCCTGGCCAACGCGATGGGCGGGCAGCAGCAGCCGGCTGGTGTTGGTGCTTCGTCCGGCGGCTCGGGCGCACGCCTTGAGACCTCTCGGGAAGGGGCTGGTGTCGCAACTGAAAGCCCCGCCACCCGCAATACCCAGATGGCTCTTCAACGCACCGGCGTTTTCGGGTCGGCAGGCGCAGGCGAACGCCTGTCTTATGGCACATCTCCCGCGCCTGGCAGTTTGGGCGTGGCCAGCCGGGTACCCGAATCTCAGGGGTTGGCGTTTCTTCGGCAGAAGCAGAGCAGCGACGAGTTCCGCGATCCAGGCAACGCTTCCTCTTCCAGGCCGGTTGAGGTTGAAAGCGCTGAGAGCACATCGGTGCAGCCCCCGGTGGCCGACCTGACCTACGACGCGACACGGGGGGTGTACGTCGGCGCTGGCACCGAGGCTGCCTTGGCCGGCGACGCTGGCAAGGGGGGGCGGCTGAAGGTTTCTCAGGGCGAGGGCGATACCTCTGTTCACCGTGGCAACCAAGGCCCTGTTGCTACAAGCAATGGAGCTCCGGCAAGGCCGCGTGTGCCATTCGGGGCGCCTGCAGACAAGCCCCTGAAGCAGAGCTGACGATGCCGATTCGAAATGACCAATGAGTGACTACGAGATGACCAATACAAACATGAACAAGGGACGGATGACACGTGTACTGGGGGCCTTGTTGCTGGCAGGCTTGCTGCAAGCCTGCGCAGCGCCCAAGCCCATCGACATTTCCGACAGCTGGAAGCCGGTGAACACGCTGGCCGCCAAGCCGCAGGAGATTCCGCTCAAGGAAGAAAACGAGCTGCCGCGGTTCCAGATGCTGCCGACCGATGCCACGCTGCGCCACATGCTGGAGCGCTGGGCCAAGGAGAACGGGGGTGCGCTGGACTGGCAGTACCCCAGCGACCTGACCCTGGTGTCGGGCCTGGAGTCGGTCAAGGACAACAACCTGCAGCGCGCCCTCAACGCGGTGAGGCGCAACTACGCGGCGCAGAAGCTGCGCATCCAGGTGTCGGCCAGCCGGTCGATGCTGGTCACCAAGATGCCCTGAGGACGGTATGGCTTTGTTCAAGCGCGAGGTGTCCGAGGCCTCGCAGGAAATCCTCAAGAAGTCGATGGACTTCGAGTCCAACGTGATCTCGATGGTCAAGCGCAGCGAGCGCAGGGCCTGGATCGTCGCGGGTGCGTCCATGGTGCTGACCTTGATGCTGGGTGGGGCGATTGCCTACATGCTGCCGCTCAAGGAAAAGGTGCCTTACCTGGTGACGGTTGACCTCAAGCGCAGCACCAGCACCGTGTCACCGCTGCGCGACAACATCGCCGCCACGGGTATCTATGCCAGCGAGGCGCTCAACCGCAGCCATGTCGCCCGCTTCGTGCAGGCACGCGAGGGCTACGACTACGACACCATCAACGAGCACGACTGGGAGTACGTCGCGTCGATGTCCAACGACCAGGTCAAGGGCCTTTTCGTGCAGCAGTTCGACGGCACGGCCAACAGCCCCGAGAAGAAGTGGGGCCGCAACGCAGCGATCCGGGTGAAGGTCAACAGCATCGTGTTCAACGGGCTGGACGAGGAACGGGGTGCCCGGCCGACCGGGGCCACGGTGCGCTTTGAGAAGTGGAAGTTCGACAAGACCAACGGGCGCAGCGAGTACCTCAGCAGCCACGTGGCCACGATGAGCTATGAATACAAGACCAACCTCAAGATGAGCGACCACCTGCGGTTGCGCAATCCGCTGGGGTTCCAGGTGACCTCGTTCCGGGTGGATGACGAGTTCAACGCGCCGATGTTCAAGGCGGGTCAGCCGGACAAGGGCATCCCGCTGCTGACAGAGGACGAGGGTGTGATGCACCGCGGCGCCGACGCGCAGGATGCGCCGTCTGCGGTGGTGCCGGCAAGCGCCCAGCCTGCCCAGCCTTCGCTGCCCGCACTGCCTGGTGCACCTGCGACACCGGCCCCAGGCCAGTAGTGGCCTGAGCCAGCGCACACATGGGCGCCACCCGGTGGTTGCGCCCTCATCGAGTTTGAAATGACAGGGAGTAGACAAGCATGACCCATCGATTGCGAAACTTCAGCGCCATGGCGGTTCTGGCGCTCACGGCCAGCCTCTGGGCGGGCAGCGCCGGCGCACAGGAGGTGCGCGAAGTGCCGTATCAGCGCGACCAGGTGGTGCGCGTGAACACTGGGCTTGGCATCGCCACCCAGATCGAGATCAGCGCCCAGGAGCAGGTGAAGGATTTCGGCACCGGTTTCAGCGACGGCTGGGAGCTGGTGCGGCGCGACAACATCTTCTACATCCGACCGAAGAACGTGGATGTGGACACCAACATGTACATCCGCACCAACATGCGTTCGTACCTGCTGGACCTGCGCGTGTCGGCCACCAAGTGGAAGACGCTGGAAGAGGCCAAGAACGCGGGCGTGTTCTACAAGATCCGCTTTGTCTATGGCAATGAAGAGCCGGACAAGGCCAGCCCGCTGGCCGCCGCCAATGCGGTGCTGTCGCCATCGGCGGCTGCTCTGAACTCGCAGAGCAACTACCACCTGAACTACGACTATTCGACGGTCAGCGATGTGTCGACCATCGTGCCCACCCGGGTCTACGACAACGGTCAGTTCACCTACATCCACCTGCCGCCGATGGCGAATTTCCCCGCCGTGTTCGGGCGCAACGAGCGCAACGGCGAGGAGTTTCTGGTGAACACCAAGAGCGAGAAGAACGTGATGGTGGTGCTGGGCGTCTATCCGTTTCTGGTGATGCGGCTGGGCAATGACGTGGTGGGACTCAGGAGGAACCAATGAGCATGCAATTTCCCCAAGGCGGCGGACAGGGCCCGGTGCTGTCCGACAACATGCCCAAGCTGTCGGCGGGCCTGTCGCGCGGCGTGAACAAGACGGCGGTGGCGTACATCGTGCTGGTGTCGCTGGCCACCATCGGCATGACGCTGTGGGTCGCGAGCAATGCGTTCTCGGCCGACGACGACAAGAAGAAGCAGGTGACGTATGAGGAGGTCACCGTGCCGAACAAGCCGAAGCTCGCCGTGCTTCCGCCGCCACCGCCGGCCGAAGTGGTGGCCAAGGCAGAGGTGCCGCCTCTGCCCACCGAGATGCCCCAGCTGGACGACACCCAGGTGCCCAAGGACGATCTGTTGCAGCGCCGCATGGCGAGCGAAAACAACCTGGTCGCGACCCAGGACAAGGGCAAGAAGAACCAGCTGTTCGAGGACGAGTACTCGTCGGTCAAGCGCGGCGCGGTCGAAGCCCTGGCCAATGCCGACTTCACGCTCACCCGGGGCACCTACATCCGTTGCTCGCTGGAAACCAAGATCGTCTCGACCCTGCCCGGCATGACCTCGTGCATCGTCACCGAGCCCATCTACTCGGTCAACGGGCGCCGGCTGCTGATCGACAAGGGGTCGAAAGTGACCGGCGAATACAAGTACGCCGACGAGAACTACGACCGGATCGGCATCGTCTGGACCCGGGTGCTCACCACCACGGGCCTGGATGTGCGGATCGACAGCAACGGCACGGACGCCCTCGGTGGGGCCGGGGTGCCTGGCCACTACGACGGCCACTGGGGCGAGCGCATCGGTGCGGCGCTGCTGGTCAGCCTGCTGGCCGATGGCATCGACGCGGGCGCGCAGAAGTTCGCCAACGAGAACAACATCCGAGGCAGCACCACGGTGACGGGGGCCGGCGGTGTGGGCGTGGTCTCCATCGACCCGTGGGAGTCGGCCACCGCGGCCACGGCCAAGAAGGCCGCCACCGACATGCTGGCCCGCTCGGCCAACCGCAAGGCGACGGTGACGGTGCTCAACGGCACGGTGATCAACATCTTCACCGCCCGGGACGTGGATTTCTCGAGCGTGATGCGCTGACCGGTGGTGGTGTCCGACATGTCAGAGAGTGGCGGCGCGGAACAGATCGCGAACATCTCCACCGAGTTTCTGGAGTACCAGTACCACGTGCTGGGCATCACCCCGTTCCTGGGCGATCCGCGCGTCACCGAGATCTGCATCAACCGGCCGGGCGAGGTGTTTCTGGAGACGGTCAGCGGCTGGGAGCGCATCGATGTGCCCGGGCTGACGTTCGACCGGGCGCGGCAGTTCTGCACCACGGTGGTCAACGAGAGCAAGACCGGCCAGCGCATCACCGCGGTGGACCCGGTGGTGTCGCTGACCTTTCCCACCGGGCAGCGCGCGCAGTTCGTGCTGCCGCCCGCGGTGCCGGCGGATCACGTCTCGATCACCATCCGCCTGCCCTCGCGTTACACCAAGACGCTCAACCAGTACCAGGAGGACGGCTTTTTTGCCCGGATTCTGGAGGGCACCGACAGCGTCAGCGAGATGGACGAGGAACTGCTGGCGCTCAAGAGGGCCCGCAACTACCACGACTTCTTCAGCAAGGCAGTGTTCTACAAGAAGAACATCGTCGTGTCGGGTGCCACCGGCAGCGGCAAGACGACCTTCATGAAGTCGCTGGTGACGCACATACCGGAGGACGAGCGGCTCATCACGATCGAGGACGCGCGGGAGCTGTTCATCGAGCAGCCCAACCGCGTGCACCTGATCTATTCGCGGGGCGGGCAGGGCACGGCCAATGTCACGGCCAAGGGCTGCATGGAGGCCTGCCTGCGGATGAAGCCCGACCGCATCATCCTGGCCGAAATCCGGGGCGACGAATCGTTCTACTACATCCGCAACTGCGCCTCCGGCCACCCGGGTTCGATCACCAGCTGCCATGCCGGCAGCACGAGCCAGACCTGGGACCAGATGGCGCTGATGGTCAAGGCCTCACCCGAAGGTTCAGGCCTGGACTTCGACGAGATCAAGCGGCTGCTGATGCTCACCATCGACATCGTGGTGCACATCAAGGCCCACGCCGGCCAGCGCTATATCACCGGCATCGACTTCGATCCCCAGCGCAAGCTTGCGCTGGAGTCATGACATTCAAGGAGGACAACATGAAACATCGTCAGGTTCTGGCGGCGGCCTTTGTCGCGCTTTGTGCCATCGCGGTGCAGGCGGCCACGCCGGCGCCGGGCATCACCCCCGTCGACATGAGGGGGCTGTGGTACCTGAAAAACGAGGAGGGTGCCGCCAAGTGCGCCGCCTACCTCGGGCGCAAACCGGTGGAGCCCGATCCAGGGGCGCTGGTAATCGACGAACGCCAGCTGCAGCTGTGGGCGGAGAACACCCAGACCACCATGTACTTCGTGACCGATGTGCAGCCTCGCCGCGTGAACACCTGGCGCATGCAGGCGCTGGTGGATGTGCCGCCTTACGAGAAGCCCAAGACACTGGAAACCTATGTCTTTGAGCTGAGGCAGGACGAGCTGCTGTGGTCCCGCCGCCGTGGCACCGACGCGCTGGACGAACCCGTGGACACTACGGTGTTTGCGCGCTGCGGCTACTGAGGTCTGTGCAATCAAGGGAGTGAAGACATGAAGAAGGTTTTGAGAAGTGCCAGCAGCCTGGCGCTGCTGCTGTCCCTGGCGGCCTGTGCCCCGCTGTCCCTGGACTCCCTGCGTCCACAGGCCCAGGGTCTCGACACCATGACCCAGAAGGTCGGGCCGGAGGCGCCGGAGCTTGCGTTCAGTTTCGAGTTCGACGACAAGGCCGACGCGGCCGAAGGGGAAGTGGGGTCGGGCTACATCGTGGTGACGCAGGACGGCAAGGAGCTGCAGGCGCTCCCGCACGCCTTCGAGATGCCGCGCGAGCGGCTGGACGCCAGCGGATGGCTGCAGTTCAAGGACTTCAACGGCGATGGCCTGCTGGACTTCAAGGTCACGCGCCTGTACGCCATGGACGGCCAGCTGCCGGTGGACAGCCTCTACCAGTTCGATGCCAAAACCGGGCGTTACGCGCAGATTGATCTGGTGTCCAACGCGGGCGAGATCCAACCTTCGGCACCGAACTGCGTGTCGTTGAAGGTGGCCGGTGCCTCGGGGAGCCCGAAGGTGGAGAGCCACTGCTATGTGGCCGCCAGTGGGCGCTGGGTGCGCGGCACGCCGGCGGCGGCGCGGCGCGGGGCAGCACCCGACCGGGTGGATGCGGTCTGTGACAGTGCCGCGCCCGAGCTGGTGGCCTGCCGCCGTGCGCGCATCGAACAGGACAAGGCCCTGCTGACCCTGGTGCGCGACTACCGGGCGGGCCGCATGCAGTCGCTGCAGGCCGAGCACGGCAGGAGCTACGCGCAGTCCTATGCGCGCCACCAGGACCTGGACCACAGCCGCTGGCGCGAATACCGCGATGCCCGCTGCGCGACGCAGTCCCGCGAGCAGGCCGTGCCCGTCAAGGCGCTGCCCGCGTCGGTCGAGCTGTGCCGGTACGAGTGGGCCCGCGACCAGCTGAGGCGCTACAAGGACCAGATGGCGCGCCTGGGCGAAGTCAAAGGTGCCAAGGTCCGGCAATGAGGCGTTTCCTAGGCTGGGGCGTGCTGGTGCTGCTGGTGTTGGCACTGGTGGCGGGAACCTATTTCAGCGGGTGGCTGATGGCCTGGCGCCTGGGCCTGCCGCTGGAGCGCATCGGCGCGTTCGACTACTGGCGCTACCTGGCCGCCTACGCCGATGCGCCCAAGCATGGCCCGGTCATCAAGAGCAGTGGCCTGGTGGGATTTGGTGTGCCCTTGCTGGCGCTGGCAGCGCTGGCGCTCGCCGTGTTGTTGCGCCGGAAGCCGAGCCTCTACGGCGAGGCCCGCTTCGCCACCATGGCCGACCTGCGGTCGCGCAAGATGCTGCGGGCCGAGGACACGGCGCTGGTGGTGGGCAAGAAAGACGGGCAGTTCGTCTACTTCAATGGGCAGCAGTTCGCCTTGCTGGCCGCGCCCACACGCTCGGGCAAGGGGGTGGGCATCGTCATTCCCAACCTGCTGAGCTACCAGGGCTCGGTGGTGGTGCTGGACATCAAGCAGGAGAACTTCGAGCTCACCAGCGGCTTTCGGGCTCGCTACGGGCAGTCCGTCTACCTGTTCAACCCGTTCGCCGAGGACCGGCGCACGCACCGCTGGAACCCGCTGTCCTACGTCTCGCGCGATCCGGCGTTCCGCATCAGCGACGTGCAGAGCATCGCGGCCATGCTGTACCCGGTGTCGGACCTGCACAAGGATCCGTTCTGGGCCAACCAGGCGCAGAACGCCTTCGTCGCGTTCGCGCTGTATGCCTACGAACAGGCGGCCTACCTGGCCGAGCAGTACGGGGTGCCTTTCGAGGAGCCGACCATGGGCGGCCTCTACCGCCTGGCGTCGGGTCGTCCCGGCCAGGAGTTCAAGGCCTACCTGGCGGAGCTGGCGGCCTGGCCGCGCCTGAGCCCCAGTGCGCGCACCGCCTTCGCCACACTACTGGGGCAGGCCAACGAGACCTTCGCCAGCATCATGGGCACCTTCAAGGAGCCGCTGAACCCCTGGTTGAACCCGGTGGTGGAGGCGGCCACCAGTGGCAACGACTTCGACCTGCGCGATGTGCGCAAGAAGAAGATGAGCATCTATGTCGCGATCCAGCCCAACAAGCTGGCCGAGAGCCGCCTGATCCTCAACCTCTTCTTCAGCCAGCTGATCAACCAGAACACGCGCGAGCTGCCGCAGGCCAACCCCGAGCTCAAATACCAGTGCCTGCTGCTGATGGACGAGTTCACCAGTATCGGCCGCGTCGACATCATCGCCAGCGCGGTGAGCTTCATGGCGGGTTACAACCTGCGCCTGATGCCCATCATCCAGAGCATGGCGCAGCTGGAGTCGACCTACGGCAAAGAGAACGCGCGCACCATCATGACCAACCACGCGCTGCGCATCATCTTCGCGCCGCGCGAGCAGCAGGACGCCAACGAATACAGCGAGATGCTGGGTTACACGGGCATGCGCAAGGACAGCGTGAGCCGCAGCCGCTCGCGCGAGAGCAGCTACACCCGCAGCGAAAGCGAGGAGCGTCGGGCGCTGATGCTGCCGCAGGAGCTCAAGGCCATGGGCGAGGACAAGCAGATCCTGCTGGTGGAGGGCATGGCGCATCCGGTGATGTCGGACAAGATCCGCTACTTCAAGGAGACGGCCTTCAAGGAGCGGCTGCTGCCCAAGGTCGACGTACCCCTGCTGACCCTGGCCAGCGAACCGCCTGTGACGCCGGCTTCCGAACGACATGTGCCTCCGCCCGCGGTGGTGCCTATCGAGCTGCCGGAAGCGGTGCCCAGCGTCCAGGAGTCGCTGGCACGGCAGATGGATGCCGACCGCAGCAAGGTGGCGAGCCCACCGGCCGAGTACACCGGACTGGCAGGCATCGGCGGCGAGATTGATGCGATGCTTGCGCACCTGGAGCGCTGAGGCGCGGATTCAAAGGAGCCGATGTGGTGTGTTCATTCCTTGTCAAAAACTTGCGCCGGTGGGGGTGTGCCACCGGACTGGCGGTGGCCCTGGTCGGCTGTTCGGCGGGTGGGGCCGGTGTACCTGCTGCGCAAGCTGTCCCGGAGAGTGGTGTGCTGACGGCGCCCTTGAAGATCCCCATGCCGCTGGACAAGGCGGGCCACAAGATCGATGTGACTTTTGACGTGCCGCCGCCGCCGAAGGTGAGCCACTCGACGGGTTACTTTCTGGGGTTGAGGGTGTTGTTTGCGCCCTCAGACCCGGACGGAAAGATAGCGACGATTGACGCCCATCCGGTGGAAGTTCGTGTGACTTTGCATCGAATGCAGGATGGAAAAGAGGTTCCGGTGAAGATCTGGAATCGTGTGGATGTCGCCAAAGGCTATGAACCAAGCCGATTCGAGTCTTTCAGCCTTAGAGACGGTATCGCGATATCCCGCGGCTCCTTTTCTGAGCACTCTGGGGCGCCGCCGGGAACACCAGACGCCTCTACCTATGTGGTGGTGTTTGGCGGTCCCGGTGAGCAGGGGCCAGGCAGGTACCGGCTGAGACTGGAGACCTTGAAGGACATTCCCCAGCTCAAGGGATTCAAGGCGTTTTTGGCTTACGAAAGAGGACCTGATCGCTAGGAGCGCATATGGCAGGCCCATATCAGATCACCATATACACAGCACTGCCAGGCACTCCACTGGTGGACGAGCAGGGGCGACCCGACGGTACTTCGGCAGCTGGGCACATGTGGTACCAGGTGTCCGACGGCGATGCCAGAAACAGCTACGGCTTTGCGCCAAAAGAGCATGGCGCTTCAAGTGGTCCGGGACTGGGGTACCGCAGTGACACTCAGGCATACGGCGCCCCACGCTATTCGCGGACCACGGAGATCACTGCAGAACAATACGCAAAACTCAAACAGTTTGGCGAAGCTGCGGTCAATGGAGACTGGCGCTACTTCAAAGGCGAGTACAACGGCGCCACCAACAGCTGCGTCGACTTCACCTGGGGCGCCCTGAAACACGCCGGCTTTGAAATCCATCGGCCCGAGGTCTCGGCACACGACGGTACTGTGGTGACGCCCGAGTACCGAGGTCCCATCGAGTCTTACTTCGACGGAAGGCTCAAGCCCGGTCACAACAAGGCGGACATCCAGCAGATCGTGGCGCCGGTGCCAGACAGCCCGATGAATGCAGAGAGAACCAACCCGCCGCCCAAAGACCGCAGCCTGTTGCAGCATCTGCTGAGCGACAACCAGGTGGGCACGCCGCAGCAGCGCGAGACGGCCCAGCGTTTCAGGGAACAGCTCGGGGACCGCCTCGGCCAGCTTGGCATGAGCGATCAGCAAGTGAGCGCCTTGGCCGCAGCGGCTGCCAAGGAGCAAACACGCTTCGCAGGGCAGGGTGACGTGCAGTCGTTCCTGTTGAGCAAGGACTGCAGCAAGGTGGCGATGTGCCAGTCGTTCCCGCCCTTGCGGGAGATCGAAGTTGGATCGGCGCTGGCGCAAAGCGAACGCAGCCACTGGAGCGAGGCGGTGGCCATGGCACGCGAACGTTCTAAAGATCTGGCAATGGAGAGCGGCGTACCGTCCCAAGCCCAGGCTGCACAACAGATGGATGCGCCCGTGCTCTCCCGCGGCTGAGCCACCGACCCGGCGCCTAAAATCGCGCGCATGACACGCAAATACTTCGGCACCGACGGCATTCGTGGCACCGTCGGTCAGGCTCCGATCACCCCCGACTTCGTCCTCAAGCTGGCCCACGCCGTGGGGCGCGTGCTCCGGCGCACAGAGGAACACCCGACTGTGCTGATCGGCAAGGACACCCGCATTTCCGGTTACATGCTCGAGTCGGCGCTGGAGTCGGGCTTCAACTCGGCGGGTGTCGACGTGCTGCTGCTGGGCCCGGTGCCCACGCCCGCGGTGGCCTACCTGACACGCGCACAGCGTGCCAGCCTCGGCGTGGTCATCTCCGCCAGCCACAACCCGTTTGGCGACAACGGCATCAAGTTCTTCAGCGCCCAGGGCAACAAGCTCTCTGACGAGTGGGAACTGGCTGTCGAGGCCGAGCTGGAGAAGGACCCGGTATGGGCCGACTCGCGCAACTTGGGCAAGGCGCGCCGCATGGACGATGCGGCCGGACGCTACATTGAGTTCTGCAAGAGCACGTTCCCCAACGACCTGACGCTCAAGGGTCTGAAGATTGTGGTGGACGCTGCTCACGGTGCGGCCTACCAGATCGCGCCGGCCGTGTTCCACGAGCTGGGCGCCGAGGTGGTGCGCATCGGCTGCGCGCCGGATGGCCTGAACATCAACGACGAGGTGGGCGCGACCCACCCGCAGGCGCTGGTGGCCGCCGTGCAGGCGACCGGCGCCGACTACGGCGTGGCGCTGGACGGCGATGCCGACCGGCTGCAGCTGGTGGACGCCAGCGGGCGCTTGTTCAACGGCGACGAGCTGCTGTACCTGATCGCCTCGGACCGCATCGCGCGCGACATCGACGTTCCCGGTGTGGTGGGCACGTTGATGACCAACATGGCGGTCGAGGTGGCGTTCCGCAAGAAGGGCGTGAAGTTCGTGCGCGCCCGGGTGGGTGACCGATATGTGCTCGAAGAGCTGGAGCGCCACGGCTGGATCCTGGGCGGCGAGGGCTCGGGCCACCTGCTGGTGCTGGACAAACACACCACGGGCGATGGCCTGGTCTCGGCGCTGCAGGTGATGCAGGCCTGCGCCGGCAGCGGCCAGTCCATGGCGCAGTTGCTGGCCGATGTGACCCTGTTTCCGCAGACGCTGATCAATGTGCGGCTGCAGCCTGGGCAGGAAGACTGGAAGAACAACGCAAAGCTGGCCGAAGAGACCAAAGCGGTCGAGACCGAACTGGGCGAGACGGGGCGTGTGCTGATCCGAGCCAGCGGCACCGAGCCGCTGCTGCGGGTGATGGTCGAGGCGCGCGATGCCGCGCAGGCCAAGGCCTGCGCCGAGCGCCTGGTCGCCGCGGTGAAGGTGCTCTGATGGCGGCGGCGTTCTCAGTCCGGCAGGCCGACTACGGCCACCCGTCCGACGCGGCCGCTGTGGTGGCCCTGCTCGATGCCTACGCCAGCGACCCGGCGGGTGGCGGCGAGCCCTTGTCCGATTTCGTCAAGGCCAATCTGGCACGCGAGCTGGCTTCGCGGCCGCAGGCCTACAGCGTGCTCGCGTTCGATGGTGAGCAGCCGGTGGGGCTGGTCAACTGCATTGAGGGGTTTTCGTCGTTCAAGTGCAAGCCGCTGGTGAACGTTCACGACGTGGCCGTGCTCGCCAGCCACCGGGGGCGCGGCATTGCCGAGGCCATGCTGGCCGAGGCCGAGCGCATCGCGGTGGAACGCGGCGCGGTGAAGATGACGCTGGAGGTGCTCTCGGGCAACGCGCCGGCGGTCAAGCTCTACCGGCGCATCGGTTACGAGGGCTACCAGCTGGACCCGGCGATGGGCACGGCGCAGTTCATGCAGAAGTGGCTGGGTGCCAGCTGAACACAAGCGTACGTGTGTGCGGCGCGCCGCAGGGCTTCGCGCACGGCAGGGATGGTGTTCAGGGGGAGTGAGCGATGATGAAAAGAAGATGGGTTTGCGGCTTGTTGTGCGTGCTGCCCAGTGCGGCGCTGTGGGCGCAGTCCTCGGTGTTCCGGTTTGATGGTGAGGACTACGCGCAGCAGTTTGTCGGCGCACCATCCAACGGCGACCGGCTGGTGGAATTTGTGCGCCCGACGGAGAACCTGAACAACTGGACCAGGCTGGTCGGCCTTCGATACCAGCAGATGCCGTTCTTGAACAACGACCCGGTGGCGGCGGCTCTACAGCTCGAAAAAGTGGTCATGAAGGCCAATCCTCAGGCTCGCACGAGTGTGATGAGCAACGAGGCGAAGACCGATGCCACCATCGACTTTCTCACCTGGACCGACGGGCAGGACATCATGGAGTTCAACGTCTTTCGCTACGTGAAGAGTCCGGACGGTCGCGGTCTGGTGTCGCTGCAGGTGGCGCAGCGCTTTCATTCGGGCCAGCCCCAGGTGGCAGAGAAGCTGCGGGCGACCCGGGCGTCGTGGGTCCGACAGGTCGTTCAATACGACATGGGGTCGGTCAGCAAGGTGGTGTTGGCGCCGCGCTAGGCCAGGCCAGCACCGGTTGCTTCAAGCGGGGGCGCAAGCGGCCTTTTCGCCTCAGTAGAGCAGGAACGGCCGACGGGCTTCCGTCCACGCCGCTTCATCGGGCGCGGCGACAGCTTCCAGATCGTCGGCCGTGGCGTTCATGTCGTCCACCCACTCGCGCAGCGCCGGTCCTCCGTTGATGAGGTCGATCGCCAGGCGGTCGCGCTCGTACTCGTACGGGAAATCGCGCCAGAGCGGGTAGTCGAAGGCCTGCTCGCGTACGGCTCTGAAGGCCAGGGCTTGCAGGCGCCAGGGCTTGAAGGCTGCGTGGTCGTAGTGCTGCGGGTCTTCAACGTGGATCTGCACGCCCGCGCAGAGCTTGCCCACGTGCTTGTGGAAGGTCGGCTCGAACCAGCAGGCGCGCAGCCGGCAGCCGGCCAGCCACTGCGGCGCGATGCGGCGCATGTCGGCCAGCAGGCGGGTGGTGTCGATGTCGGGCGCGCCGAAGAGCTCCAGCGGGCGCGTGGTGCCGCGGCCTTCGCTGAGCGAGGTGCCTTCGAGCATCACGGTGCCGGCGTAGGCGCGGGCCATCCAGAGGTTGGCGGCATTGGGGCTGGGGTTGACCCAGGTCCGCTGGTCATCGGCGCTCATGGGCCAGCCGTAGCCGGGACCCTCGTCGGGCCGCCAGCCGTCCATGGTGATGACGCGGTACTCCACGTCGAGCTTGAGCAGGTCGATGAACCAGTGACCCAGTTCGCCCATGGTCATGCCGTGGCGCATGGGCATGGGGCCGGCGCCCACGAAGCTCTCCCAGCCTTCGCGCAGCAGCGTGCCTTCCACCGGGCGGCCGGCGGGGTTGGGGCGGTCGAGCACCCAGACCGCCTTGCCATGCTGTGCGGCGGCTTCCAGCACGTAGCGCAGCGTGGTGATGAAGGTGTAGATGCGGCAGCCCAGGTCCTGCAGGTCCACCAGCAGCACGTCGAAGGTCTCCATCATCTCGTCGGTCGGGCGCCGCACCTCGCCGTACAGGCTGAACACCGGGATGCCCAGCCGCGGGTCGGTGAAGTCGGGCGACTCGACCATGTTGTCCTGCTTGTCGCCGCGCAGGCCGTGCTGCGGGCCGAAGGCGGCGCTGAGCTTCACATCGGGCAGGGCGGCCAGCGCGTCGAGCGAATGGGTGAGGTCGCGCGTGACCGAGGCCGGGTGGGCGAGCAGCGCGACACGGCGGCCGGCCAGCGGAGCGCGCAGGGCGGGGTCTTCGAGGAAACGTTCGAGGCCGAATTTCATGCGGACGGAGGGGCGGGTGGAAACGGGGGCATGGCGGGGCGGAAGGTCCAACCGGCGCTGTGGTGGAAGTCGGGCCGGTCGGCGCGCGGATGGTGCAACGCCCAGTGGCTGATCTGGCCATCGAGGGTCTCGATGACCGCGGTCAGGCCGATGGCGGTTGGTCGTGCGGGCAGCAGCGCGCCGGGCAGCCAGGCCTGCAGCACCAGCGAATCGGCGGAGCGTTCGGTGGTGATCGTCGGCCCGCTGGGCGGTGGCGCGTCGCCGGCCACGCGCTGGCGCTCGGCGCTGAAGCGGTAGACCGCCCACTGCCCCGAGGGCGAGAGGTTGAATTCGTGGTAGCTCGGACCGTCGCCGTCCTGCACAAAGGCTTCCAGGCAGGTGTGGCGCCAGAGGCCGTCGGTGGCGCCCGCGGCGGGCGGAGGAAGGGCCAGCGCGTCGATATCGCCTTCCAGCCGGTAGCGCAGCAGCCAGCCCGGCCCGTCGTCGGACGCCACCAGGTCCAGGGAGGCCGAGACGCCCAGACCTGCGGGCCCTTGTTCGCCGGGGTGGACCTGCAAACGCAGTGGAGCTGCTTGCAGACCGCCGGATGGTGCGCCGGACATCAGGGCTTGTAGCACTGGCCGGCGGCGTCGACGTCCATGCGCAGCAGTTGCTTCTTGCCGTTGAACACGCCGCCCGCGCTGTAGGTCAGGCAGCCTTCGCCGCGGTAGTGGGTGACGATGCGCTGGCCGTCGGCGCCGAAGTAGAAGGGAATCCAGTTCTTGCCGGTGGTGTGGTTGTAGAGCTGATCGGGCTCGCCGATGAGCTTGTAGACCTGCTCCAGCTCCATGCCGATCTTCACCTTGGCGAAGCGGCTCTCGGGCGCGGGCGTGCCGCTGATTTCGCCGTCGAAACTGTTGTCGTAGGACCGCACGACCCGCACGTCGCTGCCGCTGCCAGCGGCATCCGCCTTGGGGGCAGGCTGGTCCAGCGAGATGCTGGAGCAGCCCATCAGCACGAGGGTCGCGGTGCCCAGGGTCAGGGCCAGTCGTGAAGAGGGCATGGGGGCTCCTTGGTGCGTGGTCGGTGCAGCATGGCGGAGCCCCGTGTGGGGACGACCGCGTCGCTGCGGTCGATTGTAGTGAGCGGGGTCAGTGCGAGGGCCTGGTCCGCGCCGTTCCGAAGCGGTGCTGGCTGCGGTTCAGGAAGGCCACCAGCGACAGCATCACCGGCACCTCCACCAGCACGCCGACCACCGTGGCCAGGGCCGCGCCCGAGTGCAGGCCGAAGAGGGAAATGGCCACAGCGACCGCCAGTTCGAAGAAGTTGGAGGTGCCGATCAGGCAGGCCGGCGCGGCGATGTCGTGCGGCAATTTCAGCCAGCGCGCACCCAGGTAACCGATGGCAAAGATGCCGTAGGTCTGTATCAGCAGCGGGATGGCGATCAGGCCGATCACCGCGGGTTGGGCGACGATGGTCTCGGCCTGGAAGCCGAAGAGCAGCACCACGGTGGCGATCAGGCCAACCACCGACCAGGGCTTGAGCCGCTTCACGAAAGCGTTCACGGCCGCCTCGCCGCCGCGCGCCAGCCACCAGCGCCGGGTCAGCACGCCGGCCACCAGCGGCAGCACCACATACAGCACGGTGGACAGCAGAAGCGTCTGCCAGGGCACGGTGAGGTCGGTCACGCCGAGCAGGAAGGCGGCGATGGGGGCAAACGCAAAGACCATGATCAGGTCGTTCACCGACACCTGCACCAGGGTGTAGTTGGGGTCGCCTTTGGTGAGCTGGCTCCACACGAAGACCATGGCGGTGCAGGGCGCCACGCCCAGCAGGATCATGCCGGCGATGTACTCGCTGGCCGATTGCGGGTCGACCCAGTCTGCGAACACGACGCGGAAGAACAGCACGCCCAGCGCCGCCATGGTGAAGGGCTTGACCAGCCAGTTGATGACCACGGTGAGCAGCAGGCCCTGCGGTCGTTTGCCGACGTCGCGCACGGCCGCGAAGTCGATCTGGATCATCATCGGATAGATCATCACCCAGATGAGCACCGCCACGATCAGGTTGACGTGCGCGAACTCGACCGCGGCGATGGCGGCGAAGGTGGCAGGTGTGAGCAGGCCCAGGCCCACGCCGGCCAGGATGCCCAGGCCGACCCAGACGGTGAGGTAGCGTTCAAAGAGTCCCATCGCGTCAGCCCTTCTGTGCCAGGTCGCGCGCGGCCTGCTGCAGGCGCAACCGGTCCACGCCGCTGGCCGGCAGGTTGATCAGCAGCTCCAGCCGGAGGCGGATCGCGAGCAGGGTCTGCTTGAAGGCGTCCAGGCGTTCTTCCTCGGAGCCGGTCACGTTGGACGGATCGGGGTAGCCCCAGTGCGCGGTGGCCGGTTGGCCGGGCCAGAAGGGACAGACCTCACCCGCCGCGTTGTCGCAGACGGTGATGACGAGGTCCATGTGCGGCGCGTCGGGCAGGGCGAAGACGTCCCAGCTCTTGCTGGAGAGGCCTTCGGTGGCGATGCCAGCGTCCTGCAGCGCGCGCAGGGCCAGCGGGTTGGGCTGCTGGTTCTCGCGCGGGCTGCTGCCGGCGGAGAAGCCCCGGAAGCGCTGTTCGCCGCCGACGCGGCCCAGGTGGTTGAGCGCCGCTTCGGCCAGGATGGAGCGGGCGGAGTTGTGGGTGCAGAGGAAGAGGACGTTCATGGTGGAGAGTGCAGGAAAAGTCAGAGGGCGCGCGGCAGCACCACCACGGGTGAGAAGCCGCCGCCTTCGGTGCGGAAGTTGGTGGTCTGGCCGGCCCAGGTGCGGGCGGCCAGCAGCTGCACCTGGCCGCGGTAGGTGTAGGCGCGCAGGTCCAGTTTGAGCCGGGTCGTCTGGCCTTCCACCGACACCAGGCGTTCGCTGGGCGGCACGGTGGCCTGGGCCACGTAGTCGCCGGCCAGGATCTCGCTCCACACGCGCCGGGTGAGCTTGTCGCCGCGGTAGGCGGCGCGGGCGCCGAAGCCGGCCGCGGGTTTGAAAAACAGCCCGCGCCTCTGCGCCCAGAGCGCCTCGGCGTGGTCGGCGGTGACGCGCTGCGTGGCAGGCACCACGCGGCCCAGCAGGGCACGGTCCGCTTCGTTCACGCCCCAGCGTTCGAGCAGCGCGGCGTCGGACAGGGTGACCAGGTTGCGCTTGTCGGCGTACAGCGCGTGGGTGCGCGGGTGGGGCGTGACCACCGCAGCGCCCGCCAGATAGGCCTGTTGCAACGCCTCGTGGCCACCGTCCTGCAGGTAGAAGTCGGTCAGGCGGTTGTAGACCAGGTCCACCGGCGTGCTGGCGGGCAGGGCGGGGTGCCAGAGCGCGCCATCGCGCCATTGCAGTTCGCGCGGGTCGGCCACCACAGCGGTCAGGCCGTGCGCAGCGAACAGCGCGCGCGCCATCTGGAACTCGGGCGCCAGGTACTGGGCCTCGGGCGCGTCGTCCACGATCAGGATGTTGCGCAGCGGCGCATCGCCGCGCTGCGCCTGCCATTCGGCGCGGAACATGGCGACGAAGGCCTCGTCAAGGTGGCGCAGCCGGTCCCGCGGGTCGAACACCTGCTGGAACGATTCGCAGCAGGCCCGGTGCGCCCGCGCCAGGGCGGCGTTGAGCAGGGCCCCGCCGGCGTTGCTGTTGATCTCGATCAGGCGCGGCCCGCCGTCGGCCAAGTGGAAGTCGTAGCCCATGAAGACCCCGGCAGGGCCGTGGTCCAGGCGGGCGATCGGTGGTGCGCGGTCCAGCGCCTGCTGTTGCCAGGCGGGCAGGGCGATCACGCGCTCCAGCGCGGCCACCGCGTCGGTGATCTGGTCCATCACCCCGGCATCGAGGAACACCGCCGAGCGCGAGAACAGGTGCGGGTGGCTTTCGGCCAGCTGGGCGGTGAGGCCGGCCAGCGCGGGTTCGGTCTCCAGCTGCTCGCGCAGGCGCGGCGTCTCCAGCGTCTGGCAGGCGCAGCCGAGGTTGAGCGCGTCGGCCAGGTTCATGCCGGGTCTCCGCAGTCGGTGCAGGCCGGGGGCGCGACCTCGCACGCTTGCCCGCCGCAGCAGTGCTCGGTGAGGTAACCGAGCAGGGCGTTCATGCGGTCGAAGTGGGCGCGGTAGATGAGGTTGCGGCCCTGCGGCTCGGCGCTCACCAGGTCGGCGTGCACCAGTTCCTTGAGGTGGAAGGACAGCGAGCTGGGCGCGACGCCCAGGCGCTCGGCGATGGCGCCCGGTGTCATGCCGGCCGGGCCGGCCACCACCAGTTCGCGGAAGGCGCGCAGGCGCACCACCTGGGAGAGGGCGGTGAGGGCGCTCAGGGCCTGCTGTTCGGCGGGTGTGATTGTTTCCATATTTCAATGATAGTTGAAACATTGGGGTGAAAACACGCCGCTGGTCGCGGCGTGGTGTCTCCATTCAGTAGATGGCAGGAACCATCATGTCCACCGGCACCGCCTGGCGCCGGTAGTCCTCGTGCCGCTCGCGCTGCGGCAGCACGATGGCCGGGCGCTCGATCTCGTGGTAGGGCATCTGGCCCAGCAGGTGGTGGATGCAGTTCAGGCGCGCCTTCTTCTTGTCGTCCGCCTGCACCACCCACCAGGGCGATTCGGGGATGTGGGTGCGCTCCAGCATCACCTCCTTGGCCTTGGTGTAGAGCTCCCAGCGGCGGCGCGACTCGAGGTCCATCGGGCTGAGCTTCCACTGCTTGAGCGGGTCGTGGATGCGGCCCATGAAGCGCAGGTGCTGCTCCTCGTCGGAGATCGAGAACCAGTACTTGATGAGCTGGATGCCGTTGCGCACCAGCATCTTCTCGAACTCGGGCACGTCGCGGAAGAAGGCCTCGTACTGCTCGTCGCTGCAGAAGCCCATCACCTTCTCGACGCCGGCGCGGTTGTACCAGCTGCGGTCCAGCAGCACGATCTCGCCGCCGGCCGGCAGGTGCGTCACGTAGCGCTGGAAGTACCACTGCGTGCGCTCGCGGTCGTTGGGCGCCGGCAGCGCGACCACGCGGCAGACCCGCGGGTTCAGCCGCTGGGTGATGCGCTTGATCACGCCGCCCTTGCCCGCGGCGTCGCGGCCCTCGAAGATGATCACGACCCGGTGCCCGGTCGCGACCACCCAGTCCTGCAGCTTGACCAGCTCACCCTGCAGCCGGAACAGCTCGCGGAAGTAGTGGATGCGGCTGGAGGCGCTGGCGCCGGGGCGCCCTGCGTCCTCGCCCAACCGGTCCTCCATCTCCAGCTCGAACTCCTCGTCCATCGAGTCGAGCAGGTCCTCGCGCAGCTGCGCGATCTGCTGGTCCGTCCGGGCCAGGGTGTCGCCGTTCATGGTGCCGCCCATCAGCTGCCGATGACGCCGCCGTCGTTCTTGGTGATGACGATGGTGGCCGAGCGCGGGCGCTGGCCGGCGCCGTAGCCGGCGTTGGCAGGCCACTGGCTGGTGTACTTCGACGGGTTGGTCACGTCGGCCATCTTGGTGCCTTCACCCGGGTGCTGGATGTTGATGAACACCGCGCGGCCATCGGGCGTTTCGCACCAGCCGGTGATCTCGCAGTCCTTGGGGCCGACCAGGAAGCGTGCCAGCGTCGACGGCGTTGGGGTCTTGCCCACGTAGGTGGTGACTTCCCGGTCGCCGTGCTTGATGGTGCGGGCCGCGCCGTCGCCCTGCTTGCCGGGGATGGCGGCCAGCATCATGCAGTTGGTCTTGTCGGTGTAGGCGCCGTCGTCGGTCTGGATCCAGCAGATGCCGGTGGCGGGGCTGAACACCAGGCCGTCGGGCGCGGACATGTCGTTCTCGTCGGTCAGGCTGGACAGGTTGACGGTGGCCTTGTCGGCGTCGGCCTCGGCACCGAACACATAGATGTCCCACTTGAACGTCAGACCGGCGGGCGAGGCGTCGGCCAGGCGCGCGATGTGGCCGTGCACGTTGCCCTTCTGCTCCTTGCTGCCCTTCATGTCGGTGTAGACGCGCGGGTTGGGGGCGTCGGCGGTGGCGGCGGTGCGGGCGCTGTTGTTGGTCAGCGTGAAATAGACCTCGCCGGTGCGCGGGTGCACGCCGTTCCATTCCGGGCGGTCCATCTTGGTGGCGCCCACGGCGTCGGCGGCCAGGCGGGTGAAGATGGCCACGTCGGCGTTGCTCTTGAACTCGAAGTAGGAGCTGTTGGCGATCTGCGGGTTGTTCATCGACAGTTCCAGCCACTGGCCGGTGCCGTCGCCCTTGAAGCGGGCGGCGAACAGCGTGCCCTTGTCCAGGTACTTGTCACCTGCGGCCAGGCGGTTGGCCGGCTGGGCGTCCTTCGGGTCCCACTTGGCGTCGGAGACGAACTTGTAGATGTACTCGCCGCGGGCGTCGTCGCCCATGTAGGCCACGATGGGCTGGCCGGCCACCGGCTTGGCGAAGGCCACGCTCTCGTGGGCGAAGCGGCCCAGGCCGGTGCGCTTGCGCATCGGGGCGGTGGTGTCGTAGGCGTCCACCTCGACCACATAGCCGAAGGTGTTCATCTCGTTGCGGTAGTCGTCCTTGGCCGAGGCGCCGATGGCGCTGTTGTTCCAGCGCACGAAGCGGTCTTCCGTGCCGCCGCTTTCCCAGCCGTGGCGGCTGGCGGCGCCGGCGTTGCGGCCGTAGCGCTTGAGGGCCTGCACCTGCTTGTCCTTCTTGCGCGCGTCGTCGTCCTTGGCGTCGCGGAAGAAGTAGCCGAACCAGTTCTCTTCACCGCTGACGAAGGTGCCCCAGGGGGTCTTGCCGGTGCCGCAGTTGTTGAGGGTGCCGCGGCAGGCGGTGGCGTCGGGGCTGTACTTGGTGACCAGGTGCTCGCTGCCACGGGCCGGGCCGTGCACGACGGCCGGCGTCATGGTGGTGATGCGGCGGTTGAACGGCGAGCTGGTCTTGTAGGCCCAGCGCTTGCCGTCGGTCTGCACCTCGACGAAGGACAGGCCGTGAATGGCCAGTTCCTTGTCGATCTCGGCGGCCGGGCGGGGCAGGGTGGCGGTGCCGCCGTTGGCGTGGATGAAGAAGGAGGCCAGCTTCTCGTCGGTGGTGGCTTCGTGGTTCACGCCCAGGATGCCGCGGCTGTTGTAGCTGGCCGAGGGCTTGCCCGAGGCGTCCAGGCCGAACCACTCCATGCCGTCGTGGTGGTCACCGGCGCGCTGTTCGAACTGGGTGTCGGTGCCGTCGTTCTTGAACGGGGCCACGCCCGCTGCCAGCGGGTCGCCCAGGGCGTAGATCACCTGGGCGGTGTAGCCCTCAGGCACGATCACCTTGTCGGCGAGGCTCTTGGGCACGGCCTTGAAGCCCAGGCGGTCCAGCTGGGTGGCGCTGCCGCTGCCCATGGTGGTGGCGCAGCCGGTGACAGACGCGGCGCCCACGGCGGCACCCGCCAGCCCCGCGCCGCGGAACAGGCTGCGGCGGCTCAGGCGGGTTTCCAGGACCTGTTCGAAGGCCGGGTTGCTGGAGGTGTTCGACGCTTCGTTGTTGAAGTGCGATTCGGTTTTGTGGCTCATGTCGGTTCCGCGTGGGTTGATGGAAAACGCGTGGAGTCTGTGCGGCGGCTGTGAAAGTTTGATGACGCTTGTGCGGCAGTTTGTGGGGCGGGCCTGCAACGTCAAAAAAGTTTCATCGGGATGCCACGGGAGGGACATGGCGGGGCCGGAGCATCGTGGCCATGAGCAAGCGATCCATCCACCCAGCGTCCGTTGTGGACGCCATCCCCACCCAGGAGCCCACCATGCGAGAACTGCCCACCCCGACGCTGGACCTGTCGCCGCTGCCCGACTTCCGGAGGTCACTTCACCCACGCACGGACGCTCCCGCTGCGGTGGTGGTCCCCGGTGCGGTGGTCCAGGCGCCGGCCGGCATCGACGTCGGCTGGGCGCGGCACCTGGACGAGGTTCGTGAGGCGCAGCGCCTGAGGTACGAGGTGTTCGCCGGCGAGATGGGGGCCATTCTCTCCAACGCCGTGCCGGGCCACGACGTCGACCTGTTCGACGACTACTGCGAGCACCTGCTGGTGCGCGACGGCGCCACGCGCAAGGTCATCGGCACCTACCGCGTGCTGACCCCCCAGCAGGCCAAGCGCGCCGGCAGCACCTACAGCGACACCGAGTTCGACCTGGTGCGCCTGCGCCCGCTGCGCGAGAGCATGGTGGAACTGGGCCGCAGCTGCGTGCACCGCGACCACCGCCAGGGCGGCGTGATCATGGCCCTGTGGGGCGCGCTCGCGGCCTTCATGCAGCGCAACCGGCTGGACACCATGATCGGCTGCGCCAGCATCCCCATGCAGTACGAAGGCCCGCACGGCATGATCGGCGGCGGCCACGCGGCCGCCAGCATCTGGCGCCAGGTGAAAGACACGCACATGGCCCCGATCGGCTGCCATGTGCGGCCGCGGCTGCCGCTGCCGGTGGACCGGCTGGACGGCTCGCTGGAGGTGGAACCGCCGGCGCTGATCAAGGGCTACCTGCGCCTGGGTGCCAAGGTCATGGGCCCGCCGGCCTGGGACCCGGACTTCAACGCCGCCGACCTGCCGATGATCATGCGCATCGCGGACATGCCGGCGCGGTACCGGCGCCACTTCGGAGTTTGACCGTGGTGCCCCCCCGCGCCGCCTTCGGCGTCACCCCCCCAGGGGGGCGGAGCCTGTGGCCCGGCACAGCCGGTTCCACGGCTCCACTGGATGAGGTGCCTGCTTCGGCGGCACATCGGCTCCGTGCGGTGTTCATTTCGGACATTCATCTGGGCACGCCCGGGTGCCAGGCCGATGCCTTGCTCGACTTTCTCAAGCACCACCCCAGCGACACGCTGTACCTGGTGGGTGACATCGTCGATGGCTGGCAGATGCGGCGGCGCTGGTTCTGGCCGCAGTCGCACAACGACGTGGTGCAGAAGCTGCTGCGCCGCGCGCGCAAGGGCTGCCGCGTGGTGTTCGTGCCGGGCAACCACGACGAGTTCGCGCGCCAGTTCGACGGCATGCACTTCGGCGGCATCGAGGTGGCCAACGAGGCGGTGCACACCACCGCCGATGGCCGCCACCTCTGGGTGATCCACGGCGACCACTTCGACGGCGTGATCCAGTGCGCCAAGTGGCTGGCCCACGTGGGCGACTGGGCCTACGGCGTGACGCTCGAACTCAACCGCCACTTCAACCGCATCCGCCACAAGCTGGGCATGCCCTACTGGTCGCTCTCGCAGTACCTCAAGCACAAGGTCAAGCGCGCGGTCAGCCATGTGAACGACTTCGAGCGCGCCGTGGCCGCGGAGGCGCGCGAGCGCGGCTACCACGGTGTGGTCTGCGGCCACATCCACCGGCCCGAGATGCGCACCATCGACGGCACGCTCTACGCCAACGACGGCGACTGGGTCGAGAGCCTCTCGGCCCTGGTCGAGCACCAGGACGGCCGGCTGGAGCTGGTGCACTGGCATCCGATGGGGCACGGCGGCCTGACCCTGCCGCTGAAGGAGCCCCTGGCGGCCCCGGGGGTCCTGGCACCCGCATGAAGATCCTGCTGGTGACCGACGCCTGGCAGCCCCAGGTCAACGGCGTGGTCACCACGCTGGTGGAGCTGGTCCGGCATCTGCAGGGCGCCGGGCACGAGCTGACGGTGATCCACCCCGGGCAGTTCCGCACGCGGCCGTGCCCCGGCTACGCCGGCATCGACCTGGCCCTGTTCCCGGGCGCGCGCCTGCGGCGGCTGATGGACGAAGCCCAGCCCGACGCCATCCACATCGCCACCGAAGGCCCGCTGGGCTGGGCCGCGCGGCGCCACTGCCTGCGCCGCGGCTGGCCGTTCACCACCGCCTTCCACACCCGGTTTCCCGAGATGCTGCAGCTCGCGCTGGGCGTACCGGCATCCTGGGGCTATGCCCTGCTGCGGCGCTTCCACCGGCCCAGCCGGGGGGTGATGGTGCCAACCGCCGGCGTGCGCCGCCTGCTGGAGCAGCGGGGCTTTGCCAACCTGCGCGACTGGACCCATGGCGTGGACACCCAGCTGTTCGCGTTCCACGCCGAGCCGCGCGAATGCCCCGGGCTGGGCCACCTGGCACGGCCGGTGAGCCTGTTCGTCGGCCGCCTCTCGCACGAAAAGAACCTTCAGGCCTTCCTGGACCTGGACATCCCGGGCAGCAAGGTGGTGTGTGGCGTGGGGCCGCTGGAGCAGGCCCTGCGCGACCGCTATCCCGGCGTGCACTGGGTGGGGCTGCTGGCGCGGCGCGAGCTGGCCGAGGTCTACGCCGCGGCCGACGTGTTCGTGTTCCCCAGCCTGCACGAGACCTTCGGCCTGGTGATGCTCGAAGCCATGGCCACCGGCCTGCCCGTGGCCGCCTACCCGGTGGATGGCCCGCTGGAGGTGATCGGCGACTCCCCCGCCGGCGCGATGCACACCGACCTGCGCGAGGCCTGGTCGCAGGCGCTGCGCGTGCGCCGCCACCAGGCCCGCCAGCGCGCGCTGGACTTTGGCTGGGGGCGGGTGGCCGATCTGTTCCTCTCCCACCTGGTGCGGCTGCCCGGGCAGCGCCGCGCCGTTCTGTCACACAAACGTCATCGGCTGGTCGAATAATCGTCATTGATGAACCCGCCCACCCCCAGCCTGACCTTTCTCGACCGGGACCACAGCATCCTGGCCTTCAACGAACGCGTGCTGGACTGGGCGCGGCGCGAACAGGTGCCGCTGCTGGAGCGCCTGCGCTACCTGTGCATCGTCTCCAGCAACCTCGACGAGTTCTTCGAGGTGCGCATGGCGCCGCATCTGGCCGCCTTCAATGCCAACGAGCCGCGCGGCGTGCAGACGGCGGACGGCTATGTGCGCCTGAGCGCCCAGCTGCACGGGCTGGTGGTGCAGCAGTACGCGATCTACAACGACGAGTTGCTGCCGCTGCTGCAGAAGCAGGGCGTCGAGCTGGTCTCGCACGGCGAGCGCGACGCTGCCCAGCGCCGCTGGGTCAAGGCGTATTTCGAGCGCGAGGTGCAGCCGCTGCTCATGCCGGTAGGCCTCGACCCGGCGCACCCGTTCCCGCAGGTGGCCAACAAGTCGCTCAACTTCATCGTGCGCCTCAAGGGGCGCGACGCCTTCGGCCGGGAGAACGAGGTCGCCATTGTCAAGGTGCCGCGCGTGCTGCCGCGCTACGTGCGCGTGCCCGGGCCCAAGGGTTCGAAAAAGACGGTCTTTGTCTCCATTTCCAGCCTGATCCGCTCGCACCTGGCCGACCTGTTCCCCGGCCGGCAGGTGACGGAGTTTTCGCAGTTCCGTGTGACGCGGCACTCCGACCTCGCCGTTGACGAGGAGGAGGTCAAGAACCTGCGCACCGCCCTGCGCGTGGGCCTGCAGCACCGCCACTACGGCGAGGCATTGCGGCTGGAGGTGTCGGCGGGCTGTTCCGAGTTCCTCTCCAGCTTCCTGCTGGAGCAGTTCGCCCTGCCGCCGCAGGCGCTGTTCCGCGTGCCCGGGCCGGTGAACCTGGTGCGCCTGAACCAGCTGATCGACCAGGTCGACCAGCCCGCGCTGCGCTTCGAGCAGCACACGCCGGGCTGGCCGGCCCAGCTGGTGCCGGGTCAGTCCTTCTTCGAGCGCATGCAGCAGGGCGATGTGCTGATCCACCAGCCCTACGAGAGCTTCGACGCGGTGCTGGCCTTCCTGCGCGAGGCGGTCAACGACCCCGACGTGCTGGCCATCAAGCAGACCATCTACCGCACCGGCAGCAAGGCCGAGATGATCGAGCTGCTGCGCGAGGCGGTGCGGCGCGGCAAGGAAGTGACCGCGGTGGTCGAGCTCAAGGCGCGCTTCGACGAAGAGGCCAACATCAACTACGCCGAGCGGCTGGAATCGGTGGGCGCCCAGGTGGTGTATGGCGTGGTGGGCCTCAAGACCCACGCCAAGATGCTGCTGGTCACGCGCCGCGAGGGCGGGGTGCTGCGCCGCTACGGCCACCTCTCCACCGGCAACTACAACCCCGGCACGGCGCGCCTGTACACCGACCTGAGCTACCTCACCGCGGACAAGTCGCTCACCGCGGACATGGAGCAGGTGTTCCTGCACCTGGCCAGCCAGAGCCGGCTGCCGCGCCTGAAGAGCGCCCTGATCGCGCCCTTCCACCTGCACAAGGCCATGCTGGAGCGGGTCGAACGGGCAGGGCTGGCGGCCCAGTCCGGCCAGGACGCGCGCATCATCCTCAAGATGAACGCCCTGACCGACGAGCCCATGGCGCGCGCACTGGCGATCGCTTCGCAGCGCGGGGCTTCGATCGACCTCATCGTGCGCGGCGCCTGCATCCTGCCAGCGCAGGTGCCCGGCGTGACCGACCGGGTGCGCGTGCGCTCGGTGATCGGCCGTCTGCTGGAGCATTCGCGGGTGTTCTATTTCCGGTTCGGCGACGAGGAGGAGCTCTGGCTCTCCAGCGCCGACTGGATGAACCGCAACATGCTGCGGCGGGTCGAACTGGCCTGGCCGGTGACCGACCCGGCGCTGCGCCAGCGCGTCAAGGACGAGTGCCTGTCGGCCTATCTGCACGACACGCGCGACGCCTGGCTGCTGCAGCCGGACGGCGACTACCGCCGCGCCAGCGACGCCATCGAGGGCCCGGGCCTGTCGGCCCAGGCGGCGCTGATGGCACGCTACGGACACCGTTCCCAGGAGTGACCCCCATGGACCTCATCCTCTGGCGACACGCCGAAGCCCAGGACCACCCCTATGGCGAGCAGGGCGCGCAGGGCGACCCGCTGGACCTGGAACGGCGCCTGACCCCGCGCGGCGAGAAGCAGGCCGCGCGCATGGCCGCCTGGCTGGACCGGCAGCTGCCGGACGGCGCCCGGGTGTACGTGAGCCCCGCCGAGCGGGCCCGTCAGACCGCCCACGCGCTCGGCCGCAAGCTGCGCGTGCGCGACGAGTTGCTGCCCGGGGCGGACCCGGCCGCGGTGCTGGCGCTGGTGGGCTGGCCCGAGGGCCGCGGCCCGGTGCTGGTGATCGGGCACCAGCCGACGCTGGGCCAGGTGATCGCCCAGCTGCTGAACCTGCCCGAGGGCGAGTGCACCATGCGCAAGGGCTCGGTCTGGTGGCTGCGCCAGCGCGAGCGCAACGGCCGCATGCAGACCGTGATTGTGACGGTGCAGACGCCGGAACTGGTCTGAGCGCACCGGCCTGCTGAACGCCGTCAGGTGGTCACCAGTGCCTCGCGCGTGCCCTGCGCCACCTGGTCGAGCAGCCCGTCGTACGCAAAGACCTCGGGGTCTTCCGCCAGAGAACGCGTCTCCAGCGCCTCGCACAGCTGCGCCAGCCGCGCCGCGCAGGTGTTGAGCGCAGCGCCCTTGAGCTGGTGCGCGGCATTGCCCAGCGCCTCGTGGTCGCGCGTGGCCATGGCCTGGCGGATGTCGTCCATGCGCGTGTCCAGTTCGGCCAGGAAGTCCTGGACGATGGCGCCGCGCACCTTGCCCGCACCGTTGTCGAACTCGCCCAGCATGGTCCAGCGTTCGGTGTTGATCCAGGGCGCAGCGGGCCGGGTCGGGGCCGGGCCTGTGGCACTGCTGGCGGCCGCGGGCGCGCGCTCGATCCAGCGCTGCAGCGCCTGGCCGAGCGTGTGCAGTTCCAGCGGCTTGGCCAGGTAGTCCGACATGCCCGCTTCCAGGCAGCGGGTGCGGTCGTTCGGCAGGCTCGACGCGGACACCCCCAGCACGATGGGGGCGGCAGGCCCCAGACGCTCGCGGATCTGGCGCGTGGTCGCGGCGCCGTCCATCTCGGGCATGTGGCTGTCCATCAGCACCAAGGCGTAGGGCTGGTGTTCGCGCTGGGCCTGCTCCACCGCCTCGACCGCGCGCAGGCCGTTGTCGCGCAGGTCGTGCGGATAGCCCAGCCGGTGGAGCATGGCGGAGGCCACCTTGAGGTTGGTCAGGTTGTCGTCCACCACCAGCACGCGGTGGGGGCTGCGGGCCAGCTGCAGCGTGGGCACCAGGGGCGCCACGATGTCCTCGGGACGGGCCGGCTGGGCGCGGATGGTGAACGAGAAGGTCGAGCCCACGCCGGTCTGGCTGTTCACCTGGATGCGTCCGCCCATGCGCTCGACCAAATGGCGGCAGATCATCAGCCCCAGGCCGGTGCCGCCGTAGACGCGTGCGGTCGAGGTGTCGCCCTGCGAGAAGGGCTGGAAGAGCTCGCCCAGCCGCTGCTGCGAGATGCCGACCCCGGTGTCGCTGACGCTGAAGCCCAGGGTCAGCGGTTCGCCCGCCTGCTCGACCCAGGCCCGCAGGCAGACCTCGCCGTGGTGGGTGAACTTCACCGCGTTGGACAGCAGGTTCAGCAGCACCTGGCGCAGGCGCGTGATGTCGCTGACGATGGCGCGCGGCAGGTCCGGGCGCAGGTCGACGCGCAGCACCAGCCCCTTTTCCTGGCAGCGCAGCCGGGAGATGTCGCACACGCCCTGGATGGCCGCATGCAGGTCCATCGGCAGGTGTTCCAGTGCCAGCTTGCCCGATTCGATCTTGGAGAAGTCCAGGATGTCGTCGACCACGGCCAGCAGCTGTTCGCTGGACACCTTGAGCACGCCCAGCAGCTCTTTCTGCGACGGTGTCAGGCCTGTGTCGGTGAGCAGCTGGCTCATGCCGACCACACCGTTGAGCGGGGTGCGGATCTCGTGGCTCATCACCGCCAGGAAGCCGGCCTTGGCCCGCACCGCGGCCAGCGCCTCTTCGCGCGAGGTGGCCAGTTCGGTGGTGCGCAGGCGCACCCGTTCTTCCAGCAGCAGGGTGGCGTCGCGCAGAGCCTTGTTCTTGCGCTTGATGGCCCGGTTGTAGGCGTGCAGCTTGAGCGCGCTGTCGTGCATCACGCGCGAGAGGTTGTGCACCTCCTTGAACGGGGCCTTTTCCTGCACCGGCGGCACCTGGCCGGAGCCCAGCTGGGTGGCGGACTTGTTGAGCTGGTGGAACTGGGCCGACAGGCGCCGGGCGACCAGAAAGGCGCCCAGCACACCGACGCCGATGAGCGCCGCCATGGCCAGGAGCGCCCACTGCCGGGCCTGGAGCACCTGCGCCGTGAAGTCTTGTTCCGGTGCCACCACCACCAGCTGCCAGCCCAGCTCGTACTTGGCGCCGAAGGGGCGCTGCAGCGCGATCAGGCGGTTGCTGGTCAGGCCCAGGCGCTGCAGCCAGTCGCGCTCGGTCTCCAGCCGCACCAGCCCTGGTGCGCGCCGCGAGCCCTGCCGGTCGGGAGCAAACAGCTGGGTGTAGGACTCGCGCACCAGCGGCTCGCGGCTCTGCAGCGGCGTGATGCGCTGGTGGCGGCCGTTGACCAGTTCGCTGAGTTCCTCGTCCACCGACGACGCGACCATGCGGCCCTGGCCGTCCACCAGATAGGTCACCGCGTGTTCGCTGATGCGCGTGCTGCGGATCAGCTCGGTCAGGCGCGCCAGGCTCATGTCCACCGCCATCACGCCCAGCAGGGTGCGGTTGTCGGTGTCGAAGATCGGCTGAGCCAGCGTCAGGTCGAACTGCTTCTTGACCGCCGAGCGGTAGACGTCGGTGAACACGCGTTTGCCGGTGCTCGCGGCCAGCTGGTACCAGGGGCGCTTGCGCGGGTCGTAGATGGTGTCCTCGGTCCTGACCAGGCGGCTGCGGTCGCCCGGTGCGTCGATCTCGTAGTGGCGCCGCCCGCTCTCGCCGGGCAGAATTTCGCGCACCACGAAACGGCCTTCCTCGCGTTCGAGCCCGAAGAAGCTGCCGTCGGTGGTGCCGTAGTACAGATAGGGCACGTTGGGCGACTGCTGGGTCAGCGCGTAGGCCATCAGCTCGAAAGCGGCCGGGTCGCGCAGCCAGTTGCGCGTGCGCTCGGCTTCGGCCCCGCTGGTGGGCACCGGCGGCACCAGCGCGTTGACCACGGTGTGCGACTCCCCCAGATGGGCCAGCGCGCCCACGTCCACCCGGTGCGCGGCCTGGCTGATCGCATTCTCGGCCAGCGTGTCGATGGACTGCGAACTGTTGGACGAGAGCAGCCAGGACACCAGCACCGCAGGGATCAGCGCCGACAGCACCAGTGCGGCAATCAGCGCCGGGCCGATCGAGAGGCGGCGGCGGCCGGCCGGCGTGGGGGTGTCGCGCTCGGCCATGGGTCAGGTCGCGGGCAGGGGGTCGACGGCGCACACCTCCAGCGGCTCGGGACACTGGGGCAGGGTGACGAAGTGGCGCGAGACGGGCTGCACCGCCCCGGTCACCGCGCGCAGCACCGGGATCGACAGCGTCACCGGGTGCGGGCCGACGGAGGCGCGCTGCATGGCCAGGGCGTTGACCACGGTTTCACCCACTGGCAGCACCTGGGCCGCGCCGCCCAGCAGGCCGTCCAGCCGCATCATGGCCACCGGGCCGCTGTGGATGGCGATGCCGGCCTCGAAGCACGGAAGCGCCAGGTCAGGGAACTGCTGCTGCACCCAGCCCTGCATCGCCGCGGCCGACTTGCGCAGGCCAAAGGCCGCCTTGACCGCGCGCAGGCCCTGGTGGGCGGAGGTTTTGGACGTGCGGTCGGTGAACACCGCCAGCAACCCGTCGCCGACAAAGTGGGCCGAGGTGGCGCCGAACAGGTGGACCGTGTCGCCGCCACCCTCGTAGTAGCGCTTGAGCATCATGGCCAGTTGCTGCGGGTCCAGGGCGCGGGCCCACTCGCGGTCGTTGCGGATGTCGGCGAACAGCACGGTGGCCTGTGGGTGGAAGTCCTCGCGGTCGCCCTGGGCCTCGCCGGGCCACTGTTCGCTCAGCTCGTGGGCCAGCCGCAGTTCGTACTGCTCCTGCAGGGTCCAGGCCTGTTCGTCCAGGGCCTCGTTCACGGCCTCCTTCACCTGCAGCTCCAGCGCCGCGGTGCGCATGGCCTTGCGGTTGAGCTGGGCGGCCACCGCGTCGACCAGTTCGCGCGGGTGCACGGGTTTGGTCAGGTAGTCGTCGGCGCCCAGCGTCATGCCCTGGCGCATGTTGCGCCGCTCCTGCAGCGAGGTCAGCAGGATGAACGGGGTCTGCTGCAGGGCCGCGTGTTCGCGGACCGCCTTGAGCAGGTCGAAGCCGTTGACACCCGGCATGTTGATGTCGCTGACGACCAGATCCGGCCGGTACTGCCGGATCGTCATCCACGCCGACTGCCCGTTGTTGGCCGTCAGCACCTCATGCCCTTGCAGGTGCAGGGCCGCCTCGATGAGACGCATTGTTCCTGCGTCGTCTTCCGCCACCACGATCAGAGCCATTGTTTTTCTTCGTTTTTCAGGCCGCCGAAGGCCCTTTGGGGGGCGATGGTATCGGTTGATCGGACAGCGATGTGGCGCGGAGCACACGTCGCTGTGCCACTTTCAACGGATGTCGGCGGAGAATTTCCAGTTTGTTTTCTGCCAGGCCAGCAATTCCTCACCGAGCAGCCAGGCCGACTGCGGGAAACGACGGGCCCATCCCTCCGGCGTCACCAGCCGGAACGCACCGGGCTTGTAGCCCAGCTTCAGCGTCTCGTGTTCGGGCATCCTGCGCGCGTGGCACAGGATGACCGCCAGCCGCAGGCACAGCAGCTGTTTGGCAAACAGCTCGTCCTGCAGGGGCTCTTCCAGTTTGCGCAACTTGCCCCGCTGGCCCAGCACCAGCTGGCTCATGCGATGCAGTTCGGGGAACGAGAAGCCCGAGGCGTCCACGTTGTCCAGGATGTAGGCGCCGTGGTGGTAGGAGCGTTCGTGCGAGATGTGGGTGCCGATCTCGTGCAGACGCGCCGCCCAGGCCAGCTTCTGCGAGAAGCGCTCGTTGGCCTCGCCGGCGGCGACCTGGGCGAAGAGGGCAGTGGCCACCTCGCTCACACGCTGCGCCTGTGCGGCGTCCACCGAAAAGCGCTCGCTGAGCCAGCGCACCGTGCGCTCGCGCACGTCGCCGCTCCCGGCGTCGCGGTCGATCAGGTCGTAGAGGGCGCCGTGGCGCAGCGCACCCTGGGCGGGGATCATCTCCTGGATACCGAACAGGTCGAACACGGCGCGCAGCACGCTCACGCCGCCGCCGATCACCGGCCGGCGGTCGTCCTTCATGCCATCCATGCGCAGCTGCTCGGCGTTGCCGGCCTTGATCAGGCGCTCGACCAGCCAGTCCAGGCCGTCGCGCGTGACCACACCGGCCGGCCGGCCGTTGGCCGCCAGCACGTCGGCCACCGCGCCCACCGTGCCCGAGGAGCCGTAGGCGACCGACCACAGCGACGGTGGAAAGCTGTCCAGCGCCTGGTCGAGCACCGCCTTGGCCGCGATCTCGGCCGTGCGGAAGGCGTCGGCGGTGAACTGGCCCTTGGGAAAGTAGCGCGTGGACCAGGCCACGCTGCCCAGCCGGTACGACTCCATCTGGCTGGCGGTGTAACCCTGGCCGAGGATCAGCTCGGTGGAGCGGCCACCGATGTCCACCACCAGCCGCCGCTCGTCCGACTGCGGTAGCAGGTGGGAGACGCCCTGGTAGATCAGCCGAGCCTCCTCCTGGCCCGAGATCACCTCGATGCCGAAGCCGAGGATGGCCTGCGCCTTTTGCAGGAAGTCGTCCCGGTTGCGCGCCTCGCGCAGGGTCTGGGTGGCCACCGCGCGCACCTGCTGTTTGCGAAAGCCGTGCAGGCGCTCGGCGAAGCGGGCCAGGCAGTCCCAGCCGCGCTGCATGGCCGCCGGGCTGAGCATCTTGTTGTCGTCCAGACCGCTGCCCTGGCGCACGGTTTCCTTGATGTACTCGATGCGCTCGATGTGGCCCGCCTGGAGGCGCCCGATCTCCAGGCGGAAGCTGTTGGAGCCAAGGTCGATGGCGGCGAGCAGGGTACCGTTTTGCATGGGGCGGGCGCTGACAAAAGTGGGCCGATTGTGACGCATGGGCCGCGCCGTCCGGCTTGAAGCCGTGGCCCGGGCTGCGTATGCTGCGCTCTTCGCACCCCCGTCTCATTTCCTTTCCGGACCCGCCCGCATGAACCCGCGCACCCGCTTCAAAACTTCTTCGGGCCGTCGCCAGTGGCTGGGCGCGGCGATGACCCTGGTCGCCGGTGGGCTGGTGAGACCCGTCCTGGGTCAGCCGGTGTCGGCCGCCGCCGAAGAAGCCAAGGCGCCGCCGCTGCCGGCGCTGGGCAGCATCCTCGCGGTGCCGCCGGTTGACCTCATTGGTGGCGGGCGTTTCGACCCCGGGCAGGCGCGCGGCAAGCCGCTGCTGGTGTACTGGTGGTCCAGCATCTGTCCCTTCTGCGCCCTGCAGAGCCCGGAGATGGACGCCTTCTGGAAGGCGCAGCAGGGGCGCGGCCTGCAGATGCTGGCCCTGTCGATCGACCGGAAGCCGGCCGATGCGGCGGAGTATCTTAAGAAGAAAGGCTACGGATTCCCGGCCGCCTGGGCCTCCCCGGCCTGGCGCCAGGCATTCCCCAAGCCCAAGGGCCTGCCGGTGACGCTGCTGGCGGGGGCGGACGGCCGCCTGCTGCTGGCCGAAAGAGGCCAGATGTTTGCGGAAGACGTGCAGGACATGGACCGCCTTTTCTGAAGGCTGTCATGTGACATCGTCGTTTTGTCACAGAGCTGTCACGGTGGGTGCCTAGAGTCCCGGGTTGTGAACCTTTTCACCAACCCGTGAGGACCCGAATGATCTCCAAACGCTCCCTTCTGAAGACCGTCGCCGCAGCCGCTCTGGCCACCATGGCGATTGCCCCGGCCTTTGCTGCCGACATCACCGGCGCGGGCGCCACCTTCCCGTTCCCGGTCTATGCCAAGTGGGCCGAGGCCTACAAGAAGGAAACCGGCACCGGCCTGAACTACCAGTCCATCGGTTCCTCCGGCGGCATCAAGCAGATCCGCGCCAAGACTGTGACCTTCGGTGCCACCGACGCCCCGGTCAAGGGTGAAGAGCTGGACAAGGACGGCATGATCCAGTTCCCGGCCATCATCGGCGGCACCGTGCCCGTGATCAACCTGGAAGGTTTCAAGCCCGGTGAACTGCGCGTGACCGGCCCCGTGCTGGCCGAGATGTTCATGGGCAAGATCGCCAAGTGGAACGACCCCAAGCTGGTCGCCCTGAACCCCGGCAAGAAGCTGCCGGAGGAGAACATCACCGTGGTGCACCGCGCCGACGGTTCGGGCACCACCTTCAACTGGACCGACTACCTCAGCGCCGTGAGCAAGGATTGGGCCGATTCCGTGGGCAAGGGCGCCGCCGTCAAGTGGCCGGCCGCTTCGTCCGTCGGTGGCAAGGGCAACGAAGGCGTGGCCGCCAATGTCAACCGCATCAAGGGCGCGGTCGGCTACGTGGAGTACGCCTACGTGAAGAAGAACAAGATGAACTTCATGCAGCTGCAGAACGCCAACGGCAAGTACGTCAGCCCCGACGACGCGACCTTCGCAGCCGCCGCCGCCAGCGCCGACTGGTTCAGCGTGCCGGGCATGGGCATCTCCATGGTCAACGCCAAGGGTGACAACGCCTGGCCCGTGTCCACCGCCTCGTTCATCCTGATGTACAAGAACCCGGCCGACAAGGTCGCCTCGGCCGAAGCCCTGAAGTTCTTCGACTGGGCCTTCAGCAAGGGCAAGACCCTGGCCACCGAGCTGGACTATGTGCCGCTGCCCGATGCCCTGACCGCCCAGATCCGCAGCAAGGTCTGGAACCAGGTCGCCAAGTAAGACCGGCACCCGTGGCCCGGGCTCTGGTGCACACTTTGCATCGGTTCCCGGGCCTTTCAACGGTATGAAAGCACCTGAAGGGGACCCCATCATGAGCGTGGGCATCACCATGACGTCGCCATCCGAGGCCGCAGCGCCAGCCAACTCCCGCATGCTGTCAATCGCGCGCAAGCAGCGGTTGCAGGACGCGCTGTTTCACCGCATCACCCAGCTGTTCTCGTTGCTGGTGCTGGTCGCCCTGCTGGGCATCATCGTCTCGCTGTTCATCAATGCACTGCCTGTCCTGCAGAAGTTCGGCGCCCGGTTCATCTGGTACGTCGAGTGGGACATCATCAACGAAGAATTCGGTGCCGCGATCGCGATCGTCGGCACCCTGGCCAGCGCCGGCATTGCGCTGCTGATCGCGGTGCCCCTGGCCTTCGGCATTGCGCTGTTCCTGACCGAAACCTGCCCGCCCTGGCTGCGCCGCCCGCTGGGCACGGCCATCGAGCTGCTGGCAGCCGTGCCGTCCATCATCTACGGCATGTTCGGCCTGTTTGTGTTTGCGCCGCTGTTCGCCGACTACTTCCAGGTGCCGGTGCAGAAGCTCATGAGCGGCATGCCCCTGATCGGCTTCCTGTTTGGTGGTTCCACCAACGGCATGGGCATCCTGGCCGCCGGCATCGTGCTGGCCTTCATGGTGCTGCCCTTTGTCGCCGCGGTGATGCGCGACGTGTTCGAGAGCGTGCCGCCCATCCTGCGCGAGTCGGCCTATGGCCTGGGCTGCACCACCTGGGAGGTGGTGCGCCGCGTGGTGCTGCCGTACACCCAGAAGGGCGTGATCGGTGGCGTGATGCTGGGTCTGGGTCGTGCGCTGGGCGAGACCATGGCCGTCACCTTCGTGATCGGCAACGCCAACCGCATGCCCACCTCGCTTTTCTCGCCGGGCACCTCGATCGCCTCGACCCTGGCCAACGAATTCGGCGAAGCCGCCGACTTCCACATCTCGGCCCTGTTCGCGCTGGGCTTCCTGCTGTTTGTCATCACCTTCATCGTGCTGGCGCTGGCCAAGTGGATGATCGTGCGCGCCGAGAAGGCCAAGGGGCTGTGACATGAACGACTTCAACCAATCCCTCTATCAGCGCCGCAAGCTCTCCAACGCCGTCGGGTTGACCCTGTCCATGGGCTCCATGGTGCTGGGCCTGGCGGTGCTGCTGTGGATCCTGTACGTGCTGCTGTCCAACGGCCTGGCCGCGCTGGACCTGAACATGTTCACCCAGGACACGCCGGCGCCGGGTTCGGAAGGCGGCGGTCTGCGCAATGCCATCGTCGGCAGCCTGCTGATGGTGGGCGCCACCGTGCTGTTCGCCACGCCCATCGGCATCTTTGCCGGCGTCTACCTGGCCGAGTACGGCGACACCAGCAAGACGGCCGAGCTGACCCGCTTCGTCACCGACATCATGCTGTCGGCCCCCTCGATCGTGCTGGGCCTGTTCGTCTACGCCATCGCGGTGGCCACGGTCGGCGGTTTCTCCGGCTGGGCCGGCACGCTGGCGCTGTCGCTGATCGCGGTGCCGGTGATCGTGCGCACCACCGAGAACATGCTGCGACTGGTGCCGGGCAGCCTGCGCGAGGCGGCGTTCGCCCTGGGCGCACCGCGCTGGAAGGTGGCCTCCATGGTGACGCTGCGCGCCGCCAAGAGCGGCGTCATGACCGGCCTGCTGCTGGCCGTGGCCCGCATCAGCGGCGAGACCGCGCCGCTGCTGTTCACCGCGCTGAACAACCAGTTCTTCAACGCCGACATGAGCAAGCCCATGGCCAACCTGCCGGTCGTGATCTTCCAGTTCGCCATGAGCCCTTACGACAACTGGATCCGTCTGGCCTGGGGCGGCGCGCTGCTGATCACCCTGGCCGTGCTCATCCTGAACATCGTTGCCCGCGTCTTCTTCCGGAACAAGACTCCTGCCTGAGCCAGGCGCCACCCACACGGAAACCACCCACATGACCGCCACCGCCATCGCTCCCGCCGCCGTCGAACAGCGCAACGCGCTCGAGGTGCGCAATCTCAACTTCTTCTACGGCAAGTTCCAGGGTCTGAAGAACGTGACCATGAACATCGCCGAGAAGAAGGTCACTGCCTTCATCGGCCCGTCGGGCTGCGGCAAGTCCACGCTGCTGCGCACGCTCAACCGCATGTACAGCCTCTACCCCGGCCAGCGCGCCGAAGGCCAGATCAACTTCTACGGCGACAACATCCTCGACCCGAAGCAGGATCTGAACCTGCTGCGTGCGCGCATCGGCATGGTGTTCCAGAAGCCGACGCCGTTCCCGATGTCGATCTACGACAACATCGCCTTCGGTGTGCGCCTCTACGAAAGCCTCTCGAACAGCGAGATGGACGACCGCGTGGAGTGGGCCCTGAGCAAGGCCGCGCTGTGGAACGAGGTGAAGGACAAGCTGCACCAGAGCGGCCTGTCGCTCTCCGGCGGTCAGCAGCAGCGCCTGTGCATCGCCCGCAGCGTGGCGGTCAAGCCCTCGGTGCTGCTGCTGGACGAGCCGACCTCGGCGCTGGACCCGATCTCCACCGGCAAGGTGGAAGAGCTGGTGCACGAGCTCAAGAAGGACTACACGATTGCCATCGTCACGCACAACATGCAGCAGGCCGCCCGCTGCAGCGACTTCACGGCCTACATGTACCTGGGCGAACTGATCGAGTTCGGCTCCACCGAGCAGATCTTCTTCAAGCCCACGCGCACCGAGACCGAGGACTACATCACCGGCCGCTTCGGCTGATCAGGGAGACCACCATGGGTGACAAACACATTTCCAGCCAGTTCGACGCCGAGCTCAACTCCATTTCCACCCACGTGCTGGAGATGGGCGGGCTGGTCGAATCGCAGCTGCACCAGGCGGTCTACGCCCTGGTCCATCTGAGCCAGGAGACGGCCGAGCAGGTGATCGAGACCGAGAACCGGATCAACCAGATGGAGATGAACATCGACCACGAGATCATCTCCACCATCGGCCGCCGCCAGCCCACCGCGCGCGACCTGCGCTTCCTGATGGCCATCTCGCGCACCACCCAGAACCTGGAGCGCGCCGGCGACGAGATCGCCCGTGTGGCCCGCATGGTGAAGTCGATCATCGAAAGCGGCTCGCCGCGCTCGCTGCCGATTTCCGAGCTGCGGCTGGCCGCCGACCTGGCCGCCGGCATGCTTCGCAAGACGCTGGACTCGTTCGCGCGGCTGGACACCAACATGGCGCTGGCCATCATCAAGGAGGACGACGCCATCGACGGCGAGTACAACGGCTTCCTGCGCAAGCTCATCACGTACATGATGGAAGACCCGCGCACCATCTCGCCCAGCCTGGACCTGCTGTTCCTGGCCAAGTCGCTGGAGCGTGTGGGCGACCACGCCAAGAACATCGCCGAGCAGATCATCTTCGTGGTCAAGGGCGAGGATGTGCGCCACAGCTCGATGGACAAAGTGCAGTCGGTGGTCGGATGAAAAAACTTCCCCGCGTGCTGGTGGTCGAGGATGAGCCGGCGATTGCCGAGCTGATCGCGGTCAACCTGCGCCACAACGGTTTTGCACCCACGGTGGTGTTCGACGGTGAGTCGGCGCGCCGCGAGATCGACGCGGTTCTGCCGGACGTGATCCTGCTGGACTGGATGCTTCCCGGCGAGAGCGGCGCTGCCCTGGCCCGCACCTGGCGCCGCCAGGAGCGCACCAAGACCGTGCCCATCCTGATGCTGACCGCCCGCAGCGACGAGTCGGACAAGGTGCAAGGGCTGGACGCAGGCGCCGACGACTACATCACCAAGCCGTTTTCCACCCAGGAACTGCTGGCACGCATCCGCGCCGTGCTGCGCCGCCGCGCGCCCGAGATCGTCAACGACTCGGTGCAGGTGGGCGAGCTGTCGCTGGACGCGGCCACCTACCGCGTGAGCTTCCGTGAGGCCGAGCTCAAGCTCGGACCGACCGAATTCAAGCTGCTGCACTACCTGATGAAGCACCCTGAGCGCGTGCACACGCGTGGTACCCTGCTCGACAAGATATGGGGCGACCATGTCTTCATCGAGGAGCGCACCGTGGATGTACACGTCAAGCGGTTGAGGGAATCCCTGGGCGACGCCGCCGGCATGGTCGAAACGGTGCGTGGTGCGGGCTACCGCCTCACGGCCCGGGTGGCGGTCGGGCAGGGAAGCGGCGACAGCACCGCATGATCGGCCGGGCGGTGGGGCTGCTGCTGCTGGTCGCAGCGGCCGGCGCGTGGGGCTGGTCCAGAGGCTCAGTGACCTGGACACTGGCGGGGGCGGGCCTGGGTGCATTGCTCTGGCTGGCCTGGGACAGCGTGCGCGCTGCGCAGCTGCTGCGCTGGCTGAGCCGGGCCGACGACATTCACATCCCCAGGCTCTCCGGGCTCTGGGGTGAGCTGCTGGAGCGCACGCGCAAGCGGTTCCGCGCCCTCGAACAGAAGGCCCATGGCAGCGACGAGCGGCTGGAGGATTTTCTGGCCGCGATCCAGGCCTCGCCCAACGGCGTCGTGCTGCTCGACAGCATGGCGCGCATCGAGTGGTGCAACCTGACGGCGGCGCAGCACTTGGGCATCGATCCGCAGCGAGACATCGGGCAGTACGTGCGCAACCTCGTGCGGCATCCGAGCTTCAACGCCTACATGGACGCAGGCAACTTCGGTGCCGAGATCGAGGTCGATGGTCCTGGCCAGCGTCCGACCCAGCCCAGAAAGATCTCGCTGCAGATCCACCCCTATGGTGACCAGCGGCAGTTGATGCTCACGCGCGATGTCACGGCGGTGCAGCTGGCCGACTCGATGCGCCGGGATTTTGTGGCCAACGTCTCGCATGAAATCCGCACGCCTCTGACGGTGCTCAGCGGCTTTGTGGAGACCATGCAGAGCCTGCCGCTGGAGGAGGCCGACCGCCAGCGCTTCCTGGGGCTCATGGGCCAGCAGGCCCAGCGCATGCAGACGCTGGTGAGCGACTTGCTCACGCTGTCCCGCCTGGAAGGCAGTCCCGTGCCAGGCACCGGTGAGTGGGTCGATGTTTCCGAGCTGCTGCGCCAGGCGGTGCTGGAGGCGCAGGGCTTGTCCGCCGTGATCGCCGATCCGGTGCATCAGATCGAGGTGGTGCCCGGGTCGGAGCTGCAGGTGGCCGGTAGCCGCAACGAACTGCTCAGCGCCATGTCCAACCTCCTGAGCAATGCGGTCCGCTACACGCCGCCGGGGGGGAGCATCCGGGCCGGCTGGCGCCTTGTCGATGAGGGGGCGGGGGAGTTCTTTGTGGAAGACACGGGACCGGGGATCGAGGCCGAGCACCTGCCACGCCTCACCGAGCGCTTCTACCGCGTGGACCGCAGCCGCTCGCGCGAGACCGGTGGCACAGGTCTGGGGCTGGCCATCGTCAAACACGTGGCGCAGCGCCACGGTGGTCAGGTGGTGGTGCGCAGCACAGTCGGGCGCGGCTCCACCTTCATCATCTCGCTGCCGGCCACGCGTGTGCGCGCGACCGGCACCTAGCGAGCCGGGCCGCCGACCCGCTGGTAGATCAGCAGCCGTTCGCGGTCGTTGAGGCGCCGCACCGTGGCTTTGTAGGCCCATTCGGTCAGCGCCACCCGCTCGTCCAGCGTCGGCTGGGTGTCCGGGTTCACCACCATGATGCGGCACTTGTCTGCGGCCCCGTCGCCGGTGCGGCGCAAGCTGAGCCCACCCTGGAACTGCAGCGACGCAATCTGCGCCTGGCCAAGCCCGTCCACCAGCACGCAGGGGGAACCGGGCGGCACCAGCGTGGCGATGCGGCGCGCCACCGGGCCATAGCTGCGGCCATAGTCCAGCAGCGGCAGCCACAGCGTCATGAGCAGCAGCCAGCACAGGGTGGCACCAGCGGCCGGCAGCACCAGGCTCTTCCAGATGGCCTGCCGATGCCGTCCCACGCGCCACGCCACCAGCCAGCCCCAGGCGATGGTGGCCAGCAGCGCGGGCAGCAGGAGCAGCCAGGAGAACTCGGGATTGAACCCGGGGGCCAGCTTGGCGACGTTGGCGGCGGGTTTGGCTGGGACGCCGGTCTGCATGGCGAACCAGATGACCCAGATCACCAGAGCGCATCCGCTGAAAAACACCAGCGTGAACCAGTCGATCAGGGCGGACACGCTGCGCCGGAGCGTGGGCAGCGCGAACGCGGCCAGTACAGCCATGGCCGGCAGGGCCAGCAGCAGCGAACGGTCGAAATCCGGGTTGATCGCGCTGTTGACAACACTCACCAGTGCGGCCCACAACGGAAGCGCCACATGTGGGCTGCGCAGCTGGTGGCGCCAGCGCCAGAGCGTCCAGAGCGCCAGAGGCCAGGCGGGCCAGGTGAACCACACCAGCAGCTTGCCCCAGCGCTTCCAGTCTGCCATGGAAGCGGGCAGCGACAGCGCCTGGGGCCAGTGGATCTGCTCAGTGATCGAAGCAAGCAAGGCGGCCAGCGCCAGCAGTCCCACCACCCAGCTCAGCTCCTGCGGCGCTGCCGCACCCTGAGCCGACCGGCTGGTCCACACCAGCAACAGCAGACCGGTGCCCAGGGCCAGCGCAATCCAGGGCGCGCCGCTGAGCACCAGGCCCAGCGTGGCCGCACCCCATAGGGCCACGGCTTGCCATGGGTGGCGGGTGAGCGGCAGCGCCATGCGCGTGGCCGCCATGAGCACCGCACTGACCATGGCCAGCCGCGCCAGGTCCGGCGTGGTTTCATGCGACATCTGGGCCAGGCCCAGGCAGGCCACCAGCGCCAGCAGCGCCGCGTCCGCCATCGCGCGCGCATAGTCGATCGGGTCCGCCTCGCCACCGAAGGCAAAGGCCACGGGTTGTGCGCTGGCCTGGCGCGCGAGGTGGTAGGTGGCGTACCAGGTGCAGACCAGGGTGAGCGCGAGCATCATGCCGAACGGCACCCGGACGGCGAGGTCGGGCGGCAGAAACGGCAAAAACCGGATGGCCAGTGCTCCCAGCCAGTAAGGAAGAGGGCCCACCATCTCGGCGGCCTGTCCGAGCACCTGGGGCTGCCACCAGCCGCTGCTGCCCCGGGCCATTTCCATCATGGCGCCAAAGGCGGCCACGTCCAGGTTTTTCCAGGGCTCCCGCCCCAGAAATCCGGGCAGCACATAGGCCAGACCCAGCAGCAGCAGGGCGAGCCTTGGCAGACGGCGCACAGCCGACTGGGTCACGATGGCGGGGGTGGCAAGACTCACGGCGGGGAATATACAGGGGTACGCGGGGCACGCAGGGCGAAAAAAAAAGCAGCCGGGAGATCGGCTGCTTTCTTTCCCCGGGCGCAGGCCCGCAGGGTCGATCTGTCCGATTACTTCTTGCCGAAGCGATTGCGGAACTTCTCGACGCGGCCACCCATGTTGTCCACCGACTTCTGGGTACCGGTGTAGAAGGGGTGCGACTCGCTGGAGGTATCAAGTTTGTAGAGCGGCAGCTCGCGGCCGTCTTCCATCTTGATGGTTTCCTTGGTGTTCGCGCAGGAACGCGTCACGAACTTGAAGTTGTTCGACAGGTCCACGAAGCAGACTTCGCGGTAGTTGGGGTGAATGCCTTCTTTCATGGCGATTCCTTGGGTCAGGTGCGGCAGCCGCGGGAGAACCGTTCTCTCGTACTTGTCGCAAGTTGCAAAGCGTTGAATTATATGATGTTTGCTGCGGTATCAACCGCCGCGGCGCATCATGTCGAAGAACTCGGAGTTGTTCTTCGTCGCCTTCATGCTCTTGAGCACCATCTCCATGGCCTCAATCTCGTCCATGTTGTACATGAACTGGCGCAGGATGCGGGTCTTCTGCAGGATCTCGGGTGCCAGCAGCAGTTCTTCGCGGCGGGTACCGCTGCGGTTGAGCTGGATCGAGGGGAAGACGCGCTTTTCGTACAGGCGGCGGTCGAGGTGGATTTCGCTGTTGCCGGTGCCCTTGAATTCTTCAAAGATCACCTCGTCCATGCGGCTGCCGGTATCGACCAGGGCGGTGGCGATGATGGTCAGCGAACCGCCTTCTTCCACGTTGCGCGCGGCACCGAAGAAGCGCTTGGGACGCTGCAGGGCGTTGGCGTCCACGCCGCCGGTCAGCACCTTGCCAGAGCTGGGCAGCACGTTGTTGTAGGCGCGGGCCAGGCGGGTGATGGAGTCCAGCAGGATCACCACGTCCTTCTTGAGTTCGACCAAACGCTTGGCGCGCTCAATGACCATCTCGGCCACATGCACGTGGCGGGCGGCCGGCTCGTCGAAGGTGGAAGCGATCACGTCGCCGCGCACGGTGCGCTGCATTTCGGTCACTTCTTCCGGGCGCTCGTCCACCAGCAGCACCATCAGTTCCACCTCGGGGTGGTTGGCAGTGATGGCGTGGCAGATGTGCTGCATCATCACCGTCTTGCCGCTCTTGGGCGGTGCGACGATCAGGGCGCGCTGACCCTTGCCGATGGGCGAGATGATGTCGATGACGCGGCCGGTGATGTTCTCGTCGGTCTTGATGTCACGCTCCAGGCGCATCTGCTGCTTGGGGAACAGCGGCGTCAGGTTCTCGAACATCACCTTGTGCTTGTTCGCCTCGGGCGGCAGGCCGTTGATGGCATCCAGCTTGTTCAGCGCGAAGTAGCGCTCGCCGTCCTTGGGAATGCGGACCTCGCCCTCGATCATGTCGCCTGTGTGCAGGTTGAAGCGGCGGATCTGGCTGGGGGAGATGTAGATGTCGTCGGTGGACGCCGTGAAGCTGGTGTCCATGTTGCGCAGGAAGCCGAAGCCGTCGGGCAGCACTTCCAGCACGCCGTCCGCGTTCACCTGTTCGCCGGCCTTGGCGCGCTTCTTGATGATGGCGAACATCAGCTCCTGCTTGCGCATGCGGCCGGTGTTTTCGATCTCAAGCGCTTCGGCCTGCTTGAGGACTTCAGACACGTGCAGTGCCTTGAGTTCGTTAAGGTGCATGGAAATCGCTCCGGAAGGGAGTCTTGTCAGAACCGGGGAGGGGCGCTGATGTCCGGATGGTGGACTGGCGCTGTCAGGAGGGGCTGGGCGTTGGTGGGCCAGCTGACGCGAGAATTATGACAGGAAAAAACCGGCCACCGGAGCCGACCCCAGGCCTTGCACCCGGAGCAGCGGTGGCCGGCGCCGGGCCGGTCAGGCCAGTTGCTGGTCGATGAATGCCGTCAGCTGGGCCTTGCTCATGGCGCCCACCTTGGTGGCAGCCAGCTGGCCGTCCTTGAACAGCATCAGCGTGGGGATGCCACGGATGCCGAACTTGGCGGGGATGTCGCGGTTTTCGTCGACATTGACTTTGGCGATCTTGAGCTTGCCGTTGTAGGAGCCGGCCACTTCGTCCAGGATCGGCGCGATCATCTTGCAGGGGCCGCACCATTCGGCCCAGAAGTCGACCAGCACAGGGGCTTTGGCGTCGAGCACATCGGCCTGAAAGGTTGCATCGGAAACGTGGGTGATCAGCTCACTGGCCATGGTTCATCCTGAAGAACGTGGATCGGGGAAGTTAAAGTCGGAAACAGGGCAACTGCAAGAGCGGGAGCCCGTGAACCGAGACATTGTGACAGAAACCCCCCACCGATGACGCCTGCGCCAGACCACCCCACAGCGCCTGGGCCCATGCCGGTCGCCCCTGACGGATGGCAGGCGGTGGTGCGCCGCATTGAGGCCGCGCTGGCTTCAGGCGGCGGCTCGCCGGATCGGTGGCTGGTGCTGCTGCCGTATGCCCAGCTGATCGATCCGGCCCGTCGGGCCTGGGCTGCGTCTCATCCCACCGGCTTTGCGCCCCGTTTCGAGACCACTCGCAACTGGGCGGCCGGGCTGGCGCCCTGGTGGCCCGCGCCCACCGATCTCAGCGGCGACATGGCGCGAGACAGTCTGGTGGCCGAGGCCCTGGTCGACCGCATGGCCAGGGGCCAGCGGGACCCGGCGCTGCGCGCCGAGCTGGTGTCGCGTCTGGTCGATGCGGCCCGCCAGCTGGTGCCGCTCGCAGCAGCGGTGCCGCCGGGGCAGCGGGCGGCCTGGGCCGAACGGCAACGCGCCGCCATGACGCCCGGCCCGCAGTGGGAGGCGCTGGTGGCCTCCCTGGCCCTGGCCTGGGTGGGCAGTGCAGGGTTTGCCACCGACGTGCTCTGGTCGGACCGCGCGGCGCCCGGCCACGCGGCCGACCGGCTCTGGCTGCTGCAGGGTTTTCAGGACGACCCGCTGGGACAGGCGCTGGCCGCGCACTGGGTCGGGCGTTCCGAGGTGTTCTCGCTGGCAAAGCTGCTGGGCGTGTCTGAAAGTACCCACGACGGTGCGCTGTGCCTTCAGGCCTGCGCCGACCCGGAAGACGAGGCGCGCCGCGCCGCTGCAACGGTGATCACCCGCGTCAACGAGGGGCGGGTGCCGCTGGCTCTGGTGGCCAACGACCGCCTGCTGGTCCGCCGCATCAGCGCCATGCTGCACGCGGTCGGCGTGCCGCTGCGCGACGACACCGGCTGGAAGCTCTCCACCACCCAGGCGGCCGCAAGGCTCATGAGCCTGCTGCGAGCCGCGGATCCCCGGGCCCGCACCGACGACGTGCTCGACCTGCTCAAGCAGGGCGGCACCTGGCCGGCCGGCGCCGTGGAAGCGCTGGAGCAACTGGCGCGCGAGCATGGTCTCTCATCCTGGCGGGCGGTGCTTCGGCACGCGGCGCTGGCGCCTCTGGTGCCCGAGGGGCTCACGGCGATGCTCGAGTCTCTGCAGGCGGCGCGCCCGCTGGAGCGCTGGCTCGACGATCTGCGCTCCGCACTGGAGGCATGCGGGCTGTGGTCCATGCTCTGCGACGATCCGGCCGGGCAGCAGGTGCTGCAGGTGCTGCGTTTGAACGAAGGGGCCTCGTCCGAGCTGCGGCAGGTCGGGCAGGCGCTGGCCGATGGCGCCCGACCGGCGCCGCGTCTGGGCCTTGTGGCGTTCTCCGCCTGGGTCCGTGACGTGCTGGAGAGCGTCAGCTTTCTGCCGCGCAGCGACGTCGAAGCGCCTGTGACGATCCTGCCGATGGCCCAGTTGCTGGGGCGCGGCTTCGCGGCGGTGGTGATGCCGGGCTGTGACGAGGTCACGCTCGATCCCAGCCCCGAGCTGCCCGGCCCCTGGACGGCCGCACAGCGGGTGGCGCTGGGGCTGCCGACGCGGGAGCAGCTGTCGGCCGCGGCACAAGACGCCTGGACCGCTGCGCTCTGTGCGCCCTCGGTCGACGTTCTTTGGCGTTGCCAGAAAGACGGCGAGCCGCTGTCGCCCAGCCCCTGGGTGCTGGCGCTGCCGGATGGTGAATCGGTCGCTGCCTCCGCAGGCAGCCACGACCTGCGCCGCCGCCTGGACCCCGCGCCGGTGCCGCCACCCCAGCCGTCGGCGCCGGCGCTGGTGCCGGCCCGGCTGTCGGCCAGCGCTTACCAGGACCTGCGCGACTGTCCCTACCGCTTCTTCGCGCTGCGGCAGCTGCGGGTGAGCGATGCGCCCGAGCTGGAGGCCGAGCCCGACCAGCGCGACTTGGGCAACTGGCTGCACGCGGTGCTCAAGGTTTTTCACGAGGAGCGCGGCGACCAGCGCCCGGGTCGCGAGGCCGATGCGCAGCGGCTGGACCAGATCGGGGACGAAGTGGCGGCCGCCATGGGCCTGCAGGGCGACGCCACCGAGGCGGGTTTTCTTCCGTACCAGGCGGTCTGGCCGGCGCTGCGCGAGGGCTATCTCGACTGGCTGGCCGGCCACGAGGCCCAGCCCGGCCGTCCCGGCCCCGTGTTCGAACGCGCCGAGGCCGAGCTGGCGGCAGAACTGCCGCCCTGGCGCCTCTGGGGCAAGCTCGACCGGATCGACCGCCAGGACAGCCCGGAGGGCCGGTTGCCGCTGGTCATCGACTACAAGACCGAAAGCCGGCAGAAAACCGAAGACCGGGTCAGGCACCCGTTCGAGGACACGCAGCTGGCGTTCTACACGGCACTGCTGCCCGACGAGAACCTCCGCGCGGCCTATCTGAGCATTACCGACGGCCGCTCGGCGAGCGGGAAAAAAGGCGCCACCCACCTGATCGAGCAGCCATTCGTGCTGCAGGCGCGCGAACGCCTGCGCGAGGGTCTGGTGGCCGACCTCTCGCGGGTGGCGGCCGGACACCCCATGCCCGCGCTCGGCGAAGGGCGCGTCTGCGAACACTGCGACGCCCGGGGCCTGTGCCGCAAGGACTTCTGGAATGAGTAGTGAACACCTCCCTGCGCCATGAGTGAGATGTTGGCGTCCTATCAGATCAACGGCCAGCCGGTGTCGGCCGAGGCTTTCTATGCCACCGCCTGCGACCCGGCGCGGTCGATCGCGGTCGAAGCTTGCGCGGGCGCGGGCAAAACCTGGATGCTCGTGGCGCGCATCGTGCGGGCGCTGCTCGACGGCACGCCCGCGCAGGACATCCTGGCCATCACCTTCACCAAGAAAGCCGCCGGCGAGATGCGTGGGCGGCTGGGCAGCGAGTTGCGCCGCTGTGCTGGTCTCGATGGCGAAGGGCTGGTGCAGACCTTGCGCAGCTGGGGCATCGGTGAGTCCGAGGCCCGGCGCCGCGCGCCCGAGCTCAAGACCTTGCACCAGCGGGTCACCGCCTCGGGCCGGCAGGTGCAGCTGCGCACCTTCCACAGCTGGTTCTCGGCGCTGCTGCGGGGCGCGCCGCTGACGGTGCTGCAGGAACTGGGGCTGCCGCTGTCCTACGAGCTGCTGGAAAACGACAAGAAGGCCATGCCCCTGCTGTGGCCGCGCTTCTACGCGGCGCTGGCAGCCAGCAGCGAAGACCGGCAAGCGTTCTTCGACAGCGTGGCGCGCCACGGCCGCCACCAGACGATCAAGGCGCTGGAGGCGGCGCTGGCCAAGCGTGTGGAGTTCGGACTGGCGGACGCCGCCGGCCTGGTGGAACGCTCGGTGGCGCATTTCAGCGAGGTGTTGCCGTGGCTTGCGGGCTTCGAACGGCCGGAGCAGGCCCTGACGGGTGACGCCGCGCGCGCGCGCTGGCTGGGCTGGGCCCGGGAACTGGGCGCGGAGAAGAACAAGACGCCGCAGAAGGCGGCCGATGCGGTGGTGGACGCGTTCGCCGCCGGTGATGAGCCGGGTCGCGTGGGTGGGCGGCTGGCGGCGCTGCGCAAGGCCTTCTTCGTGGCGACCGAAGACCGCCTCAACACCAACCTGGCCAAGTTCCCCGCGGCCCAGGCCGCCGAAGCCGAACTGCAGGAGCTGCTCAAGGCCCAGGCCCAGCACGAGGCCTGGCTGCACCAGCAGCGCATGACCCGCCTGGCGCGGGTGCTGCTGGCCTGTTACGCCGATCTCAAGCGCGAGCGCGGCTGGGTGGACATGAACGACCTCGAGTCCGCCGCCTGCCGCCTGCTGGGCGACGCCGAACTCTCGGGCTGGATGCAGCAGCGGCTGGACGCCCGCGTGCGCCACCTGCTCATCGACGAGTTCCAGGACACCAACCCGCTGCAGTGGAAGTCGCTGTACGGCTGGCTCAGCGCCTACGCCGGGGCCGGTTCGGGCGAGGCGCCCAGGGTGTTCCTGGTGGGCGACCCCAAGCAGTCGATCTACCGCTTCCGCCGCGCCGAGCCCCAGGTGTTCAAGGCCGCCCAGGCCTTCGTGGTGCAGGGGCTGGGCGGCGCGCTGCTCAGCTGCGACCACACGCGCCGCTGTTCGCAGGCGGTGGTACAGACGCTCAACACCGCCATGGCCGCAGCGATGACGGCGGGCGAATACGCCGGCTTCCGGCCCCACACCACGCACAGCCAGGAGGCCGGTTCGGTGGGGGCTTTGCCCGCCATCGAACGCCCCGCGAAAGAAGACGCGAGCAGCGACGAGGAGCCGGTCTGGCGCGACAGCCTGAACCAGCCGCGCGTGCTGCCCGACGAAGAGGGCAGTGCCGAGCGCGAGGCCGCCCAGGTGGCCGACTGGATCGCGCAGCAGGTGGCCTCAGGCCACGCGCCCGACGGTTTCATGGTGCTCGCGCGCAAGCGCAACCGGCTGCATCTCGTGCATGAGGCGCTGCGCGAACGCGGCATCGCGAGTGAGGCGCCCGGCGAGGCCGAACTGATCGAATCGCCCGCGGTGCAGGACATGGTCGCGCTGCTGGACGCGCTGGTGTCGCCGCGCCACCACCTGAGCCTGGCGCGGGCGCTCAAGTCGCCTCTGTTCGGCTGGGACGACGACCGGCTGGTGGCGCTGGCCACCGCGGTGCGCGCCGCAGGCGAGGGGCTTGAAGACAAACCCGGGTGGTGGGAGGTGCTGCCCAGCGTCGACCCCGCCACCGCCGGCACGCTCGCGCTCTACCAGGACTGGCTGCGCCGCCTGCCGCCGCACGATGCGCTCTCGGCCATCGTCGACCACGGCGACGTGCTGGCGCGCTTTGCCTGCGCGGTGCCCGCGAGCGAACGCGGCGCCACCCTGGCCGCGCTGCGGGATCTGCTGGCTCAGTCGCTGGCCCAGGACGGCGGACGCTTTCTCACGCCCTACCGCTTCGTGCGGGCGCTCAAGGCGGGCGGCATCGCCGCGGGCGGCGCCCACCAGCCGGGCGCCGTGCGGCTGCTCACCATCCACGGCGCCAAGGGCCTGGAGGCCGACACCGTGGTCCTGCTGGACACCGACAACCCGCCGCAGAAGCCCGAGAGCATGGGCGTGCTGGTGGATTGGCCGGCTGGCGAGGATGCACCGCGTCGCTTCGTGTTCCTGGCGAGCGAGAAGAAGCCGCCCAGCTGCGCGGTGGACCTGCTCGCCACCGAACAGCAGGCGCGTGCGCTGGAGGAACTCAATGCGCTGTACGTCGCGCTCACACGGGCCGAGACGAACCTGGTGATCTCCAGCTTCGTGCCGCACCAGCCGCCCGACCAGAGCTGGTGGCGGCGGCTGCAGCCGCTGGCGCAGCCGCTGCCGGCGCCGGTGGTGGCCACCCAGGCGGTCGCGGTGCATACGCCCATTGAACTGCCGGCGCTGCCGGCGCTGGACCCCAAGTGGCTCCGCATGGACATGCCCGACACGGACGTGGCAGAAGACGACGAACGTTCCCGCCTGGGCCAGGCCATGCACCGCCTGCTGCAGTGGCGGCCGACGCCGTTGGGGGACTTCACCTGGACCGACGAGCACCTGCGGGCGGTGGTGCGCGAATTCCAGCTGAGCCCCCAGGCCGGCGATGAGGCATTGGCGATGGCGCAGCGTGTGGTGGCGGGCGAGGCCGCCTGGGCCTGGTCGGCGCAAGACCTGCTGCACTGGGGCAATGAGGTCGAGCTCTGGCACGAGGGCGAACTGCTGCGGCTGGACCGGCTGGTGCGGCGGCGCGACAGCGGCGAATGGTGGGTGCTTGACTTCAAGAGCGCCGAGCGGCCGGAACTGCAGGCCGCGCTGCGCGAGCAGATGGCGCGCTACCGCCGGGCGCTGCAGGCGGCCCGTCCTGGCGAACCGGTGCGGCTGGCCTTCGTCAGCGCCACCGGACAACTGATTGAACTGGAAACCCCATGAATTCTGACGTCGCGATCATTGGCGGCGGACCGGCCGGTCTGATGGCCGCCGAGGTGCTGTCGGCGGCCGGCGTGCCGGTGAGCCTGTACGACGCCATGCCCTCGGTCGGCCGCAAGTTCCTGCTGGCCGGCAAGGGGGGCATGAACCTGACCCACTCCGAACCGGCCGACCGGTTCGCGGGCCGCTACAGCGAGCGGCGCCAGCAGATCGAGGCCCTGCTGGCCGACTTCGGCGCTGGCGATGTGCGCGCCTGGGCGTTGGGCCTGGGCATCGACACCTTCGTCGGCAGCTCGGGCCGCGTCTTCCCGACCGACATGAAGGCTGCGCCATTGCTGCGGGCCTGGCTGCAGCGCCTGCGCCACCCAGCCGGTGGCGGCCCCGGCGTGCGCTTTCACATGCGCCACCGCTGGCTGGGCTGGGCCGTCGATGGCCGGACGCTCAGGTTCGAAACCCCGTCGGGCGAACAGCAGGTGCAGGCCCGCGCCGTGGTGCTGGCGCTGGGCGGCGGCAGCTGGGCACGCCTGGGTTCCAACGGCGCCTGGGTGCCGCTGCTGGCGGCGCGCGGTGTGGCGGTGGCACCTCTGTTGCCCGCCAACTGCGGCTTTGACGTCGCTGGGGGTTGGACCGAACACTTCCGCAGCCGCTTTGCCGGGCAACCGTTCAAGAACGTCGCGATCCGCTTCGAAAGCGAGGCGGTGCCGGTGTTCGAGCGCCAGGGCGAATTCGTCGCCACACAGACCGGCGTCGAGGGCAGCCTGGTCTACGCGGCGTCCGCGCTGCTGCGCAACCAGATCGTCCGGGCGGGCGAGGCCACCCTGGAGCTGGATCTGCTGCCGGCCTGGACCGCGGAGCGGGTGCAGCGCGAGGTGGCCCATCCGCGCGGTTCGCGCTCCCTCTCCAGCCACCTCAAGAGCCGGCTGGGCCTGGACGGTATCAAGACCGCGGTGCTGTACGAACGGCTGGGCAAGGACGCGATGAACGACCCGGCGCAGCTGTCCCGGGCGATCAAGGCCTTGCCGCTGCCGCTGGTCGCGGCGCGGCCCATCGACGAGGCCATCAGCAGCGCCGGGGGCGTGCTGTTCGAGGCGCTGGACAGCGGCCTGATGTGCGAACAGTTGCACGGCGTGTTCTGCGCCGGCGAAATGCTGGATTGGGAGGCGCCCACCGGCGGCTACCTGCTGACCGCCTGCCTGGCCAGCGGCCACCGGGCCGGGCAGGGCGTGCTCGACTGGCTGCAACGGGCCAACTGAAACCCTTCTGTCATCACGGCGTCAAGGCGCCGACCTAAAGTGTCCGGCTTGTCATTCAGAACCTGAGTTCCCAACGACCATGAGCACACCCCACCCGAACCGCCGCCGCTTCTGCCAGCAGATCGCCGCTGGCCTGGCCCTGGCACCCGCACTGTCATCCGCCGCCACGTTTCCCGAACGCCCGATGCGCATCGTCGTGCCGTTCGCGCCGGGCGCCGGCACCGACGCCATGGGCCGTCTGGTGGCTGCGAAGCTGAGCGAGCTGTTCAAGGTGAACGTGGTGGTCGAGAACCGCACCGGCGCCTCGGGGGCCATCGGTGCGCAGGAGGTGGCCAAGTCCGCGCCCGATGGTCACACGCTGCTGCTGGCAGCCGCGCCGTTCACCACGGTGGCCGCCGCGCTGCCCACGGCGGGCTACGACCCGGTGGGCGGTTTCGTGCCAGTCGGCATGATCGCGCACGGCCCGCTGGTCTGGGTGGCCAACAAGGATCTGCCTGCGAGCTCCATGCCCGAACTGATCGCGCTGGCGAAGCAGCAGCCGGGCGTGCTCAACTATGGCTCGGCCGGCGTGGGCGGCATCAACCACCTGGTGCTCGAATCGCTGGAGGCGCGCGCCGGCATCTACATCACCCACATCCCTTACCGTGGCATCGCGCCGGCCACGCTGGACACGATTTCCGGCCAGCTGCAGCTGCTGACCGGCACCATCCCCGCGCTCGCGCCCCACATCCGCGACGGCAAGCTCAAGGCCCTGGCGGTCACCAGCCCGGAGCGCAGCCCCGCGCTGCCGAACGTGCCGGGCATGAAGGAAGCCGGCATGGCCGACTTCAACGTGCTGAACTACTTCGCACTGGTCGCGCCGCGGGGCACGCCGGATGCGGTGGTGCAGCAGATCAACGCCGCGCTGGCCCAGGTGGTGCAGATGCCGGATGTGAAGGAGCGCCTCGCCAAGGACGCGCTGGAACCCGCGGTGGGAAGCCCCGCCCAGCTGGGCCAGTTCCTGCAGCGCGATCTGGACGGCTGGAAGGCCGTGGTGAAGAAGCAGGGGCTGAAGATCGACGCGTTCTGATCAGCCGCCGCCGGACATGAGCAAGGGCCGCCAATGCGGCCCTTTGTCTTGAAGGCCTCCGGTCAGGAGCATGCCCTATCATCCAGCCGGATGACAGGCCCCAAGACCCGAAGAGGACCTCTGTGAAGATTCTGCTGGCCGTCTGCAGCATGGCCCACCGCTCTGGCGCCGAGCTCTTTGTGCACGACGTGGCCACCGTTTTGCACCGGCGTGGTCACTCGGTGGTGGTCTATGCACCCGTCATGGGCGACATGGTGGACGGGCTGCGCCAGCGCTGCATTGCCTGCGTGGTTGAGCTGAGCCAGGTGGCCGAGGCGCCCGACATCATCATCGGCAACACGCGCGACGACACGGTGGCCTGCCTGGCGCACTTCCTGGACGTGCCGGCCATCTCCATCTGCCACGACCGCACGGCTTCCCACGGCCAACCGCCGTTGTTCTCCCGGGTGCGGCAGCATGTGGCGGTGGACGCCAATTGCGCCGAGCGCCTGTCGCTGGAGAGCGGCATTCCGGCCGCGGGGATTGCCATCGTGTCCAACGGGGTGGATCTGCAGCGGTTTCGACCGCGGCCTGCCTTGCCCGGGCGGCCCCGCAGGGCGGCCATCTTCAGCAACTACGCCACCGAGAGTCCGGACACGCGCGCCATCCGTTCGGCGTGCGAGTCGCTGGGACTGACGCTGGAGGTGATCGGGCAGGGCGTCGGCCGCCAGGCGACGGCGCCTGAGGACTTGCTGGGAGCGTTCGATCTGGTGTTTGCCAAAGCGCGCTGTGCCATGGAGGCCATGGCGGTCGGTTGCGCAGTCGTCCTGCTGAACGAAGGCATGGGTTTGGCGGGACTGGTCACGGCCGACAAGGTGCAGGAATGGCATCGCTGGAATTTCGGTCGCCGCCTGATGCAGGCGCCCATTGACAGCGATGCGATCCGGCGCGAAGTGCTCCGCTACGACGCAGCCGATGCGGCGCTTGTTAGTGACTACGTGCGAACCCATGTGTCGCTGGAGGCCAGCGCCGACGCGCTGGAAGCGCTGGCGCGCCAGGTGATCGAGGCCGAGCCCGGGCGCGCGGTGATCGACCCACGGGATGAACTGCGCGAGTTCGCCCGGCATGTGGCCGACAACCTGGTGCCCTTCGGCACGCCGCAGGTCGCGGTGCAGGTCGGCCTGTTGCTCGCGCGCATCCAGGACCTTGAGTCGCGTCTGATCGGCACCGCAACCAGCCTGGCGAACACCCAGGAAGACCTTCTGGCGTCCGGGGCCAGGGCAATGGAGCTCGAACAACAGGCACAGGCTCTGAGCGGGTTGAGCGATCGCGCAGCCTGGCTTGAACGGCAGGTGCAGGAGTTGCAGGACGCCAGGACGCAGGCCGATGCATTCGAACGCGAGGTGCAGGCCTTGAGGAGCAGCCATTCGTGGCGCCTGACCGCGCCCATGCGCTGGCTGGTTTCGCGCTTCAAGCACTGATCTTGGGCACGCCGCATTCTCCACACGACCACCCGATGCAATGACCGCCATGAAGCCCCTTCTCCTGGTTGCCCACCCCGGACATGAGCTGCGTGTTTTCCAATGGGTCCAGCAGGCCCGCCCTCAGGTCGTGGTGCTGACCAGCGGGGACGGCTCCATTGGTCAGCCCCGGCTGGAGGACAGCCGGCGCATGCTGAACCAATGGGGGCTGGACGTGCGCAGCGAGTGGCTGGCGCCTGTGTCCGATTCGGTGGTGTACCAGGCGCTGCTGGGGACGGGGGTTTCTCCATTCGGGGAATGGCTCGACGGGCTCACACGGGCGGCACTGGAGGCCGGCATCGACACGGTGGTGGCGGACGAAGCAGAGGGCTACAACCCGTCGCACGACCTTTGCCGGGTGCTGGCCAACCGCCTGGTGTCGCGCTTGCGCGCGGCGGGCCGCGAGGTGCGCAACCTGGAGATCCCTTTGGTGGGGCATCCCTGTGACCCTGCGCGTGAAGACCAGATCGAGATCGAGGTGCGACTGACGGAGGCCGAGCTCCGTCAGAAGCTGGAGCAGGTGCTGGACTACGCCCGGCGCTGCAGCCCGGTGCTGCTGGCCGAGGTGCAGACCATGTTCGACACTTTCGGCACGCAGGCCTTCGCCCGCGAGTGCCTCTACCCCGCGGCGCGCACGCCATATGAAGAAGGGTTGTTGCCAGGTGAGATGCCCCACTTCGAGCGGGTGGGCGAAGAGCGGCAGGCTGCGGGCATCTACAAGGATGTGATCCGCGCACGGCATCTGCTGCGCATGGTGACTGCTGCGGGCCTCCCGGGCTAATCAAGACGACGATGGGAACTCGCACCCGCATCGCCGTTCTGGGGTTTGGTCGCTTTGGCCGGGTGCACGCCCTGCGCTTGCAGGCCCACCCGGCCTACGAAGTGGTGTGTGTGGTCGACCCCGACCCGCAGGCGCGGACCGCTGCGCAGGCGCAGGGCTTCGATGCCATTGCGTCCCTTGATGCCTTGCCGAAGGCGGTGCAGGCCGCTGCGGTGGTCACACCCGCGGAAACCCACGCGAATCTGGCGGTGGCGCTGATGCACCGGGGCATCGACGTGCTGGTCGAGAAGCCGATGGCCGAAAGCGAGCAGGCCATTGACGCCATGCTGGACGCTGTCCGCGTGACGGGGCGCAAGCTCTTCATCGGCCACATCGAGCGCTTCAACCCGGCGCTGATCGACCTGCCGTGGGGTCAGGTTCCTGGTCACCTGGTGTTCCGGCGCCAGTCCCGCCTGCCCGGCACCGCCCGTTCGGTGGTGCTGGACCTGATGGTGCACGACCTCGATCTGGCGCCCCACCTCCTGCGCTGCGGACCCGATGAATTCCTTCACATTCTCGATGTGCAGTCTCTGGAGGACAGCATGCAGGTCGTGGCGCGGATGGGCGACACGCGTGTGGACTTTCATGTCCGCCACGGCGCGGACATCTCTCTTGCCAGCGTGTGTTGGGGCGACCAAGGAGCCTGGAATGAGCTGCTTCTGTCCAGCCGGTCCGATCTGGGGCAGTCCGATGCCCTGACCAGACAGTACACCGCCTTTCATCACGAGTTGCGCGGCCTGCCTTCGCTGCTGGCAGATGCACAGGACGGCGCCATCGCTGCCCGTCGGGCTCTCGCCATCGTGGCGAAGCTATGAAGGTGCCTTTTTTTCGCAGCCCCTGGCAGGAGCCAGAAGCCGCAGATCGCGCGATGGCGGTCTGGTCCCAGGTGCTGCGCAGCGGCTGCTACATCCAGGGGCCTGCTGTGTCGCGCTTTGAAGGAGCGCTGGCCCTGCGACTGGGCGCTCGGCAGGTGGTGGGGCTGAACTCCGGCACCGATGCCCTGGTGCTTGCGCTGCGCTTGCTCGACCTCGACCCTGGCGACGAGGTCGTGTTGCCCAGCTACACCTTTTTCGCCTGTTTCGAGGCTGTGGTGCGGGCTGGCGCCGTTCCGGTCTTGTGCGACTGCGCTCCCGACGATTTCCTTGCCGGTGCCGAGGAAGTGGCCGAGCGGCTGACGCCGCGCACACGGGCCGTTCTCGCTGTGCCGCTGTTCGGCGATGCCAGCGCACTGCCCGGGGTTTCGCAGCTGTGCCGGGACCGGGGGCTGCCGCTGGTCGAAGACGCTGCACAGGCGCTGGGCGCACGCGCCTGGACTCCGGACCGTGGCTGGGTCGCTGCCGCAGCCTGGGGAGACCTGAGCACCCTGAGCTTCTATCCCACCAAGACCTTGGGGGCAAGCGGTGACGCTGGCGCCCTGAGCAGTCCGCATGCGCGGCTGGTGGAGCGCGCACAGGCGCTGCGCAATCATGGCTTGAACAGCGCAGTTCATATCGATGTGGGCTACAACAGCCGCATGGACGCGTTGCAGGCGGAACTGCTCCTGATGGGGCTGGATCAGCTGGATCGTTGGCTGACCAGACGCCAGGAGATTGCGCGGCGCTACCTGAGCGGCTTGTCCGGGCTGCCGGGCATCACCCTGCCACACGACCGCGAGGGCCACGCCTGGAACTACTTTGTCCTGCGGTGTGAGCGCCGTGACGGTCTGCGGGAGAGCCTCGCCGCGGCGGGCGTCGAAACCAAGATCTACTACGAACGCCCCATTCACGCACAGCCGGCCTGGCTGGCCCGGTATGGGGAGCGGACGCTGCCTCATGCCAGCGCGCTTGCCAGCCGGGCCCTGGCGTTGCCCATTTTTCCGGGCATGCAGGAAGAGGAGATCACAAGGGTGGTGGCCGCTGTGCGGCGGGCTGTTGCCGCACAGCAGAAAGAAGAAGGTGACGAGCCTTGACCCCGGCACTGGCTCCACAGTTAGGGCTGCTTGGTTCCCCACCTGACCCGGTTGGCCGCTTCACCATGCGGGAAGGCCCGTCAGTTGCGATTGTAGGCGATGCCTGTGTCCTTTGCGGCGTGGGGTGACCTTTAGAATCAGCCGCCTATGTCCTATGTCGTCCTGGCCCGCAAATACCGTCCGCGCCGATTCACCGAAATGGTGGGGCAGCAGCATGTGGTCCAAGCCCTCTCGAATGCCCTGACGACCCAGCGCCTGCACCACGCCTACCTGTTCACCGGCACGCGTGGCGTGGGCAAGACCACGGTCTCTCGCATTCTGGCCAAGTCGCTCAACTGCCTGGGTGCTGACGGGCAGGGCGGTATCACCGCCGAGCCCTGCGGCGTGTGCCAGGCCTGCACCGACATCGACGCCGGCCGTTTCGTCGACTACACCGAGCTGGACGCGGCCTCCAACCGCGGTGTCGACGAGGTGCAGTCGCTGCTGGAGCAGGCGGTCTACAAGCCGGTGCAGGGGCGCTTCAAGGTCTTCATGATCGACGAGGTGCACATGCTCACCGGGCACGCGTTCAACGCGATGCTCAAGACGCTGGAAGAGCCGCCCGAATACCTCAAGTTCGTGCTGGCCACGACCGACCCGCAGAAGGTGCCGGTCACGGTGCTCTCGCGCTGCCTGCAGTTCAACCTGCGGCCGATGGCGCCGGAGACGGTGCTGGAACACCTGGGCCAGGTGCTGGCGGCCGAGAACGTACCGGCCGAGCCGCAGGCCTTGCGCCTGCTCTCGCGCGCGGCGCGCGGTTCGATGCGCGATGCGCTGTCGCTCACCGACCAGGCCATCGCCTTCGGTGGCGGCCAGTTGCAGGAGGCCACGGTGCGCCAGATGCTGGGCGCGGTGGACCGTTCGCACGTGCTGCGGCTGATCGATGGCCTGGCGCGCGGTGATGGCGCGGCGGTGGTGGACACCGTCGATGCGCTGCGCGTCAACGGGCTGAACGCCGCTTCCACGCTGGAAGAAATGACCAGCCTGCTGCAGCGCATGGCCGTGCTGCAGGCCGTGCCCGAGCGGGCGGCGCTGGAGGCCTCGGACGACCCCGACCAGCCCGAGATCGTGCGGCTGGCCCAGGCCCTGCCGGCCGACGAGACGCAGCTGCTCTACAGCCTGTGCCTGCACGGCCGTGCCGAGCTGGGACTGGCGCCCGATGAGTACGCGGCGCTGACCATGGTGCTGCTGCGGCTGCTGGCCTTCAAGCCGGCCGGCGCCGCCAGCGCCTCGCCGGAAAAAAAAACACTGAAATCCGGGCCTGAGCCTGTCGCTGCACCCGCACCGATGCACAAGCCGCAGGCGGCGGTGGCCCCTGCGCCAGGTCCGGCGCCTCAGGTGCGGCCTCCACCGGCCTCCGCACCGGCTGTTGCAATGCCTGCGCCCCAGCCCGCGGCAGCGCCCATGGCGCGCGCGGCTCCCGAAGAACCCACGGACGTCGACGGACCGCCCTGGGTCGACGAACCCGGTGAAGAGTCGATGCCCGAGCCGCCGGAAGAGGGTGTGCAGACCAGCCGGCGCGTGGTGGAAATTCCGGTGCGCGAGGCCAGCCTGTCCCCGCGGGTGGAGCAGATGCGCGACCCCTCGGAGCCGGTGCGACTGCCTGAGCCGGTGATCACGCCCGAGGGCGACTTCTGGTTCGAGCTGGTGCAGCAGATGGTCAAGGCCGAGGTGGTCACCGCACTGGTGCGTGAGCTGGCGCTGCAGTCGCAGCTGGTGGCGCGCGACGCCGACCAATGGCTGCTGCGCGTGGAGCGCGAGTCGCTCAACCAGCCCAGCACGCGCGAACGTTTGTCGACGGCCCTGCAGTCGCAGGGTCATGCGGTGCGGCTGGCGGTGGAGATCGGCCCGGTGAGCGACTCGGCGTCCCTGCGCCTGGCGGCCGAGGCCAACCGGCGCCAGCGCGAGGCCGAGCGCATCATTCACGACGACCCCCTGGTGCAGGCCATGATGCGCGACTTTGGCGGCAGAATCGTGCCCGGATCGTTGCGGGCCACCGAGGCCTGAACGCACAGCTTTTATTCATTCCAAGAACCCCAACCCAAGGAACACCATGTTCAACAAAGGACAACTCGCCGGCCTGATGAAGCAGGCCCAGGCCATGCAGGAAAACCTCAAGAAGGCCCAGGACGAACTGGGCAACATCGAGGTCACGGGTGAGTCCGGTGCCGGTCTGGTCAAGGTGCTCATGACCTGCAAGCACGACGTGCGCCGCGTGACCATCGACCCTTCGCTGCTGGCCGACGACAAGGACATGCTCGAAGACCTGGTGGCCGCCGCCTTCAACGCCGCGGTGCGCAAGGCCGAAGAGACCTCGCAGGAGAAGATGGGCAAGCTCACCGCCGGCATGCCGGGGCTGCCGGGTGGCATGAAGTTCCCGTTCTGACCGCGCACCCACGCGTGGCCGATACCCACTCGCTGGAACTGCTGGTGCAGGCGCTGCGCTGCCTGCCCGGCGTAGGGGTGAAATCCGCCCAGCGCATGGCCTTCCATCTGCTGCAGCACGACCGAGAGGGCGCGCTGCGGCTGTCGCAGGCCTTGCAGCACGCCTGCAGCTCGGTGAAGCACTGCACGATGTGCCACACCTTCACCGAAAACGACATCTGCCCGACCTGCGAGGACCCGCGGCGCGACCGCGGCCTGCTCTGTGTGGTCGAGACGCCGGCCGACCAGGCCGCGATGGAGCGCACCGGTGCCTACAAGGGCCTGTACTTCGTGCTGATGGGCAAGCTCAGCCCGCTGGACGGCGTGGGTCCGCGCGAGATCGGCCTGCAGAAGCTGTTCGAACGCATCGACGCGACCGAACAGGGCGAGCGGGTGGTGCGCGAGGTGATCCTGGCGACCAACTTCACCGCCGAAGGTGAGACCACGGCCCATGTCATCGCACAGGGGCTGAAGACCCGTGGCGTCAACGTCACCCGTCTGGCGCGCGGGGTGCCGGTCGGCAGCGAGCTCGAATACGTCGATCTGGGCACCATCGCCCACGCCCTGGTGGACCGGCGCTGAAGCGTCCGGCCTCCGTTTTTGTTTCAAGGTGTTTTCATGACCTATGCCGGACTGACCGTGGCCTACTGGACCGTGCTGGTCGTGGCCCTGCTGCCGCTCGGCTGCGCCTGGCTGGCCAAGTCGGGGGCGGTGTCCAAACCCCGCCGGGAAGGCGGCTACGACAACCACCTGCCCCGCGAATGGCTGGCGCGTCAGTCGGGCTGGCGCGCGCGGGCCAATGCGGCGCAGGCCAACTGCTTCGAGGCCATGCCGTTCTACATCGGCGCGGTGATCATTGCGCACCAGCATTCGGTCTTCCAGACGCGGCTGGATCTGCTGTGCTTTGTGTACGTGGTGCTTCGGCTGATGTACATCCTGTTCTACGTGGCCGACATGGCCACGCTGCGCAGCGCCGTTTGGGCGCTGGCGTTCGCAGCCAACATCGCGCTGCTCTTCATCTGATTGCGACGCCGGCAGCCGTTACATCGGCTTGCATTTGGCGTCGGTGGAAACCCGCTCGGGACTCGTCCCGATGCGCAGCGGGCGTCCGTGACCTACGCTCGGTTCCATCGAATCAGGGAACCGAAGGACGCGTGCATGTGGAATCGCCGTGAGTGGTTGCGGTCTTGGGCCTCGGCTTTGCCGATGGTGGCCGGGCTGCCTGCGGCGATGGCGCAGGGCAGCGCGAAGTTGCAGTCGCAGCCTTCGCGCGCGCCGTTCGGGCGTGTGGTGCTGGCGGTCGAGAACCGCGCGGCCTTCTGCTACCTGCCGCTGACGATTGCCGACCGCATGGGGTACTTCGCGGCCGAGGGGCTGGATGTCCAGGTGCGCGACCTCATGGAGCCTGGAACAGCCTTGCAGGCCCTGCTGTCCGGGTCGGCGCAGGTGCTCTCCGGTCCCTACAGCACCAGCGTCGCCTTGCGTGCGCGCGGCAAGTCCTATCCTTCGATCGTGCTGCAGGGGCGTGCGCCCCAACTGGTGCTCGGTGTGTCGCACAAGACACTCGCGGGCTTCCGAAACATCGAAGACCTGCGTGGGCGCAAGGTGCTGGTGCCGTCTCTGGGCAGTGGAGCGCACCGCATGGTGCTCATGTTGATGGCGGCCGGCCGTCTGGGCGCGGAAACCGTGGATTTCGTGCCCGTCGCCAGCCCGACGGCGGCGCTGGCGAATTTCCGGAACGGCCTGGTCGATGCGATCTGTTACACCGACCCGGTCATCACCCAGCTGGAGCAGGACAGTGCGCTGCGCCTGGTGGCGGACACACGCACTGTGCGCGGCAACGCCGATGTGTTCGGTGGACCGATGCCCGCAGGTTGTCTGAGCGTGGCAGCCGACTACCTGGGTTCGCACCGCGACGAGTGCCAGGCGCTGGTCCATGGCCTGGTCCATGCGCTCAAGTGGCTGCAGACGGCGGGCCTGTCCGACATCAACAAGGTGGTGCCGGAGTCGTACTTCCAGGGTGACCGAGCGCTGTATCTGGCGGCGTTCAGCCGTGCTCGCGAAGCATGGTCGCCCGACGGGCTGATGCCCGATGCCGGGCCCGCGACCATGGCGCGGGTAATGTCCCGGTTCGACACCGCGTCACCGTTGCGCCAGGTGGACCTTTCGCAGACTTTCACGAACGACATGGCGCTCAAGGCCAAGGCCCGGTTCAAGGCCTGAGGCGCCGCGCCGGGGATGTTCAGCGTTTGGTGGTCTTGCGGCTGGAGCGCTCCTCCGACGCGACCCGGACGCTCTTCTGTTTGCCCTTGGTCACCTTGGCGGAACGAGCAGGCTTTTTCGCGCTGGCCTGCTTGCTGCGGGTTGCCTTGCCGGCCTTCGCCGAGCGGGCAGGGGCACGCTCGGCCACGCGGACGGATTTGGGCAGCATCAGCGTGAGGCGCTGGCCCGACTTGAGCTTCGCGTTCACGGACAGGCCGTTCCAGCCCGCCACGCTGACGGTGCTCACCCGGTAGCGCTGGGCCACACGGGCCAGCGTGTCGCCCTTGCGGGCGCGAACAACCGTGCGCCGGAGCACCACCTCGGGCGCCAGGCTGAGCTGGGCGTTGTCGGCCACGAACTCGCTCACGTCCCGATCCCGCGCGCCGTTGCGGTGGACCAGCAGGCTGGAACCGGCCCGGACCTTCATGCGCGGCGGGATGTTGTTCACGCTGCGCAACTCGGACTCGCGCATGCCCACGCGCTTGGCCACATCAGACACGCTCATGGTGGACGGCGCCACCCAGGCGGTCCAGCTGGCCAGCGGACCGTTGTAGGTCTTGAGCTTTTCCTCAAACACCTTGGCGTTGTCCCAGGGCAGCAGGATGTTCGGAGTGCCCGCGGCCATCACCAGCGGTTGCTTGATGGACGGGTTGAGCGTGCGGAAGTCGCGCTCGCTGATGCCCGCGAGACTCGCGATGAGCGAGACGTCCATGTCGCGCTCGATCGTGAGCGTGTCGAAGAAGGGGTGGTTGCCGATGGATGGCAGCACGGTGCCGAACACTTCGGGGCGCGCGACGATGTTCTCGACCGCCTGCAGCTTGGGCACGTACATGCGCGTTTCCAGCGGCATGTTCAGGTCGGTGTAGCCGGTGGGGCGGCCCTCGCGCTGGTTGCGGGTGATGGCCCGGTTGACGTTGCCCTGGCCCCAGTTGTAGGCGGCCAGCGCCAGGTGCCAGTCGCCGAACCGGGCATGCAGCTGTTCAAGGTAGTCGAGCGCCGCACGGGTCGAGGCCAGCACATCGCGGCGGTCGTCGCGGAACACGTTCTGCTTGAGGTCGAAGGACTGGCCGGTGGCGGGCATGAACTGCCACATGCCTGCGGCCCGGGCGCTGGACACCGCCTGGGGGTTGAACGCGCTCTCGATGAACGGCAGCAGCGCCAGCTCCATGGGCAGGTTGCGCCGCTCGATCTCCTCGACGATGTGGAACAGGTAGCGGCTCGAGCGCTCGGTCATGCGCTGGATGTAGTCGGGCCGCGAGGCGTACCACTGTTCGCGGTCGCGCACCAGCTCGCCGTCGAGGTCCTGCATCGCGAGACCGCGGCGGATGCGTTCCCAGATGTCCGCCGGTGCCGCCAGCATGGTGACGGGCGGTGGCGTGGCGGACGCGATGGAAATCTCGCTCAGCGGGGCATGGGGCGTCTGAACCCGCGGAAGCTGGGGGACGGTGGCCTGGGACGGGGCGGTGGCGCTGGGGGACTGCGTCTGCGGCGGCTCGTGCGGTGGCAGCGGGGTGCTCGCACAGGCGGTCAGCAGCGCCGCGAGTCCGAGGCTGCTCAGCACTTTCAAGGAATGTGCCGAACAACAGAGCGCGCGGACAGGCAACGAAGAGAGAAGGGTCATGGACTACTGAAACACGTTTTTCCAGGCACGCAGCGTGGTGAACACACCCAGCGTGTCGGAAGGGGTCTCTGGGGCATGGCGGCGCGCGGCTTCTGAGAGGGCCGGCGCACGCACGCGAAGGAAGGGGTTGATCTGCTTTTCCAGCCCGATGGAGCTGGGCAGCGTGGGAAGGTTCCGTTCGCGCAGCGACTGGCAGTGTTGTTCGTACGCCTGCAGATCGGCATTGTCCGGATCCACGGCCCGCGCAAACCGCAGATTGGACAGCGTGTACTCGTGGGTGCAGCACACCCGGGTGTCGTCCGGCAGGGCTGACAGGCGGTCGAGCGATGCGAGCATCTGCTGGGGGGTGCCTTCGAACAGGCGGCCACAGCCCGCAGAGAACAGCGTGTCGCCGCAGAACAGCAGGGGGTGGCCGTCTACATCGGCGCAGTGGTAGGCGATGTGGCCTGCCGTGTGGCCCGGCACGTCCAGCACCTCGAAGCGCAGGCCCAGCACTTCGACGGTGTCGCCATCGGCCACGCGCAGCAGGGGTTCGGGAACGACCTCCCGGGAGGGTCCGATCACCCGCGCGCCAGTGGCCTGCCTGAGCGCGTCCACGCCACCGGTGTGATCAGCATGGTGGTGGGTGACCAGGATGGCGTCGAGCGAGATGCCTTCCGAACCCAGCCATCTCAGCACACCCTCCGATTCTCCCGGGTCCACCACAAGTGCGCGCCGACCATCGTGAAGCACCCAGATGTAGTTGTCGTTGAACGCGGGCAGGGGGATCAGGGTCATGGGGCTCGCACCTCGGGCAGGGCGTGTAGAGTACCGGGCGGGACCGGGTTGCGGCCCGAAAAGACCGTCGCTTGAACACCCAGAATGAATGACCGGATTATAAGTTTGACCGACTGGTTCCAGACCCCTCCGGGGCGCTATCTGCTCGAGTGGGAGCAGGGCCAGTTCGACCGTTCGGTGGTGAACTTGTTCGGCTACAACGCGCTGCAGCTGGGGCTGCCGGAACTGCATGCACTGGAGGCCAACCGGATGCCTCACCGGTGGCTGGCCTTGCCGGAAGAAATGCTCAGCGCCGAGGAAATTCCGACTGGACCGGACCGCGGCTCGGTGCCCGCAGACGGAGTCGCAGGAGCCTCCTCCTCAGCGATCCCGCGCGTGGCGCTGGTGACCAACGCAGCAGCGCTTCCGTTTCCCGAAGCGAGTCTGGATCTGGTGGTGCTGCCCCACACCCTGGAACTGAGCGCCGATCCACACCATGTGCTGCGCGAGGTGGAGCGTGTGCTGGTGCCCGAAGGACGCGTGGTGGTGGCGGGCTTCAATCCCAACAGCTTCTGGGGGCTGCGCCAGAGCCGTGCGCGCCTCATGGGGCGCTTCGGCATCTCTGCGCTGGGCCTGTCGGAGCTGTACCTGCCCGAGGCCGGCGAGTTCATCGGGCCCGGGCGGCTGCGGGACTGGTTCCGCCTGCTGGGCCTCGAAGTCGAGTCGCACCACTTCGGGTGTTACCGGCCCGCGGTCCACAGCGACAAGTGGCTGCAGCGGTACGCCTGGATGGACCGCGCCGGTCCCCGCTGGTGGCCGATCTTCGGATCGGTCTATTTTTTTGTTGCGGTCAAGCGGGTGCGCGGCGTCCGCCTGCTGGGGCCCGCCTGGCGACCCCGGCGGGCCTCGGGCACCGCGCCCGTGACCATCGCAAACCGGCGCTGAGAGGCGCCTTTCTGGAGCATTGAATTTGAACCACGTGGTGATGTACACCGATGGGGCGTGCAAGGGCAACCCCGGTCCGGGCGGCTGGGGGGTCTACCTGAAATCGGGCGGGCACGAAAAGGAGTTGTGGGGTGGCGAGCGCGAGACCACCAACAACCGCATGGAGCTGACTGCGGTCATCGAAGGTCTGGTGGCGCTCAAGCGCCCCTGCACGGTGGCGCTCTACCTTGACAGCGAATACGTGCGCAAGGGCATCACCGAGTGGATTCACGGCTGGAAGGCCAAGGGCTGGAAGACGGCCAGCCGGCAGCCGGTGAAGAACGCCGACCTGTGGCAGCGCCTGGACGCGCTGGTGCACCAGGGCACGCACAAGATCGAGTGGCACTGGGTCAAAGGACATGCCGGTGACCCGGGCAACGAGCGGGCCGATGCCCTGGCGAACCGGGGTGTGCCCACCTGAGGTCCGAGCGACCTGATGAATCCCGATGAACGGGTGACCGTTCTCGCGGGGCTTCGGGAACTTGTGCAGCGCAGCAGCGTCTGCGCTGATACATTGCGTTTCTTTCTCCGTCTCATTCGCAGCTCGGACGCTGCATGAGGCCTTCGTGGACACGAAGACTACATGGCACAAAAACTCTACGTCTGGGTCGCTGTGGGCGGCATTGCGCTGGCGTCGGCCGGCGCCTGGTGGTTTCAGAACCGTCCCGCTGCAGGTGCACAGCAGGCCACGGCGGGCGCTGCCGCACCGGGCACTCCCGCTCCCCCCGGTGCGGCCGGTGGACGGCCCGGCCAAGGCGGTGGTGGCATGCCGGGGGTCGAGGTCACCAAGGTCCAGACCCAGCGCCTGCAGGACGATGCCCAGTCCGTCGGCACCCTGCGTTCGCGCCAGAGCGTGACCCTGCGGCCCGAGGTGGCCGGTCGCATCGTGCAGATCGCGGTGTCGGATGGTGCCCGGGTGCGCAGGGGCCAGTTGCTCGTGCAGATGGACGACACGTTGCAGAAGGCGGAACTGAGCCAGGCCCAGGCGCAGTTGTCGATTGCGCGCGCCAACCTCAAGCGCAACGAGGAGCTGGTGGCCCAGGCCTTCGTGGCCCAGCGGGTGCTCGATGAAAGCCGTGCCGCGCTGCAGGTGGCCGATGCCCAGGTGTCGCTGGCGCAGGCTCGGCTGGCGCGCATGCGCGTCGTGGCGCCCTTCGACGGCACGGTGGGCCTGATCAACATCAACCTCGGCGAATACGTCAAGGACGGTGCCGACCTGATCAACCTTGAAGACACCTCGCAGCTGACGGTGGACTTCCGCCTGCCCGAGCGCTACCAGAGCCTGGTGGCGGCGGGCCAGTCGGTGCAGGTTCAGCTGGATGCTCTGCCAGGCCAGAACTTTCAGGCCCGCATCCAGGCGGTCGACCCGCTGCTGGACGCCAACGGGCGCTCGGTGGCCGTGCGGGCGGTGCTGCCCTCGACCGCGGGCAAGGACCTGCGCCCGGGCATGTTCGCGCGGGTCAACACCGTGTTTTCGGTCAACGACGCGGCCCTGGTCGTGCCCGAGGAGGCCATCGTGCCGCAGGCGGGCAAGCAGTTCGTCATCAAGCTGCGCAAGGAAGGCGAGGGCGATGGCGCCAAGCTGGTCACCCAGCGCACCGAGGTCCGCATCGGCGTGCGCCGCGCCGGCCAGGTGGAAATCACCGACGGTGTGGCGGTGGGCGACACCGTGGTGGTCGCCGGGCAGCAGCGGCTGCAGCAGGACGGGACCGCCGTCCGTGTGGTGGACATGAGCCGGCCCGAAGCCGGCCAGCCAGGCGCTGGCAAGGGCGGGCCACCGGCCGGCGCTCCCGCCGCCAAGCCGGGTGATGCGCCTGCGGGCGGCAAACCGCCCGCCGCGGGCTGAGGCCGTTCCGCACCGCACAGGAACCAGACCATGCAACTGCCCGAGATTGCCATCCGCCGCCCGGTCTTCGCGAGCGTGCTGTCCCTGTTGATCCTGCTGGTGGGCCTGGTGGCCTTCCAGGGGCTCACGGTGCGCGAGTACCCCAAGATCGACGAACCGACGGTCACCGTCAGCACCACCTTCACCGGCGCTTCGAGCGAGGTGGTCGAGTCGCAGGTCAGCAAGCCGCTGGAAGATTCGATTGCCGGCATCGAAGGGGTGGACGTGATCACCTCCATCAGCCGCCAGGAGCGCAGCCAGATCACGGTGCGCTTCAAGCTCGAACGCGACCCCGACTCGGCCGCTGCCGATGTGCGCGACAAGGTCAGCCGGGTGAGGCAGCGCCTGCCGCAGGGCATCGACGAGCCCGTGATCGCGAAGGTGGAGGCCGATGCCTTTCCGGTGATCTGGCTGGCCCTGACCTCCGACACCCACAGCGCGCTGCAGCTGTCCGATCTGGCCAACCGCATCGCCAAGCCAGTGCTGCAGACCGCGCCGGGTGCTGCCGAGGTGCGGGTGTACGGCGAGCGCAAGTACTCCATGCGCATCTGGGCCGACCCCGACCGCCTCGCGGCCTATGGGCTCACGGTGCAGGACATCGAGGATGCGCTGCGGCGTTCCAACCTCGAGGTGCCGGCCGGTCGCATCGAGAGCAGCCAGCGCGAGTTCAACGTGACCGCCGCCACCGACCTGCAGACGCCGCAGCAGTTCCGCGACGTCACCATCCGCAACGTCAACGGCCTGCCGATCCGGCTGGGCGACGTGGCGCGGGTGGTGCAGGGCCCTCAGGACGAACGCAGCTCGGTGCGCCTGAACGGCCGCGACTCGGTGTCACTGGGCGTGATCCGCCAGGCCACGGCCAACCCGCTGGAACTCTCGGCGGGAGTGCGCCAGTTGCTGGAGAAAGTCAAGGCCGACCTGCCGCCCGGCATCAACGTCGACATCGCCAACGACAATTCGGTCTTCATTGACCGCTCGATCAAGGCGGTCTACACCACCATCGCCGAAGCGGTGGTGCTGGTGGCACTGGTGATCTTCGTGTTCCTGCGAACGCTGCGCGCCTCCATCATTCCGCTGGTGACGATCCCTGTCAGCCTGGTCGGCTCCTTCGCGCTGATGGCGCTGTTCGGTTTTTCCATCAACACCCTGACGCTGCTGGCGCTGGTGCTGGCCATCGGTCTGGTGGTGGACGATGCCATCGTGGTGCTGGAGAACATCTACCGGCACATCGAGGAGGGAATGAAACCTTTCGACGCTGCCATCAGAGGGGCGCGCGAGATCGGCTTCGCGGTGGTGGCCATGACGCTGACGCTGGCGGCGGTGTACGCGCCGCTGGCCTTCACGCCCGGGCGCACCGGACGCCTGTTCGCCGAGTTTGCGCTTGCCCTGGCCGGCGCGGTGGTGGTTTCGGGCTTCGTGGCGCTGACGCTCTCGCCCATGATGAGCAGCAAGCTGCTGCGCCACAACCCCAACCCCGGCTGGTTCGACAGAGGCATGGAGCGCGTGCTGGTGGCCATCACCAACGGCTACAGCCGCATGCTGGCCGGTGCGCTGCGGGTGCGCTGGCTGGTGGTGGGCATCATGCTCGCCAGCGCGGTGGGCAGCTGGTGGCTGCTCAAGACCACCAAGCAGGAGCTGGCGCCGCTGGAGGACCGGGGCGTGATCCTGGTCAACATCAACGGCCCGGACGGCGCCACGCTGAACTACACGCGCCGTTACGCCGAAGCGGTCGAACGGATCGGACAGGACTACCCGGAGTTCGACCGCATCTTTGCCAACATCGGCAACCCGACCGTGGCCCAGGGCTCGGTGTTCCTGCGTGCCACACCCTGGGAAGAGCGGGAGCGCAGCACCCTGGAAATCGCGCGCGAGCTGCAGCCCAAGATCGGGGCGCTGCCGGGCATCAGCGCGTTCCCGATCACGCCGCCCTCGCTGGGCCAGGGCTTCCGCGAGCGGCCGATCAACTACGTCATCGTCACCAGCGACAGTTACGAAAACCTCTCGCGCACGGTGCGCCGCTTCCAGGACGAGATGGCGAAGTACCCCGGGTTCCAGCAGGTCGACACCGACCTGCGGCTGAACAAGCCGGAGATCCGCATGGACGTGGACCGCGAGCGCGCCGCCGACATGGGGGTGAGCGTGGACGCCATCGCCCGCACGGTGGAGACGCTGCTGGGTGGGCGCACCGTGACCCGCTACAAGCAGGGCGGCGAGCAGTACGACGTGGTGGTGCAGACCGACCGCACGCAGCGCAGCGCGCCCGACGACATCGACCGCCTGTTCGTGCGCGGACGGGGGGACGCCATGATTCCGCTGGCTTCGCTGGTCAAGGTCAGCGAGGTGGTGGTGCCGCGCGAGCTCAACCACTTCGGTCAACGGCGCAGCGCCTCCATCACCGCCAACCTCGGTCCCGAGCTGGCGCTGGGCGATGCGCTGCAGATCATGAACACCATCGCGGCCGAGGTGCTGCCGCCGGGCTACACCACCGACCTCAACGGCCAGAGCAGGGAGTTCCGCAGCTCGTCGGGTTCGCTGGCCATCGTGTTCGCGCTGTCGCTGCTGTTCATCTTTCTGGTGCTGGCGGCCCAGTTCGAGAGCTTCGTCGACCCGTTCATCATCCTGCTGTCGGTGCCCTTGTCCATGCTCGGCGCGCTGCTGGCGTTGCGGCTTACGGGAGGCACACTCAACGTGTTCAGCCAGATTGGTCTGATCACCCTGGTGGGGCTGATCTCCAAGCACGGCATCCTGATCGTGGAGTTCGCCAACCAGCTGCGCGAGCAGGGCCAGTCCAAGCTGGAGGCCGTGACCGCAGCCGCCGCGCTGCGCCTGCGCCCCATCATGATGACCACTGGTGCCATGGTGCTCGGAGCCCTGCCGCTGGCGCTGGCCTCCGGCGCGGGCGCCGAGAGCCGCCAACAGATTGGCTGGGTCATCGTGGGCGGAATGTCGGTGGGCACGCTGCTGACCATCTTCGTGGTGCCGACCATGTACATGCTGCTGGCGCGCACCCGGCACGGCTCGCGCGTGCTGCCGCAGGAGACCGCCCAGGTTCCGTCGCATCCCGGTGACGTGCTGGTGGCCAAATGAGCTGGCTCGAACACCGGGTGCCGCCGCCCCTGGTGGGCCTGGTCACCGCGCTGCTGATGGTCTGGGCGGCCGGCGGCCCCGAGTGGCATGTGCCCACCGGGTCGAACGGACTGTCGTTGGCGCTGCTGGTGCTGGTCGGACTGTCGTTTGATCTCGCGGGGCTGCTGGCCTTCCGCGCGTCGCGCACCACGGTCAATCCGCTGCGCCCCGAGCGTGCCTCATCCTTGGTCACGCGCGGCGTCTACCGCATCACCCGCAACCCCATGTACGTCGGCATGGTGTTCCTGTTGCTGGCCTGGGGCGTCTACCTCGCGCACTGGCCGGCGCTGCTGTTGGGGCCGATGGCCTATGTCCTGTACCTCACCCGTTTCCAGATCGCGCCCGAAGAACGGGTGCTGCTGGGCCTGTTTGGCGAGGAGTACCGCACCTACATGGCGCGTGTGAGACGCTGGCTCTGAGTTGGCTCAGATCGCGCCATCGAACATCATCACGTCGACAGGATCGCCCACCGCCACGTTGCCCTGGTCGTGGTGCAGCACGATCAGGCCGTTGCCTTCGACCATCGAACGCAGCACGCCCGAGCCCTGGTTGCCGGTGGTGCGCACGCGCAGCGTGCCGTCCGCCTCGCGCGTGACGATGCCGCGCTGGTACTCGGTGCGGCCCGGCTTCTTGCGCAGCGCCTCGGCGCTGTGGGCCTGCAGCAGGACCGGCTCGCAGGCGGCGCAGCCCATCATGCGCTGCAGGGCCGGGCGCACGAAGGCCAGGAAGGTGACCATCACGGCCACGGGGTTGCCGGGCAATCCGAAAAGCACCGACGACTTGCCTTCCTGGACGATCCGGCCCACGGCCATGGGCCGTCCGGGCCGCATCGCGATGCGCCAGAACGCCACGTCGCCCAGCTGCTTCATCATGGCCTTGGTGTGGTCGGCCTCGCCCATGCTCACGCCGCCGCTGGTGATGATGGCGTCGGCCTCGGACGCCGCGCGACGGAATGCGGCTTCGAGCGCGGCCGGCTCGTCCTTGACCACGCCCATGTCGAGCACCTCGATGCCCATGCGGGTGAGCAGGCCAAAGACGGTGTAGCGGTTGCTGTCGTAGACCGCGCCCTCGCGCGGCGCCTCGCCCAGACTCAGGATCTCGTCGCCGGTGGAGAAGTACGCCACCTTCAGGCGCCGGAACACGGGGACGGTGGGCAGGCCCAGACTGGCGATCAGCCCCAGCGCCGCCGGTCCCAGGGTCTGGCCGCGCGCCAGGGCGGGGCGGCCGGCCATCAGGTCTTCGCCCAGCAGGCGGCGGTTGTCGCCCTGGCGGACCACATCGGCCGGCACGGTGACCGTTTCGCCCTCGACCTTCACGAACTCGATGGGCACCACGGTGTCGGTGCCGGCGGGCATGATGGCGCCGGTCATGATCTTCACGCAGTCGCCCGCACCCGCCTGGCCGCTCCAGGCCTGGCCTGCGTAGGCGGTGCCCAGGCAGCGCAGCACCAGCGGCTGCCCCGGCTGCAACTGGCCGCCATCGAACGCGAAGCCGTCCATGGCCGAGTTGTCGTGCGGCGGCACGCTGATCGGCGAAACCACGTCATCGGCCAGCACCCGCCCCAGGGCACCGAACACGCCGCAGGCTTCTGTCTCGCTGACCGGTGTCACCAGCCGCGCCAGGAACGCGTTGACATCCACGGCCCTGAGGGCCTTGGGGTCGTAACCCTGCAATTCGGCGGCAATCTGTTCAATCGTCTTCATCGGTCGGTCAGGGCTTTTCGAGGGCGTGCAGTTCGTCCAGGGTGTTGGCATTGGCGAACGCCAGCGGGTCGTCGCCCGGGCGGTCAAACGGCACCACCACGGTGCGGTGCTGCCCGGTCCAGCGGTCGATCTTGCGGCCACCGCTGCGGGTGAACTCGGCCAGGCTTTCGAGCAGGCCGACCTTCATCAGGCAGAACACCGGCTGGGCCCGCCATTGCCCGTCGTCCTCGCGGGCGGCCGCCATGGCGATCTCGGTGTCGGGGGCCTCGAAGGCCTGCGCCAGGCGCAGCGCCAGGTCGAGCGGAAAGCGCGGCGAGTCGCAGGGCACGGTCAGCAGCCAGGGGGTTTCGCAGCGCTCCAGACCGGTGAGAAAGCCCGCCAGCGGTCCGGCGAAATTGTCGAGTGTGTCGGGCCAGACCGGGGCACCGAAGGCCTCGTAGGCCGAGAGGTTGCGGTTGGCGTTGACCATCAGGTGGCCGACCAGGTTGCCTTCCTGCATCTGCAGGCGCATGAGCGCGTTCAGCGCCAGCGGCGTGCCGTGGAAGTTCTGCAGCCCCTTGTCGACGCCGCCCATGCGCGAGCCGCGCCCGCCGGCCAGGACCAGCCCGGTGATGTCTCCCGCTTGCATGGGTTCAGCCTCCGATGTAGCTCATTTCGATGCGGCGCCCGCCCGCGCTCTGGTCTGGCGGCATGGAGGCGCGCAGTTCCGAGTAGCGGTCGTCACGGCCCTGCCAGAGGCCGGCGATGGCGCTGGCCAGTTCGGCGTCGCTGGCACCACCGCGCACCAGCGGCTTGAGATCATGTCCCTGGGTGGCGAACAGGCAGAGATAGAGCTTGCCTTCGGTGGAGAGTCGGGCGCGGTTGCAGTCGCGGCAGAAGGCCTGCGTCACGCTGCTGATCACGCCAATCTCGCCGCTGCCGTCGGCGTAGCCCCAGCGTTCGGCCGTTTCACCGGGCGCCGACGGGTCCAGCTGCACCAGCGGCAGTTCGCGGTGAATCAGCTGCACCACCTCGGCGCTGGGCATCACCTCGTCCATGCGCCAGCCGTTGGTGGCGCCCACGTCCATGTATTCGATGAAGCGCAGCACCGCACCGGTGCCCTTGAAGTGGCGCGCCATCGGCAGGATCTCGTGCTCGTTGGTGCCGCGTTTGACCACCATGTTGATCTTCACCGGGCCCAGTCCGGCCTCGCGCGCCGCCTCGATGCCGCGCAGCACATCGGCCACCGGGAAGTCGACATCGTTCATGGCGCGGAACACGGCGTCGTCCAGCCCGTCCAGACTCACTGTGACGCGGCGCAGCCCGGCGGCTTTGAGATCGCGCGCCTTGCGTTGCAGCAGCGAGCCGTTGGTGGTGAGCGTGATGTCCAGAGGCCGGCCTTCGGTGGTGCGCAGTGCGGCCAGCTGCTCGATCAGGATCTCGATGTTCTTGCGCAGCAGCGGCTCGCCGCCGGTGAGGCGGATCTTCTGCACGCCATGGGCCACGAACTGGCGCGCAATGCGGGTGATTTCCTCGAAGCTGAGCAGGGCGCTGTGCGGCAGGTAGGGATAGTCCTTGTCGAAAATCGACTTGGGCATGCAGTAGCTGCAGCGGAAGTTGCAGCGGTCGGTGACGCTGATGCGCAGGTCGCGCAGCGGCCGCCCGAGCGCATCGCCGAGCAGACCGGTGGCAGCAATCGGTGTGGTGGGAACGACCGCGGCGCGGGTCGTCATGCGTTGGTCGACCAGGGGAATCACGCGTTCGGACATGGCGAGATTATGGTCGACCCTGCATAGCCCAGCCTGGACACACGGGCTCTGGGCAGGGACAATGCCCGCGGGCACTCAGGCGCTGCTGCCTACCCGCACGAACACCTGGGCGTTGGCAGCCAGCCAGCGCTCGGACAGCTCGCTGTGTTGCTGGGTCGGGTGGAAGTCTCGGCGGAAGTAGCGCTTCCATGGCGTGTAGCTGGTGCGCAGCAGCCCGTCTCGTCCGAGCAGGTGCCGGGCGGCGCTGCGCCAGGTGGACCAGCGCCACAGCGTGCCGTCGGCGCGCAGGTTGGAGACGGTCTGCCGAAGCGCGTCGCCGAGGAAGAACACGGTCACGCGGCGCATCCAGCGCAGCCGCCAGGCGTGACTGCCACCCAGGGCCTGGTAGATGTCGAAGGCTGTGGACTTGTGCTCGGCTTCCTCAGCGCTGTGCCACAACCACAGAGTTTTCAGCCGGGGTTCGCAGCCATCCAGCAACTCGGGGTGTGCGAGCATCCACTCGGCGAAGAGGGCTGTGAAATGTTCGTTGGCTGCCGTGATGGCCACACCGTGGCGCACATCGGCTCCGTCCATCCGTGCCAGCCGCCGACGCGCTCTGGGCTCCCAGTGGTTGGTCAGACCATGTTTCTCGATCTGGGCGTTGAACAAGGCGTGGATGCGTCGGTGCGTGGCCTCCTGGCCCACAAAGCCCTGGACCTCGTCGCGCAGCGGCGCCTGTTGTTCCGGTGGCAGGGCCTTGAAGCCGGCGCGCACCGAGTCGATGAAGAACTGCTCGCCGATCGGGAAGCTCATGGACAGGGCGTTGAACCAGGCGGTCAGGAATGCGTCACCGCCGCACCAGTGGCGTTCCACGGGCTGGTCCAGATCGATCAACAGGCGGCGGACGACAAGTTCGGTCATGACTTCAAGCCTTCAAGCGGTAGTTGGTACCGATTGGTACCAGATTCGTCATGGTCTTGCTTTCAGGCATGGGTGTCAAGCCGGCAAACCCTCTGGTCCCGCGGCCTAAGATGTCGGTCATGGCCTTGAACCAGACCGCACCAGAGACCTTCAACGGCAGCGAGCACCGGCGACGCCTTTTGCAGGCCATGGCCAGCATGGCCGCTACCAAGGGGCTGGCCGCGGTGACCATTGCCGACGTGGTGCGTGAGGCGGGCGTCTCCAAGCGCACGTTCTACGAACACTTCGAGAGCAAGGACGCCTGTTTTCTGGATCTGTACCAAGCGGTGAGCATGAACGCCCTGAAAACCCTGAGGGACTCGGTGTCGGCGGAGCGACCCTGGCAGCAGCAGCTGGAGCAGGCGTTGCAGGCCTACCTCACGCACATGGCGGCCAACCCCGAGCTGCTGCGGACCCTGTTCATCGAGATCCATCACCTGGGAGGGGCGGGCGAACGGGCTCGCCGGGACGTCATGGACGCCTTGGCCTCGTTCATGGTGGAGACCCTTGGCCGAGGGCCGGGGGAAAGCGCCATCGGCGAAGGACTGGCTCTGGCCGCGGTGGGCGGTATCAACGAACTGGTCCTTCAGGCCATTGAGCAGGGGCGGGTGGCAGAACTGCCCGCCATGACGCCAGTGGCCAGCGAAGTGGTGCGTCGTCTAGCGCGTTCGCACTAGGCATGAACAGAAGCCTGCTCCGGGGCCATGCGCTGTGACCGCCGGAGCAGGCGTCGAAGCGATCAGACCATCGGCAGCAGCGGCACGATGAGCAGCGCCACGATGTTGATGATCTTGATCAGCGGGTTCACGGCCGGGCCGGCGGTGTCCTTGTAGGGGTCGCCCACGGTGTCACCGGTCACGGCCGCCTTGTGGGCTTCGCTGCCCTTGCCGCCGTGGTGGCCGTCCTCGATGTACTTCTTCGCGTTGTCCCAGGCACCACCGCCGGTGCACATGGAGATGGCGACGAAGAGACCGGTCACGATGGTGCCCATGAGCAGACCGCCGAGTGCCTTCGGACCCAGGAACACCCCCACCAGGATCGGCACCACCACCGGCAGCAGGCTGGGCACGATCATTTCCTTGATGGCCGCGCCCGTCAGCATGCCCACGGCCTTGCCGTATTCGGGCTTGGCCGTGCCTTCCATGATGCCCGGGATCTCCTTGAACTGGCGGCGCACCTCGACCACCACGGCACCGGCCGCGCGGCCCACGGCCTCCATTGCCATGGCTCCAAACAGGTAAGGGATCAGGCCACCGATGAACAGGCCGATGATCACCAGTGGATCGCTCAGGTCGAAGCTCACGCTCTGGCCATAGGTTTCGAGCTTGTGGGTGTAGTCGGCAAACAGCACCAGCGAGGCCAGGCCTGCCGAGCCGATGGCGTAGCCCTTGGTCACGGCCTTGGTGGTGTTGCCCACGGCATCCAGCGGATCGGTGATGTCGCGCACGCTGCTGGGCAGCTCGGCCATCTCGGCAATGCCGCCCGCGTTGTCGGTGATGGGGCCGTAGGCGTCCAGCGCAACCACGATACCGGCCATGCTGAGCATGGAGGTGGCGGCCACCGCAATGCCGTACAGGCCGGCCAGCGAGTAGGCGGCCATGATGGCCACGCAGACGAACAGCACCGGCCAGGCGGTGGAGCGCATCGACACACCCAAGCCCGCGATGATGTTGGTGCCGTGCCCGGTGGTGGACGCCTGGGCGATGTGGCGCACCGGCGAGTACTGGGTGCCGGTGTAGAACTCGGTGATCCACACCAGCGCAGCGGTCAGCACCAGGCCCACCACCGTGGCCCCGAACAGGCGCATCTGGCTGCCGGCGGCGGCAATGGCGTTGTCCGGAATGATGGCAGTGGTCACGAAATAGAAGGCGATCAGCGAGAGCACGCCAGCGATGGCCAGGCCTTTGTAGAGCGCGGGCATGACGTTCTTCATGCCTGGGCTGGCCTTGACGAAGAAGCAGCCGATGATGGACGCGATGATGGACACGCCGCCCAGCACCAGCGGGTACAGCACGGCCTGCATCGGTGCGGCCACGACCATCAGGGCGCCCAGCACCATGGTGGCGATCAGCGTGACCGCATAGGTCTCGAACAGGTCGGCCGCCATGCCGGCGCAGTCGCCGACGTTGTCGCCCACGTTGTCGGCGATGGTCGCAGCATTACGGGGGTCGTCCTCGGGAATGCCCTGCTCGACCTTGCCCACGAGGTCGGCGCCGACGTCGGCACCCTTGGTGAAGATGCCGCCGCCCAGTCGCGCGAAGATCGAGATCAGCGACGAGCCGAAGGCAAAACCGATCAGCGGGTTGAGCAGCTTGGCCAGGTTCTTGTCGGGCGTGAGGTTGCCGTTGCCCACCAGGAACCAGAAGAAGCCCGCCACCCCCAGCAGGCCCAGACCCACCACCAGCATGCCGGTGATGGCCCCGCCGCGGAAGGCCACGTCCAGCGCCGGGCCGATGCCCTTGGTGGCGGCCTGTGCGGTGCGCACATTGGCCCGCACCGAGATGTTCATGCCGATGAAGCCGCAGGCGCCCGAGAGCACAGCGCCCAGCACGAAACCGATGGCCGTGGGGCCGTCAAGAAACACGCCGATCAGCACGGCCAGCACGACACCGACGATGCCGATGGTGGTGTATTGCTTGGCGAGGTAGGCGGCAGCGCCGGCCTGGATGGCACCGGCGATTTCCTGCATGCGGGCGTTGCCCGGGTCTTGGGAAAGAATCCAACTGCGGGACCAGAAACCATAGACCACGGCCACCAGCCCGCACACCAGCGCAAAGATCAGCGCAGTTTGTCCAACCATAGATTTCTCCTGCTCCGTAACGTTTGACTTGGAGGGGGCAACGCTGAGAGGACTACCCCCGCTGCGTTGCTTCCTCGCGTCCGTCACGCACCCGGGGCGGGTGGGGCAGGGCGATTGGCCAACGAAGTGAATGTAGCGGGAATTGCTTCAGACACGAACTGATATGGATCAGGAAGTCAGGTTGGAATCAGTAAAATCAGGGTTAATCACTAGCGTTTTCTTCAACTTTCCAAAGAACCCATGTCTCTCGACAACGTCACCCCTGGCGACAAGATCCCCGAAGCGTTCAACGTCATCATCGAGATCCCCATGAACGGCGATCCGATCAAGTACGAAGTGGACAAGGAATCGGGCGCGATCTTCGTGGACCGTTTCATGAACACGGCCATGCACTACCCGACCAACTACGGTTATGTGCCCAAGACCATCGCTGGCGACGGCGACCCGGTCGATGTGCTGGTGGTCACCCCCGTGCCGCTGATGCCTGGTGTCGTGGTGCCCTGTCGCGCCATCGGCATCCTGAAGATGACCGACGAAGCTGGTGAGGATGGCAAGGTGCTGGCCGTGCCGACGAACAAGATCCTGTCGCTCTACAGCCGCTGGACGAAGCCGGAAGACCTGAACCCGATGCGCCTGAAAGCCATCGAACACTTCTTCGAGCACTACAAGGATCTGGAGCAGGGCAAGTGGGTCAAGGTCGCGGGCTGGGAAGGTCCCGAGTCTGCGCACAAGGAAATCATGGACGGCATCGCTGCATACAACAAGGCGCAGGGCTGATCTTTCGCCGCCACCTTCGAGGTGTCGGGCGCAAAAAAGCCTGCCAAGTGGCAGGCTTTTTTTTGTGGGCGCAGCAGAGGGGGTCAGTTCTGCGCTGCGTCGATGTCGCCCCGGTACTCGATCTTGCCGCGCACCCGGGCGCGCGGATGAATGTCGATCAGCTCGTCGTAGCTGGCGTCGCCGATCAGCGTGGCCGAGCCGGTGATTTCCAGCGCCTTGCGGGCGATCACGGCGCCGATCACCTTGCCTTCGATGAACACATAGTCGGCCTCGAGCCGGGTGTTCTCGATCACGCCAGTGGCGCCCACATGCAGGGTGCCGCCGGTTTCGAAGGTGATGTTGCCTTTGAGCTGGCCGTCGACCTTGATGCCCTGGTCGCGCGTGGTGTGAAAGTTGCCGTCGAACACGGCGCCTTCGGCGATCAGGCTGGTGATGGCGGAAAGGCGCTCGGCCGGAACGAGGCGCGTGGACGCAGGGTTGTGGCTCATGAGATCAGGGCTCCTTGCTGTGCAACCAGTTTTCAGGGGAGAGGGTGAGTGTATCGGGAGATGTCAGCGCTTCAACGGCTGTTGTCGTTGCGTTGGCGGCGAATTCAAGCTGCGTGTTGGCGTGCAGATTCAGCGGCGTCCAGTCAGTTTCGGCAATGGACTCCGGAGGGTCCACAGCAGCCGGCAAGGGCGCGTACATCGCAGCCTCTGCTTCGATCATTCGTGGCTCGGCTGCTGCGGGCGTTGCCGGGAGCCAGCCTGCCAGGTAGCCCGCGGCGAACAGCAGTGCCAGTGCGGCCACCAGCCAGGGCAGGTACCGTAGGGCAAACCAGACGATCCAGCGCCAGACGATCCTGCGCCGTGCCACACGCCGGTCCCGGCGCCAGCTGGCCTGGAGCGCGGCCAGACGCACCGCCTCGGAGTCGGGGACCGACGACTGGCGGGGAGCTGGCGGTTGCTGGTGTTCGCTCCGCTGCCACTGCATGAGGCCGTCAGGTCACTTTCCGGGCGGGTGCCACGCGTTCGAGCGTGGCGTTCAGATCGGCGCCGTTGACCTGGATGCGTCCGTAGCGCACCAGCCCGTGAACACTGGCGGAGTCGTGCAGGGACACCTCGCCCTGGCCCGAGTCGAGGACGCCATCGGTGTGCCCCATGACGGAGATCTTGTGGGCGGTGATGTCCCCTTTGACGCGCCCGGTCTCGGTGACCACCACCGACACCTGGATGCCTTCGGCCTGCGTGAGGTTGCCATCAATCTGGCCCGCCACGCTGAACGGCCCCTTGAGCAGGGCGTTGCCCACAAAGTGCATGCCGTCGGCCAGCATGCTGCGGGCCGAGGCCACATCGGTCGCGTCGATCTCAGGCATGGTGCTGTCCTGAGCCTGCAGCATGGGAATCGGTTCTGCCATGGCCGGCGGCATGGCGCGGCCCACGTCCACCTCCAGCGCCTGCGGCAGGTCGGATGCAGGTTGCTGCTCCGGACTGGGCACGGCTGGGAAGCTGTTCTGGTCGTTCATCATGGTCTGGGATCCTGGGTGCTGTTCGAGATGGCGTTCGGGAGGGATATAGCGGCGTGCTTTCATGATCGGCCTCCGGGTGCTCTCAAGGGCTGCTGGGACTGGACATCATGCAACACGGGCAGGGTGCTTCCCAACTTTAGCGTCTTGAACGGCCCGCGAAGATCCGCGCCCTCGTACAGCTGCAATCGTTTGGCCATCAGCGTGCCCGTGGACACACCGGTCTGGGCTACATAGGCCATGCCGTGGCATTCGAGCTGCGTGTCCTGCGCCGAACCTTCGGTCACGCCGAGCTGGCCAAACAGGTACAGGTCGCCCTGCACGCGCACCGTGCCCCGCACCACGCCACCCTTCCAGATGATGAGCCGACCGTTGACCCGAATCTGCCCGGAGATTTCTCCCTGGACCAGCAGACCGCCTTCGAACAGCAAGTCTCCCTCCAGCCGGCTCCCGGCAGCCACCCGGTTGACCACGTTCATGGCGATCGGGTCGATCGTCAGCGTGTCCTGTGGCAACTTCATTTCCACAGCAGCAGCCCCCAGGACACGGCCGACCCGGTCAGCGATAGTAAACCCAGAACCGCCACCCACAGCGCATGACGTTCCATCAGGCGGCGGACACGACCCGGCCGGGTCCTAGCGGTACCGGGTGGTGTGGCATGGCGGAGCAGCGCCCATTCCTGCCAGAGCTGGCTCAGACGGCTTTCGCCGGTGACCAGATTGATGTGCAGGCCTTCCGCTTTTGAACCACCGGGCTGGCGGCGCCGGCCGAGCAGGACAGTGAACGGCGTGCCCACAACGGTCTGGGTGAAGAAGGCGTCAGTCGGGTCCATGGTTCTCGATTGTAGGGAGAGCGTAACAAGTCGCTGAGAGCGTTTGCGCAGGTCGAGTGCCACGAAGCATTCGGTGAAACACGCCCGGGTACGGCGTGACTACGCCAGATTGTCGGGAGTGGTCGCTGGTGGCACCCCCGCGGATGCACGAACCGGATTGCGCTCTGCCAGATGCGAGAGATAGCTGTCCACGCCGCTCTCCTCGCGCTCCAGGAAACGCGCCACCGCATCGGAAAATGCCGGGTGGGCCAGCCAGTGGGCGCTGCTGGTGCGCGTCGGCAGGAGCGCCCGGGCCATCTTGTGTTCGCCCTGGGCCCCGCCTTCGAATCGCTCGAACCCATGGTCAATGCACCAGTTCAGGGGCTGGTAGTAGCAGGCCTCGAAATGCAGGCAATTCACCCGTTCCAGCGCGCCCCAGTAGCGGCCGTACGCCACCCGCTGTGATGCGTCGATGCCCACCAGGCTGCTCGCAATCGGACGTCCATCGCGTTCTGCGACGAACATCAGCCAGTGCTCGGGCATGTCGCGGGCCATGCGGGCAAAAAAATCCGGCTGCAGGTAGGGCGCATTGCCGTGCTCCAGGTAGGTGCGCTCGTAGCAGCTGTAGAAGAACCGCCAGTCTGCGGGGCTGATGTCCCGCCCCTGTGCATGGCGAAACTGCACGCCGGCGTCGGCGACCTTGCGCCGCTCCTGGCGGATCTTCTTGCGCTTGTCCTGCTGCAGGCTGGCCAGAAACTGATCGAAATCCAGATACTTCTGGTTGTGCCAGTGAAACTGGACCGTGTGGCGCAGCATCAGCCCGGCGTCGACGCAGGCCTGCTGATCGCGTGGCTGGGCAAACAACAGGTGCAGCGACGAGAGTTGCTGTTCCTGACAGAAACGGAGCAGCGCCTGCAGCAATGCGGCGCGCGATGCATCGTCGCGCGCCAGCAGCCGGGCGCCAGGCACAGGGGTGAAAGGCACCGCCACCAAAGCCTTGGGGTAGTAGGAGAGGCCATGCTGCTCGTAGGCGTTGGCCCATGCCCAGTCGAACACGTATTCGCCGTAGGAATGCTGCTTCAGGTACAGCGGGCAGGCCGCAACCATGTGTCCACTGTCCCACAAGGTCATGAAGGCTGGCCGCCACCCGGTGCGGTGGGTGGCACTGCCGCTGGCATCCAGCGCCGCCAGATACTCCAGCCGCATGAAGGGGCTCGGGTCGGCCTCGAGTTCCAGCAGGGCATTCCAATCGGCGAGCGGGATTTCCGCCGGCACGGTGAAAACCCGGGTGACATAATCTTTCACCCCCCCGCCGGGGCCAGACGCTCCGGCGGTCGTTCCCTGTGTTGTTCCCCTTGGTTCCGATTCCATGACGCTCAAGATTTGTGTGGCCCAACTCAACTTCGTGGTGGGGGACATGACTGGCAACGCCAGGCGCATTGTGGAGGCGGCGCGCAGCGCCCATGCTGGCGGTGCGCAGTTGCTTGTGACACCTGAACTGGCGCTCTGTGGTTACGCGGCGGAAGACCTGTTCCTCCGGCCAGCCTTCATCGACGCCTGCGATGATGCGCTCAAAGTGATCGCCAGCGGCACGGCCGACCTCAAAGGCCTGCACATCGTGGTGGGACATCCGGCCCGCAAAGGCGACGAAGCAGGGATGCGCAACCGAAGCGTGTCGGTGGCCAGCCTGTACAACGCTGCGAGCGTGGTCTGCGAGGGGCGCATCACCCACACCTACGCCAAGCGCGAGCTGCCCAACTACCAGGTTTTTGACGAGCGTCGTTACTTTGTTCCGGGGAGTGACACCTGCGTATTCGATGTTCTGGACAGCACAGGGCAGTCTGCGAAAGTGGGCCTGCTGATCTGTGAGGACGCCTGGTTCGACGAGCCGGCAACCGATGCCCGAGTCGCCGGTGCCGAGGTGCTGGTGGTCATCAACGCCTCGCCTTTTCATGCAGGCAAAGGCGGCGAGCGGGAGGCCACCATGCGCGATCGAGCCCGGGCGGTGGGTCTTCCGCTGGTG